>Ga0075163_10003005_pt1 | contig 22707 bp, 34 predicted proteins | sample JI1023141ADNA_FD_71478 | JGI IMG/M metagenome (GOLD analysis project Ga0075163, IMG submission 71478) | Wastewater effluent complex algal communities from Wisconsin, to seasonally profile nutrient transformation and Carbon sequestration -... | ecosystem: Engineered > WWTP > Effluent > Algae... | reverse complement strand
GTAAACTGATTTAACTTTTTACGGCCACTTTCGCCTTCCTTTTGAAGTTTGGTGAAATGAGGAACCGCTACTGTTAGTAGCTGAACCACAATGGATGCTGATATATAAGGCATGATACCCAGTGCGAAAATCGAAGCGCGACTAAATGATCCTCCTAAAAATGTGTTCAGAAGATCAAAAATACCGCCTTGGTTTCCAGACAATAAGTTTGGATCAACTCCGGGTAGAACGATATAAGAACCCAACCGGAAAATAATCAGGAATCCAATGGTATTCAGAATCCTGACCCGAAGGTCTTCGATCGAAAAAATGTTCTTTATGGTTGTAAAGAAACGCTTCATTATTTCACAGTTGTGGCGGTTCCGCCTACGTTTTCAATTGCTTTGGTTGCAGTGGTTGAGAAAGCATGTGCTTCTACACTTACTTTTGATTTCAACTCGCCTCTGCCTAAAATCTTTATGCTGTCTTTCTTGCCAACAATACCATTGTCAACCATAAGTTGAACAGTAATCGCTGATGCCTTTGTCTTTTGAGCCAGGTCCTCTAATGCATCCAAGTTGATTGCCTTAAAGTATACCTTGTTATTGTTCTTAAATCCAAACTTAGGAATGCGTCTTTGAAGCGGCATCTGACCTCCTTCAAAACCGATTTTCTTGTGATAGCCAGAACGAGACTGGGCTCCTTTGTGACCACGACCAGCCGTGCTACCACCAGAACCTTGTCCTCTTCCGAGTCTCTTATTTGTTTTAACCGAACCTTCAGCCGGCTTAAGTGTGTGCAGTTTCATTTTATAATGCGGTTACGCTCACCAAATGCTTTACTTTTTTTACCATTCCTTGAATTTGTGGAGTGTATTCCACTTCAACAGTACGGTGTACTTTTCCTAAACCCAATGATTGAATTGTTCTCAATTGAGTTTCAGGTCTTTTAATCGTGCTGCGGGTTTGAGTAATTCTAACTTTTGCCATAACTCTTATCCGTTAAAAACTTTTGACAATGAAACTCCACGATTACGGGCAATTGTCTGAGGGTCGCGCATCGTAGTCAAGGCCTTGAAGGTTGCCTTTACCACGTTGTGCGGATTAGACGATCCTTTTGACTTTGCTAACACATTGTGTACCCCAGCACTTTCCAATACAGCACGCATCGCACCACCGGCAATTACACCTGTACCAGGAGAAGCGGGCTTTAACAACACAAAGCCACCGCCAAATTTTCCAAGTGATTCATGAGGAACTGTGCCTTTGATAATTGGAACCTTCACCAAATGCTTCTTTGCATCATCAATACCTTTGGTGATTGCATCGGTTACTTCATTGGCTTTTCCAAGACCATAACCCACAACACCGTTACCATCTCCTACCACGACAATGGCAGCGAAACTAAATCTTCTACCACCTTTCACCACTTTGGCTACACGCTGGATGGCAACTACCTTTTCTTTCAGGTCGATTTCACTTGCCTTTACTGTGCTGACGTTACTTTGTGTCATGCTCTTTTAGAATTTTAATCCACCTTCTCTGGCGCCTTCAGCCAAAGCTTTGATATTACCATGATAGAGATAACCGTTGCGGTCAAATACTATTTCTTTGATACCGCTGGCTACTGCCTTCTCAGCTACTTTTTTTCCTACATTTTTAGAGATGGTCAAATTCACTCCACCTTTTTTATCCAACTCCACAGATGAAGAAGAGGTAAGTGTATGCCCACTGGCATCATCTATGATTTGCGCATAGATCACCTTATTGCTACGGAACACTGACAGACGAGGTCTGGCAGAAGTGCCCTCCAACGTTTTGCGGATTCCCTTTTTAATCCTAAGTCTTCTGTCCTTTATGTTTGCCATGATTACTTATTATTTAGCAGCTGCTTTACCAGCTTTTCTACGAACATACTCACCAACAAAGCGAATACCTTTTCCTTTGTAAGGTTCAACGCTACGTAATGACTTAATCTTAGCAGCAACCTGACCAAGAAGTTGCTTGTCAATTCCTTCCAAAATGATGGTTGGGTTCTGGCCTTTCTCCTGGATGGCCTGAACTTTCAACTCCGAAGGAATACCTACAATTACACTGTGTGAATATCCTAAACTGAGATCCAACACATTGCCTTGAGCTGTTGCTTTATAACCAACTCCTATTAATTCTAATTGTGCCTTATAACCTTTGCTTACACCCTCAACCATATTGTTGATGAGTGAGCGATAGAGACCGTGCATTGCTTTGTGTCTCTTCTGCTCGGTAGGACGATGCACAACAACATTACCTTCCTCAAGTGTAACCTTGAAGTCAGCATCAATGCGTTGCTTTAATTCGCCCTTAGGGCCTTTAACAGTAACCTGATGATCAGCTTCTGAAAAATTGAATGTTACTCCTTTGGGAAGTTCGATGGGTAATCTACCTATTCGTGACATAGTCTGATGCGTTTAATAGATGTAACACAAAACTTCACCCCCTACATTAAGAGCTTTGGCCTCTTTGTCGGTAATCACACCTTTGGAAGTAGACAGGATAGCAATACCCAATCCATTCAATACTTTAGGAAGACTATCGGCAGGTTTATACTGACGCAAACCAGGCGTACTTACTCTGTGCAATTTTGTGATTGCTGATTCCTTGGTTTCAGGATTGTATTTCAAGGCTATCTTGATGTTACCCTGTTTATTCGAGGTATCCTCAAACTTGTAGTTTAGGATATATCCCTTGTCGAATAGAACCTTCGTTACCTCCTTCTTAATGTTGGAAGCAGGAACCTCTACCACACGGTGGCGCGCCTTAATTGCATTGCGCAACCGGGTTAAATAATCTGCTATCGGATCAGTTGTTTTCATTTTACTTATTTAAAAACAAACCCGTTTTTTGGAACGGGCTGCAAAGATATATAACAATTTCTGTTATTCAAACTGTTATCTGGTTTCGTTCCCGACCTAGATACTCAGCTTTCTAATATGTATAGAGGGCCTTCTACCAGCTTGCCTTGGTCAATCCAGGTATTTTACCCTCATTGGCCATTTGGCGGAACTGGTTACGACAGAGGCCGAACTTACTCATGTAGCCCCTTGGGCGACCGGTAAGTTTGCAGCGACTGCGCAACCGCACAGCCGATGAGCTCCTGGGTAATTTGTCCAACCCAGCCCAATCGCCAGCATCCTTCAAAGCCTTGCGTTTTGCTGCGTAGCGTGCTACCAGTTTTTCCTTTTTCTTGTCTCTTGCGATGATTGATAATTTTGCCATCGAATCAATTATTTTTATTTACAAATGGCATCCCTAACGCCTTCAATAACTCGAAACTCTCTTCATCCGAAGCAGCTGAAGTTACGAAGGTGATATCCATACCGTTTATCTTATTCACTTTGTCAATTGATATCTCAGGGAAAATGATCTGCTCCTTTACTCCTAAGGTATAATTGCCACGTCCATCAAAACCTTTATCACTCACCCCTTTAAAATCACGCACGCGTGGAAGAGCAACATTCATCAGGCGATCCATGAATTCATACATGCGATCTCCGCGAAGGGTAACTTTTACACCGATGGCCTGATCAGAGCGAAGTTTAAAGTTTGAAATATCTTTTTTGGAACGCGTAGCTACTGCCTTCTGACCTGTAATGGTTGTTATTTCTTCCAACCCAACATCAATCAACTTTTTGTCAGCTACGGCCGCACCAACACCCTTGTTGATGCAAATCTTTTCAATTTTAGGCACCTGCATTACCGACTTATACTGAAACTTCTGCTTCAGGCCGGGAACGATTTCCTTGAGGTACTTTTCTTTTAATCTTGGAGTTGCCATTACTTAATAAATTCTCCTGTTTTCTTAGAATATCTCTGCAGCTTACCTTTTTCATTAAGCTTTCTGCCAGTTCTTGTTGGCTTATTATTTGAAGGTTCAACCAACATCAAATTGCTAATATGAATAGTGCCTTCCATCTTCTTGATTCCACCCTCAGGCTTTCCAGCAGAAGGTTTCTGATGCTTGGTCACCATGTTGATGCCTTCTACGATTGCCCGGTTCTTATCGGAAATTACTTCCAGAACCTTACCCGTCTTTTTCTTGTCGTTACCCGCCAGGATTACAACAGTATCTCCTTTGCGAATGTGCAGTTTGGGCTGCTTGTTAAACTTCCTTTCCATAGCTTATAATACTTCGGGTGCCAATGACACAATTTTCATGAATTGCTTTTCTCTAAGCTCGCGTGCAACCGGACCGAAAATACGTGTGCCGCGTGGTTCGTCTTGAGCAGTTAATAATACTGCTGCATTATCTTCAAAGCGAATATAAGAACCGTCCTTTCTTCTGATCTCCTTCTTGGTACGTACAATTACCGCCTTAGAAACAGTTCCTTTTTTGATTTGACTGGTAGGGATTGCTGACTTTACAGTAACAACAATTTTATCACCTACACTGGCAGATGCTCTTTTAGTGCCGCCTAATACGTGAACGCAAAGAACTTCCTTTGCTCCACTATTATCAGCTACGGTAAGCCGGCTTTCTGTTTGTATCATGGTTACTTTGCTTTTTCGATAATTTCAACCAACCTCCATCTCTTGTTCTTGCTCAAAGGGCGTGTTTCAGAAATACGAACGGTATCTCCAATTCCTGCCTCATTTTTTTCATCATGGGCCATGAACTTAGTTGTCTTGTTCATGAACTTACCATAGATAGGGTGCTTCACCTTACGGTCGATAGCGATGGTGATAGACTTAGTCATCTTATTGCTCACCACTTTTCCTATTCTTTCTTTCCTTAGGTTTCTTGCCGTCTCCATGAGAAATTATTTTTGAGTTTCTTTTGCTTTCAATTCTGTCTTCAGGCGGGCAATGAGTCTGCGTGTTTCCTTAATTCTCATTGGGTTTTCGATGGCCGAAACCTGATGAGCGAATTTAAGTTTGCGCAAGGCTTCTGCTTCGCTTCCAATTTTCTCGGTAAGCTCCGCTAAAGTCAATACTTTTATTTCTGCGTTTTTCATTTTGCTACTTGTTCTACGTAATCTCTTCTTACTGTAAAGCGCGTCTTGATAGGAAGTTTGCCATCAGCCAAAGCCAAAGCTTCTTTTGCTGTAGCCATCGTAACTCCACCCGCTTCAAACAAGATGGTACCTGGCTTAATAACTGCTACCCAATATTCTGGAGCTCCTTTACCTTTACCCATACGCACCTCTGCAGGCTTGCGGGTAATAGGCTTGTCAGGAAAAATCCGAATCCAAACCTGACCTTCCCGCTTCATGGCACGGGTAACCGCCACACGGGCAGCTTCTAATTGACGGGCTGTAATCCAACCTGGTTCAAGAGCCTTTAATGCGAAGGACCCGAAAGCAATAGAATGACCACGTGTGGCCGATCCCTTCACTTTCCCTTTTTGCATTTTCCTGAATTTCGTCCGCTTAGGCTGTAACATGATTTACTGCTTTTATCTGTTCTGAATTATTTTCTTCCTTTTCTTTCTCCACCTCTGTCGCCTCCGCGTTGTTCTCCTCTTGGAGCACGTTCGCTTCTTCCACCACGGTCACCAGCACCTCTTCTTCTTTCACCACCGCCAGCCTGGCCAGGTTTATTTTCACCCGCTGTGTTGCTTACCATACCCACGTTTGGAGATAGGTCACGCTTTCCATATACCTCACCTTTGAAGATCCATACTTTAATACCAATCTTTCCGTACACAGTTTGTGCTTCGGAGATAGCATAGTCAATATCCGCACGCAACGTATGAAGAGGAATTCTTCCCTCTTTATATTGTTCCGTACGCGCCATATCAGCACCTGCCAAACGGCCAGACAATTTTACTTTAATACCCTCAGCACCAACGCGCATGGTAGAGGCAATTGCTTGTTTCATAGCCCTGCGGTATGAAATTCTAGCTTCTAATTGCTGAGCGATAGATTCACCTACCAATCTGGCATCCAATTCAGGACGCTTAATCTCGTAAATGTTTATCTGAACATCCTTATTTGTAAGCTTCTTCAGCTCTTCTTTGATTTTATCAACTTCATTACCACCCTTGCCTATAACCACACCAGGGCGAGCAGTATGAATCGTTAAGGTTATTCTCTTCAGGGTGCGCTCAATAACCACTTTGGCGATACCGCCTTTTTGAATACGAGCGTCAACATATTTTCTGATTTTCTGGTCTTCAACCAATTTATCAGAGAATGACTTTCCACCGAACCAGCTGGAGTCCCATCCACGGACAATGCCTAATCTGAAACCTACCGGGTTAATCTTTTGTCCCATTATTCTTTCGTTTCTTTTGATTCTGACTTGGCCACATCAGCCTTCGCAGGCATGCGGTCTACTGTTAAGGTTACATGGTTTGATCTTTTTCTAACACGATGAGCACGACCTTGAGGAGCGGGTCTCAAACGTTTCAATATCCGACCACCATCAACAAATACTTCTTTCACAAAAAGATCAGCCTCTTCAAGCTTAACATCGCTGTTTTTAGCTTCCCAGCTGCTGATAGCCGAGAGAAGAAGTTTTTCCATTTTAGCTGAAGCATGTTGCGCTTCATACTTTAATATGTTCAATGCCTTGCTAACCCGTTCGCCACGGATCAAATCAGCAACCAAACGCATCTTGCGGGGTGATGAAGGAACATTCTTGAGGTAAGAGGTTGCCGCACCTTTTTTTGCAGCTTCTTTTACAGCCTCAATTTTCTCCCTCTTTACTACCGATCTCTTCTTCTTTTTAATTGTTTCCATATCAGGAATTCTTAAAAATTAATACCTATGCTTTGTTATTTCCTGAGTGACCTTTGAACGTGCGCGTAGGTGCAAACTCGCCCAATTTATGTCCTACCATATTCTCTGTTACATAGACTGGTATGAACTTGTTTCCGTTATGCACAGCAAACGTATGGCCTATGCAATCAGGCGTAATGGTTGATCTACGTGACCAGGTTTTGATCACAGATTTTTTTCCTGCCTGTTCCATAACCTGCACCTTCTTGGCAAGTCGTGAATCTAAATAAGGACCTTTTTTAATTGACCTTCCCATAATTATTTTTTCCTTCTAGCAATGATTAAACCATCAGAATACTTCTTTGGGTGACGGGTTTTCTTACCCTTGGCCAATAAGCCTTTGCGTGATCTTGGATGACCACCTGAAGCACGGCCTTCACCACCACCCATCGGGTGATCAACCGGGTTCATCGCCACAGCACGTGTGCGAGGGCGAACGCCTCTCCAACGACTGCGACCTGCTTTACCCACACTTTCGTTCATATGTTCGGCATTGGAAACTGCGCCTACCGTAGCAAGGCAATTCACCAACACATTACGCAATTCACCTGAAGGCATTTTTAACGTTGCATAAACTGCCTCGCGGGCAACCAACTGTACAAATGAACCAGCACTGCGTGCAATAGAGGCTCCACGTCCTGGCTTTACTTCAACATTATGAACAATTGTTCCAATAGGAATCTTAGAAAGAGGAAGTGCATTACCTACTTCAGGGGCAATGTCATTTCCTGAAACAATGGTTTGACCTACTTTAATGCCCTGTGGGGCAATGATGTAGGATTTAACACCATCAGCATAGTATAACTTGGCAATACGAGCTGTTCTTGCCGGATCGTATTCAATAGATTTTACAACTGCCGGAATACCGAAACGGTCGCGCTTGAAATCAATCAGACGAACCTTCTGTTTGTGTCCACCACCAATATAGCGCATGGTCATGCGGCCCACATTGTTGCGACCACCAGTCTTCTTAAGAGTTGTCACCAGCGATTTTTCTGGTTTGCTCTCTGTAATATCCTCGAAACCGGGTGACAACCGATGACGGGTGCCTGCAGTTACGGGTCTAAGTTTCTTCAACGCCATCGCTTAAAAATTATACGTTGCTATAAAAATCAATTACTTCTCCAGAAGCCAAAGTAACAATGGCTTTCTTATAACTAGGCTTGCGGCCCGATAATACACCTGCTTTGGTAAAGCGTGATTTGAATTTACCTAACACATTAATGGTGTTTACCCGCTCCACATTAACGCCATACATTTTCTCTACGGCATTCTTAATCTCTACCTTGTTTGCGGCACCATCTACGATAAAACCGTACTTGCCCTTTTCATTCAAGGAAGAAACTTTCTCAGTAACCAGGGGTTGTTTTAAAATGCTCATTGGTTTACTGTTTATTTAAAAGGTTATCAATCTTAGTTAATGAACTCTCAACCAAAATCACCTGCTCGGCATTCATTACATCGTAGGTGTTGATCTGATCGGCTGTTACGATTTTAGAGTTTTGGATATTTCTTCCAGAGAGAACAACATTCTTATTAGCATCTGGAAGCACGAAGAGAGTCTTCTTATCCTGAAGTGAAAGTGCTTTAATCAGATTAATAAACTGCTTGGTCTTCGGAGCTTCGAAATTGAAGTCCTCAACTACTGCAATCATGTTATCTTTAGCCTTATAGGTCAAAGCAGATTTTCTTGCCAGGTCCTTAACCTTCTTATTCAATTTGAAGGAATAATCACGGGGAATAGGTCCGAAAACACGACCACCCCCTTTGAACTGAGGGTTCTTAATGTTACCTGCACGGGCACCACCAGTACCTTTCTGCTTCTTCAACTTCTTGGATGATCCACTGATCTCGTTACGTTGCTTAGACTTATGTGTTCCCTGGCGTTGGTTTGCCAAAAAACTCTTAACATCCAACCAAATAGCATGGTCATTAGGCTCAATACCAAAAACCTCACTGGCGAGGTTCACTTTGCGGCCTGTATTTTCACCGCTGGATTTTACAACTGCTATGTCCATTACTTTTGCAGGATTATAGTTGAATTCTTTGCACCCGGAACTGAGCCGCTTACTAAAATCAAGTTCTTGTCGGCCAGAATCTTTACCACCAAAAGATTTGTAGTTTTAACACGATCGGTTCCCATGCGACCAGGTAAACGTTTTCCCTTAATTACACGGGATGCGAAAGACGCATTACCCATAGAACCAGGAGCACGCAAGCGATTATGCTGTCCGTGTGTTTGACCTCCTACTCCGCTAAAGCCATAACGCTTTACCACACCCTGAAATCCTTTTCCCTTCGAAGTACCAACTGCATCCACGAAGTCGCCTTCGGCAAATACATCTTGTACATTGATTTCCTTGCCTAACTCAACCATGCCATCAAACTCCTTGCGGAAATCTCTGAACTCGACAATGGCTCTCTTAGGGCTGGTGTTGGCTTTTTTGAAATGACCAACCAGCGGCTTGGGGGTATTTTTCTCTTTCTTTTCTCCAAAAGAAAGTTGCACAGCCCTGTATCCGTCTGTCTCAGTATTTTTCACCTGAGTGACAACACACGGGCCTGCTTCGATGACCGTAACCGCAATATTCTGGCCATCTGGGCCAAATACGCTGGTCATTCCTACTTTACGTCCAATTATTCCAGGCATGGTTGAAACCTATTTTGCTTGTTTTTAACCCATTTTGCGGGTTTTGTACCGCAAAAAGGACTGCAAAGATAGGAACTAAACATTAGCTACCAAGTGTGACTTTCAAAAAAATAAGAGGGATCACAGATTTACTCCTCAAGATCGCTTCCAACTATAACGTAAGTATCTCATTTTCAGATCACTTCATTATATTCTGCTAATTGAATTATCAAAGTAATATTTGCAGGATTACCAGGTAATTTTAGCAAAGCTCAAAAAGGTCTTACTTTTCCAATCTATTCTGAATGGATTTAATGAGACAAGTAACTTTTTGGAAAGAGGGTATTCTATTGACAGGTATTTTGATTGTTTTGTTCATTTCAAATATCTCTTTAGGCAGCGTTCAGATTCCTTTTTCGAAACTACTTTCCGGCCTTCTTAGTGAACAAGGAACCTACTCTGACATTCTTTGGCAATTTAGGATTCCCAAAGCTCTCACTTGTATTTTGGCAGGAAGTGCTCTTGCAACAGCAGGCCTCTTAATGCAAACTCTCTTCAGAAACCCGATGGCAGGACCTGATGTGCTAGGCCTTACTTCAGGTGCCAGTTTGCTGGTGGCCGTAATACTGCTAATGGGTCAACTTAACCCCAGTTTGGGTTCGGTTGTGTTTCAAAACCCCTGGAGTATTGCTTTGGCCGCAAGTATCGGAGGGGCCATGGTTTTCATTTTGATCATTTCTATCGCCAGGTATGTTAAAGAAAATACATCCCTCCTTATTATTGGGTTGATGATCAGTGCGGCAACTTCATCGCTGGTAAGTGTTCTTCAGTTTACCAGTCAGGCAGATGATTTACAGACCTTCATGATCTGGACACTCGGCACAGTTGGTGGCACGGGTTGGCAAGAACTAGGTGTACTCTCAATCGTAGTTTTTACGGGCGTTGTGATCAGTTATGGTTCCATCAAATCACTTAACAGCTGGCTGTTGGGTGAAAATTATGCCCGTAGTCTTCAAGTAAATATGGGTCGTTCGCGTTTCTGGATTGTTGTCGCGACCGGGCTCCTTACCGGGGCCGTAACTGCTTTTTGCGGACCTATTGCATTTGTTGGATTAGCAGTTCCACATTTGGTAAGACTAATCATACCGGTTACCAATCATAAGATTTTAATTCCTGCGGTTATGGCAGGCGGAGCAAGCTTATTGCTGCTTTGTGATATGCTTGCTCAAATTCCTGGTAGTACTCAAATTCTTCCGCTCAATGCAGTTACCTCATTAATAGGTGCTCCTGTAGTAATCTGGATGGTAATTAAATCGAAACGAATAAGTGTCTGAACCAAAAACCATAGCGCTTCGAACTACAAACCTGGTGGTAGGGTACACAAAGGACAAAATGGATTTTCCTCTCTTTGCGGAACTTAATTTGAGTTTACACAGCGGAGAACTCGTTTGTTTCATGGGCTCAAATGGAGTTGGCAAAACAACCCTCATCAAAACACTGGCCGGTTTACAGAAACCACTTCATGGCAGCACCGAATTCCCAGATAATCAATCAGTAGCATTGGTACTTACCGATCGGATTACATCCTCGCTGATGACCGTGTATGATCTTGTCACATACGGTCGGTATCCTTATTTGAATTGGGATATTTCGTTATCACCCAAGGATTACGAAATCATTGATAATGCGATCCTCCAAGTTCATTTAGAATCTCTGGTTAACAAAAGACTTTATGAATTGAGTGATGGCCAACTTCAGATGGCCATGCTTGCCAAAGCGCTGGCTCAAAATACTTCCATTCTCTTTCTGGACGAACCTACAGCCCATCTGGACCTTAATAACCGTGTTGAGATCATGAACATTCTCCGCAATCTTTCACGCACCGCTGGCAAGACTATATTAATAGCTACTCACGAACTTGATCTGGCATTACAAACAGCTGATAGAATCTGGCTAGCTACACCAGATCGGAAAATCTTACAAGGAATTCCAGAAGACCTGGTATTGGATGGCACCTTCGATGAAATATTCCAGTTTAAAGGCTTCGATTTGAAAACCGGAAAGGTAAGCCATGAAGCTTATCGCAAAGTTAACATCCATTTGGAAGGAAATGGCTACGAGTACCTCTGGACGAAAAATGCTTTTGAGCGAAATGGGTATGAAATAAATTCGTCAGCAGTGTTAAAGGTTAGTGTTGCCCAGAAAGACCATAAACTTATCTGGACATTATCAAAGGGTAATGAAGATTTGAGTTTTTTTAGCCTGGCCGAATTATTACAATCCCTTGAAGGCAAGATTCTCAAAGTTTAATCAGTACTCGATTGCTTCATCCCCTTCTTTATAATCGATGAAGTAGATTACCATGTTGCACATCTCGTCTGTTGAATTCCATCCGTAACCAATATCCTTGGCGGGATTATTCGGGTTGGCCGGATTCTCGCTTGTATTATCATACTTGGCTTCAACAATAATTCGTGAACCTGCTGGTATCTTAAGGAGTTTCCTAAACTGATAGGTGGTTTGCCAATTAAAGTCCCAATTATCAATTTTAATCAAAGGTATCTTTTCACCCTCAAGCGTTATGGCATAGGCAAGGAAAGATTTCCCTATAAAATGCATATGCGGCATTACAGATACCAAAGAGATATCCCTCGTTACTTTATAACTGATATGAAATGTTGGCATCCGCTCAGCATCTATATAGAAAGGTTGATTACTGATATCATTTTCGCGAAGAGTTAAGGTATACACCTCTCTGGTAATTGGTGTTTTGGCGAAGTACAGATTAATCACCGATTTATCTTGTTGAGGTTTAGAAGATGGTGAATAGTGAATATTCAAAATCAAGTCCGAACCCTTAGCTAATTTTTTTGCTGTGCCGGGCGGAAAAAAAATCTTCGTATTACCTGGCACCCACCCATAAAGAAATTCATCAGCCAGCGGAATTGTTTGAAATTTTTTTATCTCCGGATCCAGTTCACTCATGCCATCAATACCTCTTATTTTCTGTGTAGAGTCAACCATGATTCGGCTATGATGAACTTGTCTGCGATTGCCCGGAATAAATTCAACTGCGGAGATATAAGTATCAGAAGGAAGATTGCTTGGTACTACAAAAAAACGAAAGTCCTCCTCAGCTTTTTCCGACAGTTGATAACTGTTAAGCATAGGTAAGGTAAGATCCGGTTTGGTTAGGTCTTCCTGGGGTGAAGATATCTTTTTCGATTTTACCTTTTTCCCCTTGACCATTCCTGTACCTATCCACTTTTGGATCAAATCTATTTCGGATTGTTCAAGTTTTTTTTCATTCCTGAATGTTTGATAGGTCGGGTCTGCTTTCCATGGCGGCATGTATTTTGTCTTGGTCACATGACCAATAAAATTTCCCTTTGCTTTCACCTCCTCATAGGTTTGAAGACTGAACGGACCAATTCCTCCTGGCTTATGACAAGAAACACAGTTTTTCAATAATATCGGTTCGATATCAGTTTGGTACGTTGGCTTGTCCTGGCCGAGTGTCCATCCATTAGAAATAAAGAAAAGCAACAGTAAGGTTAATTTCCGAGGCATAGTTGAATTCAAACTTACGGAAAGCACAATTTAATGATGATGTTCGTGCTCGGACTTCTTTTCTGAACGCTGAATGAAACATCCTATTGCTTCGGTCTCGGATACCTCCGGTTTCTTACCTTCCAAACTTGCATTCACCGCATCAATTAAATAATGATCTGTAATTTCCAGCCGGTAGCGACCTAATTCATAAAACCAATTATCGATGGCCCCACGATAAACAACCTGATCGTTGTTGAGAACGAAAACTTCAGGCGTTACTTTAGCATTCAGCTTTTCTGTCCATACATGTTTTTTATCGTCTATCAGTTTAATGACTTTGGGAATCTGATACTCAGCCCGAAATGCTGATTCTTCCTTTTTGGAAAGTCCGGCAGGAAAATAACCGGTAACAGTGACCTGCTTATCAGCAAACTGAGTAGCCATTTCCTTAATGGTTGTCATGTACTTTTGAGTAATCGGGCAATCAACTGCCATAAAGATTACTACCTGGGGTATTTTTTTTTCTGTGGAAGTCTCATGATGATGTTGGCTATACACCGAAACACAAACCAACCAAAGCAGAAAAAATGCAGACCCCCTCATAAAGAAATAATTATATTCTTTCCACACCCAAACCCGGTTTATCCGAGCAGTACATGATGCCCTCTTTTAATATAAAACCACCCTTCACTTCATCCTTGGCTAAATCAAGACTTCCATCAAGATCAATATAGCGGGTGTTAGCACACGCAAACGCTGTGTGAAGTGCGGCCGTAATACTTACAATACTTTCGTCATTACAGCCCCAGAAAAGATCAATACCTGCCACATACCCTATATCCGCAATCTTTAATGCCTGGCTAATGCCTCCACACTTCATCAGTTTGATGTTGAATATACCCGAGGCGATAGGAGGCTTTATAAGTTCGAGTGCATCGATTGGAGTAAGTAACGATTCATCAGCTGCAATTACTTTTCTGATTTCCTCAGGCAAATGTTTTGTTTCCTCCACTGCTTTGGCAGGAAGGGGCTGCTCAATCAGTTCAATATCCAGGGACTTTGTTCGGTTATAAAATTCAATTGTCTGGGCAGTGTTGTAACCCTGATTGGCATCAATACGGATAATGAATTTCTTACCAAACTTCTCGCGCAACTTCACCATTCGCTCAATATCCTCCTCCACATCTTTACCCAACTTTACCTTTAATACAGTAAAGCCGCGTTCACCATACTCTTTAGCCTCTTTTAAAGTTTCCTCAACATTTTTGATCCCAATTGTATTGGAGGTTGGAAGGGATTTTATCTTTTGTCCTAAAAATTTTACCAGGGGTATTCCCAAAAATTTAGTAAAGGCATCATACAAAGCAACATCCAAAGCGGCCCTTGCAGCTGGATTCTTTGGCAATTTCTGCCACACCTCATACGTGAGCTGATGGATTTCACGAATATCACGACCTACCAGAAATTGAATGTTCTTTTCCTGAAGCGCTTTTTCACAGGATTCAAAACTTTCACCCGTTACATATTCGCTGGGGTTTGCCGCACCTATTCCGGTTGTTCCATTTTCCAGCGTAATCTCAACAAATGCATTAAGCACTTCATCAACCGTTTTGAAAGCAATGGTATAAGGCTTTGTATTTCCGAGGTCAGCAGACCAGACTTTGATAGCTTTAATTTTCATGAACAGGTAGACTAAGTATTTTGAATTTAAACTTGGACAATCGACTTATCAATCATGTCTTTAAACACGGCCACTAACCGATCTACCCCATCTTCCAAAGGCAGAACTACTGGTATACCCAACTCTTTCTCTTTTTGCGCAGCGTAATCGCGAGCCTCCTTTTCGGTCATTTTGTAAGTGTTAACTGTAAGTGCTACCGTGGGGGCTCCGTAAATTTTAATCAAAGCAATCTCATCTTTTATTTCAGGAATATAAGCCGGATAATACTCCATGTCTTTATACTGCTTGCGAGGAGGGTTATGCTGAAGTACTACTGCATTTGCATCCCCCGAAACAATCCACTCGGCACCTGCAGGTCCACTTGGATTTCTTAATGAAGACTGACCTTCAATAAAGATAATATCTGGTTTCGTCTCTTCCCAGCATTGGACAATCGCATGTTCCATTTCACCAGAAATAAAGTCGTTGAGTGTGCTATCAAACACAAAGCCATACTTGGCGCCTTGCATCCAGCCAGTTTGTCCGGTATAAATCATTTCTGCACGATAGCCGGCCTTCTTCATCGCCTCTGTCAGGAAGCGGGTCGTAGTTCTTTTTCCCAAAGCGCAATCAGTACCCAGCACGGCTATTTTAGGGCAGTGCACATTTTTTATTTTACCCGACCAGAAATGTAAGTCTTTAAATTTCTTGGGTTTGCGAACATCAATTATTTCCAATCCTCGTGAACGGGCAAAATCAGCCAACTCGGGGATATCGGAAATGTATTCGTGCAATCCATTCACCAGGCTATAGCCATGAACTAACCCGTCTTTAAGTATAGCGCGCAAAGAATCAGGAATAACTCCGCCTTTAGTGGCAACCCCAATTACACAATACTTAGCCGTCTGCTTAGAAGTTTTGGCGAACGCGTCCACCGTAGCATACACGGGTATGTCTCTATGTTTTCCATCAAGAACCTCTCCGGCATCTTTTCCGGCACTCTTCTCATCGATTACTCCAACAATGTTATAGCGGTCGGTTCCGCGAATCAAACCATGGGCTGTTTTCCCACTGTTGCTATCCAAATACCCAGCCGTAATGATAATGGCGTTGCTCTTTTCCATAGATAAGTTTAGAAGGGTGAAAATTACACTGTAAAATGCGAATCTCAAAGACTTTGAAGAATGAAACTTACACTATCGGCCTACAAATAATGTAAATTTGTATTTGGCATGATTTTGAAACGAACCAAGACAAAAAATTCAACTATGAAACACTTCATCGTGACGATTATTACTCTTTCGTTAAGCCATTTGGGGTTCGGCCAATCGCTGACAGGAACCTGGCAACTTATAGATGAGAAAACCTGCTTTCAGAGTGAAATGAAGGAAAGCGATACGGAACTTGAACTGAAAGATGGTATGGGGGCCTCCCGACAAACTGTTGCCCGGATTATTATTTTTAGCGAAAAAGGAAAAGGCGAAGAAGGAATCTTTTCGCAAGGAAAGAAGAAAGGAAGCGATATCAATAAATTTGACTATCGCGTAACCGGCCAGGAGCTTCAATTCCTTGATAGAAAATCAGGAATGGCTACGCAACGTTTTATTATTGATGAACTCTCAGCCAACACCTTGCGTTTTCACAATGCGCTAAAAGATTGTGAGGTCAAGACTTTTACGCGCGTAGAATAAATGGTTGACACAGCAATTACCAAACGGGATATACGCAAACTCAAACTTGACGAGTTAAAAGAATTCTTTGTACAAAAGGGCGACAAGGCTTTTCGTGCCCAACAGGTGTATGAATGGTTGTGGATGAAATCGGCCAAAAGTTTTGACCAGATGACGAACATCTCGCTCGAGACTCGTGAGTTGCTGAAGCAACATTTCGTTATTAATCACATCAAAGTAGACAACATGCAGCGCAGTGCGGATGGCACCATTAAAAATGCCGTGACCTTGCATGATGGCCTTGTGGTAGAATCTGTTTTGATTCCTGCCGAAAAAAGAATCACTGCTTGCGTATCGTCACAAGTTGGCTGCAGCCTCGCTTGTAAGTTTTGTGCTACCGCCCGGCTAAAACGACAGCGAAACCTGAGCCCGGATGAAATCTATGATCAGGTGGCAGCTATTAAGGAGCAGGCCGAGTTATTTTTTGGAAGGCCTTTAACCAATATCGTGTTTATGGGCATGGGTGAGCCCTTGCTCAACTACGCTAACGTAACGGCAGCCATTGAAAAAATCACATCTCATAAGGGATTGAACATGGCCAGCAGACGTATAACCGTTTCTACAGTTGGCATTGCCAAAATGATCAAGAAAATGGCTGATGACAACGTGAAGTTCAACCTGGCTGTTTCCTTACATTCAGCGCTGAATCAAACGCGTTCTTCCATTATGCCGATTAACGATACCAATTCGCTGGAAGAGTTAGGGGAGGCACTTACGTATTGGTATCAAAAAACAAAAAGCAAAGTGACCTACGAATACGTTGTCTGGAAAGGCATTAACGACACCGAAGAACATGCCCAGGCGCTATTGAGATTCTGCAAATTGGTGCCCTCCAAAGTAAACCTGATTGAATATAACCCGATCGATGACGGGGAATTTCAACAGGCATCCGATGAGGTGCTAGACATGTATATGGATCTATTGGAAAAAAATGGCATCACAACCCGGATAAGAAAAAGTAGAGGGAAAGATATTGATGCAGCTTGTGGACAGCTGGCGAATAAGTCATAGAACTAAATTAATCTGATAATCATCTTCATCTAATATTGATATAGTAACCGCGCCTCAAGAATGAAGTTGATAGTTCGAATTACACTTGGCTTACTGCTGATAAACCCGCTACTTTCCATAAGTCAGAATAGTGCCATTGACCTAACGGGGATTGTTTTAGACTCGGCTTCCCTTCAGCCCCTCGCCTATGTAGCCGTGCAGATTAAGGGTAAGGGTATTGGGCAATCCACGGGTGACAATGGTAATTTCTCTATTGCGTGTTCTCCAAAAGACACATTGGTTTTCACCCGGCTTGGCTACAAACCTATTTTGTTGATTGCTAAGAGAAAGGAAGATAATCTCAGAATTATACTCGCAGAAGACAGCCGTATGCTCAAAGATGTGACGGTTTACGGGGACCTGAAACTACAAGGCGAGGATGAGTGGAAAAAAGACTTGCCGGCTAACACCCAAATAAAACTGATCGAGCAACCTCTTGAACCCGACCCGGGAAGCATTGCCACCTTTGGACCTGGCATTACGATTGGCTTTGGAGGAAAAGATAAAACCAAAGTAAAACGCGATGAGAATTCAAAGACAGAAGTGTATCGACAGACAATCAGCTCGGAAGAAGTAAAAAAACAATTGATGGAATTGTATGGCATTTCGGAAGAAACCTATCTCAAGAAACTGGAACGGTTTAATCGGGAAAACCCGGATGCTGCTTACCTCACCGATCCTAAAGAAATAGTAACTATGCTAACTCAATTCTTTGCCCTGAAGGACACAGGCAAATAATTTTGATTTAACTTTAGAGCTTATCAAAGCTATGGAAGAACATTTTGAAGGCTCCGCAAAGGTAAGAGACTTTGTAATTGGTATGAGTGATGGCCTCACTGTACCCTTTGCTTTGGCAGCAGGGTTAAGCGGGGCTGTTGATTCTACCGCCATCGTTATTACAGCTGGCCTTGCAGAAATCGCTGCCGGTTCCATTGCCATGGGATTGGGTGGCTACCTGGCAGGTCGTACCGAGATTGAACACTACGATTCGGAAGAGCGAAGAGAATACGATGAAGTTGAGCATAAACACGAAGTCGAAATTAAGGAAACCAAAGAAATTTTTGCCGAGTATGGTTTAAGTGAAGAATTGCAGGAAAAAATTGCCCGTGAAATGGCAAAGAACCCAAAAAAGTGGGTAGACTTTATGATGCGTTTCGAACTCGGGCTTGAACGCCCCGATAAAAATCGCGCTCACCAAAGCGCTTTCATCATTGCCATCTCTTACATTGTTGGCGGGTTAATTCCATTGAGTGCATACTTCTTCACTGAAACGGCATCCGAAGGACTCGTCTACTCAAGTATCATCACCTTAATATGTCTGGTTGTTTTTGGTTTAGTGAAAAGCAAACTTACCGGACAACCGTTGTTTAAAGGAGCATTGAGGGTAACTCTGGTAGGTGCCGCAGCGGCAGCAGCAGCATTTGGCATCGCTAAACTAATTGCTTAACCTACTTTTTACTGGCGTTGAAAAGTTTTTCCTTTTCCTCTTTGGTAAGGCTCTCATACCCGCGGTCGGAAATCTTATCAAGAATAGCGTCAATTTCATCTTGGGTAGCCTTACTTGCTTTTGCCGTGGGTGAGCTCATTTTTGGTTCCGTCTTTCGGTAGGTAACTTTTACTTTGGGTTGCGATACAAATAGTCCTTTCATCCAATCCAGGGTAACGGTGATCCAGCCACCCCAGTTAACACCTACTTGCAATTGCTTGATGTAGATAAATCCGATTAACGCCCCACCGAGATGGGCAATATTACCACCCGCATTTCCTCCAATGGAACCCAAAAAAGAAATTACGATGTAGCCGAGGGCAATATATTTGATTCTAACCGGCCCCAGAAACAACAAAAAGAAAGTATAATCAGGCAATAGTGTAGCCGTTGCCACCAACACTGCATACACAGCGGCTGATGCACCCACCATGCCGTCTGCGGGAATGCGTGACTCATAAAATGGTATTGTGTTATATACCAACAGATATGAAATACCGCCCGCGAGAGCGCCTAATACATATAAAGCAACTAATTTGTCACTACCAAGGTATTCAACAAAGAGTTTTCCAAACCAATAGAAAACGAGCATGTTGAATAGGATATGTAAAATACCTGAGAGGTCATGGACAAATGAATATGAAATGATCGTCCAGGGTTTTATTAAAAAGGTAAAAAAGGGGGCCGGGATTGCAAGCTGGGCATGAATGGCAGAAAAGAAATCAGGGAATCCTGATACAGTTGAGAAGACTTTTACTACAGCTAAGACCAAAAACACCGCTACGTTGATAAAGATCAACTGCACATGTGCATTGTTGGGCCGCTGAAATGCATTTTTAAATTCGTCAAACACAGTCTCCTAGTTTTCTTTCCTTGAAATTAACAGAATTTCCGGGAGCAAAGTTACCAACCCTTATCTCTCCCCTGACTTCTCCAAATAGTGATAATAATAAACGCAACAAATGCGCCTCCAAAGTGTGCAAGGTGTGCCACGGTGCCACTTCTGTCTAAGGCATAGGTTATAAATCCCATAATAAAGACCATGTACTTAGCTTTTATCGGGATGGGTGGAAAAAGTAACATGAGCTCCAGATTTGGAAAGACCATACCAAAGGCCATTAATATACCGTAGATAGCCCCAGAGGCACCAAGCATAATGCCGCCACCGCTCGTTCCAAGAATGAAATTTGCCAGTGCGTAAATTACACCGGCTCCAATTCCAGTGGCTAAATAAAAAATCAGGAATTTCTTTTCCCCCCAATAGCTCTCGAGGATAGGTGCGAAAGAAGCCAGGGCAAGCATATTAAAAAATATGTGACCAAACCCACCATGGGCAAACATATAAGTAAAAAACTGATAAGGCTTAAAGTTGGGTGAATGGATACTCCAAAGGGACATATACTCAGTCAGATACAAATTGCTGAGTAAATTCTGAGCCAGGAAAACAACCACGTTGATAATGATCAGATTTCTGACCAGTGGGGTAAGTCTAAACATGCTATCGGGTTAACGGGTAAAGTAACTTTCTATCTTAGACGTTTCAAAAGTAAAAAATGTTGGGCGGCCGTCCGGAGAAAAGTTGGGTTTCGAACATGCAAACAAGCCCTCAACAATTGATTTTATCTCTTCCTGAACTAATTTCTGTCCTGATTTAACCGAAGAACGCCTGGCCAGCGCCAAGGCTAAATTATCGCGCAAGGGTAGCTGCAATTCGGATTGATTTTTTTTAAACTGCTCCAGCAACCCTTCAAAAAGTTCTTTTTCAGAAGCTTCTACTCCAACTGGTATACCGGTAACTAATAGTGCGTTCTTTCCAAATACCTCAAATCTAAATCCCAGTAATACCAATTCCTGTTGTACCTCCATAACCAAGGCAAAGTCAGACGCGCTAAGGGTTACTGTTTGTGGAAAAAGACTTTGCTGACTATTTCCCGGATTGCCTTTCAACCGGATAATATACTTCTCAAACAACACTCGTTCATGAGCCGCCTGTTGGTCGATAATCATCAAACCTGACTTTGCTGGCCAAACAATATACTTCTGTTGAAACTGAAAAAAGGCTTGTTCATCTTTGGAAAGGCCTGCCGAGTCTGGCTGATTGAGTGAACTTTCAAACCGAAGGACTTTACTTTCCGGATCTGAATTTTGAAATAACCTGGATTGAGGTGCCTCTCCCTCAAAAATCTTTTCCCAGTTCTGAAGGTTTGATCGGTGCAAGGCCGTGGAAAACTGCTCATCCATATATTGCTCCTTGGTGGGGCTTTGATTTAGTTTCCCTACAATATTTATATCTGATCTAAAATCAATAGCGGGTGCAAGGTTATGCGCTCCTAATGCTTGCTTCACTGCAGCCCACACCACTCCATACACAGCCCGTTCGTCATCAAATTTTATTTCTGTTTTGGTAGGATGCACATTCACATCAATGTGCTTCGGATCTATCTCGATAAACAAAACGTAAAAAGGAAAATTTCCTTCTGGTAACAGCCCTTCAAATGCACTCGTTACTGCGTGGTTGAGATAATTGTTGCGGATATAACGATGATTTACAAAAATGAATTGCTCTCCCCTTGTTTTTCTGGCAGACTCAGGCCGGCCGATGTAGCCCGTGATCTTTACAAGAGAAGTTTCTTCCTGGCAAGGGGCCAATTGTTCCTGAAAAGACTTACCAAACAACGCCACAATCCGATGACTTAGCTTAGAAGGCGATAAATCATATATGAGTTCATTATCGTGCTGAAGGCTAAATGCAATTTCAGGATGAGCCAATGCGAGGCGTTGAAACTCCTCGATTATGTGGCGCATCTCCACCGGATTTGATTTCAGAAAATTTCTGCGGGCCGGAATATTAAAAAACAAATTCTTAACGCTGATGCTAGTGCCCTTCTCACAGGCAACAGGGCCCTGACCTTTCACTTCTGAGGCGTCCACCAATAGCTGTGTACCAAGATCAGAATGAGATTGTCGGGTTTTCATTTCAAACTGCGAAACTGCGGCAATTGATGCAAGAGCTTCACCCCGAAAGCCCATCGTTCGCAAACGGAATAAATCATCGGCTGTACGGATTTTTGAGGTGGCATGCCGCTCAAGACTCATGCGGGCATCTGTTTCGCTCATACCTGCACCATTATCAACAACCTGAATCAGGGTTTTGCCCGCCTCCTTCACAAATAGTTTTATCGATGTGGCCGCTGCATCCAGTGCATTTTCCATTAACTCTTTTACAGCGGAGGCCGGACGTTGCACTACCTCACCGGCTGCAATCTGGTTGGCAATGGAATCCGGTAAAAGGTGAATGATATCTGGCATGAACGAACTAAAAGCTATTTACTTTTAAACTTCAGGTAAAAGTAAAAGGGTATAAATAAAATAAGAGAATAAAGAACAGGTTGACCCCATTCGAGAAAAGCAATAATGAAGACTGTGAAAAATAAAAGTATCCCCAGTCGGATTATGGTTGAACTTACTCCCCCACCAGGTTCAGCCTTACTTCGTTTTCGGGCAGTCTGAAATGATCCGGCAATACGGGAACGGTAATTACCTACTTCTTGCGGCACTTCGCCTTTGTTCCGAATGACATCTAGTTTAATTCGTTCTTCCCGCTCTTTCATCTCCTCCTTCTTCGGATCGTAAAACCTAGGGGTGTAATTGAACCGTTGATGTTGAGGAGCCTTGGTGAATAAGGATAAAAACTTCATAGCTTTTCTTTTATTCTAAATGTAGCTTCGCATCTGATTAACCCTTTCTTCTTCGTTATTGGACTATAAGAAGCAAAAAAGAAGGGCAAAGTTACAAAAATCGAATGGCCGGATGTTGAAAAAAGTTTTCTTTAGTATTCTACTCATATTCATTCAGTTAACCCTT
>Ga0075163_10003003_pt1 | contig 22711 bp, 18 predicted proteins | sample JI1023141ADNA_FD_71478 | JGI IMG/M metagenome (GOLD analysis project Ga0075163, IMG submission 71478) | Wastewater effluent complex algal communities from Wisconsin, to seasonally profile nutrient transformation and Carbon sequestration -... | ecosystem: Engineered > WWTP > Effluent > Algae... | reverse complement strand
AACCCGACCGTGTTTCTGGGCATGGGCGAGATCTCGCTGGCCACCGCCGAGTGGCTGGTCGCCCACCGCCAGCCCGCCGAGCGCGAGATTGCCGACGGCCTGGCCGCACTGGAGCAGACGCTGCACTTAAACCCGACGCTGGCTCCAGCGCTGGCCGTCAAGGGCGCTCTGTATCTGCTATCGGCACGCACGGCCCCCGCGGGAATGCAGCGGCGGCGAACCGCCGAGCTGGCCGCCTTGGCGCTGCATCAGGCGCTGGGCAAAAATCCCCTGCTGGAGCACCAGTTCGGCGCCATGCTCGGCGAAGCCACGCAGCTCAGCACCGGCAGCCGCTAGACCGACGGTTCGTCGGACGAGCACCACGGGATGGCAGCGACCGTGGTCTCGCTCTTGGTGGGCGCAGGTGGGACCATGCACACCTTGTAGTTGACGGCCGTGGGGCAGGAGCCGGTGCCGCTGACCTTGCAGCCGCGCTTTTCGCACTCCTTGCGGGCGGCAAAGGTGTCTTCACCGGAGTAGCGACAGTAGTTCTTGCAGTTCTCGCTGCTGCCGCCGCCGCACAGGTAGCAGCCGCTGGCCCAGGCCAGAGGCGACATCAGGACCGGCGCGGCGCACACCGCGACCATGACAAGGTTCCTCAGCAATTTCATCGTTGGCTCCTTTTGGGTCTATTTGACGTAAATCGGTCCCGAATACAGGTAGGGATATTCGTGGGTGTAGGAGGAGGCGCTTTCGCCCAGCAGGTGCAGCAGGTGGCGCGGCACGATCTGCACTTCGGCGCGGTAGGCCCCGGGGGCGCGCAGTGAGGTGTCGACCCGCAGCGCCGCTCCCGCCCGAAGCTCGGCCGCGGTGACAGACTGGGTCGCAACCACCTCGCTGCCCGCGCCGCCGGCGGCGATGTAGAGCACGCTCAGGCGCAGCACCGGCTCGCTGCTGGTCTCGGTGGCGGGCAGCGGGCGCGGCGCCTGAAGATGCAGCGTCGCACCCAGGGGCGCTGTGTCGCCCAGCTCGAACGTGGTGCCGGGCGCTGGGGACGGCGAGAGCGCGTAGAAGTCAAAGCCCTCGGGCTCGCCAAAGATGTGAAAGACGCCGTAGCCGCGCCCGTGCACCACCGCATCGCGCAGGCTCGCGGTGGTCAGCGGGCCGGGCGGCACCAGCAGATGGTTGCCAAACCAGCGCATCAGCCGGCGGTAGGAATCGCCGCGCTCACCATCGGCAAGCTCCTGCTTGAAGGAGTTTTCGTGGATGTCCGAGCCCAGGACCGGCAGCAGCCGGTGCCCTTCGGCGAGCAGCGTGTCGAGCTTGCCAAGCTGGTTCAGGTTCGCCTGCAAAAAGCCCAGAAACGCCAGATCCGGCTCGGGGCCGCCCTGCTCCACCGGCGTCGCCGCCAGCCACGGCGTCAGCCCCGCAACCGCGCCCAGACCGTCCAGGCCGAGGTAGGTCGAGCGGATCTTGGGATCGATGTTGGCATGCAGGTTGTACACCTCCATGCCGGCGAGGGCTGGAGCCAGCTGGCGCAAGAGTTCGATGCTCCGCGACTCGCCGTGCGGCATGAGCACGGCGCCGCCGGCCTGCTGGAACGCCTGCTCGGCGGCCAGCGTCTCGCCGTGCATGCTCTGCGAGCGAGCTTCGGCTGTGTCGCCCAGGTGGCGCCGCAGGGCCACCGGCATCAGCTCATTTTCGCCGCCCACCGCGATGTGCACGCGCTGGCCCGCGGCGACCGCGTCGTCGCAGCGCAGGTTGCTGCCGACGACATCCACGCCAACCTCGCCGGTCGCGTGCTCGGCCTCATCGCCGGCCGCGGTGTCGGTGAGAAACAGCTGCTCGAACGGCGCCTCGGTCATGTGCACCGCGTGGTCGGTCAAGAGCGCGAAGTCCTGGCGCGTGGCGCACAGCGCCTGCCGCAGGTGGCCCAGGCACGGAGCGTTGGGCTGCCCGCCCGGCTGCGGATCGCCGTCGCAGGCATCGTGCGAATAGACCGAGTGCAGGTGGATGATGCCGCGCACCACGCGCAGGCCGCGGGCGCTCTGCGCAAAGTGCAGGCTGCTGGTGGGCGCAAGCGTCTTCTGCCAGACCAGCCGCGGCGGCGTCTCCATTGCCGGACCCGGGCCGGGCTCCGACGAGCAGCCCCCGGCCAAAGACAGGCCAACAGCGGACAACCGCGCGAACCAGAGCCATCGCCGAGTCAGCATAGGCGGCACTATAGCGCAGCGCCCGGCGGCCGTGTGCTATTGGCGTGCACTGGGAAGAGGAGGCAGCCCCAGCGCTCGGCTGGCCGCGGCCAGGACCGGACGCGGCAGCTGAACCAGGGGCGGCAGCGGCCTGTCCTGAGTCTTGGGCGACAGCCAGCGCAGCAGCGTCAGCAGATCCGCCTCGGCGAGCGCGGTGCAGCCGGCCGTGGGCTGAGCGGGCGCGGGCGCGACGTGCAGGAAGATGCAGCTGCCGGCACCCGGCTGCGGGCGGCGCTGGTTGTAGTCGATGACAACCAGGTATTTATAGTGCTCGGTGGGCAAGAGCAGCCGCTCGGCCGAGCGCCAGGGCTCGGGCTGGCCGACGGGCGCGGAGAGCAGCTGGCCATACGCTGGCGACTCGGGATCGTCGACACAGCGGGAGCGCTCGCTGGCCTGATGGTAGGGCAGCGTGATGCCGGCGGGCGGCTGCGCCGCATAGCCCCAAAGCTCGCCGAGCTTCAAGACCCCGGCGGGGCTGCGTCCGTCGCCTTCGCGCTTGCGCGGTCCCGGCGCCGGTGGAGTGGGCGCATCGGCGTCGCTGCGCCAGGCCATGCCAGCGCGCCCAAGCCAGACCGCGAGCGGAGCGCCAACCGCCGCGAAGGGGGCTCCCGGACGCGGCCGCTCAAAGCGCTGAAGCCGGCCTTGCGGGGCATCCCAGCCGTCGCTGTCGACCAGGATCAGCTGCTGGGTGGCCGCCCAGCGCGGCGCTTCTTCCGCGACCGCCGCAGAAGCCGCTGCGGCCAGCGCGACCACAGCCGCCGCCTGGCAGACCCGGGCATTCAGGAGCGGACACCCCAGTGGAGCTTGGTGCGCAGCAGATCGAAAAACGACCGATTCAGCGGCCGATAGATGCGCGCCGGCACTGCCGCCGAGGTCACCTCGACCAGATCGTGCGGCCCCAGCCGGTGGCTCCACTGTCCGTCGATGGTCAGCAGGATTCCGTCGGCGGCGCGACCGGGGCGGACCTCGATGCGCGAGTTGAGCCGCGTCACCAGCGGGCGCGCCGTCAGCGCGTGCGGGCATATTGGACTCAGTACCAAAGCATCCATGCTCGGCGCCAGGATCGGCCCGCCCACCGCCAGGTTGTAGGCCGTGGAGCCGGTGGCGGTCGAGATGATGAGGCCGTCGGAGCGATAGGTGGTCACGGCGTCGCCATCGATAAATGCATCGAGCTCGAACAGGCGGGCCTGGGTGGGCTGGCTGAGCACCACATCGTTCAGCGCGATGCGCTCGGTGAGCAGCACCGGCTCTGCGGTGGGCGTGGCCTGGCGATAGACCCGGCAGCTGAGGCGGCGCCGCTCTTCACACGGCAGCCGGTCGTCGAGCACCGCCGCCAGCGTGACCAGGGCCTCGTCGGGCCCGCAGCAGGTCAGAAAGCCCAGGTGGCCCAGGTTCACGCCCAGGAGCGGCACCGGTCGCGACCCCAGGAGCCCGGCGCCGTAGAGCATGGTGCCGTCGCCGCCCAGCACCACCAGCAGCCGCAGCGCATCGGGCAGCTCGCCTTCGCCGACGGTATGCAGGTCAGCGGGCAGCTGCAGGTGATCGCGGATGACGAGCTCGCTGAGGCCGCGCGCCCGCACCAGCTCGACGAGGGTCACGCACAGCTCAACAGCCGCTGGCTGGTCCCGCTTGAGCAGGAACCCGACTTGCTGCGAGGAGCCCGACACCTCGTCGTGGGATGCCATCTAGTTCATGTCCCGCCGCCGTTGCCGCTGGCTGGACGCTTGGGAAGGATTGCGCGCGCGCGTCCGAGCTCGGTGCTGCCGTGGTCGCGCAAAAACTCAAGAAAGGTGATGGCTGCGGGAAGCTCGATGGCGGGAATCTGCTCCAGGATGTCGCGGGCCTGGCGCCGCAGCGTCTCGCCCGGTCCTTCGGTGGGCGGGGCCGGCCGCGGCAGCTGCACGTCCATGTCCGGCGGGGGCGAGACCTCGCCCCACGGCGGCGGCTCCTTGGGCACCAGGGCGTCGCGCTTGAACCACTCCTGGATGTGCCAGTGCAAGAGCTCGCCGCGGTAGGTAAACCAGCGCTCGCGCTCGACGGGGTAGTTCAAGAGCGCGTCCTTGAAGCGACGGAACGCGCCTTTGCCGTCGATGCTGATGATCAGGCGCTCGCGCAGCAGCGGCTCCGTGACCCCGGCAACGAACCGCTCCATCCACTTGTACTGCTCGCGAGATGAGGCGGGTTCGACGCGGATGAATGAGTCGCCTCCGGACATGACGCGGGTCCGCAGCTCGGCGACATTGGGCGCTGACTCGATCAGCGTGATCACCTCGCCGCTGCGGGTATCCAGGAAGCTCTCGGTGTCGGGCGCGTTGCGCTCGACGGCAGTCTCAAGCTCGGTCCAGCGGACCGCAATCACTCGCATGTAATCAACTCCCCACCACCCGACTGGGACCCGAGGCTAAGGCCAAGCCGTGTGAGGCCCGTGCCCAGGCCAAGGCCAGGAACAGAGGAAAACGTAAGAAATCTATCGTGCTAACCAGAGACAACCTTCAAGGCTATGCGTCCTCGCATGCAATTTCAAGGTCGCTGTGCGGGGATGAATCGCTATTGACCCTGGCGGGGTCTCGGGGTTTGCTACGCCGCATGTTTATCCCCCCTTCGCGCTTGAAATCCGCTGCGCTGGTGATGGCGATCCTCGCTCAGCCGCTGGTCGCCGCCGCCGAGACCATCACCTATGGCCCGATGCTGGCCCGCGGTCCGACACCCGACACGATGATTGTCCGCTGGGGAACCCAGGGAAGCAGTGACCCGGGGCTGGTTTCGTGGCGGAAGAAGGGCGACGCCACGTTTGCCAGCGTCAGCGGCACCGCGGCCCGCGACCACGAGGTGGTGCTGACCGGACTCGCCCCCGGCAGCGAGTTCGAGTACTCGATCAAGAGCGGCAGCGCCACCAGCGCGACCTACTCGTTTAACAGCTGCCCGGCCGCCGGACTGCCGATGGATGTGGTCTTCTACGGCGACAGCCGCAGCAGCCCCTCGGCCCATGCGCGCGTCGTGGCCGAAGTCCAGAAGCACAGCCCCGAGATCGTCTTCGAGAGCGGCGATCTGGTTCCAAGCGGCACCTACGCGCAGTACCTGGGCGAGCTCTTCCCGGTGATCAAGGATATGGTCGCCACGACGCCGTTCATGGCTGCGCCGGGCAACCACGACAACTACTCGACCCTGGCCACCAACTACGGCGCGATCTTTCCGAGCCCGCGGCCCACGGGCCAGGCCTGGCAGCCCTACTATTCGTTCGTCTGCGGCAATGCGATGTTCATCGCGCTGAACTCCAACGACATCGTGGGCACGGCGCAGCTGAACTTTCTCACTGCGCAGCTGCGCGCAGCGGCGGCAGACACCAATGTGACGCACGTGCTGGTCTGGTTCCACCACTCGGCCTACTCGCCGGGCAGCCACGGCGACAACCTGGACGTGCAGAACAAGTGGGTGCCGCTGTTCAACGATCCGAAAAACAAGGTCACGGCGGTCTTTTCCGGGCACGACCACTTGTACGCGCGGCTGAAGGACGCAGGCAGCGTGCTCTACATCGTCTCGGGCGGCGCCGGCGCGGATCTGTACTCGGACAACGGACGCACGCGCGCGACCAAGGTCGTGAGCAAGTCGGCCTATAACTTCGTGTCGCTGCACATCGCCGGCAACACCCTGTCGGGCACCGCCTTCGACGACACCGGCACCCAGATCGACACGTTCAGCGTCACCAAGTCGGACACGCCGGTCACGCCGCCCGACATGGGGACGATGCCGCCCGCCGACGGCGGAGCTGGCAGCGATGGCGGTGGCAATGTCGAGGAGCCGCCGCCGCCGCCGACTCAGATGGAGATGATGGGCAGCGGCTGCTCGTTGGGCGGCTTGTCGGGAAGCTCGGGTGGAATCGGGGCGGGCTTTGCCGGCGTGGCGCTGGGTCTGTCGCTGCTCCGCCGCCGGCGCAAGAGGGGCTAGGCTAGCCTAGCCTGGGCCGGTGACGACGCGCTGCGTCCACTGGCCGATGTGGTTCGAGGTCGACAGATCCTGGAACGGCAGGAAGAAGCCGGGATAGCTGCCATCCTGGCCCGCTGCGACCTTGTCGGGATCCACCGCAAACATCCACAGCCACTGCTTGCCGCCGTTGTACGCGCCCGGGTCGCGCAGACCGGCCTTGCGCCGCGACGAGACCGTCACCCAGAACAGCCGTCCCGCCCCCTGCTTCTGCTGAAACGGCGAGAAGCGCGGGTAGGTGTCGGACAGGGCGGTCTGCGTGTCCATCACGCCGCCGGCACTGGCCTTGGCCAGCGCAACTGCGGTCGCGCCTGCCTGCGGCTTGACGGCCCAGGTCTTAGCCGATGGATCGGCGTCGGCATCGCAGTCGTCGCCGGTGCTGCCGGTGGCGCAGGTCGACTCGCTGTAGATGAAGAACGAGGAGTCGGGCGCGAAGTTGGGGTTGTAGCGGTTCTTGCCCGGGGTGATCGGAACCACGGTCGTGGGCTGGCCCCAGGCGGTGCCGGTCTGCTGGACCATGTCGATGCCGCAGTTGAACGGTCGCTGCGAGGTCTGGTGCTGGCCGACGTGGCTGAAGGCGATCATGCCGCCGTTGGGCGACCAGTCGGGGTGATCGGGTTCGAATGTGAGCACGACCGATTCGCCCGAGATGCGCAGTCCGGTGTTGCCGTCGTGCATGAACAGCGTGTTCCTCTCGGGGGCGGGGGCGTCGCCGTAGATCGCGACAAAGCGGCTGCCATCGGGGTTGAACGATGCGAACTGAACGTGGTTGTTCGACGAGGCGGCGGTGGTGCCGTTGAGGGTCACCAGGTTCGCCGGCGCCGCTGCCATGTTGGCGATGTAGACCAGGCGGCCATCGTTCTGCCCGCCCAGCGAGGAGACCATCTTGGTGCCATCGCGCGAGATGGCGTGACAGCCGACGCAGGTGCCGGGCAGCCCGTTCTGGTTGGGCGTCAAAAACAGCGTCGGCGTGAGGCTGCTGCTGCCGAAGTCGACGCGCATGATGCCGGTGTTGCCCGACGTGGTCCAGTAGTACAGGCCGCCGTTGACGTTCTCTTGCGAGAACTGCATCTGGAACGTCGCCGACTCGCCAAATCCAGTGGCGTTGTCGTCGCTGCCGCGCACGGTCAAGCTGACCGGCTGACCGCCCGAGTTCGAGTTGGCCACGTAGGAGTAGGTATCGGCGTCGAGCGCAAAGATGCAGCCGTTGTTCACCGGGGTGCCGCAGCGCGTGTACGTGGTGACATTGGTCGACGGGCTCTGGAACGACAGCTGGAACAGCGTGTTCGCCGCCTGCCCCGGCTTCCAGTGAACCTCCAGGCTCTGGATGTTCGGCGGCAGCATGACGCCGTTGTTCGGATAGACCAGCTGCGGCGACCGCGTCGCCACCGCCGTGCCCTTGAAGCTCAGGCTGGGATCCGCCGGCAGCGCCGCTCCGCCTCCCGCTCCCGGCGCGATCTTGACCGTCGCCGAGAAGTGCACCAGCAGGTGCGCCGAGCCGGTGATCCCGCCCACCTGCGCATAGACCTTGGTGTCGCCACCCTGCCGGTTCGAGCCCTGAAACTGAGCCTGATTGAACTGACCGACGCCAGAGTTATCCAGATAGAAAGTGACCCGGCTCGACAGATCGCGCTCCCCATCGGGGAAGGTGCCGATCGCCTTGTACCCATAGGTCGCCACCTGAGTCGCCGACGATTCGAGCGTAAGATCGGGCGGCTCGACGCGAATCGCGCTCAGACCCGTCAAGTCATCCGGGTCTTGGCCATTTCCTCCGACATTGGCGTTGTTACAACTGAGGACCAGCGCCCCAAACAAGAACAGCAGTAAATTTTGTCTTCTCATTCCTAAAAGCGTCTCTCAGGCTCAGTCCAAAATCAATCGTGGACGCAAGGCTGCGCCGCCCGCCAGCAATCTGGAATGTGTGTAAATCTCCCTCAGTGGGTTGCGGAGATCGTTACCTTCTCGGGACTGACCCGCTCCGCGATCAAGAGACCCGCGATCAGCGCGGCCACACCGCCAGCCACAACCCACGTGTACCACTTGGTATTGCTGAACGGCAGCTTGAACCCGGACTTGGCCGGCGCGGCCGGCTTCGCAGGCGATCCCCCGGCCACAGCGCCTGCCGGCAGCGCTGCCCCGCCCGCCGCCGCGCCCGCTGCTCCCTCGCTCATCCCCAGCAGCGCCTGCGCCTGCGTCGCCGACGGCCCCGAAGCAATCTCGCCCAGGGCGCTGACCCAGCCCTTGCGATCCAGATCGTAGACGCGCGCCACCAGCGCTTCGCCCGCTGCGGGCGCGCCGCTGCGCTGCTTGGGCCCGATCGCGAGCACGCGGCGATTGACCAGCACCGCTGCTCCGGCGGTATCGGCCAGGGCGCGCAGCACCGCGGCCTGCCCATCGCTGCCCGGGGCAAACAGCGCCGCCCGATCCAGCAGCACCGCCGGCCGATCTTCGGGCCGCAGCGTCAGGATGATCTGCTGACCGCTGCCCAGCGTCCGGTGCAGCTTGCGAAAACCGGGCATCTCGATGTCGATGAAGTCCCGCTCCGGCTGGCCGCCCGCGACATCGATCGGCGTCACGCCCACCGGGATCAGGTTGCGCAGCACCACCGCCCCCGGCGGCTCGCTCTCGACGTGCACCGGGGCGCGCGCCGGACCAAAGCGCTGCGGCTGCTCGTAGCGCGCCTGCACCAGCGCAACGTCCGACGGCACCGTCGCCTGCATCGCCTGAAGCGCCAGGCTGGCCGCCTGCGCCCGCGCCGGATCCCCGACTCGATCGGCGCACAGCAGCATCAGCCCATACAGCTCGCTCAGCAGCGGTCGCGCCTCGGGCAGCAGCGCCTCGCCGAGCACCGCCTCGCTGGCCTGCGCGAGCTTGGGCAGCGCATCGGAGCAGCGCATCTCGGTAAAGGCCAGCCGCGACTCGGCCACGGTCTGCCCCGCTGCACTCAGCGCCCCGCCGGGCGGCAGCTGTGCCCGATTGCCCAGCGCCTGCCGGATCGGAGCTGGCAGCGTCTCGCCTGCCGGCCCCGACCAGACCAGCAGCGGCCGCGCCACCGGCCGGGCGGCAGCCTGCCCTGGAGCCGGCGCTGGACCTGCCGCTGCCGTCGCCGCGGCACCGGTGGGCGCGGCGCTGGGAACCGCCTGCGGCCCGCTCGCGCAAGCTGCGCTCAGCGCGACCAGCCCCAAGCCCCACAGCACAACAAGACGATGACCTTTGACCTGGTGCGCCGAAGGCGCGGCAGCGAGCGCGGACGACCTCATATGGGTGGGCATCCTACCTTGCCCGCCTGGGCTTGCCACCCTTTTTGCAGCCTGATCGGGGGGGACTACTGGGGGTACTCCCAGCGCACGGTCACCGAGTCGGGGTCGCCGAAAATGCCTGGCAGCTCGATGGGCGGCAGCGGCGGCCGCTTCCAGAAGATCTCCCGGCGCAGGCGCTCGTTGCGGCCCGCCAGCATGTGGCGGCGCTGCTGATCCGCCAGCTCGTCGAGGCGCAGCATCGTCGGCGTCGGCAGCGGCCGCACAAACCCGCCGAGCAGCGGCTCGTCCTTCATGCGAGCCGTCAGCGAGTCGGGCTGCGGGTGCTGGAGCGGCCGCGGCGGGCGCATGATCAGGCGCTCGCCCGGCAGGATGATCATGTCGGGCGTCGGCTTGGCAGGGCGCACCGCCGCCTTCTTGCCGGCGGCGGCCGTCGGGCAGACGCAGACCGCGCCCTCCATCACCGTCAGCTCCAGCTGCGGCTCGGCGGGCGGCTGCGCGGGGATGTGCTCGACGATGTACGTGGTGCCCTGGGGAACAAACGACAGCCAGCGCCCGAGCACCGTGATGCTCCCGAGCATGCGATCTCCCGAGACCAGCAGCCGGCCGCGATGCAGGAAGACCTGGCGCGTATCCAGCAGCAGCGACACCAGCGTCCCCTGCCCCAGCCGCAGCAGGCTGCCGTCGGCAAAGCGCAGCTCGACGCGGCTGTCGTCGCCCTGGGCGGTCTCGATGCGCTGGCCGTGGGGCACCCGATCGCCCAGGCGCAGCGGGCGGCGCTGCTCCTTGCTGCCGTCGCCAGCCGCCCCGCTGCCCATGGCCCAGGCCCAGGCGCTGCCGTGAAGCTCGCTCAGCTCGGCAGGGCCCAGCGGCAGCACGCGCTCGCCGGGGCCGCTCTGGGACGGGTTCATGGCCGCCGAAGGGCTGGCCACGGACGAAGCCGGCGCAGCTGACGCTGAAGCTGGATCCGACGCTGGGACCTGCGCAGCCGGAGCCCGGGCAGGCGGCGGCAGCGGCTTTGCGCACTGAGCCAGAAGGCTGGCGGCCAGCAGGCCAAAGGCCGCGGCCCGGCTTGTCCTGAGCTTGTCCGGGCTCACGCTCAGCCCCCCTGTCCCTGGCCGCACTCCAGACCGACGCGGCGGCGGGCCTCGACGCAGCTGCTGCTGCCGGCGGCAAAATCCCGACAGGTTGCGGGCCGATCCGAGTAGATGCTGCATCCATACGGCCCCACCGCGGGACCATCCAGCGCAGCGCAGCGACGCTGCTTGGTGTCGCGGCGGATGTAGAGCAGCCGCCCCTTGGCATCGATCAGGTCGGGATGGCGGACGACAGCCGGCTCGCGGCGCGTCACCGGCACCAGATCGTAGGCGTGCCGGCAGCAGGCCGCGCACAGCTGGCAGTCGAGTCCCGGGCGGAAGAGCGCGCAGGCGGCGGCCGTGGGCGTGATGCTGCGGCCGGGCGTGTCGCCAGTGCAGGTGAACTGGCAGCGCCACGGGCCCTTGCCGCGCAGCGGTGGCGTCGCGAAGACGCAGGTGGCGCAGGTGGCCCCGGATGGGGCGGCGTGCAGGCCATCGTGCATGGGCAGGGCGCTCGGGTGGCGGGCCGGCGGCGGATGCAGCTGCCACATCGCGGTCAGCCGCGAGCGCGACTGTGCTCCAGCGTCGGCTTCGGTTCCCAGGGCAGCCTCGACATCGTAGCGACCGGCGCCGGCCTTGCCCGTCGCGGCGTGAACCTCGGCCGTGGCTCGCAGCGCCGCGTCGAGCGGGCGGCGGAACGGCGAGCGCATGGCCCGCGCCAGGCCATCGCGAGCCAGCGGCAGCGCCGGATCCGCGGCGTCACCGTCGAGCGGATCCGGCGGCAAGCGGTCGTAGAAGGCGCGAAAATCGGTCGTCGGCCCCAGCAGCCCGCGCAGCCCATACGGCCGCAGCAGCGCCGCCTGCACGCGCAGACAGGCCTGCTCGCGCACCGTGTCCCCCTGGTACTGCGCCTGATCGGCGTCGTTTTCCAGGCCCCAGTCCGGCTGGCCGAAGCTCTGCTCGCCTTGCACCAGCGCGTGACACAGCTCGTGAAGGAGGATCTGGGCCAGGCAGTCGTCGGCGTCGAGGTCGCGGTCCGGCGCCACGGTCAGCCGGCCGTTGCCGTCGGTGGTGGCATATCCCCGCTCGTCGCGGCCAACGCGCAGCCCAAGCTGCTCGACGGCACTTAGCCAGATGTGCGTCAGCGGATCGATATAGCGGGCGTGAACGGGTCGGCTGGACATCGCGAAAGTGTTGGCAAAAAGCTCGCTGGAAGCTCTCTGAAAATATCAGGCGGCGAGAGCAATTTTTAGCCTACAACGCTTCCCGGAGCCAGCGACGGCGATTCTTTGTTTTTCTATTATTATGTAATTTTGCTTACATAATAAATTCCGTGAATTCCACAGCCTATTCTGACAATGGGGCGTAGCACCTCGTCGGGTACAGCAGGGATCTGGGAGATCGCCCAGAGGATCGGGCGGGCGAGGGATCCGAGGCGCTGGCTGCCAAGCTCCGCGGTCTTGTCGATCACGTTTGCGCTTGGGCTCGGGCTGGCGCTGGCCTGGCCGGCGCGGCTGGCCGCGGCCGAGCCGCAGCTGCGCGCCCTATCGCCGACCGCGCAGCTCAACATCGAGACGCCGCCCAACGAGAAGCCCTATCAGGTGCACCTGCACTTCCTGCGCTCGAACGAGCGGCGCCACGACCTGTTTTTCTCGTCGCTGCACGCGGTTGGTGGCGGCTATCTGGGCGTGGGCGCCGATCAGAACTACACGCTGGCCGCAGTGGCGCGCGCCGAGGTCGTCTGGCTGGTGGACATCGACGGCGATGTCGTCGACTGGCACAAGATCTACTCGGCGCTGATTCCGCAGGCGGCGACCCCGGCGGCGCTGCTCACGTTCCTCAGCGGCCACCGCGATCCCGAGGTCAAAGAGGCGCTCGCGGCCCGCTGGGACAGCGCCGAGGCGGGCCGGCTGTGGCCGATCTACCTGCGCTACCGCGGCTACCTGATGAACCACCTGAGCGGCGAGCGTCAGATCGTCCAGCGCGGCATGGCGTCCACGTGGCTGTCGAATCAGGCGCTCTACGATCACGTGCGCAAGCTGATGCTGGAGCGGCGTGTGGTGGCGCGCGTCGGCGATCTGCACGGCGAGCGCACCATGCTGGGCATCGCCGCTGCGGCCCAGGCCGCCGGCATAGCGGTGCGCACGGTCTATATCTCGAACGTCGAGCAGTGGTTTCACTACAGCCCGCAGTTTCGCCGCAACATCCAGGCGCTGCCGCACGATGCGGGCTCGCTGGTGCTGCGCACGCTGGCGCGCGGCGAGCTCAACTTTCCCGATCAGGATCGCTGGCACTTCTCGGTGCAGACGCTCGACGACTTCATCGGGCGTATGGAGGCGCCGCAGAACCCGCTCCAGAGCGTGCGCGGGCTGATGCCGGCGATGCAGCAGGCCAAGCAGCCGGGGACGCGCGGGATCTCGTGGATCGGGCCGGTGCAGGCGTCGCCGCCGCTGCCGCGCGGCTGGCTGCTGTTTCCGCCGCTGCGGCCGTAGCGCTTGCATGCCGGTAGGCGCTCGCTATGCTGCGCCCCCATGGCGCGACAGCACTTCCTGATCAAAAGCGAGCCCTACAAGTACTCCTGGGACGACCTCGTGCGCGACGGCCGGGCGGTCTGGGACGGGGTGCGCAGCTTCGAGGCGCGCAACAACCTGCGGCTCATGAAGGTCGGCGATCAGCTGCTCTTTTATCACTCGAACGAGGGCAAGGAGATCGTCGGGGTGGCCAAGGTGCTGCGCAAGGCCTACGCCGATCCCACGGCCGATGAGGGCGACTGGTCGGCGGTGGACGTGGGGCCGGTGCAGAGGCTGGAGCGGCCGGTGACGCTGGATGCGGTGCGCAAGGAGCCGCGCCTCTCCGAGATCGCGCTGGTGCGCAGGAGCCGGGTGTCGGTGGTGCCCATCACCCCCGCCGAGTTCGCGGTGGTCCTGGAGCTGGGCAAGGCGCCGAAGCCGCGACGGCGGGCGACGACAGCGCGCGGCGCGGCGGCCGCAGGTTCGCGCTAGTCTGCTTGCGGGTTGTCAGAGCCTGCCGCTAAATTCGGCGCGAATGCTGACCTACCTGCGAATCAGCAACTTCGCAATCCTGGACGAAATCGAGCTGGAGTTTGGCCCGGGCATGACGGTGCTCACGGGCGAGACTGGCGCCGGCAAGTCGCTCATCCTTGACGCTGTGTCGCTGCTGCGAGGCGGCCGGGCGCCGGCAGACCTCATCCGCGGCGGCGCTGACGAGGCGCGCATCGAAGCGGTGTTCGTGCCGCAGGCCGGCAGCGAGCCGGAGCGGGCGCTCAGCGAGCGGCTGGCGCGGCTGGGGATCGACAGCGGCTCGCTGGCCGGAGATGGGCTGGTGGTGCGGCGCCTCATCAGCCGCAGCGGCCGCGGGCGCGTCCACATCGCGGGCCAGCTCTCGACGGTGCAGGCGCTGGCCGAGGTGGTGGGCGGGCTCATCGATATCGCCGGCCAGCACGAGCATCAGAGCCTGCTCGACACCAGCCGCCATCTGGGGCTGCTGGATCGATCGGGAGTGAGCCCGGAGCTGCTGGGACGCATGGGGCGCGCCTTCGCCGAGCTGGAGCAGGCGGTCGAGCAGCTGAAGACCGCCTCGATCGACGAGCGCACCCGCGTCGAGCGCGAGGAGTTCCTGCGCTTTCAGCTGGATGAGATTCGCGCCGCCGATCCGCAGGCGGGCGAAGACGAGAGCCTGCGCGAGGAGCAGCGGCGCCTGCGCGGCGCGACCCGGCTGCACCAGGCCGCTCGCCGCGGCGAAGACTGCCTGTACAACGCCGAGGGTGCGGTGGTGGACAGGCTGGGCACGCTGGTGCGCGAGATGGGCGAGCTGGGCGCGGTGGACCGCGAGATGGCGACCTTCGCCACCCAGCTCAGCGAGGCGCAGGCGCTCCTGGAAGATGCCGCGCAGGGGCTGCGCCGCTATGCCGATCACCTGCGCGCCGATCCCGAGCGGCTGGCCGAGATCGACGATCGCCTGCATGTGCTGAGTCGCATGCTGCGCAAGCACGGACCCGACCTGGCGGCGCTGCTGCAGAAGCGCGATGAGATGGCGGCCGAGCTCGCGCGCCTGAGCCAGCACGAGGCGCACCGCGCCGAAGCGGCGATCGCAGTGGAGCAGCTGCGGCGGGCAGCGGCGCGCGTGGCCGAGGAGCTGAGCGCAGCCCGGCAGGCGGTCGCAGGTCGCCTGGCCGAGGAGGTGAGCGCAGCGCTGGCGGATCTGGGAATGGGCGCGGCGCGGCTCGAAGCGCGGCTGGAGCGGCGGCCCGCACAAAAGGGCGATGATCCGGCGCTGCTCTTCCCCCGCTCGGGAGCCGGTGCGGGGGAAGACGGCCGGCTGTGTCGTCTGAGCAGCGGCGATGTGGGCTGGGATCGCTGCGAGCTGCTCCTTCAGAGCAACGTCGGTGAAGAGGCTCGGCCGCTGACCCGCATCGCTTCGGGCGGCGAGCTGTCGCGCGTGATGCTGGCGCTGCGGCGGGTGCTCGGCCAGGCCGACAGCATCGCCACCTGTGTGTTCGACGAGGTGGATGCCGGGATTGGTGGGTCTACCGCCGACAAGGTGGGACGCCACATCCGGGCGCTCGCGCGCGGCAAACAGGTGCTGTGCATCACCCATCTGGCCCAGATCGCCGCCTATGCCGACCAGCACCTGCGCGTGGAGAAGCACGTCGACGACGGACGCACCACGACCAAGGTCCGCCGCCTGAACGCCAAGGAGCGCCGCGACGAGATCGCCCGCATGCTCGGGGGTGCGCGTCTGACCGACAAGAGCCGCGCCCACGCCGAAGAGCTGCTGCGCGACGCCCGCTAGCCAGAAAACGGCTGCCCGTCGCGCGGGCTGCGTTGCTGCGACGTCGAGATCCGCCTTATAATCACGGTGGGGCGATGTCTCAACTGGAGATCTGCCTGTGATCGGCAGCAAGCTCGGCGACTACGAAGTAATACGAATGATCGGGCGCGGCGGCATGGGTGCCGTCTACGAAGCGGTCAATTCTCGTATTGGTCGTCGGGTTGCGATCAAGGTCCTGCTGCCCGATTACGCCGACCGCGCCGACGTGGTCCGGCGCTTTCTCAACGAAGCCAAGGCGGTCAACGCCATCAACCATCCGGGCGTCGTCCAGGTCTCGGATGTCGACAAGGCGCCGGATGGCAGCCTGTACCTGGTGATGGAGTACCTGGAGGGCGCGACGCTGAGCGAGCGCCTTCAGTCCGCCGGCGGCAAGCTCTTTGAAGAAGAGACGGTGACCATCAGCTGGCAGCTCGCCGGGGTGCTGAGCGCCGCGCACGCCAAGTCCATCATTCACCGCGACCTCAAGCCGGGCAACGTGATGATCGTGCCCGACATGGCGGGGCCAGGCGGCGAGCGGGTCAAGCTGCTCGACTTTGGCATCGCCAAGCTCGGCGCCGAGCACTTTCACGGCGAAGAGGTCAAGACGCGCACCGGCCAGGTGATGGGCACCGCTGGCTACATGTCGCCCGAGCAGTTCATGGGCGACCGCGTCATCGACGGTCAGAGCGATGTCTATTCACTCGGCGTGGTGATGTTCAAGCTGCTGGCGGGGCGCATGCCGTTTGTCTCGAACAGCGGCGAGATGGGCCTGGCCGCGATGCACATGTTCCAGAAGCCGCCGCCGCTGCATCCGCTGGCGCCCGACACTTCGGCATGGCTGGTGAGCCTGATCGAGCAGATGCTGGCCAAAGAGCCCGAGCAGCGCCCGACCATGGCGCAGGTGGTCAAGGTGCTCCAGGAGCACCTGCCGTTCCGGGCCCCTTCGCGCACCAGCATGCCGTCGCTGATTGGGCTGGAGAGCAGCGGCCTGCTGCGCCTGAACAGCCTCGATCCCACGGCCGCCGGGGACGGCCCGTTCCCGCCCTCGGGCGACGTGGTGGCTGTGGGCGGCAGCAAGCTGTCGTCGGGCAGCGCCCGCTCGGGGACGATCACGCGGGCGACGGGCGAGGCCTCGGTGTCCGAGGTCGCGCGCATGCGCCGCCGCTCGATGCTCATCATCGCCAGCCTGTGCGTCGCCGTGGTGGGCGCCAGCGTCGTCGTGGGGTTTCAGCGCTTCGGCAAGCCATCCTACCCACCGGGGGCAGCCACGCGGATCGCCACCGTGAACCCGCCGGATGCAACCGGCGCTCCTGCCAACGCAAACCCCGGCGCGCTCCCGGACGGAGGCGCCAAGGCGTCGCCAACCAAGCCTGCTGCCGACAACACCGGTCAGTCGCCCGACGACAGCGACGGCACTCACCGGGATGACAAGGGCCACAAGGTTCGCGGCTCGAACAAGATGGATGGCAAAAGGGATGGCAAACCGCGCAGCCCACGCAAGCCGCAGTCGACGGTCATCATCAACTAGAGCGGCAACCGGCGTGGCAGCTAGCACCGCGAGGGCAGGCGGCGCCTTGGCGCTGGGCCTGCTGCTGGTCGGTGCAACCGCGCAGGCGGCGGCTCCGGATCGCTGCCAGGCCGAGCGGCTGTGCCAGGAGCAGACCTCGGTGGCGGCACAGCTGGCCAGCCAGACCCGCTACGAAGAGGCGCTGGTCATCTACCAGAGCGCGTATGACCACTCGCAGGAGCCGCGGCTCCTGGTCAACATCGGGCGCTGCCACTACCGCCTGGGGCGAGCGCGGCGGGCGCTGGAGTTCTACGACGCCTTCCGCAAGGCCGAGCCCGACCCCGAGCCCGAGCTGGCGACGCGCGTCGGCCAGTTCATAAGCGAGGCCCGGCAGGCCATCGCCTCGGACGCCGACCAACAGAAGCCGCCCAACCCGGCCGAAAACGCCCCAAAACCGCCCAACCCGGCCGAAAACACGCCAAAACCGGTCGAAGCTGCGCATCCCGAGCCGGTTCCAGCGCCGCTGGATCCCGCGCTGGCGCAGCCCGGCAAGGGCGCAGCGACGGTCTGGGGCCGTCCGGCGTGGCGCGTCGGGCTGGGATTCGGCGGCATCGGGCTCGGCGGGCTGCTCATCGGGCTGGGGGCCGGCGCCCTGTCGGTCAACGGCCAGTGCGTAAACCCCAGCCAGACCAGCCCTGGCTTCTGCGCGACGCAGATGCTGCCCGACGGCCAGTCGGGAATCTCTCTTTTCGACGGTGTGCGGGTCGGTGCGCCGCTTCTGGCCACCGGTGGCGTGCTGGCAGTGGCGGGCATCGTGCTCATCGCCCTGCCGGGCCGCTAGCCAGACCCGCGGGCGCTTAAATCTTAATCAGTTCGGAGGTCTGTCTATGCGATCCCTCGTGGCCTTGTCCTTGGCGCTGGGCGGCTGCTCGCTGCTGCCCCATCAGGATATTCCGTGTGCCCAGACAGAGCTCTGCGAACCCTTTGGCCCCGGCGGCCCGGGCAACCCCATCCCCACCGCGTTTGTCCTGGGGCAGCCCAACGACCACACGACCTGGTACACCACCGGCCTGAGCAGCCCCACCGCGGTTGCCCTGACGCCCAGTGGTCAGCTGCTGGTCGCCGACAAGGGCAACGATCGCGTGCTCTTGTGGAACACGCTGCCGCAGACCAACAACCAGCCGCCGGATATCTCGCTGGGCACCATCGACCCCAGCACGGCGCCGCCGGGCGGCTCGTCGATCGACTACAACTCGCAGGTTCCGAGCCCCATCCGCCTGACCACCGACGGGATCCGGCTGGTGGTGGTCACCGAGGCCTACGACTATCAGATCTTCTGGAAGAGCTTTCCGACCCAGAGCCTGGGCCACTACTCCCTGGTCTATACCAACGACGCGCAGGCGCTGGCCGCCAACGGCTGGAAGGTCGGCAGCCCGCTCCTCGCCGCGAACCGCCTGTATCTGACCGACAGGGACCACAGCCGCGTGCTCATCTGGGATCCGACGCCGGCCAACGGGAACACGAGCGCCAACAGCGTTCTCGGGCAGACCAACCTGACGAGCGGCATGGTGAACGGGGGCAATGCGTTGCCGGGGCCGACCTCGCTCAAAAACCCCGACGGCTCGCCCTCCACTGACGGTACCAGGCTCTTTGTCACCGACACGGGCAACCACCGCCTGCTCATCTGGAACGCGCTGCCCACGGCCATGAACGCCACGGCCGACGTGGTGCTGGGGCAGACCGACTTTGCCAGCGGCGCCCCCAACCGCGGCCAGCCGATGGCGCGCATCGACTCGCTCAACCAGCCGCAGGGCTCGGCTGCGGCCATGAACCGGCTTGCCGTCGCGGACACCGGCAACAACCGCGTCCTCTTGTGGTCGACCATACCGAGCACCGTGGACACGCCGGCCAACGTCGTTCTGGGCCAGCCCAGCGCCACCAGCAGCGCCGCCAACACGCCCACCCTGAGCGGCTCCAGCATGGACAGCCCCAGGTCGGTGGCCACCGACGGCACGCACATCGTCGTCGCCGACAGCGACAACCACCGCGTGCTCATCTGGAACGACTGGCCCACGGTGAACGGCACGGCCGCCAGCGTGGTCCTGGGCCAGTTCACGCCGACGACGCGCAATGTCCGCGGCGTCACCGCCAGCGCCACCCGCTTCGCCGCCCCGACGGGCCTGGCCCAGGCTGGAAACAAGCTCGTGGTCGTCGACAAGGATGCGCACCGCGTGCTCATCTACCGCGGGCTGCCGCTGAGTGCGGCCGCGCAGCCGGAGCTGGTGCTGGGTCAGCCGAGCTTCAACGCGCAGCTGCCCATGAACCCATCGGCCTCCCAGTTCTTCTTTCCGAGCAGCGCCTCCTCGGACGGCACAGCGCTGGCGGTCGCCGACACCAACAACCACCGCGTGCTCATCTGGAAGACGCTGCCGACCGCGAATCAGCAGCCGGCCGACATCGTGCTTGGGCAGGCCACGATGATCACCAACAAGTCGGGCGGCGGCGCGAGCGGCCTCAACTCGCCGGGCGGCGTGTTCATGGGCGGCGGCAGGCTGTACGTCGCCGACACCAGCAACCACCGCGTGCTCATCTGGAAGACGCTGCCGGCTCAGGACCAGCTGCCCGACATCGTCCTCGGACAGGGCAGCTTCACCAGCGTCATGCAGAACCGCGGCCTGGGCAAGGTCGCCAAGGACACGCTGTCGGCTCCCCAGACGGTGTTCGCCGACGACAAGTCGATCTACGTCAGCGATACCGGCAACAACCGCATCCTGATCTGGAACACGCTCGATCCTCAAGTCGGGCAGGCGGCGGACCTGGTCCTGGGACAGTCAAACTTTGATACCGGCGCTGGACCCGGCTCGATCAACGAGACGGCGCTGTCGTATCCGCTGGGTCTGGCGGTTGCCAAGGGCCGCATGTACGCGGTGGACCTGGACTTCAGCCGCGTCGTCTACTGGAACGCAGTTCCGACGCTGATCAACAAGCCGTTCGACGGCTACCTCGGTCAGCCCATGCTCAACTCCGGGGATCGCAACGCGGGCGGCATCTCGCTCAAGACCCTGAGCGGTCCCACAGGCATCCTGGTGACGGAGGCCGGCATCTACATCGCCGACACCGGCAACCATCGCGTCATCGCCCTGCCGCCGCTGCCCTGAGCGACGCGGCTCAGCGGAAGGTGCGCAGCGCCGGGTCAAACAGGTGCGGCACCGAGTTCATGGTGAGCACGCTGATGTCGTCGTCGCGATAGCGCAGCACCGAGAGGCCGGTGTTCATCAGGCTCAGGCAGACCTTGAGCATCATTGCAGGACTCAGTCCAAGGGCGTGCATGAGCAGTGCAGAAATGCTGCCAGCCGAGGTGACCACCGCGATGCGCCGCCGCGACCCCTGCTCGGCCATGATCTGGCGCAGACCGCCCAGCACCCGCTGCGTGAACTCGGAAAAGGTCTCGCTCACCTGCACCGTGCCCGCGGCCCAGCGATCCATGGACAGCTGAAACAGCCGCCCGAAGGTGTGGGCCTCGGTCAGCGGATCGCGCCCGCCGAGCTTCGCTTGCAGCCCTTCGTACTCGCCGGCGAGTCCGGTGCTACAGGCGGCGCGCAGGATCTCCATGAACGGGAACTCATCGAACGCCGGCGCCGGCATGAACTCGGGCAGCGTGCCGCCGGCCGCCTCGGCGCCGATGCACATGTTGATGGCGGTCTCGCGATGGCGCCGTCGCGGAGCGCTGTAGACCACCTGCGCGCCGAGCTGCGCGGTGATGAAGTGGCTGCCCAGGCGCTGCGCCTGCACAGCGCCCAGCTCGGACAGGATGTCGTACTCGGCCTGGGCAAACCCGGCCTGACCGTGGCGAATAAGATAGATGGTGCTCATGGGGCGTGGGCGGCGGGGACTAGCTGGCGGCGAAGCGCCGGCGCAGACGGGTGGCGGCGTCTTGCAGGACCTCGTCGGGCTTGGCGAAGCAGAAGCGCAGCAGCGTCTCGCCCACCGGGTCGCGATAGAAGGTGCTGCCGGCGATGGCGGCAATGCCCACCTCGTCGAGCAGCTTGTAGGCCGCCTCGCGCGCGGTCTGGCAGCCGAGGCGCTTCACGTCGCACAGGACGTAGTAGGCGCCGCGCGGCACGTAGGGATGAAGGCCCGCGTCGCTGAGCGCCGCGCACAGGATGTCGCGCTTGCGCTGGTAGAGCGACGACAGCTCGGCAAAGTAGCTCTGCGGCATGCTCAGCCCTTCGAGCGAGCCCAGCTGGAGCGGCGTCGGCGCGCACACGTAGAGCAGGTCGTGCGCGACGGTGATGCGCGAGGCTGCGGCCGCAGGCGCGGTCAGGTAGCCGACGCGCCACCCGGTGATCGAGAACGTCTTGGACAGCCCCGAGACGCACACCGTGCGGTCGCGCATGCCGGGCCGCGTCACCAGCGGGATGTGCTGGAGGCCGTCGAAGACGATGTGCTCGTAGATCTCGTCGGTAAACGCGATGAGGTCGTGGCTCTTGCAGATGTCGGCCAGGAGGTCGAGCTCGCTCAGGTTGAGCACCTTGCCCGAGGGATTGGACGGCGAGCAGACGACGATGCCGCGCGTGCGCTCGGTGATGAGCCGCTCGATGGTGTCGCGATCCAGACGCCAGTCGGGCGGCTGCACCGGCACCAGCACCGGCTGAAGACCAAACGAGAGCACGGTGTTCAGGTGATACGAATAGTAGGGCTCAAACAGCAGGATCTCGTCGCCGGGCTGGCACAGCGCCAGCATCGCAGCGGCAAAGCCGCCGGTCGCGCCCGAGGTGATGACGATCTCGCTCTCGGGATCGAACGCCTGGTCGTAGTCGCGCTGGATCTTGGCGGCGACGGCGCGCCGCAGCGGCTCGATGCCCGACGGGGGCGCATAGGTCGCTTTGTACTCCTGGATGGCTGCCACCGCTCCCGCAACCACCGGGGCCGGGGTCGGAAGGTCGCACACGCCCTGCCCGAGGTTGATGCCGCCCACTGCCTGACAGCGCAGGGTCATGGCGCGGATATCAGAGATGGCCAAGGCGGCCAAGCGTTCACCTATGCGCATAGCCAAACTCTACCACGAGCAAGTTTATGGAGGAATTTCCGGCGCCTGGACGGGAAGGTCCGGCAGGAGGCGGTCCTAGAAGCGAAACGCGGCGGCGACGGCGGCGCCGTCAGGGCCCACGCTGGGCGAGATGCCGATGAGCTGGAGGCTGGCCGTGGGCGCAGCCTGCACGGGCGCGGCATCGGCCGGCGCCATCGGGGCCGGAGCGTCGCTGGGCGCGGTCTGCGCGGGCGCGGCCTGGGTCGGGCCCGGCTGGGTGGGCTGGATCTGCACAGGCCGATCCGCAGAGTCGCCGGCGGGCTTGCGCAGCGCCGCCACCAGGCCGGTCGCGATGCTGATGACCGCAAAGGTCCCGGTCGCGACCCACATTCCCGTCGTGGCGCGCGCCAGCGAGTTGCCCTGCTGGCACTGGTCGAGATAGCTGCGGTAGTCGGGATCGCCCTGGAGCCCCGACACCATTCCGCAGCCCGAGAGCTGCGCCGAGCTACCGAAAAACCCTGCGTACTGGCCGAGCTTGCCGCTCGATGCCAGCGAGCGCTGGAGGCGGTCCAGCGAGCTGCCGGCCGCGTCCTCGCTGGCGACGTAGCCGCGCCAGGTGCCGATGGTGGCCAGGAAGCTCGCCCCCGCAAGGCCAGCCGCGACATACGAGGTGATCTTGAGGATGCGGTTTACGTCCGTTCCACCGCCGGCGCCGCTGCGGCCCGAGCCGCGTCGCACCAGCATCGCGGTGACCTCGTGAACCTGGCCGCCGCGGATGCGGATGGTGCGCTGCATGGGAT
>Ga0075163_10003002_pt1 | contig 22713 bp, 17 predicted proteins | sample JI1023141ADNA_FD_71478 | JGI IMG/M metagenome (GOLD analysis project Ga0075163, IMG submission 71478) | Wastewater effluent complex algal communities from Wisconsin, to seasonally profile nutrient transformation and Carbon sequestration -... | ecosystem: Engineered > WWTP > Effluent > Algae... | reverse complement strand
TTTGATGGTATGAATAAAGTGCTGGAAGCCTTTAATATAATGGCTCCTGAAGATGGTATGGTGATTTACCATAAGCATTGGGATGGAAAGCCTATCAAAGCGGGTTCGCGCATTCAGATGTGGGATCCAACTGTGGCCACATTGCCCGATCTTACTACCATGATGTCTAAAACATATGTGAACGAGGTTGATGTGCGTAAAGTACAGAAGGGACAAACTGTGGATGTAGGATTGGATGCTTACCCCGATAAAAAACTTTCGGGTTTAGTTACTTCGGTAGCAAACGTGGGTGAACAGCGTCCTAACTCCGATGCTAAAGTGTTTGAAGTTATGGTAGAAATAAAAGGGAATGATGCCACGCTTCGTCCATCCATGACTACCAGCAATAAAATTGTGGCTTCGGTAGTTGAAAGTGCGTTGTTTGTGCCGCTTGAAAGTTTACACACCTTTGCCGACTCAATAACATATGTATTTAAAAAGAACGGTATGAATACCGTAAAGCAAGAAGTTATTGTAGGCGAAACCAACGCTAACGAAGCAGTAATTACCGGTGGCCTTTCTGCGACTGATAGAATTTATCTTTCTATTCCTTCCGGCATGACCGATTCCAAGATTGACTTGCTACCTGAACTGAATGGTAAGCGCGGTAAAAAGAAAGAAGAAAGCGCAGCTAAACTGGCCACCAACTAGATCGTTCGGCCATGCTAAAAAAATATTTTTCGCCCCGGTTGCTGGCCAACCTATACATTGCCATTGATGCCGTGATTGCCAACAAAATGCGCTCACTGCTAACAGCTCTCGGTATTATTTTCGGTGTGGCTGCTGTTATTGCCATGTTGGCCATTGGTAATGGCGCGCAACAGGAAATTCTTAACCAGATAAAATTAGTTGGTGTTAATAATATTGTAATCAAACCGATCATAGAACAAAAAGAAGAAAAACTAAATGAGACGGCCGGTGGAAAAAAAGAAAAGAAAAAATTCTCGCCCGGCCTTACCGTTCGCGATGTAAAGAGCATTACCACAACCATACCGGGGCTGGCAAAAGTAAGTCCGGAAATTATTCTCAACACCTCAGTTATTCAGAATGGAATCAGAAGGTCGGCCAAGTTGGTAGGGGTGGAGCCAACTTATTTTGATATCTACGATTTCCAGTTGGCAGAAGGCCAGATGTTCAATGCAGATCAAATGCGAACGGGCGCGCCCGTATGTATTATTGGCTCAGCATTGAAGAGCAGATTTTTCCCAACTGAAAATGCTATTGGTAAGAGTTTAAAAGTGGGTCCGCATTGGTTAACGGTTATTGGCGTAATGCGTGAGCGGTATGTTTCTGAAAACAGCATCAGCAAGTTGGGCATTCGCGATTTTAATATGGATGTATATGCACCGTTGCAATCGGTTTTGATTCGGTACGAAAACCGTGACTTGATTACAGCCGAGGCTTTGCGCCTGGCAAACATGCGCAGCCAAGGTGTAATATTTATTGGTGGCGGAGCTTCTGAAGAAGAAAGTGAAGAAGAGAAAAATAATTATCATCAGATCGACCGGTTGGTTATTCAGGTAGATGAAACAACTAAACTTCAAACCACAGCCGAAATTATTTCGCGCATGCTTACCCGCAGGCATTATGAAGTGGTAGATTTTGAAATTGAGATTCCTGAATTATTACTCAAGCAACAACAACGTACCAACGATATTTTTAATTATGTGCTGGGTGCGATAGCGGGTATCTCATTGTTGGTGGGTGGTATTGGTATTATGAATATCATGCTGGCATCGGTATTGGAACGCATTAAAGAAATTGGTTTACGACTTTCCATTGGCGCTCAAAAAAGCGATGTAGTACAACAGTTTCTTTTCGAAGCGGTAATGATCAGCATTTCGGGTGGATTGATTGGTGTGATATTAGGCGTTTCGCTGGCTTACTTTGTTTCCGTGTTTGCCAACATCCCCACCATCATCAGCTTTACATCTATTTTACTTTCATTCGGGGTGGCGGCAACCGTAGGATTGATTTTTGGAATCGCCCCGGCACGCAGAGCTGCCAGTCAAGACCCCATAACCTCATTACGACATGAATAATTTTAAATATATAATCTTAGTTAGTGCTATTGTATTTCCATTGTGGACATCGGCACAAGAAAAATTCACCATGGAAGATGTCGTGAGTCGCGCACTTACACAGTCGCCAGCCTTTAAGCAAGCTGAAACCCGTAAAGAGAATCGCTACTGGCAATACCGGTATTTTAAAACCAACTACAACCCGCAATTACGCATGAGTAGTAATAATGCGGGCTCGTTATACAACAATAGTTTTACTCCGGTTCGCCAGCCTGATGGTTCGATTCGGTATTTGCCACTTAACCAACTTAACCCCGGTGTAAACTTTGGCTTGCAGCAGCCTATACAGTGGACTGGTGGGATGATTTATGTAAACTCTACCTATAACTATTTCAACAACATCACTGATGATACCCGGCAATGGAATGGCGCGCCCTTCAATATTTTCGTAAACCAACCGTTGTTTGCTTTCAATCCTTATAAGTGGGATCGTAAGATTGAACCCATTCGCTATGAAGAATCCAAACGAGAGTATGCCGAGGGAATGGAACAGATTAGCAGCGATGCTGTGGAGGCATTCTTTAATGTGATGCAAGCACAGGTAGATGCGCAAATCGCTAAATTTAATTTAGCCAACAACGATACTATTTATAAAATAGAACAAGGTCGTTACAACATCGGTACTACTTCTCAAGATAAGTTATTACAGGTTGAGCTACAGTTGCTTCGTTCCAGACAAGATGTGGCCAAGGCTGATTTAGATTTGCAAACCGCAAGCTTGCAACTACGCACCTTTATTGGTTTGCGCAGTGGCGAACGGTTTGATTTAACATTACCCGATGCAATCCCTCAATTTGATATTACAGAAGAAGAAGCGTTGCAATTTGCCAAACAAAATCGGGCAGCGTTCATTGCTTTTGAAAGACGCAAGATAGAAGCCGAGCAAGCTGTTGCGCAGGCAAGAGGTGAACGGTATCAGGTAGGTCTTACAGGTTCATACGGAACCAACAACGTGGGCGGTGCATTAGGTGATTTATATCAAAACTCGGCTCGTCAGCAAATGGCTAACGTAACATTTAATGTACCGCTTGTAGATTGGGGCAGGCGTAAAGCATTAATGCGCACAGCCATTGCCAATAAAAGATTAAACGATTATGTTATTGCGCAAGATGAGGTAACCTTTGAGCAAGAGATTTTAACTCAGGTGCGACAGTTTGAAATGCTACGCTTGCAGATTGAGATTACAAAAAAAGCAGATGAAGTAGCACAACAACGCTACATGGTGGCGCAAAACCGGTACCTGATTGGTAAGATTGATATTACCAATCTTAACATTGCCCTCAACGAAAAGGATACTGCCAAGCGTAGTTACATCGATGCATTAAAATCTTTCTGGACTGCCTATTACGATTTGCGCAGACTTACGTTGTATGATTTTTATGGCAAGCGGTTGCTGTATTTGGCGGATGCTGAATAAAACGGAATCAAAAACTCCAAAAACAATTAGGCGTCAAGACGGCTGTAAGCTTTGGCAGCGAGCCGTCAAACAACTTACTACAACGAAACCCCTCTTTTCCACGGAATAAAATCATCTTGTTGTAATTGAACCGCTTTGGGTTTTATGTTCCCGCTGGCTACTTCAATAATAAAATCCAGAATCTCGCTGCCTAATTGTTCAATTGATTTCGCACCGGAGATGATGGGGCCGCAATCCACATCAATTATATCAGGCATCTTTTGTGCAAGCTTTGTATTGGATGAAAGTTTAATTACCGGAACTACAGGATTTCCGGTTGGCGTACCTAGGCCCGTAGTAAACAACATCACATTGGCACCAGCACCGGCCATTGCGGTTGTACTTTCTACATCATTACCGGGCGTGCACAATAGAGTAAGGCCCGATGTTTTTACATATTCGCCATAATCCAACACATCGGTAATGGGCGAGGTGCCACCTTTCTTTGCCGCCCCGGCCGATTTCATGGCATCGGTAATCAAACCATCTTTAATGTTGCCTGGCGATGGGTTCATATCAAAACCAGAACCTGCCGATTCGGCTGCTCTGGAATAAGCACGCATCAATTCAATAAATCTATTTGCAGTTTTATCAGAAGCAGTTCGGTTAATCAATTCCTGTTCCACACCACATAGCTCGGGGAACTCTGAAAGAATAGTTGCACCGCCCAGCGCAGCAATCAGATCGGAAGTATGACCAATAGCAGGATTAGCCGAGATGCCAGAGAATCCATCTGAGCCACCACACTCAAGTCCTACCACCAACTTATTAAGCGAAGTTGGTTTTCGGGTTTGTTGATTTACTTCTGTTAATGCTAAAAATGTTTCGCGAATGGCTCTGGCCAACAATTCTTGTTCGGTACCTTCCGTTTGTTGTTCCAGTACAATCAAGGGTTTTGCAAAATTAGGATTGTGTTGTTTCAGACTCTCTCGAAGAATAGAAGCTTGCGCATGCTGACAACCTAAACTCAAAACAGTTGCTCCGGCTACATTCGGGTTGTTAATGTATCCGGCAAGCAAAGCACATAACGCATCCGAATCCTGGCGCGTGCCACCACAGCCACCTTCATGCGTTAGAAATTTTATACCATCCAGATTTTCAAAGAGTCGCGAAGTTGTAACTGCATTACTGTTTTGTAAATTGGTTTTATTAATTGCATCTGTTTTTCCTTCCCGATAGAGTTGTACTAACTCCTGCACATAATTTTTATACGCATTATGTTTTCCAAAGCCCAATGCTTCTTCAAACGCTTCGCGGATTACGTTTACATTTCTATTCTCACAAAAAACCAACGGCACTACAATCCAATAGTTGGCCGTGCCTACCTGCCCGTCCGGGCGCGGATAACCCATAAACGTTTTGTCTTTCCACTGGCTGATATCCGGAGGTTGCCACTTGATTGTTTTGGTTCTTCCGGCATAAGCCGCAGCTTCATGTTTTACATTTTGAGTGGTAATAGCACTTCCTCGCGAGATGAGGGTGATTGCTTTCCCAACTACTACACCGTACATGATAATTTCTTCACCCGGTTGAAGCGTTCTTTCAACAAATTTATGTTTGGCTGAAATAGCATGCATCAAGGTAACAGGTACACCATTGCAATCTATTTTTTCGCCAGCAGGCAAATCGGTTAACGCAACCCAAACGGTATCGGCAGGATTTATTTTTAGTACACGGGCCATCAGGCTGTTGATTTTTAAAATCTTTAAGTTGGTGAAGGTATAAATTTTTAAGGTTTAAGCCGTACTTTTAAAAACAGATTACCTATGAAGAAAAAAGTTATATCACTGGGCGATGTAATGATGCGGCTCTCCACACCAGCACATGCACGCTTTGTACAAACCGAAACATTTGAAGTGCGCTATGCCGGTTCGGAAGCGAATGTAACGGCTGCGCTTGCCGGTTGGGGAATTCCCTCAGCTCACGTAACCCGCTTCCCCGAAAATGATTTTGGTCGCGCGGCTACTGAAGCCTTACGTAAATGTGGTGTAGATACCGCGCACATTATTTACGGCCCCGAACGTTTAGGTGTTTACTTTCTGGAGAACGGTGCGATGCAACGGGCTTCACGCATTGTGTATGATCGGTTCGATTCGGCTTTTGCACACATTCAACCGGGCATGATTGATTGGGATGAAATCATGCAACAAGCTTCCTGGTTTCATTGGTCGGGTATTACTCCGGCACTTTCGCAAGGCGCTGCTGATGTTTGCTTAACCGCTATTGAAACTGCACGCAAATATAATGTGCCCGTTTCCGGGGATATTAATTATAGACGAAACCTTTGGCAATATGGCAAGCAACCAACGGAGGTAATGCCGGCTCTCATCAGCATGAGCGATAGGATTGTAGGCGGTAGTACCGATTTCGAAAATTGCCTCAACATTTCAGATAAAGATTTTGAATCGGCTTGTAAGAAAGTAATGAAAGCATATCCGGCAGTAAAAAAAATTGTTACAACCGAGCGCGAGTCGATCAGCTCATCGCACAATAAAATTTCCGCGAAACTCTTTACGGGTAAAGATTTGTTGAAATCTAAAACATACGACCTTACTCATATTGTTGATCGGGTAGGAGCGGGCGATGCTTTTATGGCAGGCTTGATTTACGGAACACTTCATGCTAAGTCCGATGTTGATACCTTAGAATTTGCAATTGCCTCTTGTGCGTTCAAACACTCCATTCAAGGTGATGTAAACCTTTGTTCGGTTGAAGAAATTGAAGCGCTGGTGCGCGATGAAAATGTAGGTAAACTTTTACGGTAATGGGCTTCAGCAAACAACAAATTTTATCCATCATTAAAGAAACGGGCTTTGTCCCATTGCTCTCGCATAACAATGCAGAATTGGCACAACTCGCCATGGAGGCTGCCTATCGCGGTGGAGTAAGGGTATTTGAATACACGAATCGCCAACCCAACTCTTTCGAAGTGTTCACACACTTATTAAAGGTTGCAGAAAAATTACCCGGACTTACCTTGGGCATTGGTACCATTATGGATGCGTCCACTACCGATAAATATATTCAGGCGGGTGCACATTTTATTATCTCACCCATTCTGAAACCTGAAATGGCTCCGGTATGTCATGCGCATGAAAAATTATGGATACCCGGTTGCGCCACATTAACTGAAATTGTTACAGCCAAAGAAATGGGAGCCGAGTTGATAAAACTTTTTCCGGGTTCAGTGCTGGGGCCGGGTTTTGTAAAATCAATCATGCCAGTGGTGCCTGATCTTAAGTTAATGATTACCGGAGGCGTAGAGCCAACCGAAAAAAGTATTTCGGAATGGTTTGGCGCAGGTGCCACTTGCGTGGGACTGGGTTCGCAGTTGTTTACAAAGGATGTTTTTGAAAAACAGGATTGGAATAAATTGGAACAGACAGTAAAATATGTGTTGGATGTGATCAGGAGTGTAAATCCAAAAATTACATAGTTATCTAAGGGGATATAGTATAGAATTTTCTATGCGAACTATGTGGCAAAGAAGATTCAAACCCCCGTATAATTAAACGGACTAATCGCCTTTAACTTTGCTTTCAATTCATTCGTTACCTCCAGTCCATCAATAAACTTATGGATGCTGGCCTGCGTAATTTTTTCGTTGGTGCGGGTAAGTTCTTTTAAGGCCTCGTAAGGGTTCGGATAATTTTCTTTTCGTAAAACAGTTTGGATCGCTTCTGCTACTACGGCCCAGTTTTCTTCCAGGTCGGCATCAATAGCGGCTTTGTTTAACTCCAATTTGCCAATTCCTTTTTCAAGGGATTTGAGGGCTAGCAAAGTGTGACCAATCGGCACTCCTATGTTTCGCAATACAGTTGAGTCTGTTAGATCACGTTGCAGCCGTGAGATTGGAAGTTTGGCTGAAAGATGTTCGTATAAAGCGTTTGCAATACCCAGATTGCCTTCCGCATTTTCAAAATCGATGGGGTTTACTTTGTGCGGCATAGCACTAGAGCCCACTTCACCCGCTTTAATTTTCTGTTTGAAATAATTCATCGAAACATACTGCCACACATCCCGACTGAAATCAATCAGAATAGTGTTGATGCGTTTCAGGTTATCGAACAAAGCAGCCAGGTTATCGTAATGCTCAATTTGAGTGGTTGGGTTACTGCGATGCAACCCTAACTGTGTATTTACAAATCCGTTTGCAAAATCTATCCAATCGATTTGAGGATAAGCAATGTGATGTGCGTTGAAGTTACCTGTAGCACCACCAAACTTGGCCGAGTACGGAATGGTGTCAAGCAGTTCAACTTGCTTTTGTAAACGAACAACAAACACCTGTATTTCTTTACCAAGTCGCGTGGGCGATGCAGGTTGGCCATGTGTGCGCGCCAGCATAGCAATGGCAGCCCACTCGGTTGAAAACTTATTTAGCGTGGTAACAATGTTTTGAATAGCTGGAACCAATACGGCAACCATTGCTTCTTTCAACGAAAGCGGAATGGCAGTGTTGTTTACATCCTGCGAGGTAAGACCAAAGTGAATAAACTCTTTGTAATCGGATAAGCCGAGTTCGTCAAACTTCTTTTTTAGAAAATACTCTACCGCCTTTACATCGTGGTTGGTTGTTTTCTCGATTTCTTTAATCGACACAGCATCGGCTTCATTGAATTTTGTGTAGATGTTTCGCAGATCAGCAACTTTACCTTTCGGAAAATTTTTCAGATCGGGCAATACTGCTGTAAGCGCAATCAGGTATTCAACTTCTACCCGCACGCGGTAATAGATCAGACCATATTCCGAGAAGTATGGTGTAAGTGATTGGGTTGCGGAAGCGTAGCGCCCATCAAGGGGCGAAAGAGCATGAAGAGATGCGGACACTAATAATCTGTTAAGGTGTAAAGATACAAAATTCAGGCTATTCAGTAAGCCCGCGACAGTTATTCCGGATGCACCAGGCTGCGTTGCAGTTCCACCATTTTTTCCAGATCATGGAGTTCTTGCCGGATTCCTCTGCGGATAAAATACACCAATACCGCAGCAATAATCAGGGCCGATGTATCCATCAGTACCAGCCACATCAGTGAGATATGTCTGTAAAATTCAGGAGTAAGCATGTAGAACCCGATAAAGTAAGCTACAAAAATGAACATAGTGACCGGGCCGTGAATCCGTTTCCGGAATTGAAAGAATGCAACAGATTTTTGTAGTGAGGTTGATGCAGTATCCTCAATTTTTATTTTTCGCGAACGCCAGGCACTGAATAATTCTATGATGATGCGGATGGTCAAGCCACCAATCATCAGGTTATACCCGATTTTGCTCAACACATCCTGAAAGTTGTAGAGATAATAGAAGTAAAACACCAACACCAAAACAGTTACGGCAAGCACTGCGGCATTTCCATAATGAGCTGCAAGCGTACTTTTTTTACGTGCTTCACCAGCCTGAATCAAAGCTGTAACATTAACCTTGGGTGGTTCGTAGCTTTTTGTTTTGGATTGCTGCCAGAGCGTGGCTACATCATCCAGTTCTTCGTCTTTCATCTTCAATTAATGTTTTTAGTTTCGTTTTGATACGGTGAATTTTTACCCGCAAATTATTTTCGGTTACGCCCATAATGCGGGCAATTTCTTCATACTCAATTTCATCCAGTACCATCATCATCATTAATCGATCTACTTCGTCAAGCTTGCCGATAGCCCGATATAAAATGTTTTCGTTTTCCTGGATTTGGATAGCAGTATCTGTTTCAATAATGTGAGTGGCTGTTTCCAGCGGAACTTTAATTTTATTTTTGTCTTTGCGGATTTGTAGCAGACATGTGTTTACCGTTATACGATAAATCCAGGTTTTATAAGAAGCCTCAGCACGATAACCCGGCAAAGCATTCCATACATTTATAAAAACATCCTGGGCCAGATCGTGTGCCAGCTCCCGATCACCTTTCATAAAACCACGGCACAGGTGCAACACCATACTAAAATATTGGTTGTGTAGGTTTTCGAAAGTATGATTGAGCTGATCCATATGTGCTTAAAACACTATTCGTCTTGGTTGTATTTGGCTTTGTTCTTAAAGTCAAAGAAAAGCAAAACAGCCAGTATTACGAATGTACCGCTCATGAATAATGGAATAAAATAGATTTTCTCTGTTGGTAAATATATCCCCAACAAAAACGAACCGATTGAAATTATTCCCGCCACTATTGCATACAGGTTGTTTTTGTAATACCAACTGTATGGAAAGAAGTGCGCACCCGTAATAATGGCATAAGTCATTACAAAATAGTCGGGCATTTTTATTAAAACGAAAACCAGAAAAGGAAAATAGAATAGTTGGGCAAAGTTTAACCAAAGTCCCAACGGGTTTAAGGGATTGTTCTTTAGCGTCCACGTGGTTTTAAAAATCTTTGAGAATAACAAGGCCAGTGGTAACATAATCGCGCCCACGCAAAAAGTTAAAACTGATTTGTCGTATGCGGTGTAACCTAACGTCCACAGGTAACCAATGATTAACCAAACAATACTGGCGGCTGCAATAAAATCCAAACCGTTTTTTGCTTTAACGGAAAGTTCAATGCGTAATTGATCAAAGTTGCTCTGAGTAATCATACTTTATTTGGTCAAGAAATTATTGATTTGATTATTCAACCATTCCGGTTGATCGAACATAATATAATGTCGGCCAGCGGGTGCAATTTCAAGGGTCTTGTTAGTAAGGTTTGCATACTGTTTTTCGTAGTTCGGTACTACCATTTCTTTAGTAGGGAAGGGTGCACCTAAAATAAGCACGGGTATTTTAATCTGCGCAAGCGTAGGTCTTAGATCCAGCTTTAATAAATCTGTATAACCATACACATACGTTTTGCGATCGGCTTCCAATATCCACGACTTAATCAACTCTTGTTTTTCGGTAACGGTAGTCATGCCCTGGGCCATCATGGTGGCTGATTTTTCAAATGCCTCCGCATTCATTTCGAGCATCTGTTTGTTGTAAGGACTTTCGTATTGCAACGCTTCTGCAGGTACACCGGGCATCATCACCTCGCGCATACAAGCCAACGCATCTACAATAATTATTTTATCAACTACATCGCCTAACTCGGCAGCCAGATCAACAGCCAGATTGCCACCCATACTGTGGCCAATCAGCTTTAAGTTTTTCAATTTGTTAACCTTTACATAGTCCACCAACTCTTTTTTAATAGTCGCGTACCACGGCATGGCTATCGGAGCATTGCCGTTAAAGCCTGCGTACGATACTAGGTGCGCTTCGTATTTCCCGTTCAGGTTTTTTACAGTTTCCGTCCACATAGATCCGGGCGTCATAAAGCCAGGTAAAAACAAAACAGGTGTTCCTTTGCCAGCTTTGTCAACTTTAATAGCAGGCTGTGCCACGGCTGAAGCACCAATTGAAATCAGGAGCAAAACAATTAATTTTTTCATGGTTTTAAGTTTTTTTAATACTCAGATGCAAGCCCCATTAAATTATTACAGCCCGACCGGAATTTTTTTCGGATTTTTATGTCCGTTAGCTTAACAACCCTTTAACACCGCTCGTCAAAAACTAAAAAACCTTACTATCCAACAGCCGTACAAGGCTGTAACCTAAATCTACCGCCCCCTCACCCCGCATGATCCCACACTTTCTTCGCACCGCCATTTTGGTACTGCTTCCGTTTGTTTTGCTGGCTCAGAATAAGCCCGGCCTGCAATTGCCCATAAAAAAGATTTCAACACCTATAATACTGGATGGCAAATTGGACGAAGCGGTCTGGAAAGATGCCGCTGTGGCTACCAACTTTTTCATGAACTATCCTTACGATACTGCATTGGCGCCTTTTCAAACTGAAGCCCGACTGGCGTTTGATGAACACATGCTGTATGTATCGTTTGTGTGTTACGATGACGATACCCCCGACCTGATGCAATCCTTGCGCAGGGATTTTGATTTTGATCGTACCGATAACATTGGTATTTACATGGGTACTTATAACGATCGTATCAATGGATTTTATTTTCAGGTTACTCCGTATGGTGTGCAGGCCGAAGGTGTGATTGCCACCGGAGGAGCGGGCGATGAAAGTTATAACGATACGTGGGATAACAAGTGGTACTCTAAAGTAGTGCGCGAAAAAGATAAGTGGATAGCAGAGCTTGCCATTCCATTTAAAAGTTTTCGTTATAAGAGTATTGAAGAATGGAATATTACTTTTTTAAGATGGGATCGGAAACGAAATCTTGCTTCCAGTTGGATTGCAACACCCATCCAGTTTATTCCTGCTTCGTTTGCCTATTCAGGTCAACTTGCATGGACTGAGCTGCCACCCAAAAGTAAAGGCAATGTTTCCGTTATTCCTTTTGTAGCTGGCTCTGCTTCGCGCGATAATGTAGCAACACCTTCAACCAACAACAGCGATCTGCAAGTTGGCTTTGATGCCAAGATTGGAATTACGCCCGCGTTAAATCTTGACCTTACCGTAAATCCAGACTTTTCGCAAGTAGAAGTAGACCGGCAGGTTATAAATCTTACGCAATTTGAATTTCAGTTTCCAGAGCGCAGACAATTTTTTCTGGAGAACAACGATTTGTTTGCCGGAGCCGGCTTTCCGGAGGCGCGGCCATTCTTTTCGCGGAGAATAGGAATTGCAAAAGACAGCAGCGGAAATTTAACGCAGGTGCCCATATTATATGGTGCGCGGTTAAGCGGTTCGATTACTGAAAAATGGCGCATCAGTATGCTAAACATGCACACCAAAGAAAAACTAGCGGCTGGCTTGCCTGCACAGAATTATACTGTAGCAGCGGTGCAACGCAACTTCTGGAAGCAGAGCAACTTCACGCTATCGTATGTCAATAAAGAATCGTTGGGTGTTAATGATCGCGACACGCTAAAATATTTTCATGAAGATTTATTAAAGTATCGGGTTAATGGTAATGATACGGTTTCTGCATTTAGCCGGTATAACCGCGTGCTTACAGCCGATCTTGACATGCGCAGTGCCGACAATACCTGGACGGCTAATTTTTATTACACGGGTTCTTTCTCGCCCATGATAACAGACAAACGGTTATCGGGAGGTGGTTTTGTTTCATACAAAAAGCGCAAGGTAAATTTGGCAGTTGGCAGCACGTTTGTGCAAAAAAATTACAATGCCGAAGCAGGGTTTGTGCCCAGTCGCAATGTGTATCCCGGCCTAACCAGTTATTTCGCAGAGGGTGAGTACATCATGTTTCCAAAAACAAAAAGACTGGTAAACATGGGTGTGGGTACTGAGTTTAATGTGAATGTAATTCCGGACGGCACTGTTACCGATAGAGCATTTAGCTTAGGATATGGTTTTAATTTTATGAACACATCCGAACTGGTGGTTTATTACTTTCAAACCTTTAAACAACTTACCAATACTTTTAATCCAATTGATAGTGAAAGGTACACCGCGTTTAATGTAGGTGAAGCGTATAGTTGGAGCGGAGCTGGTGCAGAATTTAATTCCGATCAGCGCAAGCTTTTTTATTACGAACTGGAAGCCCGTTATGGAAGCTTTTATAATGGCACTAATTTTAATGTGAGCGGAGAACTAAACTACCGCTATCAGCCGTATGGTAGTGTGGCGGTAAGGTTTGATTACAACGATTTGCGTTTGGCCGATGGCTACGGTAAAGAGAAGTTGGTGCTGATTGGCCCCCGAATTGACCTTACGTTAACCGATAAGATTTTTTTAACCACGTTTGTTCAATATAATAACCTGGCCGATAATGTAAACCTGAACGCGCGGTTTCAATGGCGTTACAAACCGGCTAGTGATTTTTTTGTGGTTTACACCGAGAATTACCTGCCCGAAAACCTGCGCAGCAAAAACCGCGCATTGGTGTTTAAATTCACATATTGGCTCAATTTGTAATCTAAACCTTTCAGGTCTTTACATGACATGCTTTAAAGACCTGAAAGGTTTAAATTCGACATTTTGGGAGACCAAAAATAGGCTACGCCAAATCTAAGACTTAAGGAATATTAACTGCCGCATAGTACCTTTGCAGAAATTTAGTTTAGCATGGCATTTGGATTTTTTAAGAAGAGCGATAAAACTGAAAAGAAAGAAACACCCGCAGGCCCACACTATCATAACCTGGTGGTGAAGCAAGTGGTGCAGGAAACCAAGGATGCGATCAGCATTGTATTTGAGCAACCTGCAACTAAAATTTCTTATAAGGCTGGTCAGTTTCTAACGCTTATTGCAACAGTGGGTGGCAAAGAAGTTCGTAGAGCTTACTCGCTTAATTCTTCGCCCGTTACATATTCCGATTTATCGGTAACAGTAAAGCGTGTGGAGGGTGGCTTAATGTCTAACTGGTTACCCGATAATGTTAAGGCTGGCAGCACCGTAAAAGTGATGGAGCCGATGGGGCACTTCACAACCGAATTTAACAAAACGAATAAACGCCACCTGGTTTTATTTGCCGGAGGTTCTGGTATAACCCCAATGATGTCGATTATTAAAACCACGTTGGTGGAAGAACCAGAAAGTATCTGCTCGCTGGTTTATGCTAACCGCGATATTGATAGCATCATTTTCAAAAACGCGTTTGATCAGTTACAAACCAAATACGAAGGTCGCCTGCACGTAATCCATGTGTTGGATAATGCACCGGTTAACTGGCAAGGCCACTCGGGGTTACTTAACCACGATATGCTCACCAAAATTCTGGAACGTATTCCTGATTGGGGTAGCGATAGCACCACCTACTTAATGTGTGGCCCTGAAGGAATGATGAAGAACGTGCAAACTTTATTGGAAGCGCGTAAAATACCTGCGGATAAGATTTTCAAAGAAAGTTTTGTACAAGGTACTATCGATAAAGAAGCAAAGAAGGAGCCAGCCGTTGTAAGTGGCACCGGGCCACGTGCACATGAAGTTACCGTGCGTTACGATGGTCAGGAATATAAATTTGTAGTTGAACCCAAGCGTACCATTCTGGAAACGGCATTGGATAATGGAATTGATTTACCTTATTCCTGCCAAAGTGGTTTGTGTACGGCCTGCCGTGGCAAAGCGCTTAGCGGACAAGTTAAATTAGATGAAGAAGAGGGTCTTTCTCAATCGGAAAGAGCAGAAGGTTATGTGCTCACGTGTGTGGGGCATCCAATGTCAGACGATGTAGTGATTGAAATCGGCTAACCGATTAATACGCGCGATCTACCGTACCCGAGCCGTAAACTTTCTTGGTTACGTTCTTAGTATTACCCTTGTGCTTAATAGAACCGCTACCCAAAACTGTGGCGTCTAATGATGCAGAGGCGGTAAGTTCGCAAGCGCCAGAACCGCTCATTTTTACTTTAGCATTTTCAAGTTCGCAAGCGTAACCATTAAGTGTTCCGCTGCCGCTCATTACGATGTCGTTAGTAGAAGCATAACCTTTTAAGGTAACATTGCCCGAACCACTGATTTCGGTTTTTACATTGTTGCCTTTAATATCTAATTCAATTGCACCGCTTCCGGATACTGCAAGGTTGATATAATCGGCTGCGATAGAGTTTTCAGAAATAATTTTACCACCACCATTTACCTGAAGTTCGTTCAGGTTCTTTACGCTTACCATAATCTTCATGGTAGGGCGGATTTTAATATCATCAATCTTAGACCAGATACTTTTGTTCGGGCTGTCTGGTTTACGCTCCACATTTACCAGCAACACACCGTTTTCAACTTTTACTGTTGTCAGTTCCCAGATTTCCGTCAGGGCTTCCACAATAACTTCCTGTTTGTTGGTTTGCTTTACATAAACCGTATAGTTCGAGTTTACATAAATGCTTTTAAACTCCGGAAGCTCTAATGTTTTTTTAGTGGTTTGAGCGAAGGTGAATGACGCTACCGACAACAATACCAGTGAAACCAGAATAATGGCGAAAATGAAGTTGATCTTTCTCATCTTAAGTTGATTAGGAATGCCAAACTGCAAAGCTTTACACATTGCAGAAGTGATAATTCGATAAAGGTACCAGCAGGCGGATAAAATGACTAAACCGGGGTTAAACTTATCCTGCTGATGTTATTTTTTCTTGAAAATGTATCGGAAAACGACAAAAAAAATGGCCAGTCCCACGCACATTATAAAAAGAACCATGGGCGTAATAAGTTTAACAGCGTGCATAACGGGTTATTTAAAGTCTGATTCGAGCCTGAAATTTAAGATCATTCCGGGTATTTCCGATAATGGTTTCGCTACCCGAACCAATAGATTCGGTATTGGAATAAGAGGTGCGGGCCCAACGCAGCCAAAGCACAACCGCGGGCGAAATAGAATACTGAACCAGCACATAACTGCGCACGCCAACCCCGTAATAAGCCGGAAATGAGAATGCCAGCCACACATCTTTCTCAAAAGCATACAACCGGTTGTCGTAATCATCAGTATCAAACAAGGCATACCGGGCGTTCAGGGTAAACTTATTTTTTTGAAAAGTTACATCTTGAATTAAAGCCAAACCTCCGGTAGTAACACCCGCATAGTCATAGCTGCTGAACTGCGCTCTTGTTCGTAACGATAGGGTTGGAGTGGCCTGGTAATCGGCATTAACCCAGTAGTTACGTTTGGTACCATTGGTGGTGGTGTAGAGGTTAGATTCAAGGGATTGATTTCTGATTTTGTTCTCTTCGCGCATTTGTGCAAAGAAACTTACATGGCGCGAGGGCCGGTAATTAAATCGCAGCAACCATTCATGGCCTTGCGATGGGTTATATCCGCGGTAGCGCAGCCAATTAAACTTAAACCAATCGAAGTACCCACTGGTCCAGTATTTTTTGTTGAAGGTGTATTTCCAACCCCAATACACCGCTTGTTCGTTCTGAGGTGTTGAGTTTTCGCTAATGGCATTGCTATAAAAGGTGTGGTAGTTACGACTGTAATTCCGATAGAGCAATGCTACATCCAGCGCACTGGTAAGACTCATAATACTTCCGGCAATTACCGATGCACCTTTTGAAAATGTATAGGCTGCTTCGCTGAATAACGAAACATTGCGGTAAGCATAATTCACATAAAAGCTACCGTTGGTGTTGGCACTTCCTTCAAAGTAAAACTGATTGTAGGGAGTAGCATCGCGCTGTAGCGGAACACTAAACCGGGTATGATGAAGTATAAAACCGGCATCCAGTCGATTGTGAGAAAAAGCAAGAACAGCTGCGGCATTATTTTCTTGCACGGTATTCTGGTTAGCCATTTCGTTGCGGGTGCGATGCAGCCCGGTTGTACTTAACGATGAGATTCCCCAGGCACCGGTTGAATCTGTTTGCAAATTGCCATCGCGCCAACGCGTGGAATAAAATCCATGAAGCGTAACAAATTTTGCGGCCTGATAACTTACAGCGGCACCTCTGAAGTATCCAGCTTCGTAAGCTGAAGTGTAAGGCATAAAGCCAATGTTTGCTCTGCGTGTGGTGGATACTGCCTCAGCATTTTTTCCAATCCCAAAAGCTGAACCCAACACAAGGCCTTGCCCGAACTGCGCCTGATAATCGCCAATAATCAGGTTCTTAATTTTTTTCTTATTCAACACTTGTGCATGGAATGAAAGGAATCCGGCACCATATTGTTTTCGCTCGGGTGCCCAGTCTATTTTTTCACCGGCATCTTTTTCGGCTGTAAAGCCTAAGCTAAAATCGCCTGGCCTGCTGGTACGAAAGCGCATGTACATTCTATCGGGCGAACCGTGATAGCGACTTGCTTCTGATGTGGTGTTGAGGTAGCCCACTTTATCTTCCAGTGTTCTGTCGTAACGAAGTATCAGGTAATTGTTACGTTCATTAAAAATTCGGGCGAGTAATGATTTGTTGAGTGTGTTTTGCGAATCGGTAATGGTTACAAATGAAATCAGTCTTTCAAATGTTTGCCGATCGATCTGTGGAATGGATTGTAATTCGTAGAGTGAAAGAAACGGGCCAGCTGAGGTGCGGTAATCGAGAATAGCCTGCACCTGTAATTCGTTTAGAATATATAAGGTGCGCAACTGCTCGGCTGTTATCTGATTCAGGTCGGCCGGATGCGAAAGTAATAATGCGAGGTTTTCGTATAACTCTTCGTAGTTAAAGTCTTCATCTTGGCCCGCAAGCAGTTCATCTACCAGTTTCTCTAAATCAACTTCTTTGCGAATTATGTCTTGTGCATAACAAAGTGTGTTGGCTGTTACTACTATCGCAAGTAAAAAAGCTTTCATACTTTCTTGCGATTAAATTTATACGTTACCGATGCCTGGTGACTGGCTCCGGTTAAAGCATTAAATTGAATGGCATAATCAGCCTGAAGTAATTTTCGGTTAGCACCTAATCCAAAAAAACCACTGGTGGGCTGAAGATTAAAACCGGTTCGTGCAAAAAATTTGCTTTTGAATTCATACTCCAAACCTGTGCGCCAGCTAGCTGGAAACAATAAATCTTTTTCCAGTTCAGTAGCGGCAAGCAGTTTATCGCTTAAGCGAAAGGTAAGGCCTGCCGTTAAACGCGTGGGTAACGCTTCTCTTTCATTTTCGAAATCAATTTGTGATTGAGTAAGATTGGTGATGCTGGCCGAAATAGAAATTATATCGGTAAGTTGAGTAATACCACCAAAGTCAAAGCTTATTGCTCTGCGTGTACCAAAGCCCTGGGCCTGATATTGTATGTAATTTATTTTTGCACCAAGCGAAGTGTTACCAAACTTATTACTGAAACCGGTACTCACTACGTGCTCGTTATAAATATCATCACCAAACCTAAATGCACCGACTGAAATTACACCAAACCGAAGTGGGGTATTGAAAACAAATGCCATGCGGTTGGCGTACGCAAGGCGGGATTGAATATGATAGGCAGCTGAGGCCGTTGTTTCAGTTAATAAACCGATTGAGCCGACATTATTGAATAAGCCCCATTCGTAAGTTAACCCGTTGGTTGCGTTGCCCATGCCCAATCCGCGCGCGCCCATCTGTGTGGAGATGCTTTGCGCATTTGCTATCTTTACTAGTGCAAATGAAAACAGCAAGATCAACAATCGTTTCACAAGCCTGGGTTTACGTATCTAAGATACTTTTTTTTGTGACTTTTCTCCTCGCAAACACAGAAATCTATTCGCAGGAGGTAAAAGAGTATTATGTAACGGGCGAGTTAAAGGCGGTTGGCATTAAGAAGAATGAACTGAAATCAGGCTTGTGGACTTATTATTATCTGAATGGTCAGCAGAGCGCTGTTGAAAATTTTGCTAATGGTTTTTTAAACGGAGAAGTGATTTATTATTACCCAACCGGTGTATTGCAAGGTAAAGAGAATTGGCGTGCAGGTGCTTTGGGTGATTCTGCGTGGTATTATCATCCCTCAGGCAAGTTACATCGCAAGGGAAAATATGAACAAAGCGAATACTCGGGCAAGTGGATCCATTTTTTTGAGAACGGAAAAATTGAGCGTATTGTTAACTATGAGTTTGGTATGCCCGAAGGGGCCACACAAGTTTATAACGAAACCGGCATCCTGATTCAGGAAGGTTATTACCTGCACGGTAAAGAAGATGGCGAATGGAAATTTTATACGTCAACAGGCGAACTTGAGTTTACAGGAAGTTATAGTCAAGGCCGTGAAACCGGTATCTGGTATCGGTATGAAAATGGGAAGAAGAAAGTGTACAAGCGATATTAAGCCAATGTTATATCGTATGCTGGCTTTTAAATGCAATTTCAATCGAATTAATCACTCTATTTGAGTAGTTATATTTTTTAGGTTAGTGCGCAGTTCCTTTTGCGTATTACTAAAATGTTTGTTTCCATTTTCAGAATGTTAACTCAATTCTGATTTACCCCCTCAGCATTAATGAACAGGTAACCGGCTGGTGTTATTCAGGAAGCATCGATTTGCAAGTTTTGCGATGCAATAACGCAACGAAGTCAAATCAAAAAAAAACTAACAGCCTATGAAAAATGATTACTTATTTAATGTTGTGAAACGACTTATCCATAGTCTAAAACTATGGTGCTTCAGTTTTACTGCGTTATTACTTTTACCATTGTCATTCACCAATGCTCACGGCTTGGTGTTGGATCAAAACTCGATTTCAATTTCGGGTAAGATTACCGATGAAGCAGGCACTTCGCTTCCAGGAGTAAATATTCTTGAAAAGGGAACTAGTAATGGAACAGTAGCGGATGCAGATGGCAACTACCGAATAAGTGTAGCTTCTCAGGAATCCATTCTTGTGTTTAGCTTTGTAGGTACTGCTACACAGGAAGTTAGAGTTGGTTTACAAACTGTAATCTCCATTCAATTGTTACCCGATGCCGAAACGCTTTCAGAAATTGTGGTGGTGGGTTATGGCACGCAAAAAAGAGCTGATGTTACAGGTGCCATCGCCTCTGTTAAAAGTGAAGATTTTAACCAAGGGGTTTTCACCAATGCCGGTGAACTTTTACAAGGCAAAATGGCCGGGGTAAACATAACGGCAAATAGCGGTGAACCTGGAGCTGCGCAAAATGTAATCATTAGAGGTATCGGTAGTTTGCGTTCAGGAACACAACCCCTTTATGTGGTAGATGGTTTATTGCTCGACAATTCGAGTAATGGCTTTGACACCAACCCATTAAACTTTCTTAACCCTGGCGATATTGAAAGTATTGATGTTTTGAAAGATGCCAGTGCTGCGGCAGTTTATGGATCAAGGGCAGCCAATGGAGTTGTAGTAATTACAACAAAAAAAGGAAAAGCTGGGAAAACGGAGATGAATTTTTCGATCTCTGCAGCTTTGTCTTCTATGTCAAAGAAGATAAGCGTGTTTGATGCCGATGAGTTTCGCAGTCAGGTAGTGGCCGAAGGCGGCCTGCTGGAAGACTTTGGGGGAAATACAGATTGGCAAAATGAATTGAGCCAAACAGGATTATCAACAAACACCAATTTGTCTTTGAGTGGTGCAGCCGACAAATTTTCTTATTTCGCTTCTCTTGGACTTCAAGATCAAGAAGGAATTTTAAAGAATAGTAACCTTAAGCGGTATTCCGGGAAATTGAATATGACCCAGAAGGCATTAAATAATAAGTTGAACATAACTTATAATCTTACTGCATCCCGCACAGAAAATTTACGTCCACAAATAACCCCGACCATAAGCGATATGCTCAGTTTAAACCCGACCATACCAGCATATACAGATGGTGTGCCGACTTTGCTGAACATTAACGCACTGAATCCCCTTAAGCGGAATGAATTATATAGTGATATGGCTATCAATAACCGTATTCTGGCTTCCATTTCTCCTTCAATAGAATTAGTGAAAGGTCTTGTTTATAAATTAAATCTGGGTGTTGATTACTCCACTACAAACAGGGATATTCAATTTAAGCCATTTCCTGAAATTGTAAATGAAGCCAATATCTCAAATGGATCTTTAACAAATACAATCAGTGCAAATAGAAATGAATTAGTAGAGAATACCCTTACTTATAATTGGAATAAGGATGTTCATTCGGTGGTGCTATTGGCAGGGCACTCTTACCAGAAATTTTTGGATGAAGCCAGATCGGTAAATTTTCTAGGTTTTGCCAATAACAATATTGACCCACGGTATCAGGATCAGACCAGTAGCAGTACTTTTCCTACTACAGTAGTTTCAAATGCTGAGAAAAATGAGTTACAGTCATTTTTCGGTCGATTGAACTATGGATTTTCAGATAAATATTTATTAACCGCAACACTTAGAGCAGACGGATCGTCAAAATTTGGAGACAATAACAAATATGGTTACTTTCCTTCTGTTGCATTAGGTTGGAATATTATCAATGAGAGTTTCATGGCTAACTCTTTTTTCCAAAACCTAAAACTACGTGCAAGCTGGGGCCAGACCGGTAATCAGGAAATACCCGCCAAGATTACACAAGCAAGCTTTTCAGAATCAAGGTTAATAACAGGTGGCTCAAGTCTAAACACATACCCGCTTGATCCTAATGCAACTTCTATTGATGGGTATCCTTTTGGAATTACATTTACTCGCCTGGCAAACCCTAATCTACAATGGGAAGTATCTACGCAAACAGATATAGGAATTGATTTTGCACTTCTTGATTACCGGTTAACCGGTACGTTAGATTATTTCAATAAACGCTCCACTAATATATTGTTGGAGGTACAGCCGGCAGATCCGGTACAGCCCACGGACAGATTTTGGACTAACATCAACGATATGATCATCCAAAATAAAGGTGTGGAACTATCGCTGAATTATAGAGGCAATTCGCAGCGCAACTTCTCTTACAGCGTTGGTGGTAATGTTACGTTTATTAGAAATCAAGTAAAGGATTCACCGTTTACTGTGCTTACCACAGGGGCTGCCCAAGGTTCTGGTCAAACAGGTGCCACTATCAATGGTTATATAAATAACGAGTCAATAGGTGCTTTCTACATGCTTGATTTCGATGGCATTGGCGATGACGGACTTAATCGATTTAAGGATACCAATGGAGATGGAGCTGTGTTAGACAACGACCGCAGTGTTGTTGGTAATTCAATTCCTGATTTTATCTATGCGTTTAACATGAACTTTAAGTACAAAGATTTTGACTTAGGATTCAACCTTAATGGCGTTGCCGGAAACAAGATTTACAACCATACCACAATGACATTGTTCAGCAAGGCGCAATTAACGCGATCGAACAATTCAACCGATTTTGCGGTGCAGTTCCCGAATGAGTCATCGAGCAATTCAAATACTGTTTCTACCCGTTATTTGGAAAATGGTTCTTTCCTAAGATTAAATAATGCAACCCTTGGGTATAATGTTAGATCCAATAAAATAGGTTCGGGTAATGCATTCCAAAACATTCGCCTTTCAGTAACCGGTCAAAACTTGTTTATAATAACAGATTATTCTGGATTTGACCCAGAAGTAAATACAGGATCAACCTCTGGTGAAATCCAAACTTTTGGTATCGATCGGTTTACCTATCCAAGGGCGAGAACGTTCTTGTTCAGTCTTAATGTAACATTCTGAAAACAAGACATAAACTCTTAACAAAACATAATTTGAACGATATGAAAAATATAATGTATAGTAAGACATTCCCGATCATAATATTTTTATTGGCCTTTCTAAGTTGTACTGACTTGCAGGAAGATGTATTGGATGAGTCCTTAACAGGAACAGGCGAGGCAGAAACTGTAAGTGGTTCCATAGCACC
>Ga0075163_10003000_pt1 | contig 22716 bp, 15 predicted proteins | sample JI1023141ADNA_FD_71478 | JGI IMG/M metagenome (GOLD analysis project Ga0075163, IMG submission 71478) | Wastewater effluent complex algal communities from Wisconsin, to seasonally profile nutrient transformation and Carbon sequestration -... | ecosystem: Engineered > WWTP > Effluent > Algae... | reverse complement strand
CGGTTTGTGCCACACAAAGAAGCATTGGAACTCGAAGTAGTATTAACTGTTAATGGAGCACAGCCGGTATTTTGATTTACAGAGAATGATCCTGTAGGTAAAGGATTCACACAAATGGTCTTTGTGATGGAATCGGCCCCACAGGTAAGATTGCCTAGTTTTAATTTGATGGAATAGGTGCCTGTAGTTGTAAAGTTCAATGATAAACTGGTTGATCCGGAAAGCCATGTTGAGGGATCTGCCAGGTTGAAATCATTTCCCAGTGTACCGCTGGCAACTGTCCAGCCAGTGGATGGAGTTACTGTCCAGATGAATTTGCCGGGTATGCAAGTACCATTGTCAATTTCATTGGCATCGCCGCTTGTATTGGTGAACGTTGCGGTACTGTTTACACAGATCGTATCATTGGGCGCAATGGAAAATGCTGCAACGGGTTTTTGTGAAACATAGATCGGTACTACCGTTGCCGTAGATGAATTACACGGGTTAGAGGCCTGTATGGTTGCGGAAAACGAGTTCGGATAACCGGGACTGGTAGTTCCGCAAGAAGTTAACAGGAATGTATGACTGATGTTTGCCGGCGCCGGATGTGGAAATGATGATGGTGGTGTTCCATCATTGAATGTAACCGTATAAATGGTGCCGGGTGGATTGGTAGCCGTTGATGATACCGGGAAAGTAAGTGTGTTTGAATTGCAGATTGCCGTATTACCCGGATTGCCCAAACCTACTGCGGGGTTGCTTCCTACAAACACATAATATGTGGCTGTGTCAACACAACCATTTTGCCCGGTTACAATATACAACAGGGTAAAGGTGCCTACTGGATAGTTATGCGATACAGGTGCAGCAAAGGTCGATGCTGCATAATCAGGGGAAGCATCGCCGAATACGATCCTGTAAAAAGTATTTGTGCTGGCTACAGATTGATTGGTAAAATCAAATTGTGCCGTAGCCGCATTGGAACATTTTCTGAAATATTTTTTATTGTTATATACCGTCAGTCCTGGCCCGCCCAGGTTGAGATCAGGAGATTGGCTCACTGTTACTGTTTGGCTAGCGTTTGCTACACAGCCATATACGCTGGTAACCGTTAACGTTACAATAAATGATTGTGTGCCATTACCTGGATTTCCCACAAAACGATGCGTGGGTTGTGCTGCTGTTGATGTATTGGCTGTACCGGCATTGGGATCACCAAAGTCCCATGAATAGGAGAGCCCTGTGCCAGATGAAGTATTGGCAAAGGCTACTGTTGTACTGGCGCATTGGTTGTTCGGTGAAAAAGTAAAAGCAGCTACAGGGTTTGGCCTTAAGGTAACTACAACCGCTGTCAATGTATTGCCTGGTCCGCCGCCATCCAGGATTACCCGGTAGTTTCCTGTTGCTGATGCTGTATATGAAATTGCAGTTGCACCAGGAATATCCCCACCATTCAACTGCCATTGAAAAGTAGTTCCTACTGGTGCACCTGTTACGGTCAGAACCTGGCTTCCTCCAGGGCATAGGTCTATTGGCCCGGCAGGTGAAATTGATTGTGCATTTGAAAAAATGGAAATACAAATAAGGACAACTACGGTAAGCAATTTTCTCATTCAGAGGTGAGTTTAGGTGTACAGTTTTTTTGGTGAGCAAAAATATGTTTTTTATTACATATATGCTAGCGTTTTGCCATGTATTTGGAAGATAATGTGTAATATTTCAACGATTTACCACCGTATGTAGGTAATAAATGACGTTTAACAGTAGACGCTTGGTTAGAAATAGAGGAAGAATGCAGTTCCTTCCCCTTCAACACTTTGCACTTTTATATTTCCTTTGTGCAGCATCATGATCTGCTTACACAAGCTGAGACCGATGCCACTACCGGTTTTGCGGGTGCTGAAGAATGGTACGAAGATCTGTTCCATCAGTTCAGGTGAGATGCCCACACCATTATCGGTTACTTTGATGACCACTTTACCGAGGGGCGACAAATAAGCGGATAGCAGTATCCGTGGGTTGCTTACTTCTTTAACGGCTTCTGTTGCATTTACGATCAGGTTGATGAGTACCTGGTCGATGAGATTTATATCAGCTTCAAGTAACAGATCGGGATCCTTGAGGATGATATCCATTTCAATGTTTTTCTTTTCAAGAGTTGGCTCCATCAAATGATGCAGGTTTTCAAACATATCCCTCACATACATCTGTTTTAAATTGGGCGTAGTGATGTTGTTGAGGTTACGGTATGTTTCGGCAAATTTGAGCAGGCCTTCACTTCTTCTTTTAATGGTTTCAATTCCGAGTTCGAGGTCATCAACAGATCCATCATTGTTATCGAGGTACTTGATAGATAACTGCAACCTGCTTTTTAAGGTATCGGCAAGGGAAGAAATCGGTGCCACGGAATTCATGATCTCATGGGTCATTACGCTCAGCAATTTTTGCCATGCTTTCGATTCTGTTTCATCCAAGGCTTCATTGATGTTTTGAAAGGCGATGAGTTTATAGATCCTTCCATCAGTTTGAAAGGCTGTTGCAGAGATCAATACTTTCAGGCTGCTCCTGTCGTTGGTGATGCTGATCACTTTGCTTTCTCCCGTCTTTACTTCGGTGATCTCTTTATACAACAATGGATCTCTTTTTTCCAGTGAGTGTGTGGTCTTCAGGTATGGAATATTCATCAGCTTTTTCAGCGACTCATTCATCCACATCACATCACCCGATTGATGATCATATGACATGATGCCGGTATCTACCAGCTCTAATATTTTTTGCAGGTATTGATATTGTGTTTCCCGTTCCTTACTGATCAGTTTAAAAGTACTGTTGATCTCGTTGAATCCTTTTCGAAGAGGCTGAACAGCAAGCGGGGCGTTCTTTTCATCAAAATGGCGGGAGAAGTCACGGTAATGGATAGACTCAACAAACTGCGCCAGCTCTTCATTGCTTTTATTGGTGAAACGAAACAGATCGATCACCTGGAAAATCACCAGGATCAACACAGTTGCAGCCAATGCATACATTCCCTTTACGAGCAGCAAAGCCGTTCCAAAAAGGGTCAGGAGCAATAGCACGATCCTGATCAAAAGCGTCCATTCATATTTTTTAAAGATCATATTTATTCAGTCTACGGTATAATGCAGTTCGGGTTAATCCGAGTTCCCTGGCTGCCTTTGAAATATTCCCATTGTGTTTTTCAATCACTTTTAAAATGATATTTTTTTCCATCACGCCCAGGTTTAGATCCCTTGTTTCGGGTTCATTGCCAGATGCTGATTCGATTGGAGAAAAAATGAGGTCAGTCGCGGTGAGTACATCTGATTCCGACATAATAATGGCCCGTTCCATGGTATATTGCAATTCCCGCACATTGCCAGGGAAATGATATTGTTTCAGTTTTTCAATGGCTTTAGCATCCAGCGTGGGCCTCGGTTTCAGGTATTTGTTTGCATATTGGCGGGCGAAGTGATCGGCCAGGGTGATGATGTCTGATTCGCGTCTACGCAGTGGCGGTACCACAATCTCTACGGTATTGATCCGGTAAATGAGATCCTTGCGGAACCTGTTCTCGTTGGCCAGTTCGGCCAGGGAAAGGTTGGTTGCGCATACGAGCCTGATGTCTATGTTTACGGCTTCATTGCTTCCTACGCGTGATACCTGCCGGTTTTGTAAAACACTTAATAATTTCGCTTGTTGCTGCATCGAAATATTCCCGATCTCATCCAGGAAAAGGGTACCGCCGTTGGCTGCTTCAAATCTTCCAACCCGTTCCTCACCCGCACCCGTAAACGAACCTTTTTTATGTCCGAATAATTCACTTTCAAAAAGTGTTTCGGTAAGTGCTCCCACATCAACTTTAATAAATGGTTTATCTGCTCTCAACGAATGTTCATGAATGGCCCGGGCGATGAGATCCTTGCCTGTTCCGTTTTCGCCGAGGATGAAAATATTGGCATCAGTAGGGGCGATCTTTTCTATTTTGAAAAATATATCCCGCATCACTTCCGATTCGCCGATCATTTCTTTACCTATCACCGATGTGGTTAAGGTATTTTCCTGGCCAGATTTTTTTTCTTTCGATCTTAAAATGTCTTTGATCGCCTGCAATAATTTTTCATTGTGCCATGGCTTTACGATAAAATCTGCAGCGCCTTCTTTTAATGAACGAACTGCCAGGTCGATATCACCATAGGCTGTGATCATGATCACGGCAAGCGTTTCATCGAATTGTTTTATTTTTTTCAGCCAGAAGATTCCCTCATTGCCGGTATTAATGCTGCTGTTGAAATTCATATCGAGCATCACCAGGTCAAATTTCTGCCCGCTCAGCAGCGACAGGATATTCTCCGGATTTTTTTCGGTGATCACTTCTTTTACTTCCGTTTTCAACAACAGTTTCACAGCAGTGAGTACATCCGTATCATCATCTATAACCAGTATGCTGGCGTTTTTTAAGTTCATCTTTTTTTCAAAAATTTTATGGCCATTTGAAGAAAGCATCCGGTATAGATGGCCAGGAACAATGCTGAAAATTACAATGCAATGATACTATAATTCAACAAATGGCTGCATGAATATTTCATTCCTGTTAGCAGGGTACGGGGTACTGTATCAAAACCGGATATAGGTTGTATCGAAACCGTACAGTACATGCCAGCCTGAATTTTAAACCCTATTGAAAAACAATAGATTATGTTTTGGCATGGCATTGTATATCCATATTGAAACGAATCATTCAAAAAATTAAAACATAAAAAATGAAAACGCAATTAAAAAAATTACTCGGAAGCATCATTCCAGAACAGCCAGTGACCAGCCAGGAAGTAAATGGTCATGACCAGGTTGCTGAAACTAAAAAATCAACAGAAAGGATTTTTTCCAGCACCGATCTCTGGAACATCCAGCGGGGTAAACGTCCTTATTTTGTAAGAAGGTATGCCTGCTAAACATAGTTTTTAAATTAATTAAACTTTAATAACATGAAACTTTCAATTAATCATTCATTCGAACCATTGACAAAGACAGAACTTACTAAACTTACGTCAGTTGTTAAGGAAGTATTGGCTCCCGAATTCAAAGAGGATCGTCACCCGGTTTTCAGTTCTGCGGATCTTTGGAATATTCAACGCCAACGAAGGGGTATTCGTAAAAGATAAGGATTTGCAGGGGTATAAATGCATGTATCGAAACCGGACACAAGTTGTATCAAAACCGGACACTACTGTGATTGTAAGGATTTCAAGCAATTGACATTCAGCGTGTTAATATTCGGCACAGGATTGTATGGTCTATTTCAGTCATTCGTAATAAAAAAGGATTCAGGGCTTTTAAAACTAACACATGGACAGAGTCATTGCAAAAAAGAAATGGAATACAAAGCGGTTAATGATGATCGTTGGGGTGCTGGCATTGTTGGGTTTGATCTTTGCCAGTTACTATTTCACTTCGGGAAAATCAAGGTTGAATGTAAATACCGAACGCATCACGATCAGTGAAGTTAAGAAAGGTCCGTTCCAGGAATTCATACCTGTTAATGGCGTTGTATTGCCTGTGACTACGATCTATCTCGATGCATTGGAAGGAGGACGGGTGGAGGAAAAATTTGTAGAAGACGGAGCGATTATGAAAAAAGATCAACCCATTTTGCGTTTAAGCAATACCGATCTTGAACTAAGCCTGGTGAACCAGGAAACATCTGTATTTAACCTGTTAACTCAAATGCAGATATCGAAAAATGCTGCCCAGCAAAATACCATTGGAAAACTGACTCAGAAAACGGATGTAGAAAATTCGTTGAAAGAAGCCGAGCGGGTTTATAACCTGAATAAAAAACTCTATGCCGAAAAAGTGATCGGTTCACAGGAATTCAAACAGGCAGAAAATAATTATAATTACCAGCTTCAACGTAAAAAGCTTGCTGATGACGTGTTGCAGAAAGATGCGGTATCAACCAGCCAGGAGTCTGACCAGGCAAGACAATCCTTTGCACGTACACAAAATGCATTGGCAGTTATGCGTAAAAAAGTTGGAGACCTGATTGTACGAGCGCCAGTTGATGGACAACTTACATCATTGGATGCAGAGATAGGGCAGTCAAAAAATAAAGGGGAACGCCTTGGGCAGATTGATGTAATGAGTGGTTTTAAAGTTCGCGTTGATGTGGATGAACATTATATCTCCCGCATCTTTACCGGGTTGGAGGGAGAAGCTTCCATTGCAGGCAAAGATTATCGGCTCAGTATAAAAAAAGTTTTTACACAGGTCATCAATGGACGGTTCCAGGTAGATATGGCTTTCATTGATTCGGTACCTGCAGGTATTCGTCGCGGACAATCGCTGCAGATCAGGCTTTCATTGAGTGAAGAAACACAGGCTTTGCTGTTGGCGAAGGGAGGTTTTTACCAGCAAACCGGTGGCAACTGGATCTTTAAAGTTTCAGACGATGGCAAAGTAGCTTACCGCACCGACATCCAGCTTGGCCGCCAGAATCCGGATTTCTATGAAGTGATGCAAGGGCTTCAGCCAGGTGATAAAGTGATCACCTCGGGATACGAAAATTACGGAAATATGCAGGAGCTCATTTTGAAAAAGGAATAGGCTCATTGCTTTCAATATTATTTATACCAACATTAACTCAATACCAAAACCAAGTGTCATGAAACAGAAAATCATTGTAACGGGAATGATCATGATGGCCACCATATTTTTACCGCTCACACCGGATCAACATGTCATTGCCTGCGAAAAAAAATCCTGCACTCCGTTGATCAAAATTGATGTAAAAGCAAAGATGATCAATGTTGCCAAAGATGATGAAGCTGGTATTCCTATGAACTTGCTTGAATTTCATACAAACGCACTCTAATAAAATATAAAAGCACGCACATGATAAAAATTTCGCAACTCGAAAAGATCTACCGTACCGAAGAAGTTGAAACGGTAGCATTGAATAAACTCAGCATTGAAGTGAATGATGGTGAATTCGTGGCCATCATGGGTCCTTCCGGTTGTGGTAAATCCACATTACTGAATATACTTGGTTTACTCGATGATCCTGATGCTGGTAGTTTCCTCTTCAACGGAATTGAAGTGGCCAAATTCACCGAGCGCAAGCGGGCCGACCTTCGTAAACGAAACATTGGATTTGTATTCCAGAGTTTCAACCTCATTGATGAATTGTCTGTTTTTGAGAATGTAGAATTGCCTTTGATATACACCGGTGTAAAGGCCGGCGAAAGAAAGAAAAGGGTAGAAGAAGTGCTTGTAAAGATGCAGATCATGCATCGCAGAAATCATTTTCCCCAACAATTATCCGGAGGGCAACAGCAACGTGTAGCCGTAGCGAGGGCGGTGGTAAACAATCCAAAGCTGATTCTTGCGGATGAACCTACCGGTAACCTCGATTCATCAAATGGAAATGAAGTGATGCAGTTACTCACCGATCTGAATGAACAAGGTACAACGGTTGTAATGGTTACGCATAGTGAGCATGATGCACGCTACAGTCATCGCATCATCCGCATGCTCGATGGACAGGCGGTGATTGAAAACCTGATGGTATAACTCTTTCAACACATTTTATTTGCAGCTTCCGGATTAATGTCGCCATCATGATCCAGTCATTTATTAAAGTATAGCCATGTTTAAGAATTATTTTATCATCGCATTGCGAAACCTGAGGAAGCAAAAGGGCTATAGCGTCATCAATATTTTTGGCCTGGCCATTGGTATTGCAACCTGTCTGATGATCGCTATGTATGTAACCGATGAGTTAAGTTACGACCGCTATACTGCTAATGCCAGCCGAATTTACCGCATCAATACCGATATCCGTTTTGGCGGATCTACATTGCACATGACGCAGACCTCCGATATGATGGGGCAATTGCTGCAAAAGGATTATCCCCAGGTAGAAGCCACTGCAAGAATGTATACTTCGAATGGCTCTCAACTGATCCGCAAAGGAAATGAATTCATCAATGAACCCAGGGTGGCCCATGTAGATTCGAGTTTCTTTAATGTTTTTGACCTCCCTTCGCTGGAAGGAAATACTAAAACGGCGCTCAACGAACCCAATACCGTTGTGATTAATGAATCAACGGCAAAAAAATATTTTCATACAGTTAAGGCCTTGGGTAAAATTGTGGAAGTGAAGAATGGTCAAACCACCACTCCATATAAGGTTACGGCCGTAATTGAAGATATTCCCCGCCAGTCGCATTTTAATCTTGATTTTATGTTTTCGATGAAGAATGCAGACTATCAATGGGGCAGGCTAACCAGCCATAATTTTCATACATATTTGTTATTGAAACCGGGCACAGATCCAATTGCATTTCAGAAAAACTTTGATGTTTATATTGATAAATATGTGTTGCCTTCTGTACGGCAGTTTATGAATATCGGCAGCATGGATGAGTTCAAAAAGTCGGGTAACAATCTCGCCTATACGCTGATGCCCATCACGAAGATTCATTTATATAGTGATTATTCTTTTGAATTGAATCCCACAGGTAACATACAGTATATATATATCTTTTCGGCTGTTGCATTATTCATCCTCATCCTCGCCTGTATCAATTTTATGAACCTGAGTACAGCCCGAAGCACCAGCCGTGCCAAAGAAGTAGGAATCCGTAAAGTTTTGGGTACCGAACGAAATGCGCTCATTACACAGTTCCTGGCTGAATCCATTTTGACAGCTTTTATTTCACTGCTTATTGGATTGTGTGTGGCCTGGTTGTTATTGCCTTTGTTCAATGATATTGCTGCCAAGAGTCTTTCCATGGCTGATCTCCTGTCGGTAAAGATCCTTCCCTTCATCATTCTTATGCCTGTTATTGTTGGAGTGCTGGCTGGAGGTTACCCGGCTTTTTACCTGTCTGGTTTCAAACCCATTGCTGTTTTGAAAGGACATTCAAACACAGGATTCAGGAAAAGCAACCTGCGCAGTACGTTGGTGGTGTTCCAGTTTGCCGTATCCATCATGTTGATCATCGGAACAATCATTGTGTACAGCCAATTACATTATATACAAACGGCCAGGCTTGGATTTGATAAAGACCAGGTGTTAGTGGTGAATGACACGTATGCATTGGATCAGAATGTACAGGCTTTTAAAAATGAAGTGCTGGGCCTCCCTGGTGTTCGCAGTGCAACAGTGAGTTCATTTTTACCCGTATCCAGTTCTTCCCGCTCCGATAACACTTATTCTAAAACGCCCGTACCTGATCCGAAAAGCGGGTTAGATATGCAAACGTGGGTGGTAGATTATGATTATATACAAACAATGGGAATGGAGATCGTTCAGGGCCGTAATTTCTCCAGGAATTTTGGCAATGATTCGAATGCCATCATACTAACGGAAACGACTGCACGCATGTTTGACCTCAAAGACCCTGTTGGTAAAATGATTTATGCTCCTTCAAATTTGCCAGGTGATAATTCTTACAAACCTATCGAAGTCATCGGCATTGTAAAAGATTTTCATTTTGAATCCCTGCGCCAGCAGATAGGCCCACTTAGTATGAGGTTGGGAAACAGTACGGGTTTAACTTCTTTCAAAGTTTCGGCCGGGCAATCGGCAGATTTGATCAAACAAATCGGTCAGAAGTGGAAGTTACTGGCGCCGGGTATGCCTTTCCGTTATTTTTTTCTGAATGATTCATTCAACGATATGTACCGTAGCGAGCAGCGTACCGGTACTATCGCCATCATATTTGCTGTACTTGCTGTGGTTATCGCCTGTATGGGTTTGTTTGGACTTGTAACCTATATGGCAGAACAGCGCAGAAAGGAGATCGGGATCCGTAAGGTATTGGGCGCATCGGTTAATAATATGGTACTGATGCTGTCGAAGGATTTTTTAAGGCTCGTATTCATTGCTTTGATCGTAGCCTTCCCTATCGCGTGGTGGGCCATGAAAACCTGGCTTTCTGATTTTGAATACCGGGTGCAAATGACCTGGTGGGTTTTTGTTTTTGCTGGTGGCATTGCTATACTTATCGCTTTTCTTACCGTAAGTACGCAAGCCATTAAGGCAGCACTGGCAAACCCGGTGACAAGCCTGCGTAGTGAATAATTTATCCAGAAAAATGATACAGGCATAGAAACTAATCAATCATGATCAAAAATTATTTTAAAATAGCCATCAGGAACCTGCTCAGGAACAAGGGTTTCTCTGCCATCAATATTTCCGGACTTTGCATTGGAATGGCCAGTGCGATTTTGATCTTGTTGTGGATACAGAGTGAACTGAATTATGATGGTTTTCATGAAAAGAAAGACCGTATTTATGAAATGTGGAATAAAGCAGAGTTCAGCGGAAAAATGCAATGCTGGAGTACGACACCCAAGGTATTGGCTCGAACTTTGGAACGTGATATTCCCGAAGTGGAACGTGCTGTAAGAGTAAACTGGCCTTCGAATTACCTCTTGGCAGTAGGGGATAAAAAATTAACCGTTCAGGGTAATATGGTTGATTCGGGTTTTTTACAGATGTTCAGCTTTCCATTAAAAGAAGGAAATCCTGTAACGGCCCTGAACGACATGCATTCCATGGTAGTAACGGAGAAGCTTGCCCGAAAAATGTTCGGTACGGTTGATGTGATGGGCAAAACGATCAATCTCAATAATAAAGATAATTTCACTATTACCGGCATATTGAAGGACCTGCCGTATGATTCGAGGTTTAATTTTGAATATCTCTTACCCTGGTCATATCTGCGTTCTCTTGGCGAGGATGATGAGAACTGGAGCAATAATTCTACGATAACCTATGTGATGCTGAAGGAACATACTTCACTTGCATCTGTGGCCCCGAAAGTAAAAGTACTAAAACAGCGATATGATAAGGAAGATCCTACCTGGGAGTTGTTCATGTACCCAATGAAAAAATGGCGTTTATATTCAAGCTTCCGGTCGGGGGTAGAAGAAGGTGGAAAGATAGAACTGGTTAAACTTTTTGGCATCATTGCTGCCTTTATCCTGCTCATTGCCTGTATCAATTTTATGAACCTGAGTACAGCACGCAGTGAAAAGAGGGCTAAGGAAGTGGGTATACGCAAAGTCGTCGGCGCTCCAAAATCGAGTCTGATCGGGCAATTCATTGGCGAATCCATTTTTATTTCTTTCCTGGCAGGTTTGTTGGCGATCCTGGTTGTTGAGATAAGTTTACCGGGTTTTAATTCACTAACAGGAAAAAATCTTTTTATTCATTATGGCGATATCTCTTTCTGGATAATTGGTTTTTGTTTCATATTATTTACTGGTTTGCTTGCCGGTAGTTATCCTGCTTTTTTCCTTTCCTCTTTTCAACCTATCAAAGTATTGAAGGGTACTTTTAAATCGGCCAATGCACTGGTAACACCCCGCAAAGTTTTAGTGGTGCTGCAGTTTACATTTGCCATTGTGCTGATCATTTGTACCCTGGTTGTAAAACAGCAGATCAGTTATGCACAGGAAAGAGACAGCGGCTATAACAGGAATAACCTGGTGTATCATTTTCTTACTGGTGATATCGATAAAAATTATTCACTCATTAAACAGGAGCTGATCCAATCTGGAACAGCTGTAGCCATCAGCAAAACGAGTGCGCCCCTAACACAGGGCTGGAGCGATAGCTGGGGTTTTGAGTGGGCTGGTAAGCAAAAAAATGACAAGACCGATTTTGATCGGTATTGTGCTGATAATGACATCGCCAGGGTTGCAGGATTTGAGATTACCCGTGGCCGTGACTTTAATCTTACACAATATCCAACCGATTCAACTGCCGTCATCCTCAATGAATCAGCTGTAAAAGCAATGGGATTCAAGGAGCCGATCGGGCAGATCGTTAAGGATAATGGCATTGACTGGCATGTAGTAGGCGTGATCAAGGATTTTATCCTGCAATCGCCTTACCATCCGATGAAGCCAATGGTGATCGAGGGCAGTAAGGGCTGGTTTCAAACGGTGCATGTAAGGTTTAATCCCAAAAACAGCACAGCGGCCAGTTTGAAAGCAATGGAAGGCATTTTTAGGAAATACAATCCTGCTTATCCTTTCGAATATCATTTCATTGATGAGGATTATGCGAAAAAATTTGATGATGAGAAACGCATGGGTACACTGGCAGCGCTGTTTGCAGGGCTTACGATCTTTATCTCCTGCCTTGGTTTATTTGGCCTTGCAACCTATATGGCTGAAAACAGGATCAAGGAGATCGGTGTAAGAAAAGTACTGGGAGCTTCGGTGACAATGATAGCTGCATTGCTCTCAAAAGATTTCCTCAAACTGGTGATCATTTCTTTTTTGATTGCTTCGCCGTTGGCCTGGTGGGCTATGGATAACTGGCTGCAACATTACCCGTTCAGGGTGAACATACAATGGTGGGTATTCGCAGCAGCAGGTCTTATATCTATGTTGATCGCCATCATTACGGTAAGCTACCAGGCCATCAAGGCTGCATTGGCCAGCCCGGTGAAAAATCTTCGTACAGAATAATTTAATCACCCTTATTCAACTACAATAAAAGTAATGCCATGATCAGGAATTATATAAAAATAGCTTACAGGAATATGCAGCGGCATCGTGGCTACGTGGCCATCAACATCACCGGGCTGGCCGTTGGCATGGCAGCCTGCCTGTTGTTATTCCTGGTGATACGATATGAAACAGGGTTCGACAAGTTTCAACCCAATTACAAACGTATCGGCAGGGTGGTTACATCTGATAAATTTGGAGATAATCTTGCATACAGTGCCGGTGTGCCCGTTCCTGCGTTGGATGCACTAAGGGTTGATATGCCGGATATTAAATTTTCGGGTATTCTTTCCTGTTATGGTAGCCAGGTTACTATTGGCGAAGATGCAGCCAATAGCAAAAAATTTATTGAAGAAACAGGAATGTTCTTCTGTGAGCCTGCTTTTTTTGATATATTCCAATATAGTTGGATCCAGGGATCACCTGATGTATTGAAAGAACCCAATACCGTTGTTCTTACCAGGAAAATGGCGATTAAGTATTTCGGCCAGGCAGACCAGGTGGTGGGAAAGCTCATCAAACTTGATAATGCCGTTGCAATGAAAGTTTCTGGTGTGTTGGAAGATATACCTGATAATACAGATTTTCCATTGGGAGTGCTGATTTCCATGGAAACAGTTAAGCGTGATAGCAGGCAATATAATTACTATCCTAACTGGAATAGTTCATCGAGTAACTTCCAGATTTATGCCCTGATGCCCGAACAATTGTCAGCAAGCCAGGTAGATGATCGTTTGAAAGTTTTTAGTAAAAAGCATTACGCCGGAATTGGTAATTCGATAAAAACAAATTTCCTGCAGCCACTTGAAGCGCTTCATTTCGACAGGCGTTTTGAAGTTTACGGCGATCATACCAGTAGCAAGGCATCCCTGCTAACGTTAACGCTTATTGGTATTTTCATCATCATCATGGCCTGCATCAATTTTATCAACCTGTCTACCGCACAGGCAGTTGCCAGGTCTAAAGAAGTGGGTATCCGGAAAGTACTTGGCAGCAGCCGCAAACAGTTGTTCCTGCAGGTTATGATCGAAACTGCACTCGTGGTAATAGTTTCAGGTTTTGTTGCTGTGGTCATTGCCTATTTCAGCATGCCTTATATCAAGCACATTTCTTCGATACCCGAATCCTCGGGGTTATTCAATATACAGGCTATCGCTTTCATGGCGCTTGTGATGCTTACGGTAACCTTGGTTGCCGGATTTTATCCGTCCCTTGTTTTATCTGCTTATAAACCTGTGATTGCCATTAAAAATAAAATGCAATCGGCCAAAGTCGCTGGTATTTCTTTACGTAGGGGACTTGTTGTTTTGCAATTTGCTATTTCGCAGGTACTCATCATCGGTACCATCGTAGCCATCAGCCAGATGAATTTTATTCAGCATTCCGATCTCGGTTTCGATAAAGAGGCCGTACTCATATTGTCGGGCAATTCAGATAGTACCAATGTTGCAAAACTTCCTTCATTCCGCCAACAATTAATGTCCATTCCTTCGGTAAAGTCTGTAAGTTTCAGCAGTGATGTTCCTTCATCAGAAAATACCTGGAGTTCGAATTTTGCTTTTGATCACCGGGAGGATGAAACATTCCAGATGACGATGAAATTTGCAGACGAAGCATATTTTAAAACCTTTGGTCTTGAATTGTCTGCCGGGAGAATCTATTCTGCCAGTGATACGATGCATGAAGTGATGATCAATGAAACGGCGGTGCAGAAACTTGGATTGAAAAATTCACAGGAGGCCGTTGGCAAAGAGATCAGGCTGGGCAGAAGTCCATGGAAAATGATTGTTGGTGTAGTAAAGGATTTTAAAACGAATTCACTAAGGGAACAGATCAAACCATTGCTCATTGCCCAGCGAAAAGAATATTATTCACTCATTTCTGTAAAACTTAGATCATCAAATTTTCAAAAGACGCAGGCTTCCATCCAATCAGCATGGAACAGCCAGTTTCCGGAGTATGCATATGACGCACGTTTCTTTGAAGATAATATCAACCGGTTTTACGAACAGGAAGAAAAACTTGCATTGTTGTATAAGATCTTCGCCATACTCGCCATACTTATTTCCAGCCTGGGATTATATGGACTGGTTTCTTATATGGCTGTTCAAAAAACAAAGGAAGTGGGAATACGTAAAGTGTTGGGAGCATCGGCCGGAAGCATCGTTTATCTTTTTTCTAAAGAGTTTACAATCCTGATCGCGATAGCTTTTCTCATAGCTGCGCCATTGGCCTATTTCATGATGAACAACTGGTTGCAGGATTTTGTTTACCGAATCCAGCTTGGGGTGGGTGTGTTCCTCATTGCTGTATTGATCTCTATTATAATAGCCCTGGCAACTGTGGGGTATAAAGCAGTAAAAGCTGCATTGGCCAACCCTGTTAAAAGTTTACGATCAGAATAATTGTTTAAAAAGGAAAAACAAAAAAGTTATGTTTCAGAATTATATTAAACTGGCCTGGCGAAATCTTAAGCGAAACCGTTCTTATGCCATGATCAATATTGCAGGTCTATCACTGGGTATCGCCTGTAGTATTTTAATCTTTGCATTGATCAGTTATCATCTGAACTTTGATCGTTTTCATCATAATAGGGATCGTATTTACAGGCTGGTTACTGAGTGGCATGATTTTGAAGTTAATTATTCGGGTGCTGTGCCTGCTCCCTTGGGTAAAGAAGTGAGAACTGCTTATAGTTTTTCTGAGAAAACGGCCCGTGTTATCAGTTATGAAGGCGTGTTGATTTCTGTTCGTGAAAAAGGAACCTTGCAAAAGTTTGAAGAAGATAAAGGTGTAGCATATGTGGAACCGACATTTTTTGATATTCTCAATTTCCCATTGATTAAAGGAAATATTAAATCAGCACTTAATGATCCCAATACAGCTGTCATCACTGAGAAAATGGCAAAAAAGTATTTTGGGCATTTTGATCCAATAGGAAAAATTATCACCGTAGATAATAAATCAAATTTTACTATTACCGGCATCTTAAAAGATATTCCGACGAATACCGATCTGAGGCAGGAAATATACCTGAGTTATCAGAACCTGAAAGATAAGCAAGCCTTCCTTGCGAGTGATAGCAGTTGGGCAGGTGTTTATAGCGGAAGCCAGTGTTTCACTTTGTTAAAGCCCGGGGTTAATGTAGCAGAAGCTAATCGTCAATTACAAACAATCGTTCCAAAATATTTTACAGGCCGTGATTTGAAAGTGTGGAAATTTAAATTGCAGCCATTGTCCGACATTCATTTCAATATAGATTTCGGCGCCGATGTGAATAAAAAGTATTTGTGGGCATTCTTTTTTATTGGCTTGTTCCTCATCATTACTGCCTGTGTGAATTTTGTGAACCTGGCTACAGCCCAGGCATTGAACCGATCAAAGGAGATTGGTATCCGTAAAGTGCTGGGAAGCATGCGCAGCCAGCTTTTCTGGCAATTCATCCTCGAAACGGCCCTGATTACTTTTTTAGCCGTGCTGTTGGCTTATTGTTTTGCAGTTCTTGCATTGCCCTCGATGAATGGTTTATTTAAAACGGCTATTAGCTTAAGTATTTTTACTGACTGGAAATTGCCTTTATTCATTACCGTTATTTCTTTGCTGGTGATCTTTTTTGCAGGATCGTACCCCGGACTCGTATTGGCCAGGTTCCAGGCTATTGAAGCTTTGAAGAGTAAGCTCTCGCAAAGGCATGTTGGCGGAATTTCTTTGCGGAGGTTACTGGTCATCACTCAATTTGCCATATCGCAGGTATTGATCATTGGAACAATTGTGATAGCCATGCAAATGAAGTATTCAAAAAATACGGAGCTGGGGTTCACTAAAGATGCCATTGTTGAGTTGCCTGTTCCTGATAATGACAAAGCCAGGATGCAGACACTCGTGAACCGGCTTAGAAATGTGGCTGGTGTGGGTGATATATCACTTTGTTTTCAACCGCCTGCTGCCAATGCAAACAATACCAGTAATATCACATTTGATAACCGGGCAGAGACAGAACCATGGGGTATCAATATCAAATCAGCCGATGACCAGTATATAAAAACCTTTGGGTTAAAGATTGTAGCCGGGCGCAATTTCTATCCATCAGATACGGCCAGGGAATTTGTTGTAAATGAATTGACAACCAAAAAACTCAACTTTCGTTCTGCAAATGACATCATTGGTAAAACCATTACCATCAATGGAATTAAAGCCCCTGTAGTAGGTGTTGTAAATGATTTTTATAATTATTCATTTCATTCAGAGTCTACACCTATCTGCATTATGCCTGATTATTCTAATTACCGGAATTGTGCAGTGAAATTAACCAGCCCGGATATAAAGCATACTTTGGCATCATTAGAAAAAGTATGGAACGCAGCTTATCCCGAATATCTTTATTCATACCGGTTCGTTGATGAACACATCGCCAGTTTTTATGAAATGGATGCTGTCATGCTCACCCTGATTGAAATATTTGCCATGATTGCCATTTTCATCGGCTGCCTGGGTTTGTACGGCCTGGTATCGTTCATGGCTGTACGAAAAACAAAGGAGATCGGTGTACGTAAAGTACTGGGAGCAGGTATTGGTAATATACTCTGGATGTTTGGTAAGGAATTTACTATTCTGTTACTGATCGCTTTCGTGATTTCCGCACCAATAGCCTGGATGGCGATGAATCATTACCTGCTGGATTTTAATTATCGTATTGAAATTAGTGCCGGGATATTCGTGGCTGCTATCGGGTTCACTTTCGTGATCGCATTGATCACGGTAGGTTACCGTTCGGTTAAAGCTTCTTTTGCCAATCCAGTTACCAGTTTAAGATCTGAATAGGAAAGGAATTTGTCGGCTATATGTGAACGTTATGTTTCATGAATTAATCAATTTTTATGATTAAAAATTATATCACCACGGCTTTCAGAAATTTCAAGCGTAATAAATTATTCTCGCTGATCAATATCTCCGGCCTGGCCATTGGCATCAGTGCTTCTTTGATCATTTACCTGATCGTGCAATACGAATTCAGTTATGAGCAATCCAGGCAGGATAAGGACCGGATTTACAGAATTACCAGTGATATTGGCTTTGCCGGGGGTGAACGGTATAAAAATTCGGGAGTAACCATGCCCATGCCGGAAGCTGTGCGTAAAGAAGTGACCGGTATAGAAGTGATGACGCATTTTGTGACTGCCAATGAAACAAAAGTGTCTATTCCCGGTAATGGCCAGCAACCGCCTACTACCTTTAAGAATCAGACCGATCTCATTTTTGCTGATGAATATTATTTTAAATTGTTTCCGCAAGAAAGAATGGCAGGTTCGTCAGATGCAAGTTTGAAAGAATCTTTGGAGGTCATTCTTACAGAGAGCAGGGCGAAAACATATTTCGGTAATTTGCCTGCCGCCCAGGTGATCGGAAAACAAGTGGTATATGATGACAGCATACGTACGACGGTAATTGCCGTTGTGAAAGATGTAGATGTTGCTTCAGATTTTGATTTTAAGGAATTCATTTCTTTGTCTACAATCACTGAAACAAATTTAAAAGAAAACTACTCGGTAGGCGAATGGGGAAATATTAATTCCAATTCGCAGGCTTTTGTGAAATTGATGCCGAATACTCCCGCTGTGCAGGTTGAAAAACAATTTCCGGCCCTGCGGGAAAAATATCTTCCGAAGCCAGAAGACCCTAACGAGAAGGACGATACGAAAAATCTGCTACAGTCATTGTCAAACCTTCATTTTACGAGTGAGTATGATACGTTTGGAAGACACCAGGCGCACAAACCAACTTTGTACGGATTGCTGGCTGTTGCAGTTTTCCTGTTGTTGTTAGGCAGCATCAACTTCATCAACCTTACCACTGCACAATCTACACAAAGAGCCAAAGAGATCGGCGTACGCAAAACCATGGGAGGCAGCCGTAAACAACTGATGATACAGTTCCTTAGTGAAACAACATTATTAACCCTGGTTGCTACGATCCTTTCAATCGCAATCAGTCCATGGTTGTTGCATATATTCAGGGATTTTATTCCTAAAGGCATTTCATTTTCTTCTATCAACCAGTGGCATGTATGGTTGTTCTTGTGTTTACTTGTTGTTGTGGTGAGCCTGCTGGCCGGCGTATACCCGGCACTGATACTTTCCCGGTTTCAGCCGGTGAGTGTACTTAAAAGCAATGCGAATACAAGTGGAACAACTTCCAGGAGAGTTTGGTTAAGAAAATCTCTTACGGTCACTCAATTTGTCATTGCGCAATTCCTGGTGATCGCCACATTGGTCGTATCTAAACAGGTTCATTATTCACTGCACAAAGACCTGGGATACAAAAAGGAAGCTATTGTGACATTCAATACCCGTTGGAATTTTTTCAGTGATAAAGTAGATAAAAGGCGGTTTGAATTATTGGAAAAACTGAAAGCGATACCGGAGATCAATAAAGTTAGCCTCGCAGGACCTGCTCCCGCTTCGTTGAGCACATCTTCAACAAGCATGACACTGGAAGATGGCGGTAAAAAAGTTGAATCCATGGTGGAAGTTAAAAGTGCCAATGCAGATTTCTTTTCAATATATGGACTAAAGATTATGCATGGGAGATCGTTAAGGCCCAGTGATACAACCCTTGAATATGTTATCAATGAAACCTATGCCCATGCGCTCGGTTATCCTAAATCCCAAGATGCAATCGGTAAAATGATCGAGAGGAATGCCGTTAAATTGCCCATTGTTGGTATTGTGAAAGATTTTCATACCAAGTCTACCCATAGTATCATTAAACCCCTGGCTTTTTCCGATAGTAAGAACAGCAGTTTCACCATGCACCTGTCTTTAAAACCATCAGGGAATGATCCGGATACCTGGAAACGTGGATTGGCAAAAATTGAAACAGCTTATAAGTCATTGTATCCAGATGACGATTTCAATTATGCTTTCTTTGATGAAACCATAGCTTCTTTTTATAAAAGTGAGGCGCAGATATCCCGGTTGTTAAATTGGGCAACGGGCCTGTGTATTTTCATCAGCAGCCTTGGTTTGTTGGGACTCGTGATATTTAGTACCAACCAGCGGGTAAAGGAAATCGGCGTTCGCAAGGTTTTGGGCGCTTCTGTAATGCAGATCATCTCGTTGATCTCGGCAGATTTTATAAGGCTGGTATTTATCGCTTTTGTAATAGCGTCACCCATTGCCTGGTGGGCCATGAACAGGTGGCTGGAGGATTTTGCCTACCGAACCAGTATCAGCTGGTGGATCTTTGCCACCTGCTGCCTGGGTATGTTGCTGATTTCTATGTTTATTTTGGGAATCCGTACATACCGGTCTGCAATACAAAATCCCGTCAGGTCATTGAGGACAGAATAAAGTATTTCGAACTTCACTTTACAAAAGTTAAATCAACCAAATATGATAGAATTAAAAGGAATTTACAAATGGCATAATACGGGAAGTAACCGCACTTTCATCCTGAAGGATATTAATTTTTCAATGAAAGAAGGAGAATTCGTTTCCATCATGGGCCCATCAGGATCTGGTAAATCAACTTTATTGAATATCATAGGAATGCTGGATGAACCTTCTGAAGGCCAGTACCACTTTATGTTTGAGCCGGTACATCAATTAAAGGAGAAACAACGTTCTGCGTTGTATAAAAAATACATTGGATTCGTATTCCAGGCTTATCACCTGATTGATGAACTTACCGTGTATGAAAATATAGAAACACCCCTCATTTACCAGGGCATCGGTTCATCTGAACGCAAATCAATGGTAGCGGATATGCTTGACCGTTTTAATATCGTTGGAAAAAAAGATCTTTTCCCTTCCCAGCTTTCGGGTGGGCAACAGCAACTGGTTGGTATCGCAAGAGCCCTGATCGCCAAACCCAAATTGCTTCTGGCAGATGAACCAACCGGAAATCTAAATTCAAAACAAGGTGAGGAGATCATGCAATTATTCAGTGAATTGAACAAAGAGGGTGTTGCCATCATCCAGGTAACTCATTCAGAAAAAAATGCGGCCTATGGATCCAGGATTATCAACCTGTTGGATGGGCGTATTGAATTGTAATATTTAAATCAACAGTGATCATGAAATTAAAATACTTCCATATCTCTATACTGGCATGCTTATGTTTTCATGTAGTTCAGGCACAGACTAACGCGAATGCCTATACCTTAAAATCTGCTATTGAGCTGGCGCTTGCCAATAACGTAACCATAAAACAGGCCGATCTGAAAACATCAGGAGCAAAGGAGAATGCACGGCAGGCGTCATTTAACCGTTTGCCGTCTATCAGTGCAGGGTTAAATTACGGCATAAACAATGGCCGTAGTATCGATCCATTTACCAATAGCTACAATAACCAGCAACTGTCTTCATCAAATGGAAATATCACCGCCTCTTTACCACTTTTCCAGGGATTTAGGAACCAGGCGGCTATTCAGCAGAACTCACTTTCTTACAAGGCTGCGGGGTTGGAAGCACAGCAGTCCAGGGATAATCTTGCACTGGATGTGGCACAGGCTTTTCTGCAGGTATTGAGTAATGAGGATCAGTTAAATCTTCTTAAAAAGCAGGCATCCGTTACCGATAGCCAGGTTGCAAGGTTGACGTTGTTGAACCAGGAAGGTGCCATTGCACCACCATTGCTGGCCGATCTGAAAGGTCAATATGCATCAGACCAGGTTTCTGTATTAAATGCGGAGAATGCACTGCAGTCTGCAAAACTTTCCCTGGCAACGCTGATGAATATTGACTATAAAAAAGAAATGATCTTAAGCAGGAAAGGCCTTGATATGACTCCAATCCCTTATGGTGAAACGGCAATAAAAGTTTACGAAGCTGCCATTGAGAAAATGGCGTTGGTGAAGGCGGTGGATCTTCGAACATCTGCTGCAATGAAAGGAATTAAGTTGGCTTCGGCAGATTATTACCCAACAGTGTCTCTATTTGGACAATTGAATTCAAATTACTCCAGTTTAGCACGCACATTAACGGCTGCTTCCATCAGTGAAGTACCGTCGGGCGATTTCGTAAATATAGGTACCAGTAAAGTACCGGTCTTTACGCGGCAAACAGATTATAACAGTAGTAAGATCGGGTACGTCAGGCAGTTAAGCAATAACTTCAATACCTATTTCGGGATAAGTCTGCAGGTGCCGATATTCAGTGGATTCCAGGCCAGGACAAAGGTTTCATTGGCACGCCTTGAAGCAAAGAATGCAGGGTTTATAGCAGCTGATACGAGAAGACAATTGAAACAATCGGTTGATAAAGCATACCTCGACATGCAAACAGCTTTCGAAAGGCTGAACCTTCTGCAACAACAGGTAAATGAATTCAGGGAATCGTTCAGGGCAGCGGGCATCCGGTTTGAACTGGGAAGTATACACGCTGTTGAATACCTAACGGTTAAGACTAACCTCGATCGGGCTGAAGTAAACTTAAGTGTAGCCAGGTATGAATATTTACTCAGGACAAAAGTGCTGGATTTTTACCAGGGAAATATAAACTGGTGATGTATTGTAAAAAATGAGCTCCCTGTGGAAACAGGGAGCGTGATGCGATAAACTATAACCGCACATGAGAAACTAATAATAATTTTAATCGGGGTTGCAGGAACAAAATTAGGCCTTGCTTTTTTAACTATTCTGATGAGTTTACTGAAGGATGAATCTTTACAGACAGGCAATTAAAATAAACATCTGAAATAATTTCCAATCAATAAACCTGTTCATCATGCTTCGGTTATCCATTTACGAAAGTAAGGTGCTGTTAACTGGCTGATGATGATGCAATGATCACGTTCCGGTATATCAAGATCAACCTGCAGCTTTACTTTTTCATAAGGCTTGTAACATTTTACAAAATTCAGGTTAATAATGTATTGCCTGTTGGCCCTGAAAAAAATGGCGTTATCAAGTTCAGCTTCCAATTCATTGAGGGTTTTGTCTACAATGTATTTTTTCTGATGCTTATCAACCAGGTATACCATTTTATTTTCTGTATAGAACATAGCTATGTCTTCCAGTTTGATCGATATATTTTCAATTCCTTTTTTAACGATCAAACGGGTTTTCTTTTTGGGATTTGTGAATTCAAGCAGGTTCTTCAGTGATTGATCATGCCTGATGAAATGATCTTCCAGCATTTTGTATTTCCACAGTGCCTGGCTAAGTTCTTCTTTCCCAACCGGCTTTAGCAGGTAGTCGATTCCGTTGTT
>Ga0075163_10002999_pt1 | contig 22717 bp, 15 predicted proteins | sample JI1023141ADNA_FD_71478 | JGI IMG/M metagenome (GOLD analysis project Ga0075163, IMG submission 71478) | Wastewater effluent complex algal communities from Wisconsin, to seasonally profile nutrient transformation and Carbon sequestration -... | ecosystem: Engineered > WWTP > Effluent > Algae... | reverse complement strand
CTCTCGCGCAGCCTGGCAGGACTGCGCAGTCTGATCGATCGCGAGTTCACAGAGGTGCGTCTGGGCGCGGGGCTCCATCATCGTGAAACCGTGGTGATTCGCGACTTCATCGAAGACATCGAAGTCGCGGCCACGATGGAGGCAAATGCGCTGAACCTCCAGCTGTACGTCAAGTCGGTCGACAAGGACGTGACCGTGCAGGGGGACAGGCAGATCCTGGCTTCGGTGGTGGGAAACCTGCTTCAGAACGCGTTCAAGTTCACGCGCCCCAAGGGACATGTCCTGCTGCACGCGCACGCCACCGCCGATCGCGTGCTCATCGATGTCGAGGATCAGTGCGGCGGGCTGCCGCCGGGCAAGGCAGAGGAGCTGTTTCAGCCCTTTGAGCAGCGCGGCCCGGATCGAACCGGCCTGGGCCTTGGGCTTGCAATCTGCGAGCGCGGCGTCCGGGTCAACAATGGCGTGATCCGCGTCGTCAACCAGCCGGGCATCGGCTGCATCTTCACCGTGGATCTGCCCCGCAGTCCGCGACGCAAGAGCGATGTTTAACAATTGATCAGCTCGTTATATTTAAACGGATGAGTTAGCCTTCTAATGCTTAATGCGCATCTAGTGAAAACCCGCATAGGCAAATCCTGGGCAATGCAAAACTTGAACATAAAGAAGTTTTTAACATATATCCATTGCAGGACTGCCCAGCGCTTGTCATAAAGCATAGTACTGCTTCATAGCCGCTGTTCTTCCCAGGCCCACCAGGCTTAAGCCCAGGCCCGGAAGCGCACCGCTGCACGCAAGTGCCGCTGCGAGCCATGACCGACCCCCGACCTCGGAGATCCCATGTCTTCTGACTACGACCTGCTCTGCTTCTCTCACCTCCGCTGGAACTTCGTGTTTCAGCGTCCGCAGCACCTGCTGACCCGCTGCGCGCGCGAGCGCAGCGTCCTCTTTATCGAAGAGCCGGTCTTTGGCGCCAGCGCTCCCCATCTGGATATTCAGCGACATCCCGATGGCGTGGATATCGCTGTGCCGCAGCTGCCCCACGGCTTGAGCGCCGAGGAGGTTTTCATGTGGCAGCGCCAGCTCATCGATAGGCTGATGACGCAGAGAGGGCGCAAGCCCTTTGTGCTCTGGTATTACACGCCGATGGCGCTGCCGTTCACGAGGCAGCTCCAGCCCATGCTCACGGTCTATGACTGCATGGATGAGCTGGCGAACTTCCAGGGCGCGCCGCCCATGCTACAGCAGCTTGAGCGCGATCTGCTGAGCCGCGCCGACCTGGTGTTTACGGGCGGACACAGCCTGTATGAGGTCAAGCGCTGGCAGCACCCGCGCGTGCATCCCTTCCCAAGCAGCGTCGACGTGCCCCACTTCGCTTCCGCGCGCCAGAGTTCGCATGCCGAGCCCGCAGCGCAGGCAGAGATCCCGTACCCGCGGCTGGGATTCTTCGGGGTCATCGACGAGCGCATGGACCTGGCGCTGCTCGATGCGGTGGCGGCGGCGCGACCCGACTGGCAGCTCGTGATGCTTGGACCGGTGGTCAAGATCGATCCTGCGACCCTGCCGCAGCGCAGCAACATCCACTGGCTCGGAGGCAAGAGCTACCAGGAGCTGCCGCGCTACATCGCCGGATGGCAGGTCGCACTCTTGCCGTTCGCGCAGAACGAGGCCACCCGCTTCATCAGCCCGACCAAGACGCCCGAGTATCTGGCCGCCGGCAAGCCCGTGGTCTCGACGCCCATCCGCGACGTGGTGCGGCCCTACGGCGAGCTTGGTCTGGCCTACATCGCAGCCGACTCCACTGAGTTCATTTCCGCCATCGAGCGGGCGCTTGGAGACGACTCGACCCTGCGGCAGCAGAAGGCCGACGGCTGGCTCTCGCAGCTTTCGTGGGATCGAACGTGGGGCGAGATGCGGCTGCTCATCGAGGAGCGGGCGGCGCAGCAGGCCGAGGAGCGCTCGCGCACCGGCCGCGTGCTCTTTGCGTCCGGCCCGCTGGCCGCCGCGCGCGACAGCAGCACACCATCCACCAAGTCGGCGGGCAAGCCCGCGGGCAAGCCCGCTGGCGACGAGCTGGGGGCACCCTGATGTTCGACTATCTCATCGTCGGGGCCGGCTTTGCCGGCAGCGTCCTTGCCGAGCGCCTGGCAAACGACGCCGGCAAGCGCGTGCTCATCTGCGACAAGCGCCCCCACATCGGTGGCAACGCCTTCGATCACTATGACGAGAGCGGGATCCTCATCCATCGGTACGGGCCGCACATCTTCCATACCAACAGCCAGGATGTGTTTGACTACCTGTCGCTGTTTACCGAGTGGCGTCCCTACGAGCACCGCGTGCTCGGCAGCGTCGACGGACAGCTGGTGCCGGTGCCGATCAACCTGGACACCATCAATCGGCTGTACGGTCTGAACCTCACCTCTTTCCAGCTCGCAGAGTTTTTCCGATCTGTGGCCGAGAGCGTTCCGCTCATCCAGACCAGCGAGGATGTGGTCGTGAGCAAGGTCGGGCGCGAGCTCTACGAGAAGTTCTTCCGCGGCTACACCCGCAAGCAGTGGGGCCTGGATCCCTCGGAGCTCGACGCCTCGGTGACGGCGCGCATTCCGACGCGCACGAGCCGCGACGATCGCTACTTTACGGATGTGTTCCAGGCCATGCCGCGGCACGGCTACACCCGCATGTTCGAGCGCATGCTGGCGCATCCCAACATCAAGATCCTGCTCAAGACCGACTATCGCGAGATCGTCCAGGCGATCCCATTTAAAGAGCTGATCTACACGGGTCCGATCGATCTGTTCTTCGACTGCCGGTACGGGAAGCTGCCGTATCGCTCGCTAGAGTTCCGACACGCGACGCTCAACCAGTCGGTGTTCCAGCCCGTTGGGACGGTCAACTACCCGAACGAGCATCCGTATACGCGCATCACGGAGTTCAAATACCTGACCGGTCAGGACCACGCCAAGACCAGCATCGTCTATGAGTATCCGCGCGCCGAAGGCGATCCGTACTATCCGATCCCGCGCCCCGAGAACACGGTCCTCTATCAGCGATACCAGGCGCTGGCTGCCGAGACTGCCAACGTGCACTTCGTCGGCCGGCTGGCGACGTACAAGTACTACAACATGGATCAGGTGGTGGCGCAGGCGCTCACGCTCTACAAGAAGCTCTGCCGCACCAGCGAGGGGGCGTGCCCCCTGAAGCTGCCGGCCAAGCTCGCGGTGGAAGTGCCCAAAGAGGTCGCCGCATGAGCGCTGCATGCGGCCGCTTCATCCAGATGTGGGGAGGCGTGGAGTGCACGGTAAATCGCGTGCACGACCGCTACCTGGATCAGATCCAGCGGTCGGGACATGACCAGCGCCCCGACGATCTCGAGTGCTTTGCCGGGCTCGGTCTGCAAGCGCTGCGCTATCCGCTCCTGTGGGAGCGAACCATGCGCAGCGGCTCGCATCCAGACTGGTCGCTTCCCGACCGCCAGCTGCGCAGCTTGCGTCTCCTGGGCGTGCGCCCGATCGCCGGCCTGCTTCATCACGGCAGCGGGCCGCCGCACACCAGCCTGCTCGATCCGGAGCTGCCGGCGAAGCTCAGCGCCTATGCCCGCGCCGTCGCTGTTCGCTATCCCTGGATCGATGCCTATACGCCCGTAAACGAGCCGCTCACCACGGCCCGCTTCAGCGCCCTTTACGGACACTGGTATCCGCACCGCCGCGACGCGCTGAGCTGCATGCAGGCGCTGCTCCTTCAGTGTCGCGCCACTGTGCTGGCCATGCGCGCAATCCGGACGATCAATCCGGCGGCGCAGCTCATCCAGACCGAGGACCTGGGCCAGACGCGCAGCACGCCGCACCTCGCCTATCAGGCCGACTTCGAGAACGAGCGGCGCTGGCTCACGTTCGATCTTTTGTGCGGACGGGTCGATCGCACGCACCCGCTCTGGGGCTACCTGCGCTGGCTCGGTGTGCCCGAGTCCGAGCTGCGAATTTTTCAGCACGAGCCCTGCCCGCCGGAGCTCATCGGCGTCAACTACTACGTCACGAGCGAGCGCTTCCTGGACGATCACGTCGCCCGCTACCCGAGCTGGACGCACGGCGGCAACGGCCGTCACAGCTACGCGGATGTGGAAGCCGTGCGGGTCTGCGCCGAAGGGCTCCTGGGACTTGGGCACCTGCTGGCTCAGGCCCACCGCCGCTACCAGATTCCGCTGGCTGTCACCGAGGTGCACATGGGCTGCACCCGCGGCGAGCAGCTGCGCTGGTTCTACCAGCAGTGGCAAGCTGCGCAGGCGGCAGGCAGCGACGGCGTAGATGTGCGCGCGGTGACCACCTGGGCGCTGCTCGGCAGCCATGACTGGGACAGTCTGGCGACACGCGACCAGGGCCATTATGAGCCCGGCGCGTTCGAGCTGCGCGAGGGCCGCCGCCGTCCCACTGCGCTCGCGCGGCTGGTCCGGGCGCTAGCCCAGCGACGCGAGCTCAACTCTCCGCTGCTGAGCAGCCCGGGATGGTGGCAGCGCCCCGAGCGGCTGCTCTATGCACACGGCGGCGAGCCCTCCTTGACCTTGAACTATGCCAAGGCTGCCTAGGCGGCTAGACGGGAGCACTGCGTGGCTACAGGCACAGGGGTAGGAACAGGAGCAGGAGCAGGAACCGATCACGACCTCTCCCGCTTGCATCCGCGACCGCTGATGGCAAGGGAGCGATGGCGTCTCCTCGACGGTAAATGGGACTTTTCGTACGACGATGCGGAGCGCTATCAGTGCCCCAGCGAGGTGCCCTTCGATCGCAAGATCCACGTGCCGTTTCCCCCCGAAAGTCGGGCGAGCGGAATCGGCGATCCAGGCTTCCATGCCGTGGTGTGGTACCGGCTCCGCGTAACGATCGAGCCCGAGGAGCGCCAGGGGCGCCTGCTCTTGCACTTCGGCGCGGTCGACTACTCTGCCCGGGTCTGGTGCAACGATCATCTGGTCGCCGAGCATCGCGGCGGTCACACTCCTTTTTGCGCCGACCTGACCGATGTGCTGGGCGATTCGAGCGAGATCGTGCTGGTCGTGCGGGCCTACGATGAGCCGCGCGATCTAGCCAAGCCCCGCGGCAAGCAGGACTGGCTGGAGCAGCCGCACGAGATCTGGTATCCGCGCACGACCGGAATCTGGCAGAGCGTATGGCTGGAGCCCGTGCCCGAGCTGCGCATCGATGATCTGCGCTGGACGCCCCATCTAGAGAACTGGGAGATCGGAATCGAGGTCAGCCTGGCCGGTCCGCTCACGCCCGGCTACGAGCTGCGCGTGCGGCTGCATCGCGGCGCCGAGATTCTTGCTGACGACTGCTACGCGGTCACCCATGCCGAGCTGGCGCGGCGCATCGCGCTCTCCGATCCGGGGCTCGATGACTACCGGAACAAGCTGCTGTGGAGTCCGGAAAACCCCGTGCTGATTGATGCCGTGATCGAGCTCTGGCACGGCGAGCAGCGCATCGATCTGCTGAGCAGCTACACCGCCCTCCGCTCCGTCGGCACCCAAGGCAGCCGCTTCATGTTAAACGGGCGCCCCTACTACCTGCGCATGGTGCTCGATCAGGGCTACTGGCCCGACTCGCTGCTGGCTGCGCCCAGCGCCGAGGCCCTGCGCCGCGACGTCGAGCTGACCAAAGCGCTGGGCTTCAACGCCGTGCGCAAGCACCAGAAGCTCGAAGATCCGCGCTGGCTGTACTTCTGCGATCGGCTGGGGCTGATGGTCTGGGCCGAGATGCCCAGCCCCTACCGCTTCACCATCGCCGCGGTCGAGCGCCTGGTCTCAGAGTGGATTCAGGCGGTGCACCGCGACTATTCCCATCCCTGCATCGTGGCCTGGGTGCCGCTCAACGAGTCCTGGGGCGTGCCCGATCTGTCCACCAACCGCGTGCAGCGCGACTATGTCCGCACGCTCTACCACCTGACCAAGACCCTGGATCCGACGCGACCGGTGGTCAGCAACGATGGCTGGGAGCACGTGGCCACCGACTTCGTTACGATCCACGACTATGCCGCGCATCCTGGTGTGCTCTACGAGCGCTACGCTTCGCCCGAGTCGGTGGCCATGGTCCTTCAGCGCTTGCAGCCCGGCGGCCGCCCGCTCACCGTCAGCGGCTTTACCAGCGGCGACCACCCGGTGATCGTCTCGGAGTTTGGCGGCATCGCGTGCGCCCCCGGCGATGTCCCAGGCTGGGGCTACAGCCGCGCGGACAGCTCCGATGAGCTGCTTGCCGCCTACACCCAGATGCTCGAAGCGCTGCACGAGTGCCGCGGCCTCGCCGGCTTCTGCTACACCCAGCTCACCGATACGTTTCAGGAGCGCAACGGACTCCTGTATGCAGACCGCTCGCCCAAGGCCGGCATCGAGCAGATTGCCCGCGCCACCCGCGGTCGCCGCAGCGCTTTCGCCATGGATGTAAATCCAGATCTACCCAACCCACCGGTCAAGCGCTGGCAACGGCCGCAACGCTAACAGCTTCGAGCACTTCACGGGAGACTGCATGACGACTCTGGTCACAGGCGGTATGGGCTTTGTAGGCTCGCACTTTGTGCGGGCCGCGTGCGCTGCGGGCATGCACGTCTTGATCCTCGACGACCTCTCGGGCGGCGCATCCCCGTCGCTGCCCTTGCCCTCGGGAGCAACCCTGGTGGTGGGCGACATCGGCGACCGCAGCAGGGTGCAGACGCTCTGCCGCGAGTTCCATGTCGAATCGGTTGTGCACTTTGCGGGCAAGATCCAGGTGGGTGAATCGGTCAAGCGGCCAGAGCTCTATTTCGACGTAAACCTCATGCGCTCGCTGCATCTGCTGGAAGCGGTCCGGCAGGCCGGGATCTCGAACTTCATCTTTTCGTCCACAGCCGCGGTCTACGGAGTGCCGGAGCATGTGCCGATCCCCGAGTCTGCACCCAAGGATCCGGTGAATCCCTATGGCGCCACCAAGCTCGCGTTCGAGCACGCGCTACAGGCCTATGGCGATGCCCATGGGCTGCGCTGGGCTGCGCTGCGATACTTCAACGCCGCGGGCGCACATCCCGACGGCACGCTAGGCGAAAATCACGAGCCTGAGACGCACCTCATCCCGCTCGTGCTCGATGCCGGTCTGGGGCGAAGGCCGCCGCTTCAGCTGTTCGGCGAAGACTATGCAACGCCGGACGGGACCTGCGTGCGCGACTACATCCATGTCTGCGATCTCGCCGATGCGCACCTGGTCGCGCTCGCCCAGCTCAAGGCCGGGCGCGCCCGCATCGTGGCAAATCTGGGCACCGGACACGGCATCACGGTGCGCCAGGTGCTCGATGCCGCTGCCGAGGTGCTGGGGCGTCCCATTCCCCATCAGATCGCCTCCCGTCGCGCCGGCGACCCGGCCGCGCTTGTGGCCGACCCTTCGCGGGCGCGCGAGCTGCTTGGCTTTGTCGCCCAGCGCTCGGATCTGCGCACGCTCATCGAAGATGCGCTGCGCTCGCGACGCGGAGGCTTGGTATAAAGATGCCCCATGAACCAAACCAAGTTTGGCACGCTGGCTGATGGCACCCCGATCCACGAAGCAAGCCTCGCTGCCGGCGAGCTGTCGGTGAGCATCCTCAGCTTCGGCGCGGTCGTCCGCGATGTGCGGCTGGCCGGCGTCGAGCATCCCCTGGTGCTCGGCTTTGACAGGCTCGCGGACTATGTCGAGCACTCGCCCTATTTCGGCGCTGTTGTCGGCCGCTCTGCCAATCGCATTGCCCAGGGTCGCTTCATCCTGGATGGCCGACCGGTCCAGCTCTCCCAGAATGAGAGCGCCCAGACCCATCTGCACGGCGGCTTCCGCGGCTTTGGCACCCGCCCCTGGCAGCTGCTGCGCAGCGATGCGCGCAGCGCTGTGCTGGCCATCAGCAGCTCCGATGGCGACGAGGGCTACCCGGGTCAGGTTCAGGTCACGCTGCACTACTCGGTGGAGCCGCCCAGCAGCCTGCGCATGGAGGTCGAAGCCAGCTGCGACGCGCCGACCCCCCTCAACCTCGCCCATCACTCGTACTTCAACCTCGACGATTCGCCGGATATCCTGGACCATCGGCTCTGCATCTTTGCCGATGAATACACGCCCAGCGATGCCCGCAAGATCCCAACCGGCGAGATCGCGAGTGTTGCCGGAACCGACTACGACTTCCGCCAGCTCAGGCCGATTCGGCGCATGCGCGACGGAGCCCGCATCGAGTACGACCTCAACTACATTGTCGCGGGCGCGAAGGCGGCATCGCCCCGTCAAGTGGTGCGCTTTGAATCGCCCCGCTCGCGCATCGCGCTCGATGTCTTCTCCACCGAGCCCGGCCTCCAGCTCTACGATGGCAGCCTGATAAACGTCCCGGTTCCCGGTCTCGGCGGTCGCCGCTATCGGCCCAATAGCGGCGGCTGCTTTGAGCCGCAGGCCTTTCCGGACGCGCCCAACCACCCCAACTTTCCAAGCTCGATCCTGCGTCCCGGGCAGAGCTACCGGCAAACCAGCATCTACACCTTTTCGCGATTCTAACTTCCCATATCCGGCCCTGGGAAACCCCAGGACGCGGGCAGATTCTCCGCAGATGAGTTGCCGCAGTCAGGGCGGGCATCTAATGTGCCAGAGAGGCCCTGGGCATGGACATCCGTCGAAAACTTACGGTCCTGGCAGACGCCGCCAAATACGACGCCTCGTGCGCCAGCAGCGGCTCGCGGCGCAAGGCGTCGGCGCAGGGTCTTGGCAACACGGAGGGCATGGGCATCTGTCACAGCTACACGCCGGATGGACGCTGCGTGTCCCTGCTCAAGATTCTGCTGACCAACCACTGCATCTTCGACTGCCAGTACTGCGTGAACCGCGCATCCAGCGACACGCCGCGCGCCGCGTTTCGACCGGATGAGGTTGTGCAGCTCACGCTCGATTTCTATCGCCGCAACTACATCGAGGGTCTGTTTCTGAGCTCGGGCATCGCGAGCAGTGCCGACCAGACCATGGAAAACCTGATCGAAGTTGCTCGCTCGCTGCGCGAGGACCACGGCTTTGGCGGCTACATCCACCTCAAGGCCGTGCCCGGCGCAGCGGCCGAGCTGCTGACGCGCGCCGGCCGCTACGCCGACCGCCTGAGCGCCAACATCGAGCTGCCCACCGAGGCCGACCTGAAGCTGCTGGCGCCCGAGAAGCAGATCGCCGACATCACCACCGCCATGTCCGTCATCCGCGCAGGTGTGGACGAAGCCAAGCAGGAGCGCAGCCGCCTCGCACCTGCCTTTGCCCCCGCCGGTCAGAGCACGCAGCTCATCGTTGGCGCCACCGATACTGGCGACGACCGCATCCTGGCAACTGCCACGTACCTGTACAAAAAGTACGGGCTGCGGCGGGTCTATTATTCGGCCTACAGCCCCATCCCCCATGCCGACGCGCGGCTGCCGCCGCAAGCGCCGCCGCTCTGGCGCGAGCATCGCCTGTACCAGGCGGACTGGCTGGTGCGTCACTATGGGTTTGCAGCGGTTGAGCTGGTGGATGGCGAAAACAGGAACCTCGATCTCGCAATCGATCCAAAACTTGCCTGGGCGCTGCGCCATCGCGAGTTCTTTCCGCTGGATGTGAATCGCGCTGCGCGCGAGGCGCTGCTGCGCATCCCCGGCGCTGGCGTGCGCAGTGTCGAGCGCATCCTCAAGGCGCGCACGCAGCGCCGGCTGTCGCTTGCCGACCTGCGCCGCCTGGGCGTGGTGCTGCGTCGCGCCGCGCCGTTTGTATTGGCGCTGGATCACAACCCCGATGCGCTGCGGCTCGACCGGCTGGATCTGCGCGCAGAGCTGCGCAGCGCCAGCGCCGCGCTGACAGCGGACCCGCGCGAGGCCCGACAGCTCTCGCTGTTTGAGGCCTCCGGCTCTGCACGCAGCGGCGAGCTGTGAGCCATGATCCAGGTGCCCGCACCAGCGGACTTCGACGTCTGGCGGCAGACCGCGCGCGCCCTGCTCATCGACCACACGCCGCCGAGCGCGGTGCTGTGGAGCGCCGGTGCCCAGAGCCACCTGTTCGGAGCGTCGCCGCCCACCGCGCCCACAGACCCGAGCCTGCGCGTACCGGCCGCGTTCATGCGCCTGGCCGAGCTCGTTTCTTATCATCGCGACACAGCCCGCTGGGATCTCTTGTACCAGGCGCTCTTCCGCCTCCAGAGCGGCGAGCCGCGCCTCTTGGACAACCTGGCCGACCCGCTCATCCACCGCCTTTTGCGCATGGAGCAGGCGGTGCGCCGCGATGAGCACAAGATGCACGCCTTCGTGCGCTTCCGCCGGTGCGAGCGAGATGGAGCCGAGCACTTTGTCGCCTGGCACCGCCCCGATCACCTCATCGTGCGGCTCGCGGCGCCCTTTTTCGCACGGCGATTCGCGTCCATGCGCTGGACGATCATGACGCCGGATGAGACCGCGAGCTGGGATGGCGCCACCGTTCACTACGGTCCGGGCGTTGCGCAGCCGCCCGCGAATGACGACGCGCTCGATGAGCTGTGGCGCACGTATTATGGAGCGGTCTTCAACCCCGCGCGCATCAACCTGCGCGCCACCAAGCGCGAGATGCCGGTGCGACACTGGCGCACGCTGCCCGAGGCGCAGGACATCGCCGAGCTGCTGCGCCAGGCCCCAGCGCGGGTGGAAGAGATGGTGCGCCGCGGTCAGGCCAGCGCCCAGCGCAGCGCCAGCACGCACCTGCCTTTGGAAAAGACGCTGCCCGTGCTGCGCGAAGCGGTGCAGGGCTGCACGGCCTGCGAGCTCTGCGCTGCGGCCACCCAGGCGGTGTTTGGCACCGGCCACGCAGCTGCACGCCTCATGGTCATCGGCGAGCAGCCGGGCGACAGCGAGGATCGCAGCGGACTGCCGTTCTGCGGTCCCGCGGGCCAGCTTCTCGATGAGCTCTTTGACGAAGCCGGAGTGCGCAAGCAGGAGCTGTATCTGACCAACGCGGTCAAACACTTCCGCCACCGCATCGAAGGCCAGCGGCGACTGCACGTCACCCCTGCGCAGCGGCATGTCGTGGCTTGTCGTCCCTGGCTCGAAGCCGAGATTCATGCGGTGCGGCCCGCGCGCATCCTGTGTCTGGGAAACACCGCGGCGCGGGCGCTGCTGGGACCGCAGGCGCGCGTCTCGACGCTGCGCGGCGCGCCCCTGACCAGCACGTGGGCCCCCGAGGTGCTGTGTACACACCACCCGGCGGCCATCCTTCGCGCCTCCGAGCCCGCCGTGCGCAGCCGCTTGCGCGCCGAGCTGCTCGCCGACCTGCGCCTCTGTGCGCCCTGAGCCTGGGCCACCGGTGCGCACCGCGAGTGCGCAGCTCAGGCGGCGCCGTATCTCACCCTGGCTCTGGTGTCGCACCTGGCAGCAGCGAGTAAGTGAGCGCCTGTCCAGGCGGATGGGCATCCAACCTCCAGTTACGTGCGCCGCCCGGCTTGTGTCTTGCTCTGTTACAATGTGATGGGCTTTGCACAGCATGAGCGTCCCTCCTCCCTCCTCCAAGAACGGCAATCGCGAACGCTGCCCCCTCTGTGATGCGACCTACGATTCGTCCAAGGGGCACGTCTGCGGCGAAGACTCACCCGATGATGCAGAGCTCGCCGATGCTGAGCTCGAAGAGGAAGCGAGCGCGGCGCCGGCGCCGGCAGCGGGACGCGGCGCTCCACCCGTGGCGTCATCGCTGGCGGGACGCGGCTTGCCGCCGATGGCAGTGCCGGCGGCAGGACGCGGTGCGCCTCCGCCAGCCGCAGCTCCGATCCGGGCCGCGGCTCCCGAGCGCGGCGCCGCCACCATCGTCGAGCCGATGGCAGCGCCGGTCATTCCCCCGCAGCCTGCGCAGGCCCCGATTCGCGTCGCATCGGCGCCGATCCGCTCCGCGGCCCCCATGCTTGGCGCCGCCACCGTCGTCGAGCCCCGGGCCGCACCGGTCATCCCCGCCGCGCCGCCCAGCCCGCCCGCACCGGCTCCGGCTCCGGCTCCGGCTCCCATATACGCCCCAGCACCAGTTCCAGCCCCTGCTCCGGCACCCGCTCCGGCGCCGGCCTCAGACGCGGCGGCGCCAGGCGCTACGCCGCTGGGTGATCGCTACGAGATCATCCAGGAGCTCAGCCGCGGCGGCATGGGCGTGGTGTATAAAGCGCGCCACAAAATCCTGAACAATATCGTCGCGGTAAAGGTCCTGCTCAAGCCGGGCACCGAGATCGACCAGCGGCGCTTTCTGCAAGAGGCGCAGCTCGCCTCCAAGATCAACCATCCGAACACGGTCTACATCTCTGACTTCGGCGTGCTGCCCGATGGCAAGTCATTCCTGGTCATGGAGTACATGGAGGGACCGACGCTGACCGCGCTTCTGCGCAAGCAGAAGAAGCACCAGCTGGACCTGCTGCGCGCGTGTCGGATTGCGATCCAGATTGCCCAAGGCATGCAGGTCGTCCACGACAAGGGCATCGTGCATCGCGACCTCAAGCCCGACAACATCTTCGTTCTCGATCACACCACGACCACGGCCAAGGCCAGCGCTGGCGATAAGGCGCAGGACTTCGTCAAGATCGTGGACTTCGGCATCGCCAAGGACACCACCGCCATCGTCGGTGCGGGCATGAGCCCAGAGCTGGAGGCGGCGATGCGGCTGAAGCAGAGCCTGCAGCTGTCCGGCGGTCCGCTGCTGCCGCCGCCCGACTCGCTGTCCGGTGGCGCCACGCCCAGCAATCGCTCGGGCGACAACTCCAGCGGCATGTCAGGCGGTGGCACTGGCACCGGCACCGGCGGCCTCACGCAGGCCGGCGCCTCCATGGGCACACCGCGCTACATGTCGCCCGAGCAGGTCGTGGGCAAGAACGTCGGCCCCTCCAGCGACCAGTATGCGCTCGGCTGCATCCTGTATCAGATGATCAGCGGGCACGCGCCCTTCAGCGGCGACTCATCGATGGCGCTGTTCGCCAGTCACATGGTCGAGCCCGCGACGCCGCTGCGCCAGCGCTGTCCGAACCTGAACATTCCGCAGTCGCTCGATGCGCTGACCCTGCGCATGCTGGCCAAGAGTCCGGATGACCGCTTCGCATCCATGCATGAAGTGGCAACGGCGCTGGAGCGCGAGGTCGAGCTGCTGAGCGTGCAGCGCGGCGAAAAGGTCGTGGTCTCGTCGGGCCTGGCGGCCCTGCTGGGCGGGCGCAAGGGCACGCACATCATCATTCGCGGCCACAAGCTGCCGCTGGCAGGCGTCATCGCCGGCATGGTCGGCCTGCTCGGGGTGCTGGTGATTGGCAGCGTGGTCATCTATCGCAACTTCATCGCCGAGCCCAAGAACCTGGAGCCGGGCGAGCTGCGGGCGCTGGAGGAGCGGGCGCGGCAGGTGCTGCTTGAAGACCTGCGCTCGGGCAGCCCCGAGCTCCAGCTGGGCGCGATGAACGGACTTGGACAGACGCGCGACAGCCGCTATCGCACGCAGCTGGAAGAGAAGCTGCAAGACAGCTCGCCCCTGGTGCAGGCGCAGGCCGCCGACGCGCTGGGACTGTTGGGCGACAAGAAGGCGGTGCCGGCGCTGCTGGAGGCCATGGGGCGCAGCAAGTCGGCGCCGGTGCAGCTGGCGGCCGCGCAGGCGCTGGTCACGCTGGGCGATGAGCAGGGACAGAAGCACCTGGAGGCCGAGCTGAGCTCGCCGTCGGAGCAGAGCCGGCTGCGTGCGGCGTCCTTGCTGTGCGAGCGCGGCGATCCCAAGGCGCTGGAGATCATTGGCAAGGTCATCGAGCAGAAGCGCGTGTCGGAAGAGATCGCGCTGAACATGCTGACCTGCCTGTCGCATGCAGGTGACGAGAACGCCAGGCAGAAGCTGCGCGCGCAGCTCATCAAGGCGCCGAATCCGGAGAGCGCAATGCTGGCCGCGGCCAAGCTGGCGCAGCTCGGTCAGGAAGATGGGCGGGCATTTCTGCACGAGCGGCTGCGCAAGGCAGATCCGCAGCAGCTGCTGGCTGCGCGCTTTCTGGCAGCGCCCGACGAGCCGCAGGTCGCAGAGCTCTTCCGGCAGGTGCTGCATGACAAGAAGGCGGCGATCTCGCCGCGCCTGCTCGCAATCGAAGGGCTGGGGCTCTCGGGCCAGCTGATCGATGCGCGCTTGCTCGGAAAGCAGCTCGATTCAAGCAAGGATGCGACCACCAAGCTCAGCGCAGCGACCTCCATCGTGCTCATTGCTCGCGCCGATCCGAGCGCGCTCTCCGATGACAGCATGCGCTGGGCGCGCGGCGCCTTGACCGACAGCAAGTGGGCCATTCGCGAAGCGGCGGTGGGCGTGCTCGGCGATGCGGTCTCTGCGGACGCGGTGCCGCTCCTCTCCAACATGCTCAAGGACAGCCACCCGATGGTGCGCCAGAGCGCGGCGCGCGCACTCGGCCGGCGGCGTGAAGAGACGGCCGCACTGGCCCTGCGCGAAGGTCTGCGCGACTCGGATACCACGGTGCGGCAGGAGTCCCTGCGGTCGCTCCTGCGCTTCAGCAAGAACCTGGGCGCTGCCGAGGGCAAGAAGTTCGGCGAGACCGCCAAGGTGTGGGTGGCCGACACGCTGCTCAAGGGACCCGAGTCTGAAAAAGCGCTGGCCGGCGCCCTGCTCTTGCGGCTTGGAGATCGCAGCCAGCTCGATGGCCTGCGCGATCTGGCGCGCTCGGCGAGCGATGACGTCCGGCAGCTGGTGGTCGAAAACCTCGGCAGCGAGACCGGGGTGCTCATGTCCATGCTTCAGGACACCTCGTTCGCGGTGCGCTTTGGGGCCGCGCAGCAGCTCGCGGACTCGGGCGACAAGCGCGCGGTGCCGGTGCTGCGCGAGGCGATGGAGCGCAAAGGGCCCGAAGCGCTGCTGGCCATCGCGCTCTTGCGCAAGCTGGGCGAAAAGGTCGAGCTGCCTTCGGGCCTCGTGAACTCGCTGACCTCGGGCCCGCTGCAGCAGCGCCTGGCCGCAGCCGCAGCCGCAGCCAAGCTGCCGCCCGAGCTGGCGCTCACCCTGCTGCGGCCGCTGGCGCACGACACGGATCCGCAGGTGCGACGCCTGGTCGCCGCCGCAGCAGCCGAGCTGCCCGCAAGCCCGGCAGGAGCGCCTGGCGTGCCGATCCTGCGGCTGCTTGCAATCGACAGCGATCCGTCGGTGCGTGCCCGTGCCTCGGCGCTGCTGGTGCAGCTCCTGCCCTTGATCGATCCCGAGATCGTTGCGACTGCAAAAGTGGAAAAGGACAAGTCGGAGTCAGCCGACAAAAAGGGCGGCGGCGGCAAGAGCGGCGAGGCCGAGACCGAGGTGCAGCCGCAGGCTGCGGCGACGCCGGATCTGGCTCCACCCGAGCCGCCCAAGGTCGAAGATCCCGAAGCGCTGGGCAGCGGCCTGCTGATCGTCGAAGCCTCGCCCTTCGTGCAGTTTTCGATCGATCACGGACGCTGGCAGGCGGCGAGCAAGCAGCCCATCCATATTCCAGCGGGCTCGCATCAGGTCGCAGCGCTGTCGGGCGTGCAGAAGATCGAAGTGAAGGACAAAGAGACGGTGACCATCCAGATCGCCGATTCGCAGATCGAAAAGCTCGTGGGCAGCGCGCAGGAAGCGGTGGATCACAAGGATGTGAAGAAGGCGCAGAAGCTGTTTGAAAAGGCGAGCGGACTGTGCAGCCGCGAGCGCAAGCTGCCGCAGCGCTGCAACGATCTTTCCGTCGAGATGATGTATCAGCTGGGCGTGCTTCAAGAGCTTCAGGAGCGCTTCCCGGAAGCCATGAATGCCTACCAGCAGGTCTTGCAGCTGGCCGGCTCTAGCAAGGTTCACGAGGATCGGCGGGCCGCGGCGCAGCGCTCGATGTCGCGGCTGCTGCCCAACCTGGGCCAGGTGGTGATTCCCAAGAAGATCAAAAAGCGCTGCCAGGAAGTGACGCTGTACATGCTGCCCGGAACGCATGACATCGAGCTTGATGGCGAGACGCAGACAGTCAAGGTGCGCGCGCAAGAGACGGTGCGACTTGGCTCTTGTGAGTAGACAGGATGTTGCCATGACCAGCGAATCTCCACGACGTCTCAAGCCTGCCGGTGCGCAGCACGTCTTTGTGCTGGCTGCGGTGCTGGTCGGCCTTGCCGTCAGTCTCGGTTCGCTCTCGCAAGCGCGAGCCGCGGATCCCCCCGCAGACAACGCCGCGCCAGCAGCCGCAGCTCCCAGTGCAGCGGCGGCGGCAGCGGCGGCGGTGACCGACTTTCCCGCCGCGATCAAGAAGCTCGAAGATGCCTATCGCGACTCGCCGAGCTCCGAGACGCTGTATCAGCTTGGCCTGCTGGCCGACGCGCGCGGCAAGGTCGTCGAAGCGCAGGACTTCATGCGCCGCTATCTCGCCGACCCCGTGATCGATGCCAACGCCCCGGGCCGCGTCGATGCCGAGCGGGTGCTGAGCCAGGCCCGGCCGCCCAGCGGCGAGGTGCAGATCCTCGCGGATCAGAACGGACTGGTGCTGCTCGATGGACGGCTGATGGGCACGCTGCCGCTGGCGCTGCCGCTGCTCGTGGGCGTGGGCAAGCACGAGGTCTGGGTCGAGATGCGCGACAAGACCATCAAGGGCAAGGTCAAGGTGATCGACGGCCGCGGCTTTGAGCTGAGCTTCAGCCGCGCCTCTGGAGCCGTGGTTGTGACGCGGCCGCCGGCCGTCATCGTGCTGCCGCAGTATGCAGGCGCGCCGGTGCCGCCCGAGCTCCAGCGGCGCTTTCAGCAGGCCGTCGAGCAGGCGATCTCCAAGGCGCGGCTGGCGGTGTTCAGCCGCGAGGTGGCGCTCAATCGCTCGCCCAAGCTGGCGGACTGCGTGAGCAAGCTGACCTGTCAGGCGCAGCTCGCCACCGAAAACGAGGTCGACTACTCGCTGGTGCTGCGCGTTGATCATCAGGTGCAGGCTGGCGCAGGAAAAGAGACCTGGGCGGTTGACCTGACGCTGGTCGATGCCGAGGTCGCAGATGTCGCGGCCTCCGCGCAGCCCAGCTGCGGCGACTGCACAAGCGATGCGCTGGCCGCGGCGCTTCCCGATGCCGTGCGCAAGATGCTGCGCGAAGGGCAGAGCAAGCAGCGCGGCTCGGTAACCATCACCTCGGAGCCGCCCGGCGCCGAGGTCCGCGATGGCCAGCGTCTGCTCGGGCAGACCCCGCTGACGCGAGCGATGTTCACCGGCACCTACGACCTGACGATCAAGAAGTCCGACTTTGGCGTGGAGCGCACGCAGGTCGAGATCAAAGACGGCAAAAAGGCGACGGTCGCTGTCACGCTGGTGGCCGAGGAGCCCACGCCCGCGCCGCTGGTCGCGCAGCCCACGGCCCCCACCCGCCGGCCGCTGTGGCGCTACATCGTCGGCGGCGTTGCCATCGCAGCGGGCATCGTCGGCATCGGCTTTGGCGCTGCGGCGCTGGCGGTCAACGACAGCTGCCTGGCGCCGCCGACGGCTCCGGCCACGGTGTGCTTCAGCCGCTACCGGACCACCTCGGTGGGCGGCGGGCTGCTCGGCGCGGGTCTGGTGCTGGCTGCGGGCGGCGCGGTGCTGATCGCGCTGCCCCCATCGATCGGCGCGACCGAAAGAAAATCGCTGAGCCTGGCCGACTCACCGCGGCAGTCCCTGCCGTCGAGCCTGGCGCTGGATTTCTAGCAAGTCCTCAGGATTCTTGGATTAGATGAAGGAGTCTCCGATGCATCGATTCCCTGCTTTGAGAGTGGCCAAGGCCGCGCTCGTGCTGGCGAGCAGCCTGGTCTGGGGGTGCGGGCAGCTGTGGGACTACTACTCGGCGGCCGATCCCAACAACTGCCTGCGCAGCACCACGGTCTGCGGCAGCGGCCAGCACTGCAACCTGAAGACGCAGGCGTGCGAGGCCGACCCCGCGCCCTACGTGCCCGCCGACATCTTCCCGGTGCCCACCTCCCCGCCGAGCTTCCTCTCTCCCGGAGGGCAGATGACGGCGCTCACCTATCCGCGCGATGTCTCGTATGTGCTGGCCTCGCCGGTTCCGGCGACCATCTATTACACGCTCGACGGCAGCGTGCCTGCGGCCGGACAGCCCGGCACCCTGTCGGGCCCAAGCCCCGTCTCGCTGGGCGTGCTGGCCGGCGGCAGCATGCTCAGCTGGTACGCCGACGCCGGCGCGCCCTACAGCCCCGAGTCTGTCCACACCTTCAGCCCGACCACCGACGACAACATGCCGCCCGCAGACTACGGCGTGATCTCGGAAAACGTCTTCTTTGCCCTCAGCAAGGGCCCCGTTGCCCTGGTGCAGCGCGGCGAGGTCGTGGGCCTGCGCATCGGCTTTCAGGCGTGGGCCAGCACCGCCGCCGGCACCTGCGCCGGCTGCAACCTCCAGTACGTCATCTCGCTGGGCGGCGTGGGCCCGGTCACCTGCGTCGAAAACATCCAGAAGGGCGGCGCATATCCGGGCGGCACCTACATCACCGCCTTCTACTTCTACGCGCCCATGACCACCGGCCGCTTCCCCATCGTCGCCAGCGTCACGAACAAGGCCTCCTGCGACGGCAGCGTCGGCGCCAACGGCACGGAGATCGGCGAGCTGTTCGTGCACTGAGCAGCCCCGCATTCAGCGGTGGGCGCGCATCGCGATTTTCGGTTACAGTAGGCGACCATGAAAATCGCCATCATCGGCGGCGGCATCTCGGGGATCGCCGCGGCCAGAGTCCTTATCAAGTCAGGCCATCAAGCTGTGATCTTCGAGCGCGGACCGTCGCTGGGCGGCGTCTGGGCCGTCGCCTATCCCGAGGTGCGGCTGCAAAACATCGCCGAGCACTACCGCATGAGCGATGTGCCCTGGCCCTTCGCAGCCGACCTGCATCCCACGCGCGAACAGATCCTGAAATATCTGCACAGCGTCGTAAACAATGAGCGCATCGACCTGCGCCTCCAGCACGAGGTCACGGCCCTTCAGGAATCGCCCAACGGCTGGTCGGTCACCTATCGCCATGATGGCAAGGACAGCACCGAGCACTTCGACTACGCGCTGGTTGCCGGCGGTCAGTACACCGGCGCTCCCAAAAAGGTGCAGCTGGCGGATCGCGAAAAGTTCACCGGTCAGGTGATCACGGATCGCGACGTGCTCGATCTCAAGATCCTCAATCAGAAAGAGATCGCGGTGGTCGGCTTTGGCAAGAGCGCCGTCGACATGGCCACGTTCGCCGCCGAGCGCGGCGCGCAGGTTCATCACGTCTTTCGCACGCCGCGCTGGCTCTTGCCCAAGTACATCTTCGGGCTGCACATGTCCACGCTCATCTTTGCACGCATGAGCTCTGTGATGGTTCCCTCCTGGGTGCAGCCGACCGCTGCCGAGCGCTTCCTACACACCAAGCTGTCGCCGCTGGTCAAGGGCTTCTGGAGCATGATCGAGACCATCATCCGCCAGGAGAGCGGCCTGCACGGCAGGCATCGCGATCCCGAGGTCCGCCGGCGCATGCGCGTCCTTGAGCCCGAGAGCTCGGCCACTTTTGAGATGCGCTCGGCCACGGCGCTGGCGCCGGAAAAATACTATCCGATGGTCGTCAAGGGCCGCATCGAGCCGCACCGCGCCGAGGCTGTTGGCCTGGGTCCGCGCTCGCTCAAGCTGAGCGATGGCAGCGAGGTTCCCTGCGATCTGGTGATCCTGTCGACCGGCTACGAGTCGCCGTCATTCCCCTATCTGCCGGCGAAGTACCGCGCCCTGATTGAGGGCGAGGAGGACGGCATGCAGCTCTATCGCCATCTGCTGCACCCGCGCATTCCGCGTCTGGCCTTTGCCGGCTTCAACCACGGCTTCCTGCATGTGCCCAGCGTCGAGATCAGCATGCTCTGGCTGAGCGCGCACCTGCGCGGCGATCTGGCGCTGCCGCCGGTGGACGAGATGGAGCGCCGCATCGAGGAGATCCGCAGCTGGAAGCGCCAGAACACGCTGTTTGAGCCCTCGCGCGGCTGCGCCATCAGCACGCGCTTTCACCAGTATGCCGATGTGCTGCTGAACGATCTGGGGATGAACCCCTACCGCAAGTCGAATCCGCTGGCCGAGCTGCTCAGCCCCTACGTCGCGTCTGACTACGCCGGCCTGGTGCCCGAGTACGAGCGCCTCCGCACCACCCTCCAGCTCCCCCGCCGCCCGCAGCCGCTCTCGACCTAGAGATATATCAACATCGTTGACCCATCCGGCTGGCCTGCCCGATCAAGAGCAGCCAGTCGCCCCTGTCCCAGCGACCCGCTGCTCATGCGCGCCAGCACCGCGCCCGGCTCCTGCATGGGCGGCACCGTCAGATCCGACGCATTTTCTCCTGCGAAGCTGAACGAGCCGGCATCGATTCCGCTCCCAGAGGAAGGCGTGCTCGAAGGCACGCATCCATCCTCGGCCACAGGCGGGAACTTAGAGAGCGAGGATCAAGAATTGGCGATGCGGCGGCGGCGTCTGATACACTTGATAGATAAATATATCAAGCGTTCCAGGGCTCGATTCCGTACTCCCGGCGCAGCTCCTCGATCGGGCGATCCATCACGGCCCAGAAGTCCCAGTGATCCGTCAGGTCGACCTTCACCTTGCTGCCGCGGGCAAAGGAGCGCACGACGTCATCAATGGCGCCGGGCCGCTCGTGATAGAAGCGCTTCTCGGGATCCGCAAAGGGGGTGAGCTTGAGCCCATGCTGCGCGTTCAGCAGCAGAAAGACGAGCACGCTGAATGGATCGTGATTGCGGTAGCCGGCCTGGAAGGCGAGCACCAGCCCTTCGCCGATCAGATCCGTTCCGTAGTCGCCCAGCACGTGCGAGAGATCGTGCGGCAGCAAGGCCTCGGGGGCGCCGTGCTTGTCGCCGGGAAAGGCGAAGTTGTTGCTCTTGTAGAAGCGCCACAGCTGCTTGCCAAGCGTGCCATCGGCGTAGTGCTCCAGGGCGTGGTAGCGCGCCGCCAGCTCGCTGTTTTCCCACAGCCCGGCAAAGCTCGCCACGTTCTTCACCACGCCCATGAATCCCTGGTCTTCATAGAGCTGCCGGATCGCCACGCCCGCGAGTCCACGGCGCGCGACATCGAAGCGTAGCGTCACGAAGCGCTCTTCATTGAGCCTGCGCAGCTGCTCGACCGCGCTCGGCCTTACGCCCAGCGCAGCGGCGAACGACTCGATCAGCGCGAGCTCTTTGGGCTCCGCGTGATCGCTGGTGAGGGCGATGGTGACCATGCCGCCGATCAGCTGGTTGCGCAGCGCCGGATCGCCTATGGCAGCCGCGAGCTCGGCAGGCGTGATCGGCTCAAGCGCATCGAGATCGTAGTCGGTGCGCAGCAGGTGGCGCTGCACCGCGGCGATGGACTCGCGGCGGACGGGCTCCAGCGGGCCGGTCACGGTGAGGACGGTCTTCATGGCGCGGAGTCCCGCGCGCGCTTGCTCGGGAGTGGGAATCAGGAACGTCATTGGGTGCCTTCCTTTCTACAGCTTCAGGATGCCCTTCCTGCGGGGCGCCGTCATTGTCGCCACGCGCCAATGATTTGTCCCAGCGCGTCAGGCCATCGGCCCGTGACGCCATCAGCGAGGGGCGCGCTGGCGGTAGACCGAAGGCGTCTCGCCGGTCCAGCGGCGAAACGCACGGGTGAAGGCCGCAACCTCGTTGAATCCCACCAGAAATGCGACCTCCGAGATCGTGCGCTGCGGCTCGCGCAGATAGTCGAGCGCGAGGTCGCGGCGGACCTCGTCGCCCACTGCCTGATAGGTGGTGCCGTCGGAGCGCAGGGCGCGCTGGAGCGTGCGCGCGCTTGTGCCCAGCGCCCGCGCCGTGCTCTCGATCGGGGGCAGCTCGCCGGGCAGGGCGCGCAAGAGGTGCGCCTTGACGCGCTGCACCAGATCGTCGCGAGCAGGCAGTCGGGCCAGCAGGTCGGCGGCGTGGCGATCGAGCAGCGCGCCCAAAGCAGGATCGCTGCTGCGCACCGGAGCGTCGAGCAGCGCCGCGGAAAAAGTGATGCCGTTGACGGTGTCGCGAAAGGCGAGCGGCGACTGGAACAGCTTGCGGTGCGGCTCGATGTCAGCGGGCGCGCTGTGCTGAAAGCTCGCGCGCTGCGGCAGAAACGCAGAGCCAACCAGCAGGCGCGCGCGGTGCATCCAGATCGCGACGATGAACTCGGCCAGGTGGCGCGGCGTGCACGCCACTGTGCGCAGCCGCATCGTCATGCGCGCTTCGCTTCCCGAGACCTCCAGCGCGACCTCGGCATCGTCGTGGAGCAGTCGCTGGTAGCGCAAGATGCGCCCAATTGCTTCGCGCAGGTTCGGGACCTGGGCACAGACGTAGTCGATGATGTCAAACGGCTGCACGCTCGTGACCTCGGCCGCGCGCAGCCCAAAGGTCTCGTCTCCGACCAGCCGCGGCAGCTCCTCCCAGGCGCGCAGCAGCAGCGCGTGCGGCACGCGGGCATGGGGATCCGCGAGCAGCGCCGGATCCAGGTCGAGGTGCCGCGCAGCGTCGGTCGGGCTCAGCCCCGACTGGGCGGCGATGAGCACGCAGACCCGAACCGCTCTGATGGATGCTGTGGAGGCGTTCATGTGCCTCTAAAAGGGAATACCGGGCGGCAAAAGAAGGCAAGTCTTTCAGGCCCGCTGCGGCGACAGCAGCCTTGATCGCGCCAGCCCATCGCCCGCTCGCCCCCTGAGCAAGACTTCGGCACGGACTGGCAGCGCTTGTGAGGCTATTTGCGCTTGGTGAAGTGGGGCGCAGAGGCCAGGCGGACCATGAACTCGGTGAATCCGAACTC
>Ga0075163_10002998_pt1 | contig 22717 bp, 28 predicted proteins | sample JI1023141ADNA_FD_71478 | JGI IMG/M metagenome (GOLD analysis project Ga0075163, IMG submission 71478) | Wastewater effluent complex algal communities from Wisconsin, to seasonally profile nutrient transformation and Carbon sequestration -... | ecosystem: Engineered > WWTP > Effluent > Algae... | reverse complement strand
CCGTGATCGCGCATGAACGCCATCGCGGCCGAGGTCATGCTGCCGCTCTTGGTCGGGCGGTAGCCGTCTTCGATCATTCGCCCAGGCAGGGCTCGGAACAGCAGGTGGAACAGATCGTCGCCGTAACCGCCCATCAGCGTGCCGGTGAGCAGCAAGGTCTTACGCGCCTTCGCTGCGAGCACGCCCATGGCCTGGCCCTGGGCACTGCCACCGTTCTTGTACTCGTGCGCCTCGTCGGCGATGAGCAGGTCGAACGCGCCTTGCGGCAGGTAGCGCTTGATGAACTCGGACGGCTGGTAGCCGCCCTCGCCGAAGCCGAACTCCATGTTCGCCATCGCCCGCTCCATGCGGTGCGCCTGGCGATCCGAGAAGACCAGCTCGCCATTGCCATCCATGAGGTTGATGAACTCGTGGATGTTGTCGCCGAGCATGGACGCCAGGAAGGAGTCGCCGAACTTGCGCATCAGCTTCTGCGCGGTGACTTCCCCGATGGTCGGGATGCGCTGCAAGGCTTTGAAGACGGCCGTGGACTGGTCGCTGGCGGACAGGCTCCGCGGTCGCATCAGCGTCCACAGCGGTGCGGCGCAATGGCTGCACCGGCGGCGGTAGTCCTCGGCTTCGAGTTCGACCGGGTTGATCGGCTCGCCGTCGAGGTTGGTGATGACCTGGCCGCAGTCCGGGCATGCGCCCACGTCGCCGTGCCGCGTGCGCCGAACGTTGAAAACGGGCTTCCAGTGGAAACCCATGCGCATCCGCACGCGCCCGAGCACGAAGAACTCCTGGCCGCGCGCCGGCACGCCCAACTGCTGGCGCAGCTTGATGAGCTTGACCAGCGTGTCCGGGCCATTGAGCACCCAGACCTTGGCGCCGGCCACCGTCTCCTGGATTTCGCGGCGCCACTTGTAGACCAGGTGGGGCGGCGACAGCACCAGGGTGCGGCGGTAGCCTTCGGCGTGCAGCACGGCGGCCGTGGCGATGCCGACGGTCGTCTTGCCGCAGCCCATCTCGCCATTGACGATCGCGGCGCGTTCGCCACGGTCGGCCAGCAGCTCGGTGACGGCATGCACCACCTCGGCCTGCGCCTGGAACAGCTTGCGCTTGAGACTGGCCAGCACGAGCTGGCGATGCGGCCGGGCCTGGCCGGTGTAGACGGGTGGATTGGCGCGGTTGAGCGAGTCCAGCAGCTCGTCACCGAACTCGGCGACGAAATCCTGAAGGCTCAAGGCTACGGGAGAAGCGGCCGCGGCGAGCAGGTCGCCCTGAGAGGGCGTGCCGTCGGCGGCGGGAACAACGTCGGTATCGAAAGACATGGTGATGCTCCAAAGAAGATGGGGCATGCACCTCCCCCTGCGGGGCGATGGCATGCCCCGGGGTGGGAAGACAAGGACGGCGCGAAGCCGCATTGGAAGAACAGATCGACGGCGAACCGTCAGGGAACAGCGATCAACGGATGGTCAGCACCTCACCGCAGGTTGGCGAGCCCGGTGTCATGTCCCAGGCACGGATGACCGGCACGAACTTGTCGGTCAGGATGCGCGTCTCGGCCACGGAGCCGTCGTCGCGTTCGGTGTATTCCGTCTGCAACGTCTTCTCCTTGTGGGTGTCGCCCTTGACGACGAGCACGCGGCCCGTCTTGGACTTCACCACGCCGGAGATCGCGCCAGCAGCGAGCGCCAAGGCAAGATGCCAGTGAGATAAGGCCCGCGCCGGAGGCCGCAGCGACTGCTGCGCGGCGCCCAGGTGCGTGTCGAGCGTCGGCCAGAGTCCTTGCAGCCGGCCGACTTCTTCGGCGAACTGCTCAGGCTCCATCGTCACGCGGTAGAAGTGCTCCGGCTCGGCCGGGCTGGCAGGCACCGTGTAAGGCAGGAACGGCCATTCGACTGGCAGCTCCTCCGCTTCGGCGTCGCCTTGCCCGATCTGCAGCAGCAGCGCGCGCGTGGCTTTGACCGAATCCGATGCCTGGTCGCGCTGACGAATACGACGGCCGAAGATCACCACCTGCTTGAACTGCGTTTCGACCGCGCGGTAGATGCGCAGCTCGGCGAAGTGGCGGGTCAGCCATCCGACCAGCTCAGCATCGAGCACGTAGTGCGGCACGATGTAGATCAGCACGCCACCGTATTGCAGCAGCGGGAGCGCCTTCTGATAGAACAGCTTTTCCAGCCTGGCGCGGCCCTGGCCCTGGTAGCCGACGTTGCCGTTGGTGTCCTTGGACAGGTCGCCATACGGCGGGTTGAGCCACAGCAGGCCGAAGCTCTGCCGGCTAATCAGCGTGTCCATCAGATCGCCATGGATGCAGCGATCGACCAGTTGCCGGGCATGGCGTGCACGCTCGGCCTCGTACTCGACGGCGAAGGCCTGAACCTGCTCGCGCCCAAGGGCGTGGGCGGCTTCGGCGATCGCCACGCCTTCGCCGGCGCAGGGATCGAGGATGCACAGCGGCCCGTTCGAGGATTCGGCGGGCGCCAGCGCGGCGAGTGCTCTTTCGAGCGTGGGTTCATCCGTTGGGAAGTACCCGTTCTTGACGAAATTGCGGGCGAGCCGCGGGAACATGAGGGCCATGGGAATCTCCTGGCATTGAAGACGAAGGGATGCGGACATGCGCGCGTGCATGTCCGGTGAAGGAACCTCAAGCCACCGCTTCGAGCGGTCGTGCCGAGGGGATGTGGCTGGCGGGCGTGCCGGCGACGAGCGCGCCGCTGCGGATCAGGCTGCCGAGCACCTGGGTCAGCATCGGCACGTCGATGGCGAGCCGATGGCCTTCCAGAGGCCCGAGGGCGAACGGCAGGCGGGTCAGCATGGACTTCGCCTGCAGCAGGTCCAGCACGGGTTCGCGCCAGGGATCGAGAAGCGGCAGCGGGCAGGTGTCCCGCACCAGCGTCCACAGCCGGTCGAGTCGGTGCGTGGAATCGCGAGGCAGGAGCGCGAGCGCGCTGGCGTTGGCCTTGTCGGGCTTGACGCAGCGCCGATCGAACAGCCAGATGTTGGTCAGCGAGCCGAACAGCGTGCGCCGGTAGGCGCGTGCGCTGCGCTTTTCCAGGTTCTCGACGTTGCCGACGTAGACCGGGATGCTCGCGCCCTGTTCGGTGATGAGGTGGAACTGATCCAGTCCCTGTTCGTCCCGGCCCAGGGTGAGGCGGGCCAGGAATTCCTGGATGGCGGTGTCGCGCGCCCAGAGGGAGATGAAGACCAGGTTGCCGTTCTCGTCACCGACGCAGCCATCGGCCATCAGGTCGGGGCATTCGTCGATGCGATAGAGCGTCTTGGGGGAAGAAGGTGCAGGCATGGTGATGTCCTCGAAGTGAGCGGAGACAGCACCACCCGCGAGGGCAGTCACTGCCCCAGGGGGATGGAAGAAAACGCGGTGAGCGTCGTGGCGAAGAACCAGACCGTGCGTCGCAACGCACCGTAGCCTCGAAGGTCTGGGCTACCTGGGCATGTTGTCGGCAACGCCGACGGACATGGGCGTAGCCTGCGCCAAGGCGGGTGGCTTACGGTAGCGAAAATCCGCCGCGCAGCGCGCCCCTGTTTGCCTGAGACTCACCCACCAAAGAAAAAGCAGACCATGCCGCATGGGCACGATCCGCTTGTGGGTCAGGCTTTGAGCTGACGCAGGCCATCCGCGAGCAGCCAGAGTGCCCGGTTGAGCCGGACATTCTGGTCGATGCCTTGAACGGGGCGCGTGCGCTGCTGGCGCCCGTTGGCGGCACGGCCGGCCAAGCCGCCTTTGACCAGGTTCTCTTGGACTCGGTTGAAGACCGACCACAGATCGGCGCGGTTGTCGTCGAAGCGACGGGGCCGCAGGATCTGGGTCTCCGTAATGGGCAGGGCCTTGCCCGAATCGTCGTACTTGAGGGTCAGCGCCGATCTGGCGAAGACTTCGGCCTCGCCGTCGTCGAGCGTGATGACACGCATGGCGTCGCGCGAGTCTTGCACCCTCTCGAAGCCGTGCAGCACCTCGTAGGCGCCTTCGATCACGTGATCGGTGACGTTGCCCTTGTGAGGCACGCGCACGTCGGCGAACGTGTCGCCGCACACCAGCCCGTTCTGACAGACGAAGCGGAACATGCCCGCCAGCATCTGGTAGCTGCTGGTGCCATCGTGCGAGTTGAGCAGGATGATCTCGTTCGCCTCGGCGCCGTTGATCTGGCTCGCGTGGCGAAGGCGCAGCATGTGCTTGGTGTAGTCGCGGCGATCCTCGTGTCGCACGCGGGTCTGGCACACCATGAACGGCTGAAAGCCTTCCTTGCGCAGTTCGGTCAGCACAGCCGCCGTGGGGATGTAGCTGTACCGTTCGGAGCGGCTTTCGTGCGGGGTGTCCGCGAAGATGGAAGGGGCCACGGTGCGAATCTGATCATCCGACAGCGGGTGACTTGAGCGCAGCATCGGGGAGCGATGAGCGAAGCGGGATGCAAGTTGCATGACGATCTCCTTGGGAAAAAGAGACCGGAGCCCCGCCCCACCGGGGAGGAACCCCGGTGGGTGGTGGAATGCCGCGCAAGGCGGCGGTGGGAATCAGACCCTGGCGAGGTGCCAGTCCTGGGACAGCGGTGCGAACTCGTAACCCAAGTCGCCGAGGCGGTCGCGCTGCTGACGCAGCACACGCCGATCCACGGTGGCATCGAGCTTGACGACATCGCCCAGCGGCCAGAGTGCGCCGAACAGCGCTGCGTCGCCGCCATCGTCTGCATCGGCCGAAGCCTCGGCAGACGCAGCCGCCGGTTCGCTGCCGAACGGCGTGGTATCGACCAGCGGGTCGCGCGAACTGCGCACCTTCTTCCTGCCGGCCGCCTTGGGGGCGGTCGTTGGCGTCGGCGTGGTGGTCTGCGCTTCCTCGTCGATCGGATCGACTTCCTGCGGACTCAGCCGGCGGGCGTCGTCGCGGCTCAGGGCATCGATGTTGGACAAGGTCATTCCGCCCAGGAGGGCGCGAATCTCGATGATCATGCGGCCGTTGGCGGTGTACGTGGACGGGCGAATCTCGGCGATGGCGAAATCGCCCTCGTACTTGCCTTCGGCGTACTGGTCGAGTTCGGCGTTCTTCACGACGAACTCGCCGATGGAGGTCGCAAGGCGGCCGACGTTGAAGTCGCCGTTGCGGCCGTGGATGGTCTTGATGGCCAATTGGCCGGGAATGGTGATCATGAAGAACTCCTGCGGACGAAGCTGCGATCACGCACACGGCCGTCATGGCGACGGTCGTATGCGCACGCGAGTGGGAAGAAGACAAGGCCCCGGGGAACGGGGCCTTGCGGATCAGAACGACTCGGCAACTTCCAATGCGGGGGCATCGGCGGCGGCTTCATCGGCAGCTTCGGCGGCGGGCCTGGAAGGCTCGGGCGCAGCGGCTTGAGGCTCGGCGGAAGTCGCTGGAACATCCGTGTCGCGCTCGTCGCGGTCGTCGGCATCGGTCGGCTTAGGCTCGGCCTTGTAGACGAGCTTGCCATCGACCTTGATCCAACTGACGAACAGCAGGCGGGCCTTGAGGCTCACCCCCTGCTCGCCGGCACGCTTGCCCTTGGAGTAGGTGAAGATGTCGGTCCACAGGTCGCCCAGGCGGAAGCCGATCATCACCTTCTTCTCGGCATCGACCGCTTGGATGCAGCGGCGCACCAGGTGCTGCGCTTCGGAGCCCAAGACGCGCGTGTCGAAACGCACGTAGGAAACGTCATCGCTGGGGCCGTTCAGGGCCGCGATGTCGCAGGCCCAGAACGCTTCACCTTTCTTGGGCTTCACTTCGCGGATGCGATTGAGATACCCGAGGCCGGTGATATGCAGATCGAAGAATGACTTTTCGGTGGAAGTGGTCATGGTGAATCTCCTGAGAACAAAGAGGCGGAGACACACCCGATCCAAGGCGGGGAAGGTGTGGAACCCCCGCGTGGGTTGAAGGAACAGCTTGGGTGGCATCACCATCGGGAGAACCGATGGCCGTTCGCGCGGGGATGCCGGAGCGAACTGGTTTGTTCAACGCGGTCGGAACCGCGTCGCAGTCTTGAAGATCGAGACTGCCTGGGCATGCTGCTGACGGGTGTCAGCGGAACATGGCGGGAAGCGTGGCGCCAGGTGCGCGCCCGTGCGAGCGCCAATCGGCACTCGTCGCCGCCCGCATTGAAAAGGAGCCATTCAGCAACAATGCAAGGCTGCGATCAACGGGCAGGAAACAGTGCCATGGTGCGCGTCGCACTCGCTCACCAGCTTCGACAACGCGTCTTCCATCCGCGTGAGGTCCGCCATGCGTGCGCGCACATCGGCCAGCCGATGGGCGGCTAGCTCGGCCGCCTCGCTGCAATGAGTGCCGTCCTCCAGTTTCAGGAGCTGACCAACTTCATCCAGACTGAACCCCAGGCGCTGAGCTGACTTCACGAACTTCACCCGCGCCACATCTGCCCGCCCGTAGCGGCGGATGCTCCCGTACGGCCGCTCCGGCTGGGGCAGCAAGCCCTTGAGCTGATAGAAGCGGATCGTCTCCACGTTGACACCGGCCGCCTTGGCGAAGGCGCCGATGGTCAGATTCTCCGAAGCGTTCTCCATGGCACTTGACTCCGTAGTTGACTACGGAAATAACGTTACAACATCAAGCGAAGACCCGGAAGGAGAACCTTATGTCGGAACCCAAGAACGGCCGCGGCGCACTGGCGACCGGCGGCGTCGCGGCCATCCTCGCCTCGGCCTGCTGCCTCGGCCCCCTCTTCTTGGTCGCGCTCGGCTTCTCGGGCGCCTGGATCGGCAATCTGACCGTGCTGGAGCCGTACCGCCCGATCTTCATCGGCGCGGCGCTCATCGCGCTGTTCTTCGCCTGGCGCAGGATCTTCCGCCCGGCCCATGCCTGCAAGCCGGGCGACGTGTGCGCCGTGCCCCAGGTGCGGACGACCTACAAGATCATGTTCTGGATCGTGTCCGCCCTAGTCCTGGTTGCCCTTGCTTTTCCCTACGTCCTGCCGCTGTTCTATTGAAAGGATTGCCATGAAGAAACTCGCCACCCTGATCGCCCTGGCCGCCACTCTGAGCCCCCCTGCCTGGGCTGCAACGAAGATCGTTACCCTGTCCGTGCCCGGCATGACCTGCGAGGCGTGCCCGATCACGGTCAAGAAGGCCCTGTCCAAGGTCGCCGGTGTGCAAAAGGCCGAGGTCAGCTTCGAGAAACGGGAAGCCGTCGTGACTTTCGACGACGCGAAGACCAACGCCGAAGCCTTAACCAAGGCCACCGCAAACGCGGGCTACCCTGCCACCGTCAAGCAATGAGGACACCATCATGGCCGAAGCGATTGCTCTTCACATCGATGGAATGACCTGCGTGTCGTGCGCCGAGCACGTCAGGCAGGCTTTGGAGAACGTGTCCGGCGTACGCACGGCCTCGGTGTCCTATCCGCATCGTCGGGCTGAGATCGAGGCGGATGCGGGCGTGAGCCTGGACCCGCTGGTTGCGGCTGTGACTGCGCTCGGCTACCGCGCACGGCTTTCCGATACGCCAAACAAGCCCGCCGGCCTGTTGGACAAGGCGCTGGGCCGGCTCGGAGGCGAAACAAGGCGCAGTGGCAGCGAGCCGGCGCTGCACGTGGCCGTCATCGGCAGCGGTGGCGCGGCGATGGCTGCGGCATTGAAGGCCGTGGAGCTTGGGACGCGCGTGACGCTGATCGAGCGCGGCACCATCGGCGGCACCTGCGTCAACGTCGGATGCGTGCCGTCCAAGATCATGATTCGCGCCGCGCACATCGCGCATCTGCGCCGGGGAAGCCCGTTCGATTCTGGGCTCCCGCCTACGCCACCGTCTATCCTGCGCGAACGGCTGCTGGCCCAGCAACTAGGCCGCGTCGAGGAACTGCGCCACGCCAAGTATGAAGGCATTCTGGAGAGTACTCCGGCCATCAACGTGCTACGCGGCGAGGCCCGGTTCAAGGACGCGCGCACGCTGGCCGTGGCGACCGCTGACGGCGGCAAGCGCGAGGTGAGCTTCGACCGCTGCCTGATTGCCACCGGGGCGAGTCCGGCGATACCGCCGATCCGGGGCCTTGCGGACACGTCATACTGGACCTCCACCGAGGCGCTAGCGAGCGACTCAATCCCTGAGCGGCTGGCCGTCATCGGCTCGTCGGTGGTCGCTGTCGAGCTGGCGCAAGCCTTCGCCCGGCTGGGCAGTCAGGTCACGATCCTGGCGCGCAACACACTGTTCTTCCGCGAAGACCCGGCCATTGGCGAGGCCGTCACGGCCGCCTTCAGCGCCGAAGGCATCGAGGTGCTGGATCACACCCAAGCCAGCCAGGTTGCCTATGCGGACGGTGAATTCGTACTCACGACTGGGCACGGCGAACTGCGCGCCGACAAGCTGCTGGTCGCCACCGGCCGAGCGTCGAACACGCGCAGCCTGAACCTCGCGGCGGCGGGCGTCGAGGTCAACGCGCAAGGGGCCATCGTCATCGACCGCGCCATGCGCACCAGCGCGTCGCACATCTTTGCTGCCGGCGACTGCACCGACCAGCCGCAATTCGTCTACGTAGCGGCGGCGGCCGGCACCCGTGCCGCGATCAACATGACCGGCGGTGACGCGGCGCTGGACCTGACGGCGATGCCGGCGGTGGTGTTCACCGATCCGCAGGTGGCGACGGTGGGCTACAGCGAAGCCGAAGCGCACCACGACGGCATCGAAACCGACAGCCGGCTGCTAACGCTGGACAACGTGCCAAGGGCGCTCGCCAACTTCGACACGCGTGGCTTCATCAAGCTGGTCGCCGAGGCCGTCTCGGAACGGTTGATCGGAGTGCAGGCGGTCGCACCCGAAGCGGGCGAGCTGATCCAGACGGCCGCGCTGGCGATCCGTCACCGGATGACCGTGCAAGAGCTGGCCGACCAGTTGTTCCCGTATCTGACGATGGTCGAGGGGCTGAAGCTCGCGGCGCAGACTTTCAACAAGGACGTGAAGCAACTTTCCTGCTGCGCCGGGTAAGGAAGCAAAGGAGGTGCTCGATGAACGCCCCGCAGTGTCGCGCCTGGTCGATCCTGAGAGGGGTGCCCATGCAGACCGTCACCAGGTGGTCGCGTCAGCGTATGCCGGCGGGATGGTTCCGGACGGGGCTGGAGACGAGCGCGTGCACGCTGCAAGGGCTGCAGCACCAGAAAAAGAGCTTCCCGCCGCGAGGACGGGAAGCCGCGTATGGACGCAATGGGCTCAGTGCCGGACGACCTTGTGGCCGGAAAGGCGCTGCACGCGGATGAAGCGCCAGCTCCCGTCGTCGATCAGCCGCTCCAGGGTCTCGCCCAGAGTGTCGAAGAACACTTCATCGACCCGCTCGACCAGTTCGCCGTCGCGGCGCAGTTCCACCGCGTAGAGATCGGGACCGCGCTCGTACAGCACCGTGACCCGCCCTTGGAACTTCGCCGAGGCGACCGTGAAGCCGATGGCTGGTGGCGTGGCGATGATGTTGCTGGGACTCGGGTCGACCACCGTGAAGTCCCGCGCGCCGGCATCCACCAGCAGGTGGGTGACGCGCCGGAAGCCATCGGGTGCGGGCAACTGCTCCAGTTGATGGACCAGTTCCTGCAGCTCGGGGCACTGCGGAGCGGGGATCGGCAGCTTGGCCGGTGCGGAACCCAGGATAAGCCGCTTCACCGTGTAAGGCTGGCCGCCGGCGGTGAACTCGGTGCTCTCCTCGGGCGTGTCCGCGCGCAGGCCGTCGAAACGGCGCCGCACATAGGGCTCGACCTGCACCTTGGCGCCCTCGTCGGGCACCTCGGTGACGAGCGTCTTGTCGAGCACCGCGAACTCGGCCCGCCCCGTCTTGACGACGATGGCCTCGTCAGTGGTGGCGATGACCTTGCCCTCGAAGGGCTTGGGATCGATGTGGAAGCCCAGCGTCGAAACCTTGGGCTGGCCGTCGAAGATGCTGAACTTGAAGCTGCGGACGTTGGAAGGCACGTGGCCGCGAACCAGCGTCGGCATCTGTGCGCGGATGGCTTGGGTATCCATTGGGAGACTCCTTGTGGCAATCCAAGGAACGCCTGCCCGCAAGGGAGGTGTGTCCCTTGGGGGTGAGGTGGATGGACGCGACATGCGCCCGGGGAAGGAAAAACAACCAGCACGGCGAACCGCACCGCAGTCTCGAAGGTCTCGACTGCCTGGGCATGCTTGCCGGCAACGCCAGCGAACATGCGATCAGCGTGCGGCAGGCGCAGGCCAGCGTCGCGAGGGAATCGGCACTGCGCCGCCACCGACTTCCCCAAAAAGAAACGAGCCCCGCGTGGAGGCTCGAAAGGTGGTGTCAGTCGTCGTAGATCGGCAGTCCGTCCAGCACAGGCGCGTCGGCATCGAAGACCAGCATGCGCACGTCGGCGAGCGCGGCCAGGTGCAGCACGTGCACGAGGGATTCCGGCATGCCCTTCTTGCGGTGCTCCTGCATCAGCCGCTTGGCCGTGATGCCTTCGATTGCGCGCAGGTTCTCATCGGTCCAGGGCGTGGCGATCAGCTTCAACCCAATGGCCGGGCTGTACGGGATCCGGAAGGCGACGAACAGGAACAGCGTCGGCGTGGCGATGTCCGCCAGCTCGGCGAGGAAGCGATGCGCCTCAGCGTCGAGGTGCGCGCTGCTGATTTCCCAGCACCGGCTGTAGTAGCCGGTTTCGAAGCGCAGGCGCTGCACGACTTCGCGGGCCGCTTCCTCGGAGTAGGTATCGCCCACGTGCAGCGGCTTGCCCTCCTCTTCGGCCATGACGGCGTAGACCACGTTCCGGGCGAGGCCGTGGCTGCGGCATTGCTCTTCCAGCTCGGCAGGCACGGCCTGGTCTTCGGTGATCAGCGCGAAGTCGTCCGAGAAGACGCAGCTACGCCGTTCGATCTGGCTGTCTGGCAGATTCGACTGCGAGGGATGCAGCGGCAGGTAGGTCAGCGGGCAGTCGTCGTCGTAGGAGATGGCGAGCAGCCGCTCGACCGACAGGCCGTCGTAGCCGCGGATAAAGGGATTGTTGTTCGGGTAGGACATGGGATTTCTCCAGCAGAGGATGGCCGAGGCAATCCCCTGCTGGGATTGAACCCCAGCGGGTGGATGAAGTGGCAGCCGGTCAGTCGGCAGCGGCTAAGGACGGGTCGGTGAGCAGTCGGTCGGCGACGTACCTGCGCAGGCGTGCGCGAACCTGGTCGTCGGTGATGGCCGCCAGCAGCGCCAGCGTCTCGTTGGCGATCCGGTTGGACGCCGCCGCAAGGTCGCCGGCCAGGATGGCCGTTCTCAGTACCTCGCCGAGTTGCAGCGCATGCGTGGATTCACTCGATACCGTCAGCTCGCGGCTGATGAAGCAACCATGCCCGCCGAACTCGAACAGCCGTGAACGGCTGCAACGCCAGCATCCTTCGAGTTGGATGGCGACCAGGTGATGGCCGTCGTCGAAGCACGTGGCGATCAGGAACAGCGCGTCGAGGTCTGCACTACCCTCAAAAGGGTGGTGCTCGATGAGATTGGTGAGGTCTTGGTTCTGGTCGGCGCCGAAGTGCGGGGCGATCAGGTCGATAAGGGCCGGCATCGACAGTTCGGTGTCAAGGTCTTCCCCATCCTCGCCTTCGGCGTCGTCCGGTGCGGGTAGGTCAAGCTGAGCGGCCAGCGCCATCAAACCGTCGAGCACGTCGCTCCATTGCGGATCGTTGATCTCGGCGAGGCGAGCGATGTAAGCCTTCCCGTTGCAGGGATAGCTCCCATCGAGGTGAAAGGAGCCAAACAGCGCGGAGATGACCGGCGTCACCCGGTCGAGCATGAGAACGCCGGTGGCGTCGTAGTAGTTGGCCATGAAGGACTCCTTGCGATGGAAGGCGCGGAGCCCTCGCCCCTGGCGGACGAAGGCATCCGCAGGGACATCCCGGGCCGTACGGGCTCCGGGTGGAAGGAGGGACATGGCCCCGTGCAGGGACGCATGTCCCTCATGGGGTAGGAAGAAAAGAAGAACGTCGGCAGGCCGCAGCGCGACTCACCAGCCGTTGTAGTTCAGCGTCAGGTCGGCGATGACCTTGCGCCGTTCGAGATCGAGGCCGCCCAGGTCGGACAGTCCCTCGAAGCCGCAACGCTTGAGCATCGCGCCGCCCTCGCGGGCGTTGTAGAAGCTCACCATCGCGGACAGGAACATCCGCTGGCCGCTGCTCAGGACGCCCAGGGCATCGTTGAGCATCAGCTGCTTCGGCCGCAGATCCCACTTGGTGGTGGCACGCTGCAGGCCTTCGCGGGTGCCGTCGCCGAACCATTCGGCTCCGGCAATGTTGACGCCGCGCTTCCACGCCTCGAAGAAGGCTTGGGGCGCGGCGGCGAAGTGCTGGTGTTCCAGCTCGATCTGATCAAGTACCTCTTGAGGCAGGGCACGGTTCATGACATGGGCTCCAGGTGGTTGGATTCACGGGTTGAGGCGCTGCTGCCAGCGGCCCGTTTTCAGGGCGTGGTCGGCGGCGTGGTGCGAGCGGAAGTAGCTGACCGACTCGCGCGAGACCGGGCCGTCCGCATCGGCGGTGCCGATGTAGTGGCCGGCTGCGCTGCAAAGCACCTGCAGGGGCAGACGCTTGCCGACGTAGGCCAGGGCCTGGTAGCCGATGGATTCGGCGCGGGCCTGTTCAGCGCTCATGGGCGCCGATGCGAACGCAAGGGACATGGGTTTCTCCTGGTGGTTGAGAGACCGGGAGCACCACGCCCTGACGGGAGCGAAAGACTCCCGAGGGTTGAACATGAACGGCATCGGCGTCGTGAAACGCCCGTCCGCGGTGGTCGACGCGAAGCGGACTGGTGGGTCGCACGAGAGGATTCCCGCGGCAGCCGAAAGACCCAGGCTGCTGGCATGTGCTGATCAGGTCAGCAACACGTGCCGCAAAGCATCATGCTGGGGCGCGGTCTGCGTCACGGGGAAATCGGTTCCCGCCTCGTTCCTGATTGCTGCTGGTTATTGTTCAATAATTCGATAAACGTTGTATCATCGAACCATGAATGAGACCCAAGCCATTTCCGCCCTGGGCGCCCTGGCTCATACCCAGCGCCTCCGCGTGTTCCGCGCCCTGGTCGTCGCCGGCCCCGAAGGGCTCACGCCCAGCGTCCTGGCCGACCAGCTCGACGTGGCCCGCAACACGCTGTCCTTCCACCTGAAGGAGCTGGCCCATGCCGGGCTGGTCACCATCGAGCAACAGGGCCGCAACCTGATCTACCGCGCCGACTTCGCCCACATGAACGGGCTGCTCGGCTACCTGACCGAGCACTGCTGCCAAAGCGGCGTGTGCGAGGCCAACGAATCCACCCGCGCCTGCACCACCTGCTGAAAGGAACCTCCATGAAACGCTTCCACGTCCACCTGCATGTCGATGACCTGAACCGCAGCATCGGCTTCTATTCCCAACTGTTCGCCGCGCAGCCGGCGCGCATCGAAAGCGACTACGCGAAGTGGATGCTCGAAGACCCGCCGGTCAATTTCGCCATCTCCACGCGCGGCAGCAAGCCGGGCATCGACCACCTGGGCATCCAGACCGACGATGCCGAGGAATTGGCGGTGTTGAAGGCACGCGCCGAGGCGGCCGACATGGCGCTGCTGGACGAAGGCACCACCACCTGCTGCTACGCACGCAGCGAGAAGCACTGGATCACCGACCCGCAAGGCGTGGCCTGGGAGCACTTCCACACGCTGGGCAACATCCCGATCTTCAACGAAGCGGTGCCTGCACCGGGCGCCGCCGCTGCCTGCTGCGAGGGCGCACAGCGCTCGAAATCCAGCTCCTGATTCGAGACCTCCATGACCACCGAAAAAACCTACAACGCCCTGTTCATCTGCACGGGCAATTCGGCCCGATCTATCCTGGCCGAAGGCATCCTCAACGAACTGGGCCAAGGGCGCTTTCGCGCCTACTCGGCAGGCAGCCATCCCAAGGGCGAAGTCCATCCGTTGGCGCTCGCCACGCTGGAACGACTGCACATGCCTATTGCCGGCTACCGCAGCAAGAGCTGGGATGAGTTCGTCGCACCTGGCGCTCCGGAGTTCGATTTCATCTTCACGGTGTGCGACAACGCCGCTGGCGAGGTTTGCCCCGTTTGGCCGGGACATCCGATGTCTGCACATTGGGGCGTACCCGACCCTGTGGCCGTCGAAGGTACAGAGGAGCAGCAGCGCAAGGCGTTCACGGCTGCGGCGCTGACACTGCGCCGGCGCATTGAGCTATTCCTGTCGCTGCCACTGCAACGCCTCGACGCCATGTCGCTGCAGCGCGAGTTGCGAAACATCGGCCAAGAGTGACGGACGTCACTTCACCCACAACCAGATATGAAAGGACACCCCATGCCAAACATCCAGATTTTCGACCCGGCGCTGTGTTGCAGCACCGGCGTATGTGGCGTTGAAGTGGATCAAAACTTGGTGAACTTCGCCGCCGATGTGGATTGGGCCAAGCAAAACGGTGCTCAGGTCGAACGCTTCAACCTGGCACAGCAACCCCTCGCTTTCGCCGAAAACTCGACTGTGAAAGGCTTTTTGCAACGCTCGGGCCAAGAGGCGCTGCCCCTGGTTCTGGTCGATTGTGAGGTGGCCTTGGCCGGCCGCTACCCCAGCCGAAGCGAATTGATCCGCTGGGCTGGCATCGAGGCGCCCGAAGCCTCTCCAGTCCAAAACACCTGCTGCTCTGGCGGCCGCTGCTGCTGAACAAGGAGATTCCATGCACTTCCTGACCCAGGCGCCTCGCTTCCTTTTTTTCACCGGCAAAGGGGGCGTCGGCAAGACCTCCATCGCCTGCGCAACGGCCGTACAACTTGCGGCCCAGGGCCAGCGCGTGCTGCTCGTCAGCACCGACCCGGCTTCCAATGTGGGGCAGGTTTTCGGCGAACGCATCGGCAACCACATCACGGCGATTCCCGCCGTACCGAACCTGTGGGCGCTGGAGATCGACCCGCAGGCGGCAGCACAAGCCTACCGTGACCGCATTGTCGGCCCGGTGCGAGGCGTGCTACCCGATGCGGTAGTGAATGGCATCGAAGAATCCCTGTCGGGTGCCTGTACTACGGAAATCGCCGCCTTCGACGAGTTCACGGCTTTGCTGACCGATGCGGCGCTGACACAGGATTACGCGCATGTCATCTTCGACACAGCCCCCACCGGCCACACCATCCGCCTGCTGCAACTGCCGGGCGCATGGAGCGGATTTCTGGAAGCGGGCAAAGGCGATGCGTCGTGCCTGGGGCCACTGGCGGGCCTGGAAAAGCAGCGCAGCCAATACAAGGCTGCGGTAGAAGCGTTGGCCGATCCCTTGCGCACTCGTCTAGTGCTGGTTGCCCGTGCGCAGCGCCCCACGCTGCGCGAGGCGGCGCGTACCCATGAAGAACTGGCCGCCATCGGTCTGTCGCAGCAGTACCTGGTCATCAACGGCGTCTTCCCCGCCAGCGAGGCTGAAAACGACCCACTCGCCGCCGCCATCTACCAAAGAGAGCAAGCCACACTGGCCGCCATTCCGCAGGCACTGCAGGCCTTACCTCGGGATCAAATCGCGCTCAAGCCGTTCAACCTCGTCGGCCTCGATGCCCTGCGTCACCTGCTGGTCGATACCGACGCCACGCATGGCGCCGATGCCATCGAGCTGCCCGACCAAATCAATGCGTCAGACTTGTCCGCCCTGGTCAACGAGATTGCCGCCGATGGACATGGACTGGTCATGGTGATGGGCAAGGGCGGCGTGGGCAAGACCACGCTGGCCGCTGCCATCGCCGTGGAGCTGGCGAGCCGGGGCTTGCCCGTGCACCTGACCACCTCCGACCCGGCCGCGCACCTGGCCGATACGTTGGAAGGCTCGCTTCCCAACTTGGCGCTCAGCCGTATCGACCCTCAGGAAGCTACGGCGCGCTACCGCCAGCATGTGATGGAAACCAAGGGCGCGCAGCTCGATGCCGAAGGCCGCGCCCTGCTGGATGAAGACTTGCGCTCGCCCTGTACCGAGGAAATCGCGGTGTTCCAGGCGTTCTCCCGCGCCATCCGCGAAGGGAAACGGAAGTTCGTGGTGATGGACACTGCGCCCACCGGCCACACCTTGTTGCTGCTCGACGCCACCGGCGCCTACCACCGCGACATTGCCCGGCAGATGGGGGAGACGGGCGTTCACTTCACGACGCCGATGATGCAGTTGCAAGACCCCAAGCAGACGAAGGTGCTCATCGTCTCGCTCGCCGAGACCACACCGGTGCTGGAAGCGGCCAACCTGCAAGACGACCTGCGTCGTGCAGGTATCGAGCCGTGGGCGTGGGTCGTCAACAACAGCGTGGCGGCCGCGCACCCGCATTCCCCGCTGTTGCGCCAGCGCGCGCGCAACGAGCTGCGCGAGATCGACGCTGTGGCCACGAAGCACGCGCAGCGTTACGCCATCGTGCCGCTGCTGACGGAGGAACCGGTGGGTGTGGAACGCCTGCGGGCTTTGGCGAATTGGAGGGTTTCATGATCCGCGCTGCCTCGCCCATGGGCCTGTTCGAGCGCTACCTGACGCTCTGGGTCGCGCTGTGCATCCTGGCCGGGCTGGCTCTGGGCAACCTGATGCCAGAGCTGTTCAGTGCACTGGCAGCCATCGAATACGCCTCGGTCAACCTCATCGTCGCGGTGCTGATCTGGGCCATGGTGTACCCGATGATGATCGCCATTGATCTGGGTTCGCTCAAGGCCGTGGGCCGGCGACCAAAGGGGCTGGTGATCACGTTGACGATCAACTGGCTGATCAAGCCCTTCACCATGGCGGCGTTGGCGGTGCTGTTTTTTGAGTATCTGTTGGCTGATCTAATCAACCCGGGTGATGCTCAGCAATACATCGCCGGTCTGATCCTGCTGGGCGCCGCGCCTTGCACTGCCATGGTCTTCGTGTGGTCACAGATGACCCGTGGCGACCCGAACTACACGCTGGTGCAGGTTTCGGTGAACAACCTGGTGATGGTGGTGGCGTTCGCACCCATCGTCGCTCTGCTGCTGGGCGTGACCGAGATCGCCATCCCCTGGGAGACTTTGGTGCTGTCGGTGGTGCTCTACATCGTGCTCCCACTGATCGCCGGCTGGTGGACGCGCAAGCGCCTGACCGCCCAGGGCGGCGAGGCGGCCGTCTCGGACTTCACCGCGCGCATCAAGCCTGTCTCCATGCTCGGCCTGCTGCTCACCGTGGTGCTGCTGTTCGGCTTTCAGGGTCCGGTGATCCTGGCCCAGCCCATGCTGATTGCGCTGATTGCCGTGCCCATCCTGATCCAGTCCTACGCCATTTTCGCCCTGGGTTATGCCTGGGCCTGGGCCTGGCGTCTGCCGCACCCGATTGCCGCGCCCTGCGCGCTGATCGGTACGTCCAACTTCTTCGAGCTGGCGGTGGCTGTGGCCATTGGTCTGTTTGGCCTGAACTCGGGCGCGGCGCTGGCCACCGTGGTTGGCGTGCTGGTCGAGGTGCCGGTGATGCTGTCCCTGGTGGCTTTTGCCAACCGCACGCGCGTGCGTTTTGCAGCGTCGTGACGAATGTCGGCAAACGGGTATCTGAAACCTCTCACCTAAGGAGCCCATTTATGGACAAGCCGAATGCCTGCTGCACCCCTGCGGCGCAGCCCAACGTATCGTTGACACCAATGAGTGACGATGCGCATCGCCGTACCGTGCGAAATGCCTATGCCCAGGTTGCTCAGGCCAGCGACAAGGGCCGAAGCAGCGGCAATGCTTCGAGTTGCTGCGGCGTCAGCGACGATGGCGCCATCAACACGCTCATCTCCACCCGTCTGGGCTACAGCCAGGCCGACTTGGATCTGGCGCCCGCTGGCGCCGATATGGGCCTGGGCTGCGGCAATCCCAAGGCCATTGCCGCACTGAAGCCGGGCGAAACAGTCGTCGACCTGGGATCGGGTGGCGGCTTCGACTGCTTCCTGGCCGTTGGCGAGGTGGGGCGCAGCGGCCAGGTGATCGGCGTTGACATGACCCCGGAGATGGTCTCCAAGGCACGTGCCAATGCGCTAAAGGGTCAATACGAAAACGTGGAGTTCCGCCTCGGCGAGATCGAGCACCTGCCTATCGCCGACGGCGCTGCCGACGTGGTGATCTCCAACTGTGTCATCAACCTGTCGCCGGACAAGCCCCAGGTGTTCCGCGAGGCTTGGCGCGTCCTTAAGGCCGGAGGGCGGTTGGCCATCTCCGACGTGGTCGCGACCGCCCCACTGCCCGAGGACATGCGCAATGACGCCGCGCTCGTTACCGGGTGCATGGGCAACGCATCGCTGATCGCCGACCTGGAGGCAATGATGCGTGCCGCCGGATTCGAGCAGATCCGCATCCAGCCGAAAGACGAGTCGAAGACCTTCATCGAGGACTGGGCGCCGGGACGCAAGGTCACCGACTTCGTCGTCTCGGCCACGATCGAAGCCATCAAGCCGGGTACCACGCCGTCGCATCTCTCATGACTGAAGAGCCGGTGGGTACTAAAGCGCCTGTGGGCCTTGGCGAGCTGGAGAGTGTCATGGCCCGCGCTGCCTCGCCTATGGGCCGATTCGAACGCTACCTGCCGCTTTGGATGGCGCTGTACGTTCCGAGCGGCCCAGCCCTGGGTCACCTCATGCTTGGGCTGCTCAGCATATTGGCCGCCATCGAATACGCCTGGGCCACTGGAACACAGATCTCCAACCCTACGAATTTCTGAGTCGGCATACAGCAATGGATCCAATCACTATTTATCACAACCCCGCCTGCGGCACATCGCGCAACGTGCTCGCCATGATCTGCAACAGTGGCGAGGAACCTGTCGTCATCGAGTACCTGAAGACACCGCCCGACCGGGCCACGTTGACAGCGCTGATCGCCGCTATGGGCGTGCCGGTACGTGCCGTCCTGCGCGAAAAGGATACGCCTTATGCCGAGCTGGGTCTCGATGACCCGAAATGGAGCGACGAGCAGTTGATCGGATTCATGCTCCAGCGCCCCATTCTCATCAACCGCCCCATCGTGGCCACGCCGCTGGGCACCATGCTGTGCAGACCTTCGGAAGCGGTGCTGGACATCCTGCCCCAGCCGCAGCGCGGCGCTTTCAGCAAGGAAGATGGCGAAGCCGTCGTGGACGCGGAGGGCCGCCGTGTCTGAATCCAGAATCGACCTGCCCAATATCGACACCGCGCTGTTCCAGCAACCCGATGCCCAGTGGCTGATGGCGCCCGAGCGTGCCACCCACGCGCCGCGCTTCCTGCTGCTCTACGGCTCGCTGCGCGAACGCTCGTTCAGCCGCCTGGCTGCCGAAGAAGCGGCGCGCATCCTGAGCGCGCTCGGCGGTGAGACACGGATGTTCAACCCCTCGGGCCTGCCGTTGGTGGATGACGCGCCTCACGATCACCCAAAGGTCAGGGAACTGCGCGAACTGGTGCAATGGGCCGAAAGCATGGTGTGGAGTTCGCCCGAGCGCCACGGTGCCATGACCGGCTTGATGAAGACCCAAATCGACTGGATTCCACTGTCGGTCGGCGCGGTGCGCCCGACACAGGGCAAGACGCTGGCGGTGATGCAGGTGTAGGGTGGATCGCAGTCCTTCAACGCCGTCAACCAGATGCGCGTATTGGGCCGCTGGATGCGGGTGCTGACCGTCCCTAATCAGTCTTCGGTCGCCAAGGCATACCAGGAGTTCGATGAAGCAGGACGCATGAAGCTCTCTGCCTACTACGACCGCATTGTGGATGTGATGGAAGAGCTGACGAAGTTCACGCTGCTGACCACGCGACGTGGCACCGTACCTGGTGAATCGGTACAGCGAGCGCAAGGAAAGCGCCGAAGCGTTGTCGCAGCGAGTACGGCAAAGCGCAATTTGACACCGAGATGCCGGATCAGGGATGAGCCTGTAGATGGAACAAGCGCCGAGGGTCACTCAGACCTTCGGCTGGAGAGAAATCAATCCACCTGTGGGCTGTTGCAAGCCAGGCCGTCGTCAAAGCCATTCGTTGCGTCAGCAATCGCACCCGGCCCGTTTCGTGGCTGGGGCCGGAATCCTCTGGCGTGCATCCACACACAAAGGGAGCCCGCTCTTTCGCCGGCGGGCACCGGCACCGAATACCGTCGACCGCAAGCGGTCTCCTGGTACCTCGCAGTTTTGCGCGCCAAGGCGTCAGGAGACCGCTCGCATATCGGCAGAAGCACCTCGATCAGAGGAACCGCGGCGAACGCGATCCGGGGAGAAATGACCTTCTCGCCCTGCAGGCCGTGATGGGCCTGCAGGGCGCGCACACCGTTGCAGAAGGGGACGCGCGCTGGGGAGTCCCGCGGGGTGCGGGAGGTGTGCCCCGCCGTCGGCAGCAGCCAGCGTGGCAGAGGGAAACGTGGGCGTCAGCGCGCTTTCGGAGACCGACGCCGCGGGCGTGGCGCTGCGGGCTTGCCTGTCGCGGTCTCGACCGGCTGCGTGCCCTTGCAGTCCGGGTAGCGGCTGCACGACCAGAACGCGCCGTTCTTGCCGCTGCGCTGACGCATCGGGGCACCGCACTGCGGGCAGCTCGGCGCGGGCGGCAGCTTGAGGGCGAGCGTCGCGCCGCGGTACTGCTGCACGAGTTGGGCGACCCAGGCCGATTGCTTGGCGATGAAGGTGTCCAGCGTCATCTGGCCGGCCTCGATCATGTCCAGCGCCTGCTCCCACACCGCCGTGGTGCCCGGGTCGGCAATCGCCGCAGGCACCGCGTCGATCAACGTGAAAGCCGCATCCGATGCGCGGATGGCGCGGCCCTTCTTCAACAGATGCCCGCGGGCCAGCAGTCCGCTGATGATGTTGGCGCGCGTGGCCTCGGTGCCGATGCCCGTGGTGTCCTTGAGCTTCTGCTTCAGGCGCGGGTCCGTCACGAGCTTGGCGACGCCCTTCATGGATTTGACCAACTCGCCCTGCGTGTAGGGCTTGGGCGGCAGCGTCTTCAACGCCTTCAGATCGACCTGGCCGATCAGGCAGGACACACCGGCGCCCAGCACCGGCAGCATCTGGCCGCTCTGCGGTTCCTCGCCGTCCGCGTCCTCGGGCTCCGGCGTCGCCAGTACCTGGCGCCATCCGGCCACCGCGATCTGCTTGCCGACTGCTACCAGCGACTGTCCGCCGCAAGTGAGTTGCGCCACCGTCCGGTCGAATTCGTGGTGCGGCAGGAACTGCGCGAGGTAGTGGGCGCGGATCAGCCAGTAGACGGCCAGCTCCTTGTCGCTCATCGCCGAGAGGTTGGCCGGCTCCAGCGTGGGAATGATGCCGTGGTGCGCCGTGACCTTGCCGTCGTTCCAGGCACGCGAACGCTGTTGGCGATCCAGGCGGTCGATCAACGGGCGCAGGCCGGGATCGGTCTTGAGCAGGCTGTCGAGTACGGTGGGCACCTCGGCCAGCATGCTCTCCGGCAGGTAGCCCGAGTCCGAACGCGGATAGGTGGTCGCCTTGTGCGTCTCGTACAACGATTGCGCGATGTCCAGCGTCTCCTGCACGTCCAGACCCAACTGCTTCGAGCACACCTCCTGCAGCGTACCGAGGTCGAACAGCAGCGGCGGCCCTTCGCGCACGCGCTCCGTCTCCACCGACAGCACCTGGGCGGCGCCGACTGCGCGCAGCCGCTCGGCGGCATGCTGCGCCACCGGCTGCTGCAGGCAGCGCCCAGCATCGTCGGTACTGCCTTGCGGCGGCATCCAGCTTGCGACGAAGGACTGGCCGGCATGCGAGAGCGCAACCTCGATGGCCCAGAACGGCACGGAGACGAAGCGTGCGATCTCTCGATCACAATCCACGACCAGCTTCAGCGTCGGCGTCTGCACACGCCCCACCGACAGCACGCCGGTGTAGCCGGCCTGGCGCCCCAGCAGCGTGAACAAGCGGCTCAGGTTCATCCCGATCAGCCAGTCGGCACGCGATCGGGCGAGCGCGGAGAAATACAGCGGCAGCGTCTCGGCGGACGGCTTGAGCGCACCCAGGGCCGTGCGGATCGACGCATCGTTGAGTGCCGACAGCCACAGCCGCTGAATCGGGCCGCGGTAGCCGCACAACTCGATGATCTCGCGGGCGATCATCTCGCCCTCACGATCGGCGTCGGTCGCGATCACCAGCTCACCCGCCTTGGCGATGAGCTGCTGCACGACCTTGAACTGCGTGGCGGTCGCCGTCTTGGGCTCGACACGCCAGCACTCGGGAAGAATGGGTAGTTGCTCGATGGCCCAGCGCTTGTACTGCTCGCCGTAGCCTTCGGGCGGAACCGCCTCGACCAGATGACCGATGCACCAGGTCACGACGACATCCGCACCGCTGTAGCAGCCGTTGCCGCGTTGGCTGGCGCCCAGCACACGGGCGATGTCCTTGCCCTGGGACGGCTTCTCGCACAGGAACACGCGCATGAAGCCTCCTTGGAAATGTGCGGTTGATCGGATGGGCGTCAGCTTGGCCGGGCAGGCAGATGCCGGCAGCAAGGAAGCGGATTGGCGCAGGAACCGCTTTGTGGTCGGCAGGCGATCCGTTGCCGCAGCGGTGCGCGCAGACCGCAACGGCTGGCGCAGCAGGAGCGTCGTTTCGGGAGGGCGGCTGGAACTCGGTGGACTACCCTGGAGCTATCCCCTGGGGATAGCTGGTGCATGGCGGGCGTATGACGGTTGCTACAGCCGCCCTCGGGGGACGGTGACGGGCGACCTACTGCCCGCTGGCCGGCTTCGAGCTGAGCGTCACCGATTCGATGCGGTACGGCAGGATGCCCACGCGCCGGGCCTCGACCTTGAACGTGACGCGCTCGTTCTCGTCGGCGTCCTCCCATTC
>Ga0075163_10002996_pt1 | contig 22730 bp, 19 predicted proteins | sample JI1023141ADNA_FD_71478 | JGI IMG/M metagenome (GOLD analysis project Ga0075163, IMG submission 71478) | Wastewater effluent complex algal communities from Wisconsin, to seasonally profile nutrient transformation and Carbon sequestration -... | ecosystem: Engineered > WWTP > Effluent > Algae... | reverse complement strand
GCGACCTTGGCCAGCCGCACCGTGACGGTGTAGCCGACCCGGTGCAGGTGCTGGAGCGAGGCGCCGGCCAGGATGCGCGCCGCCGCGACCACGTCGCCGCGAGCCACGGTCTCGAGGCCGAGGGCCACGGTCGCGGTGGCGTAGGTGGCGGCCGCAGCGATCGCGTCGCCATCGCCGGGGCGGACCCGGGCCGCCGCCAGCACCTGGTTGACCAGGCTCGGCAGCGCGAGCTCGAGGCGGTCGGCGGCCGCCGGATCGTCGGCGCCGACCCGATCCCAGGCCCGGGCCAGGAAGCTCGTGGCGAGCACGCGCTCGGCCATCGCCCGCGGCAGCGGCGGGCCGGGCTCGTCGACGATCGTCGAGCCGACCGGGGTCGCGACGAACTGCTCCGGCGTCATCGGCGCGAACAGCGCCAGGGCCTCGTAGAAGTCGACATAGCCGTCGTCGGCCAGCCGGCCCGAGCGCCATCGGTAGCTGGTCTCCTCAAGTTCGGCGGTCGGCTCGGAGCGCGCAGCCAGGATCGTGTGTCGGGCCAGGGCCATGTCGGCCCGGTACAGCGACTCGACCAGCTCCATCGTCAGGCGCGCCTGGTCCTCGCCGCCCAGCAAGCGCAGCGCGAAGTCGCGATCGGGCGTGAACCACACCGGCGGCGGATCGGGATCGTCGAGATACGCGGCGTCGTGGTCGGGGTCTTCGCCACCCGACAGGTCGTAGATCGTCGCGTGGGCCGCGAGGTAGAGCGCCCGCCACTCGGGGTCGAGCCCGGCCCACACCGCGCCGACCTTCTCGAAGCCGACCTCGAGGAGCGCCGCGATCCACGGCCGGGCCGCGGCGACGTCGACGCGATCGCGATCCCAGACCTCGAGGTCGAGGCAGCCCTGGACCTGGGCCGGCGTGGCCAGGGCCAAGAGCTCGCCGGCCTCGTCGAGGCCGACGTCCTGGATGAGGCCGTGGAAGGTCGCCGCCGGCAGCGCCGGCACGAGGGTCGCGGCGTCGGGATCGGCGAGCAGCGCCTCGACCCGCGCGCGGCCGCGCGGGCCCGCGAGCTGGGCGCGCAGGCGAGTGAGCGGAGCGTCGGGTTCGGTCACGTCGGGCCACGGTAGTGACGTCTCTCCCGCGGCGCAACCGCTGTGGGGGCCGGACCGGCGCGGCGCGGTCTACACTGGGCCGGTGTCGTCCGTCGCCGCGATCCGGGCCGCCGTCGCCGCCGCCCTGGCGCGCCATGGCCGGCGCCGCGTCGACGTCGCGTTCTCCGGCGGGCCCGACTCGTCGGTGCTGGCCGACGCTGCGGCCGCCGCGCTCGGTCCCGCCGCGGTGCGCTTGCTGCACGTCGATCACGGCGCGCCGGCCAGCGCCGCCGCGGTCGTCCACGCCCGGGCCTGGGCCGCGGCCCGCGGCCTGGCGATCGCCGTCGCCGCGGTCGAGGTCCCCGCCGGTCCGTCGTGGGAGGCCCAAGCGCGTCGGGTCCGCCACCGCGCCCTCGTCGAGCTGGCCGCCGGCGAGCTGATCTTCACCGGCCACACCGCGACCGATCAGGCCGAGACCGTGCTCCTCCGGCTCTTGCGCGGCACTGGCCCCGACGGCCTGGCGGCGATCGCGCCGCGCCGCGGGCCCTTCGTGCGGCCGCTCCTGGCTCACGGTCGCGCCGCCGTCCTGGCCTACTGCGAGGCCGAGCAGCTCGCGCCGTGGCGCGACCCGATGAACGCCGACCCGCGCTACGCCCGCGCGTGGTTGCGGCAGACGATCGTGCCGGCGCTCGCGGCCCGCCACCCGCAGCTCGAGGGCGCGCTGGTCGCCCTGGCCGCCGACGCCGCCGACGATCGCGCGCTCTTCGCGCCCCAGGTCGCGACCGCCCGGGCCGCGGTCGCGCGAGGGGACGACCTCGACGCCGCGGCGCTCGCCGCGTTGCCGCCGGCTCTGGCCCGCCGCGTGGTGGCCGCGTGGTTGACCACCCGTGGCCGCGGCGCCACCCGCGCCCACGTCGGCGCGGTCCTCGACCTCGCGGCCCGCCCCACCGCCGGCAGCCGCGGGCTCGATCTCCCCGGCGGCCGGGTCGAGCGGATCTACGATCGACTGATCGCGCCGGCGCGCGCCGAGGGCGCCGCGCCGCCCCCGCCGCTCCTCGCCCTCGGCCCCGATGGGCCGTACCGCATCCGCGCCTGGCAGCCCGGCGATCGGATGCGTCCGGCCCGCCTCCGTGGGCGATCGCGCAAGCTGTCCGATCTGTACGCCGACGCCAAGGTGCCGCGGGCGGCGCGGGCCGGGGCTCGGGTGGTGCTCGCCGTCGACGGCACGATCGTGTGGGCCGAGCACCTGGGCGCGGCGTGGCAGGTCGAGATCGCGGTGCGCTGAGCCGTCTTGACGCCGCCTTTGGGCGCCTGGCGCCGAAAGCCGCCCGGCCGGTGGTCGCGCCGGCGGTGCCGGGTATACTGCCCGGAAGCGTCTCTCGACGCCGAGGCGGTTCGACCCGTGCGCCAGTCCACCAAGACCATACTCATCTGGCTCATCCTGATCCTTCTGTTCGTGAGCGTGTACTCGTTCTTCAACGACTCGTCGTCGAGCAAGGAGAAGACCCTGGACGCCAAGGCGTTCAACTCGCTCCTGGCCGACGAGGCCAAGGCCCGGGCCGACCGCAAGGCCGCGGGCCAGCCTGAGCTCGAGTCTCCGGTCGAGCTGATCCGCGTGTACCCGGGCGATCGTCAGGACGCCAAGTTCGTCATCACCTACCGGACCCAGTCGACCAAGGCGGTGGTCCAGGGCACCTGGGGCGACGCCGACATGGAGGCCCTGCGGGCCTCGGGCATCCCCTACAAGATCGAGAAGCGCTCCGAGGGCTCGGTGTGGCCCCAGCTCCTGGTGTCGTGGCTGCCGATGCTGCTCCTCATCGCGGTGTTCTTCTTCTTCATGCGCCAGCTCCAGTCCGGTGGCGGCAAGGCCATGAGCTTCGGCAAGTCCAAGGCGCGGCTCCTGACCGACAGCCAGAACCGCATCACGTTCAAGGACGTGGCCGGCGTCGAGGAGGCCAAGGAGGAGGTCGAGGAGATCATCGCCTTCCTCAAGGACCCCAAGAAGTTCACCAAGCTGGGCGGTCGCATCCCCAAGGGCGTGCTGATGATGGGCTCGCCGGGCACCGGCAAGACCCTCCTGGCCCGCGCCATCGCCGGCGAGGCCGGCGTGCCGTTCTTCTCGATCTCGGGCTCGGACTTCGTCGAGATGTTCGTCGGCGTCGGCGCCAGCCGGGTCCGCGACCTGTTCGAGCAGGGCAAGAAGAACGCGCCGTGCATCATCTTCATCGACGAGATCGACGCGGTCGGTCGCCACCGCGGCGCCGGCCTGGGCGGCGGTCACGACGAGCGCGAGCAGACGCTCAACCAGCTCCTGGTCGAGATGGACGGCTTCGAGTCCAACGACGGCGTCATCATCATCGCCGCGACCAACCGCCCCGACGTCCTCGACCCGGCGCTCCTGCGCCCGGGCCGCTTCGACCGCCGCATCGTCGTGCCGCGCCCAGATCTGCGCGGCCGGATCGGCATCCTGAACGTCCACGTCCGCCGGGTGCCGCTGTCGGCCGCGGTCGACCTCGAGGTCATCGCCCGCGGCACGCCGGGCTTCTCGGGCGCCGATCTCGAGAGCCTGGTCAACGAGGCCGCGCTGATCGCGGCCCGCCGCGACAAGGACAAGGTCGACATGGTCGACTTCGAGGAGGCCAAGGACAAGGTGCTGATGGGCGCCGAGCGGCGATCGATGATCATCTCCGAGAAGGAGAAGAAGAACACCGCGGTCCACGAGGCCGGCCACGCCCTGGTCGCGCGGTTCGTCGGCGCCGAGGCCGATCCGGTCCACAAGGTCACGATCATCCCGCGCGGCCGCGCGCTCGGCCTGACCCAGCAGCTCCCGACCGAGGACCGGCTCAGCATGACCCGGGAGTTTGCGCAGAACACGATCTGCATCCTCATGGGCGGCCGGGTCGCCGAGGAGATCATCTTCGGTCAGAAGACCACCGGCGCCGGCAATGACATCGAGCGGGCCACCGAGCTGGCGCGGTCGATGGTCACCGAGTGGGGCATGTCCGATGAGTTCGGCCCGCTCAACTTCGCCGGCGGCAAGCAGGAGGTCTTCCTCGGCCGCGACTTCACCTCGGGCGATCGCCACAGCGAGGACACGTCGCAGCGGATCGACGCCGAGATCCGGCGCATCGTGCTGCACCAGTACGAGCGGGCCACCGAGATCCTGCGGGCCCACCGCGCCGAGCTCGAGCGGGTCGCCGACGCGCTGCTCGACTACGAGACGATCGACGGCGACGACATCGATCAGCTCCTGGCCGGCCAGAAGCTGGCCCGGCCGCTGCCGACCGCGCGTCGGCCGCGGATGCCGGAGCCGCCGGCCGACGACAAGCGCCCGGTGGCGATGCCGCCGGTGGCGCCGTCGCCCACGCCCGAGCCGGTTTGAGCGGAGCGGACGCGCGCGGGGCGAGGGGGGGCGGGCGATCGTGGGCCGGGCCGCCCTTCGCGATCCGCGCCCGCGGCAATCCGTGTGGGGTCCGGCTGGTCCCCCTCGATCGACCGCTGATCATGGGCGTCGTCAACGTCACGCCCGACTCGTTCTCCGACGGTGGTCGCCTGGCTGACGCCGCCGCGGCGATCGCCCACGGTCAGGCCCTGTGGGCCGCTGGCGCCGACCTCCTCGACGTCGGCGGCGAGGCCACCAATCTGCGGGCTGCGCCGGTGTCGGCCGAGACCGAGTGGGCGCGGATCGAGGCGGTCGTCACCGGCCTGGCGGCCACCACCGACGCGCTCATCTCGGTCGACACCACCAAGGCCGCGGTGGCCCGCGCCGCGATCGTCGCGGGCGCCGACGTGATCAACGACGTGTCGGGTGGGCGCTTCGATCCGGCGATCGTCGACGTCGCCGCCGAGGCCGGGGTCGGCTACGTCCTGGGGCACCTGCGCGGCGCGAGCCTGGCCGAGGTGTTCGCGGCCGAGGCGCCGATCGGCTTCGACGACGTGCGCGCCGAGCTGGCGGCCGCGGTGGCGGCGCTGCCGTCGGCGCTGGTGGCGCGGACCTTCATCGATCCCGGCCTGGGCTTCGGCAAGGGCGCCGATCCGGCGACCAACCTGGCCCTGGTGGCGCGCGCCGGCGAGCTGGCCGCCGCCATCGGTCGCCCGGTCGTGATCGGCGCCTCACGCAAGCGCTTCCTCGCGGCGACCCTGACCGCGGCCGGGGTCGCGGTCGACCCGGCCGCCCTCGACCGCGCGACCGTCGGTGTCAGCCTGGCGGCGATCGCCGCCGGCGCCCACGTCGTGCGGGTCCACGACGTCGTCGGCCTGCGCGCCGCCCTGGTCGGGTACGCCGCGGCGGCGTCGGTCGCCCCCGGCGATTGATCGGCCCGCGACCAGCGGCGGCTCCGCCGGCGACCGCGCCGCGCCGTGCCCGGCGTCGAGTTTGTTTGCCACCCCGCGCGCGGCCGTGTAAGCGAGAAGAGCGGCGCCGCCGCCTCACGCCATGCCGGGACCGCTGGCCTCGCTCCTCGATCGCTTCGGCTCGCGCCCGGGCTGGGTGATCGCGATCGATCTGCTCCTGGTCTACTACCTCATCTACCGCGTGCTCCGGGCCATCCGCGGCACCCGCGCGGCCCAGATGGCGGTCGGCATCGCGCTGCTCGCGGCCGGCTTCTACGCCGCGCGCCGCCTCGAGCTGGTCTCGGTGTCGTGGCTGCTCGACAACGTGCTCAGCTACCTGATCCTGATCGTGATCGTGGTGTTCCAGGCCGACATCCGACGGGCCCTGGGCCGCATCGGCCAGGGCGTGATGCCCAGCGGTCGCGCCGACGACGTCGGCCAGGTGGTCGACGAGGTCGCCGCCGCGGTGGCCCAGCTCGCTCGGGCTCGGCGCGGGGCCATCATCGTCCTCGAGCGCGAGGCCGATCTGACCGGGTTCGTCGAGGACGCGACCCGACTCGACGCCGCGCTGTCGCGCCAGCTCCTGGTCACGCTGTTCGTGGCCACCGCCGACAACGAGCTGCACGACGGCGCGGTGGTGATCGGGCGCAACCGGCGCATCGCCGTGGCGCGGGCGCTCCTGCCGCTGTCGCGGGCCGCCGGCCTCGGTCCCGAACTCGGCACGCGGCACCGGGCCGCCCTGGGGATCACCGAGGACACCGACGCGATCGCGGTCGTGGTGTCCGAGGAGCGCGGCCAAGTGTCGGTGTGCTTCCACGGTCGGGTCGCCCGCGATCTCGACGGCCAGACCCTGCGCCGGGCGCTCCTCGAGCTGTACGGCGGCGGCGGGGCGGCGGCGCTGGCGGCCGCCGAGGTCGGCGCCGCGGTCGCGTCCCTCGGCCGCGAGCGCGCCCTGGAGGGCTCATGACCGCGCGTCGCGGCGTCGTCGGCTGGCTGCGCGGGGCGGTGGTCGAGCACCTCGGCCTCAAGCTCCTGGCCCTGGTGCTGACCGGGTTCGTGTTCCTCCTGGTCGGCTCCGACGAGCCGCGCGAGATCACGGTGCGGGTCGGCGTGGCCTACGTCTTGCCGACCGGGCGGGTGCTGGTGTCCGAGCGCATCGATGAGGTCAAGGTGACGATCAAGGGGCCGTGGCGGCGCATCAAGCGCTTCGACGAGCGCGAGCTCGATCGCGTGACCCTCGATCTGACCGAGCGCCGCGGCGGCGAGGTCGCCCTCGAGCCCGCGATGTTCGATCTGCCCGACGGCCTGGTCGTGACCTCGGTCGAGCCGCGCGCGATCGTGGTGGCCTTCGAGGATCGGGTCGAGCGCGAGGTCGAGGTCGTGCCGGCGGTGGTCGGTCGGCCGGCCCCGGGCTACGCGGTGGTGGCAGCCGAGGTCGCGGTCGAGCCGCGCCGGGTCAAGGTCCGCGGCCCGCACAGCGTCGTCGCGGCCATGACCCAGGTCCGGACCCAGGACGTGGCGGTCGACGGCCAGACCCGGCGCTTCCGCGCCGACGCCGCGCTCCTGGCGCCGCCGCCCCTGGTCGAGCTGGGGTGGAAGGACACCGTGCGGGTCGACGTGCCGATCACCGGGCAGTGGCGCGGCCCGGTCCGGGTGGTCGCGGCCGGCGACGGCGTCGAGCCGGCCCGGGTCTTCCTGTCGCCGGTCACCGTCGAGGTGGTCCTGACCGGGCCGCGCGAGGCCATCGACCGGGCCCTGGCCGGCGGCGTCCACCCGATCGCGCGGTTCGCGGCCCGGCCGCGGGTCGGCGCGGTGGCCGAGGTCGCGGTCGACGGCGTGTCGTCGGGCGTCGCGGTCGCGGTCCACCCCGCCGAGGTGAGGGTCGAGCGCGTGCGCTGACCCGGCGCGCGGCGCTCCGGGGGCGCCGGCGGTTTCCCGGGCCCGGTCGGTCGTGTTACCTGAGGGAATGGCTGAGCGCAGGCTGTTTGGCACCGATGGCGTCCGCGGAGTCGCCAACGTCGAACCGATGACCGGCACCACCGTGATGCGGCTGGGCATGGCGGTGGCCGCCCGGCTACGCCAGGCCGGCCGTCACACCCGGATCGTGATCGGCAAGGACACCCGGCTGTCGGGCTACATGTTCGAGACCGCCCTGGCCTCGGGCATCGTCTCGATGGGCGCCGACGTCTGGCTGACCGGGCCGCTGCCGACGCCCGGCATCGCCTTCATCACCTCGTCGATGCGCTGCGACGCTGGCGTCGTGATCAGCGCGTCGCACAACCCGTTCGAGGACAACGGCATCAAGCTGTTCGCCCGCGACGGCTTCAAGCTGCCCGATCACGTCGAGGCCGAGATCGAGGCGCTGATGGAGTCGCCCGAGCTCGACGGCCAGCGGGCCGGCTCCGGCGACGTCGGCTACAGCCGCAAGATCGAGGACTCGCGCGGTCGCTACGTGGTGTTCTGCAAGAACACCTTCCCGGCCGATCTCACCCTCGACGGCCTGACCGTGGTCGTCGACGGCGCCCACGGCGCTGGCTACCGGGTCGGCCCGGCGGTGTTCGAAGAGCTGGGCGCCAAGGTCATCGCGATCAACTGCGCGCCCAACGGCAAGAACATCAACGACAAGGCCGGGGCCCTGGCGCCCGAGGCGATGTGCAAGGCGGTGCGCGACCACGGCGCCCATGTCGGCATCGCCCTCGACGGTGACGCCGATCGCCTGGTCCTGTGCGACGAGCGCGGCGAGGTCGTCGACGGGGACGCGGTCATGGCGCTGTGCGCGACCCGGATGCTCGGCGAGGGCCGGCTGGCCAAGGGCACGCTGGTCACGACCGTGATGTCGAACCTCGGGCTCGAGCGCGCGGTGCGCGCCGCCGGCGGCACCGTCGTGCGGACCGCGGTCGGCGACCGCTACGTCGTCGAGGAGATGCGCCGCCACGGCTACAACCTGGGCGGCGAGCAGTCGGGCCACCTGGTCTTCCTCGATCACGCCACGACCGGCGACGGCATCGTCGCCGCGCTGCGGGTGCTGGCGGTGATGGTGCGCGAGGGCCGGCCGCTGTCGGAGCTGGCCAAGGTCATGGAGCGGACGCCGCAGGTGCTGGTCAACGTCCGCGTCGATCGCAAGCGGCCCCTCGACGAGCTGGCCGCGGTCGGCGACCTGATCCGCGCGGTCGAGCGCGACCTCGGCGACGACGGTCGGGTCCTGGTGCGCTACAGCGGCACCGAGGCCAAGGCCCGGGTCATGATCGAGGGCCCCGACGAGGCGGCGATCCGCGAGCGAGCCCAGGCCATCGCCGACGCCCTGGTCGCGGCCTGCCGGAGCTGACGTGCAGCCGGTGATCACCGCAGCCGAGGCCCGGGCGCTCGACGCCGCGGCGATGACCGAGCTGGGCCTGCCCGGCGCGGTCTTGATGGAGACCGCCGGGCGCGGGGTCGCGGCCGCGGTCGTCGACGAGCTGGCCGGCCGGCGTGGACCGGTGGTCGTGGTGTGCGGCGGCGGTGGCAACGGCGGCGACGGCTACGTCGTGGCCCGCGCGCTGGCCGGCGCCGGCGTCGAGGTCGCGGTGGTCGCGGTGGTGGCGGGGGACGCGCTGACCGGCGACGCGCGGCTCTACCGCGACGCGTACCTGGCGGCCGGCGGCGCGGTCCACGAGGCGACCGACGGCGCGGGCGTCTCGGCGCTGCGGGCGCTCCTGACCCGCGCAGCGATCGTGGTCGACGCGATCTTCGGCGTCGGCCTGACCCGCCCCGTCGCGGGCCACCTGGCCGACGCGATCGCCGCGATCAACGCCGCGCCCGGACGGCGGATCGCGATCGACGTGCCGAGCGGCCTCCACGCCGACACCGGCGCGACCCTGGGCTGCGCGGTCGCCGCCGATCGCACCGTCACGATGGCGCTGCCCAAGCTCGGGCTGGTCGGCGCGCCCGGCTGCGCCACCGCGGGCCGGGTCACCGCGGTCGATATCGGCATCGCGCCGCGGTTGATCGCGGCGCTCGCGCCGCGGGCCGCGATCGTCGAGGCGACCGACGTCGTCGCGGCGCTGCCGCGCCACGGCGCCCTGGTCCATAAACACCGCCGCGGTCACGTCCTGGTGGTGGCGGGCTCGCCGGGCAAGCGCGGCGCCGGCCGCCTGGCGGCGATGGCCGCGCTGCGCGCCGGGGCTGGCCTGGTGACCCTGGCCGGTCCGGCCGAGGCCAGCGGCGAGCTGACCGCGCCCGATCCGATCATGACCGCGGTGGTCACCGACGGCGGCGAGCTGGCGGCGCTGGTCCGCGACAAGGCGGCGATCGCGATCGGCCCCGGCCTGCCCGAGGACGACGCCGGCGCGCGCTGGGTCGCCGCGGCGATCGCCGCCGGTCGGCCGTGCGTGGTCGACGCCACCGGCCTGGCCCACGCCGCCGCCCATCCCCACCTCCTCGACGGCGCCACCGCGCCGGTCGTGATCACCCCGCACCCCGGCGAGGCCGCGCGTCTGCTCGGCCTCACCACCGCCGCGGTCGAGGCCGATCGACCGGCCGCGGTCCGGGCGCTGGCGCAGCGGCGCCGGGTGGTGGCGGTGCTCAAGGGCGCGCGCACGCTGGTGTGCGACGGCCGCGATCCGCGCGCCATGATCTACGTCGTGCCGACCGGCGGCCCGGCCCTGGCCACCGCCGGCACCGGCGACGTCCTGGCCGGCGCGATCGCGGCGCTCCTGGCCCAGGGGCTCGACGCCGCCACCGCGGCGTGGGCCGCGGCCTACCTGCACGGCGCCGCCGGCGACGCGCTGGCCGCGCGCTACGGCCTGGGCGTGATCGCCTCGGACCTGCCGGTCGCGCTGGCCGAGGTCGCGGCTGCCCTCGTCACGCCGGCCGCGTGACGTCGCCTACGGCGTGACGGTGCACGCCATGCGGAAGCTGCCGCCGCTGGCGCCCGCGCTCTGCTCGCCGTTCGGGCCCGGCGGCGGTGCCGGCTTGCCGGCGTCGTAGGTCAGCTCGCCCTCGACGATCACCGGGCGGTTGCGCTCGTCCCAGCCCTCGGGCCGGTCGGTGCAGAACACCACCAGATCGCCGACCAGCACGATCGCGCCGAGCTTGGCGTTGTCGGCCGTGCCCTCGATCCGCACCCGCTTGCCGAGGGCGGCCTGGGCGGAGGCGACGTCGGTGATCTTGATCGCGCCGGTCGCCGAGCCCGCGCCAACCGCCGAGCCCGCGCCAACCGCCGAGCCCGCGCCAACCGCCGAGCCCGCGCCAACCGCCGAGCCCGCGCCGGTCGCGCCGGTCCCCGGGTTCGGCGTCTTGCCGGCGTCGTCCTGCTTCTTGACGCAGCCGACCAGGCCGAGCGCTAGCGCGGCGGTCGCGAGCCCGCTCAGGAGACGACGGTCCACTGCGCTTCCTCGAGGACGTAGGTCGCCGACACCAGGCCGTGGACCTGGGGCGCACCGAGCGGCACCTTGGGCGCCCGGGCCGCGCGCGCCCGCAGGCGCCCGGTGACCTCGATCGGCTTGCCCTGGATGGTCTCGTCCCACTCGGTCAGCCCGGCGATGTAGATCGGCGTGCGGTCCTCGAGCTCGACGATGGCGCCGGCGCGGGCGTCGTAGGCGACGCCGCGCACGGTGACGACCTGATCGGTATGGCTGGCAGGTTCGAACGACATCAGTGGCCTCCGCGGCGGCCCGACGCGATCGCCGCCAGCCCCGGATTGTAGTTGTTGGCCAGGGCGATCGCGTAGACCGTGCGATCGAAGTCGCGGTAGCCGGCGGCGAACTTCTCCTTGGTCGACTGCAGGACGATCATCGGGTCGGCCGGGTCGCCGTAGTCCATGTGGTTGGCGTGCCAGAAGCTCTGCGACGCCTCGTCCCAGAACGCGTAGTCGAAGTTCACCATGCCCGGCTGCTCGCGGTACTCGTAGCCAGTCATGTCGACCTCGCCGGTCTTGGGATCGGGGAGGAAGGCCTTGGGGTCGGGGTTCTTGCGCTTCTTCTCGTCGGGATCCTGGTTCGACCAGAACATCTTGGCGAAGACCACGTAGCGGGCCTTGCCGGCCATGCGCTCGCCGAACCACGGGATGCGGGCCATCCAGTTGAGCGTGTTGTTCTTCTCTTCCATCGCCGCGTGGGCCTGCTCGAAGGTGCCGAAGATCTTCTCGGCCGAGTCGAGGGGATTGCCGCCGCCGTTCAGGTTGGTGGCGGTGATGCCGATGCAGCCGCGATCGATCGTCTCGCGCTCCTCGGGAGTCATCTTGCGACCCTGCTCCTCCTCCCACATCTCGATGTACTGGTCGGGCGACCAGCGGCGCTGCTTGCCGGCGGTCTCGCCGTGAGCCGGCGTCGGATCGGTGGCGTCGAGGGGCTGATCGAGGGGCTTGCCGATGCGCTGCACCGCCTTGGACTGCACGCCGGCCTCGCCGCCAGGCCCGGCCATCTGCGACAAGAGGCCCTCGGCCGACTCGCCGGCCACGACCTTGTCGGCCACGGCGTCGGCGTGGACCTCGTAGGGATCGCCGACCTCGCCGACGCCGCCCTTCAGGTGGACGCCGGCGCGCTGCTGGACGACGTGGGCGGCCTCGTGGGCCGCGGTGTGCAGATCGGGCGTGCCGCCGAAGGCGACGTCCTCGCCGGTCGCGAAGGCGGTCGCGCCCAGGTCGGCGGAGGCCTGAACCGCGGCGCCGTCGGTGTGGGCCCGGACGTCGGACACGTCGTGGCTGCCGAAGGACGCCTGGATCGTGTCGGCGAAGGGCAGCGGCCCCCCGGTGCCGGCGGTGCCGCGATCGGCGATCTCGTGGGCCGCGCCGGCGTCATCGGCGCCGCCGCTGCGCTTCATCTGCAGGCCGCCGTAGCGCTTGCTGGTGAGGGACGCGTGACCGACCGACCGCTGGACGGCGGGGCTGGTGGACTCGGCGGCGCGGCCGCGGGCTTCGAGGTCGAGGTCGGACATGGGGGCTCCCGGGGCGCGAGGGGATAGCGCCTGCGCCATTGTACGTGGCAAGGCCCGGCAACCTTCCCAGATCCACACCGCGATCGCGGGCGCGTCCCCACGGAGACGCGCGATCGTGTCTGGCCGGCGCCTGTCGGGTGTGTCGCCAGCGATCTCAGTAGGTTGGCGGTGGCATCGGGGCTGCAATACCGACCGCCATGCCCCGCACCAACGCCTCGCCTGCCTCGCCTGTTCCCGCGGACGCCGAGCCGCCGGCCCGCTCCGAGCTCCGCCGCAAGGCCGTCCGCGCCCCGCGGGCGCTGCGGCGCGACGATCGCGGCGCCTACGAGGCCGCGTGCCTACCGCTGTCGGGTGAGCTCTACGCCACCGCGTTGCGCCTGACCCGCAACCCCGACGACGCTCGCGATCTGGTCCAGGAGACCCTGCTCCGCGCCATGGTGGCCTGGGGCTCCTTCGAGGAGGGCACCAACGTCCGGGCCTGGCTCTACCGCATCCTCACCAACAGCTTCATCAACATCTACCGCAAGCGCCGCCGGCACCAGCGGTTCGCCACCGAGCGCCCCGGCGACACCCGCATGGCGGTGTTCGGCACCCCCGACGACTGCCACCCGGCGCCGACCGAGGCCCTGACCGAGAAGATGCTGTCCGACGAGGTCGCGGCCGCCCTCGCCAAGCTCGGCCCCGACTACCGCGCCGTCGTCGAGCGCGCCGACCTCTCGGGCGAGCGCTACAAGGACATCGCCGACGCCCTCGACGTCCCGATCGGCACCGTCATGTCGCGGCTGTTCCGCGCCCGCCGGCAGCTCGAGACCGACCTCACCGACTTCGCGGCGCGCGACTGGGGCCTGCGCAAGGCGGCGTGAGCGCGGCGGGCGGGCGTGGCGGCGTCGCTCACTCGTAGCGGTTGGTCTCGGACCAGGCCTCGACCAGGCGGCCGTCGACCAGGGTGAGGCGGACCTCGACGGTGGCGACCACGCTGTCGCAGTCGAGGTCGCCGATCGCGCGCAGCACCAGCGCGTCGCCGTCTTTGGCCACCTCGTAGGAGTAGCGGTGGGGGCCGTCGATCGAGAAGCCGAGCGCGCGCCAGGTCGGATCGAGCCAGCGATCGCGATCGACGGCGCAGGTCGAGCCGGTGGCGCAGCAGGTGCCGATCGGCGGGGTCGGGCCGGCGGCGATCGCGGGCAGGGCGCCGTGGTCCTTGACGTAGCCGCGGACCTGGGCGAGCAGGTAGCGGAGCAGCGCCGGCGCCTCGGCCACGGTGTCCTCGACGCGGCACCGCTCGAGGGCGGCCGGGCAGGTCGCCAGGGTGCAGAGCGCGACGAAGCCGACGACCCAGCGGGTTCCTCGCCACACCGTCGACGGACGCACCGTCATCGGGCCACCATCGTCGGGACCATCACGACGTCACGGCCGCCAGGTGAGCGGCCAGGAGCGCCGCGACCTGGCGCGGGGCCTCGAGCTGCGGGACGTGGCCGACGCCGTCGAGGATCCGCAGCGCGCTGCGCGGGACCGCGGCCGCGACCTTGCGCGCGGTGTCGACGTGGATGATGCGATCGCAGCGGCCGTGGACGATCAGCGTCGGCTGGGCGATGGCCTCGAGGTCGCGCGGCAGCCCGTGATCCGGGTGGGCCTCGACCCAGCCGCGGAACATCTCCTCGAGGACCGGCCGGGCCGCGGCCCGACGGGCGGCGACGTAGCGCTTGACCGCGCGCGGCACCCGCGGCGGCCGCTCGGTCACCAGCTTGACGAAGCGATCGGCGTCCTCGGTGCCGGGGATGAGCAGGTTCTCACCGCGGGCCAAGGCTCGGGTCAGCTCGCTCTCGGCCAGCTCCGGCGCGACCGAGGCCACCAGGGTCAGCGACGCGACCCGCTCGGGATGGTGGCGCGCGATCCACAGCGCGATGCCGCCGCCCATCGAGTTGCCGCACAGGTGGACGGTCGCCAGGCCCAGGGCGTCGAGGGCCCCGACGATCGCGCGGCCCATGGCCGCCGGGGTGGCCCGGGCCCGCGGCACCACCGTCGACGCGCCGTGGCCGGGCAGGTCGAGGACGTAGAGCGGCCGGCGGCGCAGCCACGGCGCCAGGAGGAGCCAGGTCTCCTTGTCGCCGCCGAAGCCGTGGATCATCACGACCGGCACGCCGGCGCCGGGGCGGACCAGCGCGGCCAAGGTCAGATCGTCGACGGTGACCGACCGGCGATGCAGCCCGGCGGCGGCCCGCAGGCCGCGCTCGATCGTGGCCATCTGGGCCTGGCCCAGGCGCAGCTCGAGGCGCTGGGCCCACGGCGAGGTCACGGCAGATCCGTCGGCAAGGTCGGGCGCGCCGGCGGCGGCGCGGCCGCGGTCAGGGCCCGGACGAAGGCCAGGAGCTGGCCGCGCTCCTCGGGCAGGAGCGCCACCGGCGGCAGGCCGGGGTCGATCACGCTGGGATCGGCGCCGTGGCCGCGCCCGCCGGCCAGGTGCCAGTCGACCGCCGCCTCGAGGCTGGTCGCGCTGCCGTCGTGGAAGAACAGCGCGCGTCGGGTCGCGCCGCGCAGGCCTGGGGTCTTGAACGCGCCGCGGGCGGCCGCGTCGACCCGACCGCGCCCCTCGTCGGGGGACTTGATCAGGCCGAGGCGGTGGTAGCTGTTGTCGGTGTACAGCGGCGGCGGGTGGCAGCTCGCGCACAGCGCCTTGCCGGTGAACAGCTTGTAGCCGGCCACCAGCTCGGGCGGCGCGGTGTCGAGGTTGGCCTCGACGCCATCCCACGGGCTGGCGCCGACGAACCGGGTGAGGACGTAGGCCGACAGCGCGGCCAAGACGGTGTCGGCGTGGCTGCGGCCGTCGGCGGCCCGCACCAGGTGCGCGGCGTAGGTCGGGCTGACCGCCAGCTTGACCGCGGTGTCGGCGAAGGACTGGTTCTGTTGCCCGCGGGCGTGGTTGGGCAGCCAGCTCGGCAGGTCACCGCCGCGGCCGTCCCAGCCGAACTCGACCGCCCAGGCCAGGTTCGACAGCGAGGCGGCGCGGCGCAGGCTCGGGCGCCCGGCCGCGGTCTGCGGGTGGGGCTCGGTGCCGCTCCAGTCCTGGCTCGGATCGTGGCAGCTCGCGCACGCGGTCGTGCCGTCGGCGCCCAGGCGCGGCTCGTGGAACAACAGCTCGCCGAGGGCGACCTCGGCCGCGGTGATCGTGAGGTCGGCCGGCAGCGCCGGCAGCCCGGCCGGGGGCCGCGGCACGGGCGGCGCGGGCGGCAGCGCGATCGGTCCACCGCCGGGGCGGGCATCGATCGTCCGCGGCGGCGCGCCGCCGTCGGTGGTTGCGGCCATCGCGCCAGTGCCTGTGCCGGCGCGGTCGCCGCCGGACTTCGCCGGGCAGGCCGCGAGCGCCAGGGCAGCTCCAATCGTCAAGACGTTACGCATGATCGCGCTCCGCCAGGTAGCAGGTCGGCGGCACGTCGGCCAGGACGCGCTGGGCGTTGCCGCCGAGGATCTTGGCCAGGACCTCGGGGCCGACGCCGCGCCGCGACAGCGCCGCGGTGAGGTTGGGCAAACAGGCGACGTCCTCGAGGCCGGCCGGCGGGACGACGAAGCCGTCGAAGTCCGAGCCCAGGGCCGGCACGTCGGGGCCGGCGACGTCGACGATGTGCAGCAGGTGATCGACCACCGCCTCGAGGTCGGCGCCGCCCAGGAACCGGCGCGCGAAGATGATGCCGACGCAGCCGCCGCGATCGGCGACCGCCCGGAGCTGGGCGTCGTCGATGTTGCGCCAGTGCGGGTGGACCCCGGCGACCCCGGTGTGGGTCACCATCGGCGGCGCGGTCGTGAGCTCGAGGGCCTCGTAGAAGCCCTTCTGGTTGATGTGGGCCAGGTCGACGATCACGCCGCACCGGTTCATCTCGCGGATCACGTCGCGGCCGATCGCCGACAGGCCGCGCGACGGATCGGCGCCCTTGCCCTTGGCCGGCGCGCCCAGGGCGTTGGCCGAGAAGTGCAAGAGGCCGATGGCCCGGACCCCGCGGCGCGCGAAGTAGGCGACGTTGGCCGGATCGCCCTCGAGGGCCTGACCACCCTCGATGCCGCCCATCGCGGCGAGCTGTCCGCGGGCCTTGCACGCCGCGACCTCGTCGGCGGTGAGCGCCCACGCGAGCTGCTCGGGGTGGGCGGCGATCGCGCGGTCGAGGGCGTCGAGCTGGGTGTCGACCGCGCGCTTGCAGCCGCGCTCCGGGTAGGGGACCGTCCACAGCCCGAACACCTGGGCCGCGACCCCGCCGTCGCGCAGCCGCGGCAGATCGACGTGGCCGACGTAGTTCCATCGACCCGGCATCGGCCGCTCGTGGCGCTCGGCCAGATCGAACTCGAGCTTGTCCATCAGCTTGGCGGTGTCGGCGTGCAGATCGGTGACCGTGGCCTCGGCGTGGAAGGCCCGGGCCTCGATCGGCGTCATCGCGTCGCGCACCACCGCGGTCACGGCGCCACCGCCGGCTGCCAGCGATCGCGCGCGACCTCGAGCACCGCGATCGCGCTCTCGACGCGGTTGAACGGCGGCATGATGTACGCGCCGGCGACGCGATGCTTGACCGCGGCCAGGGCCTCCTGGGCGATGCGCAGGCCCTCGGCCCGGCCCTCGGCGCCGGCGCCGGCCTTGGCCATGCGGGCGCGGATCTCGGCCGGGATCGCCATGCCCGGGACCTCGTTGTGCAGGAACTCGGCGTTCTTGGCCGACGCCAGGGGCAGGATGCCGACCATGATCGGCAGGCCCAGGCCGGCGGTGTCGTCGAGGAACCGCTCGAGGGTTCGCGGGTCGTAGACCGGCTGGGTCATCACCAGCTCGGCGCCGGCCGCCTTCTTCTCCTCGAGGCGGCGCAGCTCGCGATCGTAGTCCGACGCGCCTGGCTCGGCGCCGGTGGCCAGCACGAACGAGGTCGGCGCGGTCGGCTTGCCGGCTGGATCGAAGCCGGCGTTCAGGCCGGCCGCCATCCGCAGGAGGCCGATCGAGTCGACGTCGTAGACCGGCGTCGCGAACGGGTAGTCGCCCATCTTGGGCGGATCGCCGGTGATGATCACCAGGTCGCGCAGGCCCAGGGCCTGGGCGCCGAGCAGGTGGGCGACCAGGCCGAGGAAGTTCCGATCGCGGGTGCAGACGTGAAGGATCGGCTCGACGGCGGTCTCGGCGGCCAGGCGGGCGCACACCGCGAGGTTGCCCATGCGGGCCGAGGCGCGTGGGCCGTCGGCGATGTTGACCACGTCGACGCCGGCGGCCAGGAGGGTCGCGACCTGCTGCTTGGTCTTGGTCAGGTCGGTCCCGGCCGGCGCGGTGATCTCGACCGACACCGCGAACTCGCCGCGCGCGATCCGCGCGCCCAGGCGGCTGCGCTCGGCCAGCGGCGTCACCGCCGGGCGTCGGGTCGGCTCGGCGCCGGTGGTGATCGACGGCGCCGTGGTCGCCGGCGTCGGCGCGGCGTCGAGGCGGGCGCCGCCGAGCATGCGGAACGCGCCCAGCATGGCCTGGATGTGGGCCGGGGTCGTGCCGCAGCAGCCGCCGATCGCGCGCACGCCGCTCTTGAGCAGGCGGCGCGCGAACACGCCGAAGTGCTCGGGGTTGGCGACGTAGATCGTGCGGCCCTCGACCGCCGACGGCATGCCGGCGTTGGGCTGGACGATCACCGGCTTGCCGCGGCCGATCATCGCCGAGGCCACGGTGTACAGCTCGGCGGGGCCGGCGCCGCAGTTGGCGCCGATCACGTCGGCGCCGGCGCCGACCAGCCGCTCGGCGACCTCGGCCGGGGTCAGGCCCCCGTCGCCACGGCCGTCGAGGCCGAACATGTGCTGGGCGACCACGGGCACCCGCGGCCCGCGCTCCTTGGCCACCGCGATCGCCAGCTCGAGCTCGAGGATCGATGGGAAGGTCTCGAGGAGGATCAGGTCGACGCCGGTCACCACCAGGGTGTCGATCTGCTCGGCCAGGGCCATGCGCGCGCGCCGTCGCTCGGCCTCGGACGCGATCGCGAACCGGACGCCGGTCGGCCCGACCGCGCCGGCGACGTAGGCCCGGCCGGCCGCGACCTCGCGGGCCAGCTTGACCGCGGCCTTGTTGAGGCCGGCCATCTGATCGGCCAGGCCGTGGCGGGCCAGGGCGATGCGGTTGGCGCCGAAGGTGTCGGTCTCGAGGACCTGGGCCCCGGCCGCCAGGTAGTCGCCGTGGACCCGGGCGATCAGCTCGGGTTGCGACAGCACCAGCTCGTCGTAGCTGCGGGTGTGCAGGACCCCGCGGTCGTACAGGAGCGAGCCCATCGCGCCGTCGAACAGGATCGGCCCCTCGGCCAGCGCCGCCAAGAACGGCTTCATCGGTCACTCCGCTTCATCTGGGATCTCTGGGGTCTCTGGGATCTCTGGGATCTCTGGGATCTCTGGGATCTCTGGGCTCGCGCTCGCGTCGCGGCCGCCGCGGCTCGCCGAAGCCGGCGGCCGCCAGGTGCCGGCGCACCGCGCGGAAGGCGTCGCCGCGGCCGACCTGCGCCAGGTGGCCGCCGGGGAACCAGTGCAGGGCGCAGCCGCCCCAGTGCGCGCGCAGCCGCTCGGCCTGATCGGGCGGCGTGATCCGGTCGCCGGCGCCGGCGACGATCATGCGCGCCGCCGGTGGCACCAGGCACGGCCGGGTGGTCGGGGCGTGGACCGCGAACACCTCGGCCAGGAGCTCGGCCGACACCCCGGCGGCGGCGGCCTGGCGCCGGGTCGGGCTGGCATCGCCGTGGCGCCACAAGAGCGCGGAGAGATCGACCGCCGGGATCATCGCCACGGCGAAGGCCAGCTCGCGGTCCAGCGACGCCCACAGCGCCGTCGTGTAGCCGCCCAGACTCATGCCCATCGCGCCGATCGCCGACGCGCCGCGGGCGCGCAGGTGGGTGGCCAGGCCGCGCAGATCCCAGATCGCCTGGCCGAAGGCCTCGTTGGTGCGCACCACGTTGGTCGACGGAAACAGCGCGCCCGAGCGCGGGCCGCGGCCGACGCCGTCAGGAGCGCGGGCGCCGTGGAACGGGAGCTGGAACAGGGCGACGTCGAACCCGCGGGCCAGCCAGTAGCCGACCACGAAGGCGCGCTCCTCGAGCCACCAGGCCCCGCCGCCCCAGCCGTGGAGGACGACCATGGTCGGCCGACCCGGCCCGACGTGATACAGCCGGGCGTGGGCGGTGTGGTTGGCGACCCAGCGGTGATGGTCGTCGCGATGCTCGGGGAGAAACGGTCGGTAGCCCGACGACCAGCGCAGGAGCGACACCCGCGCGCCCCAGGCCTCGCCATCGGGCCGCTCGTCGACCACCGGCGGCGGTGGGGCCGGAAAGAACCGGCTGGGCGCGCCCAGGGTGTCGTCGCCGTAGCGCGCCGCCAGCTCGACCAACCGCCGATGGGCGTCGGTGGGGACCGCGGCCCGTCGAGCGTTCGGGGCCATCCGTCGCTCCATCACCCGCACCGCCCCGCGATCGAGGGCGGCCGAGGCGCGGGTCACGGCGCGGACGACGTCGCGGAGCACAGCCGACCCTACAACGAACGCCGCGGCGCGGCAGCGATCGCCGTGCTATTCCCGATCCATGATCGCCCCGCTGTCGCGCTGGGCCGCCGTCGCCGTGGCGGTGGCCGCGACCACCGCCGCCGCCCGCGCCGACTCCTTCGGTGGCATCGCCGCCAACGAGAAGCGCTACCTGGTCGGCGCCGCCCGCATCTGCGAGCCGCTGACCGTCACCGCCGGCGTCGCCCGGGGGCTGCCGAGCTGCGCCGCCGCGCCCGCCGATCAGGTCGCGGCCCTCGCGACGCGCCTGCCCAGCGCCGAGCGTGGGTCGAAGGCCCGGCTGACGGCGACCGCGAAGGGCCGGGTCGTCACCGTCACCGCCCCCGGCGGCGCGGTGGTCGTCACCTGGCAGAGCCCGGATCCGGTGGCCTCCATCGTCGACCTCTGGCTGTCGCCGACCGAGCGCATCATCGCGGTCGAGTACGTCGTGCGGCGCGGCGGGCGCGAGCTGGCCGACGTGGTGGCCTTCGACCGCGGGTACCGGCGCGGCGCCTCGCCGACCGATCCGCCGCCGACCGATCCGCCGCCGACCGATCCACCGCCGGTCGATCCGCCGCCGACCGCTCCGCCGCCGACCGATCCACCGCCGACTGATCCGAACCGGGTCTCGCCGGACCTCGCGCGCGTGGTCGCCGCCGCCCGCAAGGCCAAGGGCAAGACCGCGCTCAAGGGCTGGCAGATCGTGCTGTCGATCGACGCCGATCACTCCGAGGCCCACTATCGCCTGGCCGCCCTGGCCGCCACCGGCAAGCGCGCCGCCGACGCCATCGTCGCCCTCGAGCGCCTGGCCGCGAGCAAGCGCCCCGACGCCGTCGAGTGGCTGGTCGAGGCCCGCTTCGATCGCGCCTTCGCCAAGCTCGTCAGCGATCCACGCTTTCGCGCCGCGGTCCGCCTCGATCTGCCCCCGGCCACCGTCTACGAGCGCCTGATGGGGCTCGGCGGCGCGTGGGAGCAGGGCCTCATGCCGTGCGACCGACCGGAGATCAAGCTCACCCTCAAGCGCGATCGCTCGCTAGCGCTGGTGGTGCGGACCGCGTGCCAGGGCATGCGCGACAAGGTCTCGTTCCGCGGCACCTGGGCCCCGACCGCCACCGGCCTCGAGCTGCGCCTGCCGGCCCTCGACGGCGGCCACGACGCCGCGCCGTGCCGGCTCGCGCGCGACGGCGACGAGGACGCGCTCACCTGCGCGGTCGACGCCGACCTGACCTTCACCGCGCTCCCGAGCCGGCGCTAGGTCACAGGAACTCGAGGCCCTTCACGCCGGACACCGCGCCCGGCATCGCGCTCGGCGCCGGCACGCCGTTCTTCAGATGGCAGCGCTTGCTGCGATCGCTGCGACCGTCGTAGGTCCAGGCGCTGCAGTTCGGCTCGGCCGCGCAGGCCGCCTGGCAGACGTTGGGGTCGAGGTCGGAGTTGGCGAACGAGCGGTAGTCCGAGCCGCTGCGATTGGTGTCGACCTCGAGGCCACGGCGGACGCCGGAGGTCATCGCGGTCGTGGTCGGCCGCGGCGTCGCGGCCGCGTCCTTGAGCCAGCAGTGCTTGGTGAACGCCACCCAGGTGAAGGCCTGGCAGCGCGCGTCGCGCCGACACAGGTCGCTGCACGCCGCGGCGTCGTTGGCGGTCAGGGTCAGGTAGTCGTGCCCCGGGCGATCGACCATGCTCTCCCACTGCCGGCTGATCACGCCCGACGTGCAGGTCGCGCAGGCCGTCGGCGCCGCCGGGTTGGCGCCCTTCAGCCAGCACAGCTTGGTCGCGCTGTTCCAGGTCCAGGTTCGACATCCGCCGTGGCGGCCGCAGGCGGCGGCGCAGGCGTCGGCGCGGGGCTGGGTCTGGCTCTCGAGATCGTCACCCCAGCGATCGACGCCGAGCTCGAAGCGGGCCGGCAGTCCGGCCACCGTGGTGCCCGACGGTGACGGCGCGGCCTCGGCGGCGGCGTCCTGCAGATCGCAGTAGCCGCCGCTCGGATAGAACGTGAACGCGTGGCAACGACGATCGGCCTCGCACAGGGCGCGGCACGCGGTGGCCGAGCCGGGCAGCTCGGTGCGGTAGGTCGTGCCCGCGCGCGTGAACCCGACCTCGTCGGGGCCGTCCCAGGCCAGGCGCACGCCCTCGAGCTGGCGACGATAGAACGGCAGCGAGGTGAACAGGTGCTCGGCGAAGCCGCCGTAGTTGACGTAGCGGTGGACCGTGCCCCACAGCGCGCCGCTGGCGTCGGTGGCGGGGCCGCCGCGATCGACGAAGTCCCAGGTGAAGGGCGAGACGCCGCCGGTGAAGGTGAAGTCGCGGAGCTGCTTGCCGTAGGTCTCGTAGGCGTCCCAGCCGTAGACCCGCACCGACGCGCCCAGCGCCGGCAAGGCCAGGGCCAGGGTCGCCGGGGTCGCCTGGTTGATCGGCACCGCGGTCGTCAGGTGGGCCAGCGCCACCGAGGTCCCGAACTCGTCGTCGAGGATCCGCTCGTACCAGTCGCCGTAGAACCCGCGCACGCGATCGATCGCGTAGCTGCGCAGCGTCCCGTTCTTGTCGGTGAAGACGTAGGCCGTGCCGGGCGGCGGCGTCGTCACCGTGTTGCGCCAGTAGCCGTCGGTCACGCACGACGCCGAGGTCAGGACGACCCGGGGCGCGATCAACGTGCCGAGGCAGCGCGAGCCGTCGTCGCGTTGCACGCGCCCGATCTCGGGGCGGGCGGTGGTCGGTACGCCGGCGAGTTCGGCGGCGTGCTGGTCGAGGGTCGGGTCGTCGGCGCAGCCGAAGGCGGCCGCGACCAGGGTGGAGATGACGAAGGTACGCATGCCAGCACCTTCAGCAGCCGACGTGCCAGCGCCGCGGCGGCCCGTGGTCGGCCCTGCGCGCGGCCGTCGCGGCGTCGGTCGGGCCGGCGGTGCGCA
>Ga0075163_10002995_pt1 | contig 22737 bp, 13 predicted proteins | sample JI1023141ADNA_FD_71478 | JGI IMG/M metagenome (GOLD analysis project Ga0075163, IMG submission 71478) | Wastewater effluent complex algal communities from Wisconsin, to seasonally profile nutrient transformation and Carbon sequestration -... | ecosystem: Engineered > WWTP > Effluent > Algae... | reverse complement strand
GCCCGACTCGCACATCATCTGCTCGGTTATGCAGGTCCCGACGTTCGCGGCGGAAAACACGGCGACTACGAGGGCGGCGTGCGCGTGCCCTTCATCGTCCGCTGGCCGGAAAAGGTGCCAGCGGGGCGCGTGGACGCTCAGTCTGTGCTCAGCGGCACCGATTGGCTGCCGACTCTGTGCGCCATCACTGGCGTGACCATCGATGCGACTGACTTTGATGGCGAAAACGTCTCCGCAGCCCTCCTTGGCGGCATCCACGTCCGCACTCAGCCTCTGTTTTGGAAAGTGAACTCAGAGAAGAGCGATCCCGCCATGCGCTGGCAAAACTGGAAGCTCCACGTCCCACATCGTGCTCGAGGCAAGGTCGAGCTTTACGACCTCTCCACAGACCCCGGCGAGAGTCATGACCTCGCACCACAAAAAACCAACCTCGTCCAAGAACTCACCACCCGCCTCAAATCCTGGACCGACATGTTGCCCAAGGCCTACGAGCACGGGGATGTGAAGGAGAATTGAGGTCCAGACACACTTCAGGCCAGATCCTCAGTGCTCGAAACGCAGGGAGTAAAGGTCGGCATCGATGATGCGGAAGCGCAGCCGCACCGGTTTGCCCACCAGGTCGCTCAGGTTGTCTTTGCCTCCCCAAGACACGACGCGCCGGATCTCGTTGCCAATGATTTTTTGGCAATCACCCGCCGCGTATCCGGGCAAAGGTTTGCCAGCTTCATCCAACAACTCGACGCGAATGATGCCGCCGGCGGAAGTCCAATAGTTGAGCACGAGTTTCTCGCCGCTGAAGCGAAGGGGCTTGGTCGTCACCGTGCCGCCTTTGTAACCCGCATGGATGGACGCGAAACCATCCGTGCGCAGTGAGTAGCGCCGGATCTGATGCGATGGAATTGCATAGTTGGTGGAGACATAGAATGACATCTCAGCATCGCTGGTGGGCACGATTCCCATGGATGCAAACAGGCTCCTGGCATGCCATGCACCGCGCTCCATGCCCGGTCGCACAAAAGCATCCATGAAGGTGCGGTCATACGTCGTGCCATCGCGCGAGGACATCAGCATCACATCGCCGATCGAGTTGGTGATGGCGCGGAGTTCGGTTTGGTAAGCCTCCAACTCGGCACGCGGAACCACCTCCTCACTGATCATGCGATGCGGCGTCGAGATCAGGATGTGAGGAGCGCGAAAATACGGCATCGTGGCGTTGGAGTAGAGATTGCGGGCCTTCTCATCGCCGGCGAACTGCATGCGCACAGGCTCCGACCAGGTTTTGAAATCCTTGGAGATCGCACGCGCGATGGTGCGATACGCGTCTCTTGGCTTGGGATTTCCCGGCGTGCCGCCTTCGCTCCAAGCCCGCATGTAGATGGCGTAGCACTGCTCTGCCGGAAGCCAGCTCACCACGTTGAGCGAATCCAGCTTGTAGCCGGTGAAGATGATTTCATCGGAGTAGATTTTCCAATGAATGCCATCGGGCGAGACAAAGCGGATGAGCCCTTCCTCGCGTCCCGATCCAGAGCCCACGCCCTTGTAGCGCTCCGCTGCGGGAACACCAAGCCGGTCATCCAGCATCGCCGTGAAATTGCATGAGGAGCGGAGCTTGGTGGGGCCAAGAATGATGTTGTTGTCCTTGCTGCCCTCGAACTCGACGAGTCCCAGCTTCGGCTTCACCCACGTCTTTCCATCCTGGCTTTCCGCGTAACAAGTCACCTCGGTCCCCGCCTGGATCATGCCCGTGTCGATCTTGCTGCCGCCGCGATAGTAGAGGCGATACGTGCCGCCATCCTTGATCACCGTCATGTAGGCGGCCGAAAAGCTGCTCTCCCAAGGATGATCAAACGTCAGGCTGATCTCCTCCGGTCGTGGCTGGCCGAGAGTCAGCGTCGCGCCGTCCATGGTGTCGATGAGCGCATGGTCCACGAAGATCTCCAGACGATCACCGATGTCCGTCACAGCGTCCGCAGCAAGGAGCTGACCAGACAGAGCGAGGAGTGCCGAGAGGGTAATGTGTGCCTTCTTCATGTGTTTGGATCTGAAAATCGGTGCTGACTCTATTTCACGCGTTCCACCTCGATCACCATCGCATTCATCTTTGGCGCGTCGTGGATGTACAGCAGCTTGCCGGGGCTGATCTCGCGGATGCTGGTGTAATTAAAGCCGACTTTTTCGCTGATGACGTGATGCACGGGCCAGGTCTGGCCGCCATCGAGGCTGAACATGAGGCAGCTCGCGGGGCGGCCGTAGCTGCAGGCGAGCACGCCGTTGCTCATGAGCACCAGATCGGGCAAAACGCGGCCGACTTCGAGTTCGACAGGCTTGGTCCAGGTTTTGCCAGCGTCGTGTGAAAACATCTGTTTCATGCGGCTGTTCCGATCACCGCGGATGACGGCGACTTGCTCGGTGTCGCTGAGGCGGCACACGGCGGGCTCGCCACCGGGGCCGATGGTGCTGAAGTAGGTCCACGTCTTGCCTTCATCGGTGCTGCGCATGAGGTGAGACATGCGCACGGTGTTGTTCCGGCCATCGGGCAGCTTCACGGCCTTGCGACTCCACACGACCATCGTCGCACCGCCATCGGCATCGTTCCAGATGTGGCGCTCGCAGATGATTTGATCGCCTTTGGACTCGTTGGTGAACTCTTTGGGCAAACGGATCTCGTTGTCGATCATCTCAAAGCTCGTCGCATCGGCATTGAGGTGCACGGTTTTGCCCGTGACGCGTCCGTCCGGCTGGGTGCGTGTCCAGCGTGACACGGCAAGGATTTTTCCATCCGGGCGCCGCACACAGGGCAGCGGCGTGGTGTCGAGTTTGTCGAGTCCGGGGATCGGTGTCCATGTCTTGCCTGCGTCGGTCGATTTGAGCAACCCATACGGCTCATAAAAGGCATCCGGCCCCTGGGCGACGCTCATGAGCAGCAGACCCTTTCCCATGTCATAAAGATAAGGCCGCGTCTGGCGGATGTCGTCGCGCTTGATCTCCCACGGCTCGCTGACGGTGAGCTTTATCGGGTCTTTGTAAGGTGCAGCAGTCGCTTTGCGAACGCCAAGCTTCACGCTGGACCAAAGGGCATCGCCCGTGGCTGTCTTCGCACTCGATCCGAATTGGATGAATGGCTCGGGCGAGTCGGCTTTCTTCCAAAAGGCATTCTGGCCGACGATCTTCTGCACACCATCCACCCACATCTCCATGTCCGTGCCGCGAATGACGAGGCGATAGGTGTGAAAGCGGTTCGTGGTGTCCATCGGGATGAAGCGATCCGCGAAGCTCGTGGCTTGGGCGGGGAAGATCACGAGCCCGTCCTGATGCTTGCCATCGCTTACCTGCACCTTCACCGGCGCGCCATCGCGCCAGGGCCAGAGTGAGGTCGCGGGCTTCTTCGGCTGTGAGCCGGTGATGGCACCGGCCTTCAAGGTGGCTTCGACGATGATCTCGTCATCGGGACTCGCCTTCCACGCGGCGCGGTAATGCGCGAACTCCTTGCCATCGTCGATGAGGCGCAAACCTTCGGCTTCGAGTTTAGCATTCGGCCCGCCGATGGCCGTCCACGGAGCGGTGGGCAGCGATTTGGCGTCGTAGTTCACGAGCCAGGTGATGTCGTCGTCGGCTGCATGGATGAGCGCGCCGCAAAGGAGAGTGCAGTGCGCGAATAGAAGGAGGCCTTTCATGGAAGTGAGATGATTGGTTGCTGAGTAACGGAGGGGATGAGACTTCAATCACTGGCCGAGGTTTTACGGGAGCTGCGGCCTCACGGGAGTCGAGCTGCCTTTCTCCACGGGATAGACGGCATGTTGTTGATCCATGGCGGCGATCAGTCCGTGCATGAGACGCTTCAACTCGGCGGGATTCCCAGCCGCGAGAGCCTTTTGCTCGAAGGGATCAGACTTGAGGTTGAAGAGCTGGTAGTGGCTGCCGCCGGAGACAGCGGTCGGAAAGTAGTGATAGATGACCTTCCAGTCGCCATCACGATAAGACGTGAAGTAGTCGGTCCGATGGGGCGAGTGTGGGTAATGCATCAGGAACGTTTCGCCGCGACTGCTATCAGGTTTGGCGGTGAGCAAGGTGTCGAGCCTTCTGCCATCGACCGTGTGTTGCGCGGGAGATTCAGCACCGACGAGACTGAGGATCGTGGGGAACATGTCATACACTGCGGCCTGCTGGCCCTGGATGGCTCCAGCGGCAATGGGCAGGCGCTTTTGATGGGCATTGCTCGTGGTCGGCTTCGCCCAAGCGGCGATGAAAGGCACGCGCATGCCGCCTTCGTAGTGAGAACCTTTTTTTCCACGCAACGGAGCCGCACAGGCGACCTCGTGCTCATTACCCAGCGGCGCATCACTGCCATTGTCGCCGAGGAAGAAGACGAGGGTGTTGTCAGCCACGCCGAGCGTGTCGAGGTGATCGAGGATGTCGCCTAGCGATTTGTCCATGCCTTCGACCAGCGTGGCAAAGTTCTGCGCCTGCTGAGGTTTGCCGCTGCTCGTGTAGTGCGCTGCAAAGCGTGGATCAGACTGATGCGGGCCATGCACCGCATACTGGGCGAAGTAGAGAAAGAAGGGCTTTTCCGACTTCACGGCATCGCTGACGCATGCCTTCGCTTCGATGGTAAGCGCCTCAGTGAGGAAGATGTCCTGTCCGTGATACTTCTCCAGGCCCGGAACTGCGGCTCTCGGCTTCCCGGCCTTTGCCTTGCCGTTTTTGCCCGCTTTGGCGTTGTCGGGGATACCGCCAAAATTCTTCGTGCCGTAGTAGCTGCCCGGCGCGCCGATCGAGGCACCAGCGACGTTGACATCAAAGCCGATTGCCTGGGGATTCGCCGCTTCAAGCTCGCGCGGGGCGAAGTGACCCTTGCCGACGTGAATGGTGCGGTAGCCGCTCGACTGGAGGAGGCCCGCGAGAGTGACATCGCCCGGCTTCAGCCCCTTCCAGTTCCAGTCCGGTGGACCTTGGGGGCCCGCGTTATTGTTGTCAGGGTTGATCCAGTTCGTCGTGCGGTGGCGCGCGGCATTCTGGCCCGTCATGATCGAGATGCGCGTGGGCGAGCACACGCTCATCGCGCAGAAGTTGTTGAAGCGAATGCCGCTAGCGGCCAGCCGTTCCATGTTCGGAGTGCGGTAGTAGTCGTTGAGCGGATAGCGCTTTGGTTTGCCATCCGCGTCGGTCAGGAACGGCAGCGACGTGTCCATCACGCCCATGTCATCCACCAGCATGATGACGATGTTTGGCTGCGGTGCGGCGAGGAGGGAACCGCAGAGGACACAGAAGAGGACGGTCAGAGTTTTCATGGCAGGATGGAACGCCAACCCATCCGCCGACTTGCAGCGCTCTTTGAGGCTCGCAGCGTCAGTTCAGGGCTTCCATCAATGCCCCGATCTCCGCACGCACGTTCGCCTCCGTCGGATGATCCAGCGTCTCGGCGATGACGGCGAAGAGGGTTTCACGAAACTGCTGCCGCACGCGATGCACGGCGACCCGCACCGCGCCTTCCTTCATGCCGAGCTGCCGCGCGATGGCGGCGTAGTCTTCGTTGCCGGAGGCGTCGAGTGTGAGCAGAGGACGGCAAGCGGTGAAGAGGGTGCTTTTGCCCGATTGCAGGCATTCATCGGAGAGTCGGCTCAGCGCCGTCTCCATCGTCGTGACCGCCCATTGCTGTGTGAATTCCCGCTCAGGAGTCTGTGGATCGGTGGCGTCAGGGAGTTCGTCAGGCGTGATGTGATGACGGCTGGGATCGCGCTCGCGCTGATTGATCAGCCGCTTCGTGAAGGTGCTCAGGAGAAAGGTGCGCAACTTGCCGCGATCGGCGTCGGCGATGGCAAACTTGTCGTTGCGCAGCAGCTCGGCGAAGAAGTTCTGCGTCGCATCCTCAGCGTCCGCATCGCTCATGCCCCAGCGTCTGGCGAAGCTGCACAGCGGCGGCCAATAGAGTCGGCACAGCTCTTCCAGTGCGGCACGCGCGATGGGCTCATCGTCTTGCTTTGCGCGCAGCACTAGGCTCCAGCGCGTTGGCTGAAAGGCGTGTTCGTGGGCGGTGCTCATGGTGTCGTGGCACGTTCGAGCACGATGCGGAAGCCCAGCGTGAATGATCTTGTGTTTTCGCTGAGCCGGACGCGATGTCCGGCATCCAGTTGCTCACGGGTGGACTCCCACCAGCTGGCGCCGCGCATGGCGATGAGTCCTTCGCCGTCCCTCTGCATCCACTCAATCGCATTGCCGCCCATGTCGTGCAGGCCAAACTTGTTCGGCGGATACGAGCCGACGGGTGCGGTGAAACGATGCCGGTCGCGACGGCCTGTGATCACCGGCAGCTTGGCGAAGGCTGCGTCTTCGCGCAGTTCCTCACTCGCGTAGTTGCCCACTTCCGCGCTAGGCGGATATTCGCCGCCCCATGGAAATGCGCCTGCAGGATCATGCGCATCGGCTTGTAATCCGGCGGCCAAGCTCCACTCCGTATCCGTCGGCAGGCGATAGCGATCGTGCGAGCCGATGCGACCAGACTCGCGCTCGTGCGTCGTCAGCCATTCACAGAAGGACACCGCCTCGAAATGTGCCACTGCCACCACCGGATCATCGGGCGTCTGCGAGAAGGTCGGCTCGCGCCAAGTCGCTTCCTTGACGGTCCAGCCCTCGCGCGTGCCGTCGTAGTTCACAAAGACCGGTTGGGGAAACAATTGAGAAAAGTTGGTCTGTCGCGCACGCCAAAACGCCTCGAAGTCACGCACGCGCGTCTCTGTCGTGCAGAACCATGCGCGCTCCGTGCCTGCGGGCACGAATGCCAGTCCGAGACTGTTCACGAAGCGTGCTTCGGTTCGTGGCCACAGCATCCACGCGCCCACGCCACCGAGCATTGCCGCAATCCACAAAACTGGGGTGCGACTACGCGGCTTGCTTTGTTCTACTAGTTCCGCGCTCAGCTCCAGCACGCCTGCCTGGCGTCGGCCCGGTTCACTCTGCATCGCGCGCGCGAGCACGGCATCGAGTCCACGCGCACTCGGCACCAGTTCCGACACCGGGCGAAACACCCCGCGCGGCAATTGCCCCGTGAGCAGCTCATACAGCATCACGCCCACGCTGAAAATATCCGCGCGCGCATCGACGGGGCCATTCAGCGTTAGTTGCTCCGGCGCAGTGTAGTCCGGCGTGCCCAGCATCGTGCCGCTGGCTGTCAGTGCCCGCGTGATGTCCTCGCGGGCGAACTGCGCGATGCCAAAGTCGCTCACCTTCACTCGGCCATTGGCATCGAGCAGAATGTTCGCCGGCTTGATGTCGCGATGCACCACACCGCGCTCATGCGCGTAATGCAGTGCCTCGCACACTTGTTTCACAATGCGTAGCGCCTCGTCGGCAGGCAGCGGTCCGCGCGTGCGCAGCCGCATTGCCAGATCCTCTCCTTCCACAAACTCCATCACCATGAAGTAGTGCCCATCGTCCGCCTGACCAAAGTCATGCACCGCGACGATGTGCGGATGTTGCAGTCGCGCCAGTGCCTCCGCCTCGCGACGGAAGCGCTCCGCGAAGTCCTCGCGCATACCGAGGTCAAAGGGCAGCAGCTTGATCGCCACAGGCCGGTTCAGTGACAACTGCCGCGCCCGATACACCGCTCCCATGCCGCCGCGCGCGATCAGTGCTTCGATCTCATATCCAGGAAAATACGGTGCCAGCTCGGATGGCTTCGGCGGCAACCACCCAACCGTCGCACCAGAAGCCAGCGCCATGCGAAACAGGCGCTGCGTCTCAGCTGGTGTGAGAGGTGAATGGGAATCGGGCATCCGGCCAGGATGATAAAACGTGATGTGACATTGTCACGTCACGGTCCCTTGGTTTCCGAAAATGCACGAGCCCGGCCAGAAACTGCATCGGCACAATCCCATACCTGCAACTTCGCCCAGGGATCACGGCCTTGTCACCCGCAGCCGCAGAAAAGGCCCGGGCGCGCTGATCTCCACTGTGCCGCTGCCGGGATCACTCACGGTGACGCCCGGCGTGTTGGTCCAGGCGGCGACGCCGGTTTTGCTCGCGATGGTGGTCCAACTGTCCGCGGCCAGCGTGCTGCTGGACTCGACTTCATAGACGAGATCCGTCGCGGTGAGGCTGTGCGTGAACCTGAGATGCAGTTGGCCGCTGGTGAAGGTGCCTTGTGGCATCGCGGCAGTGCTGGGCGTGACCGCGCTGCTGCCGAGCGCGTATTCGAGGAAGTTCGCGAGGCCGTCGAAATCGAAGTCGGCAAGCGGTTGCGCATTGGGTTGGCTCGCGGCGGTGGTGCTGCCGAACTGGGCGGCGCGCCATTGATCGAAGGGCGAGTCTTCGAGCGTGACGATGGCGGTGATCACCGGTGCAGAAGCAGCGAAGGTCGCAGGGCCGTCGAGCGTGCTGAGATTCACCGTGAACTGCTCGCTGCCCTCTGCGAGCGCGTCGTTGAGCAGCGGGATGATGATGGTCTTCGAGAGCGTATCGCTCGCACTCCACGTCACGCTTCCGGCGCTGCTGGTGAAGTCGCCGCCTGCGTTCGCGGTGCCGCTGGTGATGGCGTAGTTGAGTGACAAAGGCAGCACGGTGCTGCTGCCGCTGCGCGTGATCGTAAGAGTCGCGGTGCCTGCGGTTTCATTCACGCTGATGGCCGCATTGGCAAAGGCGACGCTGCCGAGTGGGATGTTCGAGTTGTCGCCGAGATACGGTGCCGCGCTGGGCGATGCAGTCAGGTTCGTCGGCGGATTCGCGGTTTGATTCGTCGCTGGATTGTAGCTCACGCTCATGCCTTGCAGCATCGCTTCGGTCAGCGCGGGATCGGGGCGCTGGAGCCGCAGGTAGTCCACATCGAGAATCAAATCCGGCTGGCCGGGGATGTTGATGTAGTTCGCGTTGAACTGCGTCTGCGGTCCACCGGCTTCATACGCTGTGACGCTGTTGAAATCGGTGTAGGCGGTGATGCCCACTTGCAGCGTCGCGCCGAACTGGGGAAAGGCGTGATCAGGATTGGGGTAGCGATTTTCGACAAACCAAGTCCCCGCCTCGCTGTATTTGCGCAAGCAGACAACGGTGTTGCCCACGCGCACGATTTGCAGCCATGCCTCTCGCGAGCCACCGACTCCCGTCGTCGAGTAATACAACTCCGAGCGGCTGCGGCGCGTGGTCTTGATCTCAAACTGTCGCGTGCCGGCATTCCCTGCCGTGCCATGTGAGAGGAAGATATAGTTCTCGCCCTTGCCGACTAATTCTGAAGTGTTCGCCCAGGTTTCATCGCCGGGCGTCCAGTCACTGCCGAAGTTTTGCGGCGGCCACACGGCGCTCGTCGTGTAGGGCCCTGGCGCAGCATGAGTGATCGCCCGCGGCTCGCGAATCAAAATGCCGCCGAGCGAAAAGAGCCGCACCGATGGAAACAACGGCCCGCTGGGGTTCTGCCTGCTATACACAATCACATGCGACGTGGCGATGAAGTCGCCCGTGACGTTCTTCGAAAAATGCGTGCCGCGCAGATGCTCATACCATCCCGTGGTGGTCGGCACGATGCGAAAATGACCCGGCGAGCTGGTGTTGATATTGGCCGACTCGACATGATTCGCGACCCAGCCCTCCAGAGTCCCATGTTCCTGATAGCGGCTGAAAGTGGCCGCATCGCTGAACTCATCGCCAAGTGGTTGTAGCGTGTCCGCATGTGCGACGATCGTCAGTTGGCAGAGAAGGAAAATATTGAGCGTGCGCATGACTGTCGGATTTGCCCAACGGAATAGAGGCTGGTTACGCGCGAGGTGAAAAATGTTTTTTGTAACGTCCCCCCCGCTCCCTGGGCATAACGGACATGAAACCCCTTTTCTGCCTCCTCGTCGCCCTCACCTCCATCGCCCACGGCGCGGGCTTTCCGAACATCAATCGCCCCACCGCAGGCGCGTTGCTCACACCGTCCCCCGTCGCAGCCACCGATGGGCGAACGGCGGTCATTGCCTGGCACAACGGGCTCGTTTACACGGCTCCGGAGTCTCCGGGGAGTGCGCCGGGATCGGATGTGCAGGCGCGAGTGTGGGACTTCGCGAACCCGGCTTCGCCGCAGGTGGTGGAGGTCCTGGGCACTTCGCATCAGCCGGTGAACGCGCATGGCTATTTCTACCGCAACAACCAGCTCATCCTCGGCAACAACTTCCCCGCGCCGATGTCCTTCGACGCGACGGCGACGTATGGCGTGAACACGCGCGGTGCCTTTGCCGAGATGCACCCGCAGCGCGGCGTCGGCACGCGCGGCACCATGTTTCACCCGTTCATCGTCGGGCCGACGTATTGGGTTTACAACGACTACGTCGCGAACGCCTACATCCACCGGCGCAACACGCAGACAAGCCAGTGGCAGAACTTCGCGACGTGGGATCACCTCGCGCTCACCGGCGTGATCGGGCATCCGATGATCGTGGGCAATCTGCTCATCATGGCTTCAGATCAAAGCCGCACCGGCCTTGCCATTTACGACATCAGCGACCTGAACAATCCTGTGCTCCTCAGCACGCTAACTGACGGCGGCCCCGGCGGCTACTGGCCCAGCCTGTGGGGCGGCGGCGGGCGGCTGTATGCGGTGTGGCCGTACCGGCGTGACTTCAATGAGGGTCACATGGGCCTCCGCATGGTGGACATCACGGACCCGACCGATCCGCAGTGGGTCATCGACAAGGAGCTGCCCGATGAGGACGAGACGATGTATGTGATGTTCCAGGACGACTACGCTTTCATCGGCAATCACAAGATTGATCTGCGCTCGAAGGAAGTCGTGCTCTCGCTCGCCACCGAGGCGAATGGCATGGACGCGAGCCAGTTCGCGCTGCCGTTGGGAAATCTCGTCATCGCCGGCGGCTACGGCACACAGCAGGGCATGTCGGTTTGGGTGCATGATACTGCGGCCGACACGCGACCGCCGGAGGTCGGCTATCACATCCCGCGTGATGGGCAGACGAATTATCCGGTTGCATCACCGATCAGCATCCTCATCCACGAGACGCTGGAGACGCGCAGCATCATCAATGGCGACACGATCTTGATTCGGCCCGTCGGCGGCTCACCGCTCGCCGCGCAGTTCTCGCGCACGTTCGATGGCGTCCTCACTTTCACGCCGGATGCGTCGCTCGCGGCAAACACCACCTACGAGGTCGTGCTCGATGGCATCGAAGACGCGGCGGGCAATGCGATGGAATCTTACAGCTTCAGCTTCTCAACGGGAGGCACGGTCGCGGGCAATGTCGCGCCGGTGATCAACTCGCTCACCGCAAACGCTCCCTTCATCGCGCCTGGCGGCGAGATTACGCTGAGCGCAACGGCGACCGACGCGCAGGCCATCGAGTACCGTTTCGATGCCGGTGATGGTCGGCCAAAGACGGCATGGAGCGCGACGGGGAGCGTGGTGTTCACTTACGCCGATGCGGGGCACTACCAGCCCGTGGTGCAGGCGCGTGATCCGCTCGGTGCGGTATCGAGCCGCAACGTCGGCATCAATGTGCTGACACTACCTGCTGGTCCATTTGCCAGCGCCAGCAGCTCCACGGTCGTGGATGCCGCAGGCCGCCGCGTGTGGACGGTGAACCCGGATACGAACACGGTGACGGTTGTTCATGCCGACACACTCGCGGTGCTCGGCGAGATCGCTGTCGCTGCTGATCCCCGCACCATCGCGCTCGATCCTTCCGGCAATGCGTGGGTGACGTGCCATGACGCGGATCGCGTCATGGTGCTCGCGGCGAACAACGGCGCGGTGCTCGCAAACATCGACACAGGTTACGGCAGCGCGCCCTTTGGCGTGGCGATCTCGCCGAATGGCGCGACCGCTTACGTCTCGCTCTACGGCAGTGGCGCGTTGCGGCGCTACAATGCGGCCACGCGCGTGCAGATTGGCGGCGATCTCGCACTCGGACATTCCGCGCGCGCCGTTGCGGTGAGCGGCGATGGCTCGCGTGTGCTCGTCACGCGCTTCATCTCCGCGCAAAACGAAGGTGAGGTGTGGGAGGTGAATGCCGCCACCTTCACGCTCAACCGTACACTGCGACTGCCGAAACTCGGAGATGAAGAACATCGCGACAGCACCGCGACCAGTCGTGGTGTGCCGAACTACCTCGCCGCTGTCGCTTACGCGCCTGATGGCCTCAGCGCATGGGTCGCCGCGACGAAACAGAACACCGAGCGCGGCACGCTCTTCAATGCCGCGCAAACGCACGACAGCACACAGCGCAACATGCTGCTGCAAATCAACCTCGCCTCCGGCGCGGTGATGCGAGATGTCGATATCGACAACAGCGACTCCGCCACCGCGCTGGCCTTTTCACCACGCGGCGACTACCTCCTCGTCACGCTACAAGGCAACAATCAGGTCGCCATCTTTGACCTGCTCGCGATGGATTACATCTCCGGCCTCGGAGCGCTGGTCACGCGGCAGATGGTAGGAGCGGCGCCGCAAGGCGTGGCTGTCGATACGGTCACCGGCCGTGTGTTTGTGCAGAACTTCATGGGCCGCAGCCTCTCGGTCATTCCGGGCACGCCGTTGTTTGATGCAGGCTCCATCGCACTGACTTCATCTTCCATCAGCACCGTGACGACTGAGTCGCTGCCAGCGAACGTGCTCAGCGGCAAGCGCATCTTTTACCACGCCGATGAACGCATGAGCGCGGAGGGCTACATCAGTTGCGCCTCGTGTCATGTGGATGGTGGCAGCGATGGTCGCGTGTGGGATTTCACGCAGCGGGGTGAAGGTCTGCGCAATACCGTGGAGCTGCGTGGTCGCTCCGGCATGGGTCACGGTGCGGTGCATTGGTCGGGGAACTTCGATGAGATTCAGGACTTCGAGAATGACATCCGCAGCTTCTTCGGCGGCACCGGCTTTCTGACGAACGAGCAGTTCACCACCGCGCAGCATCCATTGGGTGCGGCGAAGGCGGGAATGAATGCTGACCTCGACGCGCTCGCGGCGTATGTGACCTCGCTAGGCAACGAACACCTGCCGCGCAGTCCGTCGCGCGCGGCGGATGGCTCGCTCACCACTGCCGCTGAAGCTGGCCGGCAAGTTTTCAGCGCGATGAACTGCGCGTCATGCCACAGCGGCTCCGCGTTGACCGACAGCACGCTGCACGATGCAGGCACGCTGCGCACCACCAGCGGACAGCGGCTCGGTGCTCCATTGACCGGCATCGACACGCCGACGTTGGGAGGCGTGTGGGCCAATGCACCGTTCTTTCATGATGGCTCGGCGCGCACGCTGGAGGATGTGTTTACCATCGCGGGCGGCGTCGTTTATCAGGCGGAGGCGGGCAGCATCACCGGCGGCGGCACGGTTCAAACCGGAGCCAATGGAAACATCATCATCAACTGGGACAACACGGTGATGGGCGGCGTGGTGCAGCTCAATGCCAACGGCATCGTCACGCGCACGGGCATCGATGGTGGCAGTGGCGGTATTGGCGCGGTGGAGATCCGTTACAGCGTCACCACGGGCGGGCCAGCCACCATCCGCGTGAATGGGCAAGCGCACGCGGTCACGCTCATCGGTACCGGCAACGCACCCGCATTCCGCGAGACTTTCTGGGCCACCGCTCGCGCGGAGAACGTGCCGCTGCTCGCCGGAGCAAACAACACGGTCGAGATCACGCGCACGGGTGGTGACTGGGCCGTGGATCACTTCACCGTGAGCACACCGGGTGATCTCGATGCTGCCAGTCCGCATCGCGGTGTGCCAGCGACGGAGCGCGCCGACTTGCTCGCGTATCTGCGCTCGCTCGATGGCAGCGAGGTCATCGTGGATGCGGCGAATGCACCGAGCGTCGTCATCACGCCACGACCGGGGCAGGGGAATCCGGTGCGCTGGCCGTTTGTCGAGTTCGACATCGCATTCAGCGTGCCTGTCACCGGTTTCACCGACACCGATCTCATCATCAGCGGCAGCGCAGGCGCGACGTGGGTCGTGCTGTTGCCGCAGGGCGATGGCACGAACTACCGCGCGCGTCTCGGCGGCTTCACCAGTAATGGCAGCGTGAGTGTGCGGCTCAACATCGGCGCGGCGAGTGGCAGCCGTGCGGCGCTGCCGTCGAGCGTCGATTACTTGAGTCCCGTGCCCGTCACTGATCCACTCTCGGCCATTGGCGATGAGTTCAGCGATGCCGCAACGTTCTCCAGTTGGCAGCGCATCGACCAAACTGAAGGCTGGGGCGCGAACAAGCTCGCCACACACGAGATCAGCAGCGGACGCATGAGATTGATGCCAAGCGTGAGCGGTTTCTATCAAGACTATCTCGGGCCCTATGTCTTCCGCACCATCACGGGTGACTTCATTGCCACCGTGCAGATGGATGTCAGCCGTCGCAATGGTGCGGCAGGCCGCCCAAGCTCGAACTTCAGCATCGGCGGCCTCGTTTTGCGCAGACCCAAAGCTATCACGAATGCTGGCGCGTCCCCCGGCAGTGATTGGACTGGGGGAGCGGAGAACAGCATCGCCTTCAATTTCGGTACGGCCGATCCCGCCGCACAGCCGAACGCGAATCAATGGCAATGCATCGTCAGCAACACGACGAACAGCGTCAGCAGCTTCTATGCGAGCACGCAGGGCGTGCCGCTGGGCGAAAACACCGTCACGATGCAGATCGTGCGCGTCGGCAGCACCATCGTCCTGCTGCGTCAGCATCCGGGTGGCCAGTGGATCATCGAGCAGCGCTACACACGCGCGGACTTCCCCACGACGATGCAAATTGGCATCGCCACCGCCACCAACTTCGGTGCTATCGGTGCGCAGACACCTTTCAATCACAACCGCACCGTCACTCCCGGCGGGACTCCTGATGTCGTCGTCGATGCCGAATGGCTCCGTCTCAGCACGCCGGCCGCATCCCTCACGACCACCGTACTCAATGCGCTGCCCATCACCGGTCAGTTTGGCCCCGTGCAAATCTTGGCCAACAGCAGTCTCGGCTCCAACGCCGCACTCACACCGGCCGTCGTCGATGGGCAAAGCTACGCCGCATGGCTCGCCACCAATCGAACACTCGATCAGCTCGCCAATCCCGCATTCACCGATCCCGCGACGAACTTGTTGGAGTATCTCGGCGCGGAGAACCTCACCATCGAGATGCCCGCTGCAGGCGATGTTTACCTGCACACCTACCGGATGGGCAATGCGCGAGGTGCATCGCTGTTCATCGAGCAAAGTCCCGATCTTGTGGCGTGGACACCCATCGCTACCAGCATCAACGGCGCACCCCCAACCGGCAGTGCCAGCACCAGTGAGACGGGCGGCACCCTGAAGACTGTCACTGTGCAAACTTCGACCGCATCACCGCGCAGCTTCTACCGCATCCGCGGAACGCTGGAAAATCATGCGCCGTGAGCTTGCGGGCGGTTTCGGAAAGGGTGTCGGCGAGAGTTGTGCCCGGCGTCACGCTTTCTTCTTGCCCTTCTTGGCGGCACCAGGACGTGGTGCGGGTGGTGCTGTCTCGCCGCGCGGCAGCGTGGCCTTCACTTTCTCCCACTCAGGATTCAGCGTGGCTTCGGTGATCTTGAGGTTTCGGAACTCGGCTGATTGACCTGCAACGGTGAAGCCGGGGGCCATGTGATCCTGCTTGAATAGCTCGCTGCTGCCTGCGGCAATGACTTCATCCACCTGACCGAGCATCGTGTCGCCGACCATCTCCATGCGCACCTTGTGCCAGGTGCCGGGCTGGATGTCAGCCTTCAGGCGGCCAAAGACGACCGCCTTGTCTGGTCCCTCGTGGTCATTGTCATCGCGCTGCACCTGCACGAAATTCGGGCCGATCATGATTCGGGCCATGTGATCCTTGACCGCGTTGATGGAGAAGGTGGTGCCCTTTGCGCCATCGAGCTTCACCTCGTACTCGGCGATGAAGTCGCCCAGCTTGTTTGGCAGTCGCGCGACGGCACCGTGCTTGTCCTCCGGCTTCTCGGACCCGCGCAGGGCACCCTCGACGGATTCCCATTTCCCTTTGGCCGCCTTCCAATTCGCGGGCAGACCCGTGTCCAGCTTGCTCTCATAGATGACCTTGCCGGGGATGGCCAGGAGTGGGGTGTCGGCACCGTGTGCGGAGAGCGCGGCTGCGAGGGCGAATAGGAGAAGCGTGCGGGTGTTCATAGGCCGCATGAAACGACCCTTCACCCATCACATTTCAAAAAAGACTGCCAGGGAACCGCGGCAAGGAAAGGCATGCTGCCGTTGCTTCCGTCAGGACCTGGCGGGGTTCGCAAGCTCACCATCCACGGCCCCTGACAGCGCGCGGAGACTAGACTGGTTTGATTTTCGCACAAGCTGGAATCGCCCTTTTTGATTTGCAAAATCCGCGCTGACTCGCCACTTGCCGTCCGCGAGTGTTTGCTCCAAAATCGCGGCTCGCACAACCCTTTCACCCACACACTCAAATACTCATGAGCCGGAAAATTCGTTATGGCATGATCGGCGGCGGACGTGGCGCCTTCATCGGCGGCGTTCATCGCATCGCGGCAGCAATCGACCAGCAGACGGAACTCGTCTGCGGCGCTTTCTCATCGAATCCGGAGAAGTCGAAGGCCAGCGGAGCCGATTTCTACCTGCCCGCCGACCGCTGCTATGGCACTTTTGAGGAAATGATCAAAGCGGAGGCCGCGCTGCCAAAGGACAAGCGCATGGACTTCGTCTCCATCGTCACGCCGAACCACATGCACTTCCCGGCGGCCAAAGCGGCACTCGAAGCTGGATTCCATGTGCTCTCCGACAAGCCTGCGACGTTTGATTTGAAGCAGGCCAAAGAACTCGCCCAGATCGTGAAGAAGTCCGGCAAGCTCTACGGCGTCACCTACAACTACACCGGCTACCCGCTGATCCGTCAGGCGCGCCAGATGATCGAGCAGGGCAAGCTGGGTGAGATCCGCAAAGTCGTCGTCGAATACCCACAAGGCTGGCTCGCCACGATGCTGGAAAACACCGGCCAAAAACAAGCATCCTGGCGCGTCGATCCCGCGATCTGCGGAGCCGCCGGTTGCATGGGCGACATCGGCACCCACGCGATCAACCTCGCCGAATACGTCACCGGATTGCACATCAAGGAACTCGCTGCGGACCTCACCATCTTCCTTGGCAAAGAAGGCCGCCGCCTCGAGGACGATGGCAATGTACTGCTGCGCTTCACCAACGGCGCAAAAGGCGTGCTGCACTCCAGCCAGATCAGCGTCGGCTGTGAAAACAATCTCAGCCTCCGCGTCTATGGCGAGTTGGGCGGTATCGAGTGGAGTCAGCTCGATCCAAACACCATGATCGTCACCTCACTCGATCAGCCAAAGCAGATCTATCGCACCAGCATGGGCTACCTCGGCAGCGCCGCCGCTGCGGCCACCCGCACGCCCGCCGGTCACCCCGAAGGCTACCTCGAAGGCTTCGCGAACATCTACAAAAACTTCACCAACCACATCCGCGCCATCGAAGCAGGCACCGCGCCAAACCCGCTCGACATGGACTACCCGTCGATCGAGGAAGGCGTCGCCGGCATGGCGTTCATCGAAGCCGTGGTGGCATCCTCCGCCAACAACGCCGCCTGGACACCGCTGGACTTCACGCCATCGCCCCGCGCGAAGTATGGTGATGCATCGCTGAACAGCGACCGTGGTGGATTGAGCTGACCTTTGAAGAGTTCACAAAAAAGGCGCAGGCGTTCATGCCTGCGCCTTTTTCATTTCAAACCTCGCATTAAATCGACACCGGCTTGCCCGTCTTCGCGGAAGCGTAGATCGCGTCGATGACTTGCATCAGACGCAGAGCCTGCTCGGGCGTGTTCAGCGCGGTGGCTTTGCCTGAGATCGCTTCGATGAAGTTTGCGGCGGAGCCGATGCGGCCCATGTCTTCGCAGGCAGGGGTGACGATGCTGCGGTTCACGCTGTTGCCGTTTTCCTGGACGTAGAGCTCACAGGTGTCGATGGCGGTGTTGTCGAGACCGTCGATGCCGAAGAGGCGCTCCACCTTGCCGCCGGCCTTGGTGCCTTGGAAGACGACGGAGACTTCCTCGCGCTTCACCATCTCGGCCCAGGAGACCTGGAGGCTGAGCACCTGGCCTGTCTTGAAGGTGACGAAGCCATGCGCGGCGTTTTCCACGTCGGTCGTGCCGCCCACGCGGTCGGGGATGCCCCAGGGGCCTTTGAACTGTTTGTCCTGGATGAAATCGGAGAACGTCTGGCCGAGCACATGCTTGGGCTCGGGATAGCCCATGAAATACATCGCCAGATCGACCATGTGCAGCAGGTCGATGAGCGGGCCGCCGCCGGAGAGTTCCTTGGTCGTGAACCAGCCGCCGAAGCCGGGGATGCCGGTGCGGCGGATCCATTTGGCCTGAGCGGAGTTTATTTTGCCGACCACGCCATCCTTGATGTAGTTCATCATCGCCTGCGATTCAGGGCGCGCGCGGTTGTTGAAGTTGAAGAGCACCTTCTTGCCGGCCTTCTTGGCGGCCACGATGATTTCCTTCACTTCCTTGGCGTTTAGGGCTGGTGGCTTCTCGGAGAAGACGTGCTTGCCCGCCTTGAGGCACTGAATCGTCAGCGGCTTGTGAAATTTGTTCGGCACGATGACGCTGACTGCCTTGATCTCCGGGCTGCCCTTGAGCATGGCTTCCACGGACTCATATGACTTCGCGATGCCATGCTTCTCCGCAGCCTTGGCCGCAGATCCGGGGGCCGCATCGGCCACCGCCACGATTTCCGCTCCCGCCTGGCGGAAACCCGCCGCGTGATACTGCAACATGCCGCCTGCTCCGATGATTCCGACTTTGATGGCCATAAAGGTGTGTGTTTAAGGTGGTTAATGGATAAAATCCGGCGCGAGAATGCCGGGCGCGAGCTGCGGAGTCAAGACTTGAAAGCGGAGATGGCAATCAGCGCAGGCTGGATGAGCAAGCTTCAGTCGTTGACAGATTCCCGCCCACTCTGAATGAGTGATGCACAGGTCGGGGCCGATGGTCCGCCTTTTTTGAAAGCGATGAACAAGCTGCTCGATACGACAAAGGTGGTTGGCACTGCCGAAATCGCAGGCGTGCCTCATGAAGTGTGTGCGGAGGCCGAAGCGACTCACGACAAGGCCACCGGACAATTGACTGTGAATCTGCGTAGTTTTCTGCGCACTCTCGAGCACACGCATCTCGGTGAAGGTGCGGTGGCCGACTGGCTTCCCGCGCCAGAGGTCGTGCGTGAACACGTCGATCACGACGAAGCTTCGGAAATGGCGAAGGATGTCTTCTCAAGCTGGTGCCACAAGGTGCAGCAGGCGATCCCTGAGTAGTGAGGTTGCACAACCGGTCACAGACCGGCTCTAAAAGTCACGCCACCAGCCCCGCAGCAGCTACAAGCGTCTCTTCGCTGACAATTCGACCCGCAACATTTGGCTTCGTATCTGCCTTGAGTTCATCGCGGAATTTCTTCACGAAACTCTGCGTCGGCCAGGAGCAGGCTTCACCGAAGGCACAGATGGTCTTGCCTTCGATCTGATTCGCGACGGTCTCCAGCATGTCCACGTCGTCGGGGCTTGCGTTGCCGGCGACAATGCGGTCGCTGATCTTCTTCATCCACAGGCTGCCTTCGCGGCAGGGTGTGCATTGGCCGCAGGATTCGTGGGCGTAGAAGGCGTTCAGGTTGTTGATCACCCAGCTCATTGAGCGGGAGTCGTCCATGATGATGACACCGCCGGAGCCGGCCATGCTGCCGCAGGCGGCCATCGTGTCGAAGTCCATCGGGATGTCCATGATGCCGATCTCGCGACCGTCCTTGAGTTTGAATGTCTCGTCGGCGCGCAACACTTTGGCGGAGCTTCCGCCGGGAATGATGGCCTTGAGTTTGCGGCCGGGTTTGAGTCCACCGCATAGGACGTCAATGACCTCGCCCATCGTGACCTTGCCGACCTCGACTTCAAAGTAGCCGGGCCGTTGCACGTCGCCGCTGACGCAAAGGATGCGCGTGCCGGTGTTGTTCGGCGTGCCGAGCTTTGCGTACTCCGCGCCGCCCATCTGGATGATGTGCTTCACATGGCAGAGCGACTCGACGTTGTTCACGATCGTCGGGCTCATGTAGAGTCCGAGCGCGGCGGGGAAATACGGCGGCTTGATGCGCGGATAGGGGCGCTTGCCTTCGAGCGACTCGATGAGTCCCGTTTCTTCGCCGCAGATGTAGGCACCAGCGCCGCGATGGACGTAGATTTCGCAATCGAAGCCGGAGCCGAGGATATTCTTGCCGAGAAAATTCTTCTCGCGTGCTTCGGCGAGCGCCTTCTCGAGAATCTTTGCCGCCATCGGGAACTCCTCGCGGATGTAAATGTAGGACAGCTTCGCGTTCACGGCGAAACAGGCGATCACCATGCCCTCGATGAGCTGGTGCGGATCCTGGTGCATGATGTAGCGGTCCTTGAACGTGCCGGGCTCGGATTCGTCGGCATTGCAAATGAGATATACCGGCTTCGTATTCGTCGGCGGAATGAAACCCCACTTCACACCGGTCGGGAAACCCGCGCCGCCACGACCGCGCAGTCCGCTGGCCTTCACCTCATTGATGATGGCGTTCTTCTCCATCTTCAGCGCAGCCTTGAGCTGCTCGTAGCCGCCGTCCTTCACGTAGCAGTCAATGGACGGGTCGTAGCCGGCGCGATCGACGTTCTTGAAGATGAGACGGTGCTCGCGCTGATGCGGTTCTTTGCCGGGAAGATACTGGACGGGGGAAGCCATCCGGGATTATCCAAACGCGGGTGTGTGGGGCAAGGGCGATCTGCGAAAATTTGTCGCTGAGCGGGCGCTTATTTTGCGATCGGCTTGGCGGCGTCGAAGGCTTCCCAAAACGTGGCAGGTGGGCCGAGGTCTTTTCCCGCGTCGTCGAAGCGAGTGCCGATCTCCTGTAGCGGCAAAAAACGCGCGACGTCCATGCCCGCCTTGATGTTGGCAGGGGTGAAGACTAGGCGCGTGAGGTTCATGCCTTTGAGCGGCGACAGATCCTCGACTGGAGTCTCCGCGATGTGCAGTCGCTGCAAGGCGGTGCCGGACAGCGGCGAGAGGTCCTTCACCTTGGTGCGATGGAGCGTGAGGCTGACGAGCGGCACGGTTTTCAGCGGAGCGATGTTTTCCACCGGGGTGCCGGTGAGCCAGAGCATCTGGATGGGGCAGCGCCCGAGAGGCGTGAGATCGGTGGCCAGGATGCTGACGGCATTCAGCTCCACCAGCGGCGCGCCCTCGAGCGGCCCCAGATCGCGCACGGGCGAGCCGCTGAGGTAAAGCTTTTGCAGAGGCATCCCTCGCAGGGACGAGACGTCCTGCACCTTTGTATTCTCCATGTAGAACTCAACAAGCTTCAGCCCCTTGAGCGGTCGTAGGTCCGAGATCGCCGTGTCTCCAATGTCGAGGGCTTGCACGTTCTGCATTTTTTCCAGGAACGTTAGGTTCTCGACCTTCGCCGCGCGGAGCATCACCACGACCACATCGCCTTCGTTGATCTCAACCTGACCGTCGCCGAGATAGGCGGGGTTGTGGCGCTTAATCTCCGCTTGAACGAGTTCGTTGCTCCAGCGGAATTTCTCGGGCGGCGGAGCTGCGAGGAGTGGGGGTGGCGAGCCTTTGGATGGGGCGGTGGGTGGAGCCGGGGTAGGGCTAGGCTGAGCTGTCGGCGCGTCGTCTTGACCACAGGACGACATCTGGGAGATGGTGGCGACGACTGTAAAGAAAGGGCGCAGAAGGGAACTCATGCTGCCGTTGATGCCGGAGAAACAGAATTGGAGCAAGCAAAAAGTCGGCGCGCTCAACACGGGATACGGGGCGATGACCGGTTGAGTTGGATCAGTTGTGGCTGTGGGCGCGACGGGCTGCTGGTGAAATTAGGGGGCGGCAGCTCGGGATTCACCGACTCTTGACGATCAGGCTACAAGACTGGAATTTGACGAACCAGAGGAGTCATGGCGTCAACGAAAAAGTTTTCTTCGGTAAGATAGATTTATCTTTTCGCCTGATTCAGTTTCGAGTAAACCCATCGGGATAATTACGCGCAATTTTTGCTTGGAAGGCTTGCCGCAGCGGTGCGGTTAGGACGAGTTGAGCAAAAACTGAGTGGAATTGTCTGTGCCCTTGCTCAAGGGCGACGTGGCGCCCCCCCTGAATCTGCTGTCCATCTGCCATGACAAACCCAACCACACCGACCGGCTGCAACCTCAAAAAGGGCAGTCCAATTCTAAAATGGTTTCGAGCCAATCTGAAGACGCCCGTCACAGCCTTGTTGCTGGCGTGCTTCGCGATTTGGAGTATCGAGATTAAGGCGGCGACGTTTACGTGGACGCAGGCGACGACGGGCACTCATTCTTGGCTGACTACTTCAAACTGGAGCCCCGCAGGCTTTCCGAATGCGATTGATGATGTGGTCAATCTGAACAATGCCATTGGCGGTGCGCAGACGATCAACCTTGATCGGGTGATCAAGTTAGGCACGCTGAACATCGGGGATACGACAACCACGAATGCCTTCACTTTGGCGGCTGGCACGGGCGGTTATCTGATGCTGGATGTCTCGAGTGGCTCAGCGACGATCAACAAGGCTGCCGGAGCTAACGCAAACGACATCATCTCCACGGGTCTTCAGTTCAACGACACGCTGGCCATCACGAATAACTCGACTGTTGGAAGTCTGACCCTCTCCGGTGCCCTCCGTTCGCTCACATCAGACATCACCTTCAACGGCGCTGGGGCGTTGGCGACGGGTTCTATCGTTGTCTCTGGGGCCATTTCCACAGCG
>Ga0075163_10002993_pt1 | contig 22753 bp, 15 predicted proteins | sample JI1023141ADNA_FD_71478 | JGI IMG/M metagenome (GOLD analysis project Ga0075163, IMG submission 71478) | Wastewater effluent complex algal communities from Wisconsin, to seasonally profile nutrient transformation and Carbon sequestration -... | ecosystem: Engineered > WWTP > Effluent > Algae... | reverse complement strand
GAAGTCTGCGTATACCCACGGTTTCCGAAAGCCGCATAGGAATCGGAAGCATTTACCCGATCGCGGTCGTTAGCATAGATCACGTGACACGCGGTGCAGCCGCTGGAACGATAATCGCCGGGGTTGTCGTTGGTACCGAGGAACGAGAGGTGAGGATCATTGAGACGCGTCTTGTGAAGGTTTAAGACAGGGACCGCGATTCGTAGACCCGTCCCGAGTCCGCGATTGCTCTGCCGGATCTCTGGCTTGCCCGGTTCCTCTCCCGCCGGTCCCTGGATTGCGATCGATCCAGCGGAGCCGATGTCGGGAAACGCGGAGCCGATCAAGCGTCCACCGCGTTCAAAGACGCGGAAAATGTCGCCCGGCGGCAGAGTCTCCCAGCGCGGCAGCGGCAAAAGCCAGGGCAACACCCCCTTGGCCAGCTCTGCGTCCGAGGGCTGAGGGGTGACGATGATCTTACGAGGTTTGCCGTCGCTCGCGTAGCTCTCTCCGAGAAATGGGATTTTCTGCGCGCCAATCGCCGGAGCGACGATGCCATTGTTATAAGCGGCCGCGCTCCAGAAGACCGAGCTTGTCGTCATGGTGTGCCGCTCGACCGCGATCACTTGGTTGAGATGGCACGGGCCACAGACCTCGCGCGCCACGCGCAGGTCACCGGGATTCACGAACCGCACGAACGCCGGATCCTCTTTGTTGAGCAGCGTGTACGACCCCTTCGGGTTGGCCGAAGAATAGCGACCGTTGGTGCCCCTCCAAGCCTCAGGATAGCGTGGCTGAACGTGCGCCTTATTCATGATGTCGTCGTATTCGCGCGTGTTTTGAGCGACTCTCTCCGGTCGCAATATCTTCGGTGAGCCACCATGACAATCGGTACAACCCAACTTGACCCACTTGGATTCATGCATGGTGGGCTCGTCCGTGGTGGTATGGCAGCTCTTGCAGCCTACGCTCTTGCTGTCCACGTCCTTATCGGTCTGGATGAGCACGGCCATGGGCAAAGGCGTAACGGTGGCCGGTCTGCTGCAGCCTACAAGCACCGCAAGGAAGAGCACGACTCGCATCGTTGGACCTTTCACGCTGTGTCCCTCCAGTAGATTAGTAGGCAAGAGTCACCGCCGCAGAAGCTGAATAGAGCAGGTAATTGATCCCGATGTCGGAGAGACCACTCCCCGGCCTTAGTAGGCTGACGGCGAGGTTGGTGATGATGTTGTTGGACAGAAGCGGGCGATAGCTGAGCCGCAGCGCATAGTCCTCGCCGATGTAATGGCCAATGGCTGGCTGTTGCAGAAGCAGGATCAATGGCTCGGTGGCGACAAACGTGAGTACATTGAGATTGAGGGAACCTTTCAGCTTGGGCGTCAGGTCCGCATCAAGGCCCGCTCCAACGAGAAACACCCCAGGGTTTACGAAATTCGATTGCCCTTGATTCTTGTCGGGCCGAAGGCTTGGAGCCAGGCTCAGTCGATTGACGATGTTGACACCCGTGGCGGGCAGCCCGATCGCCTGACGATTGAAGAAGCTGAAGCCGCCGCCCGCGAAGTCGACGTTGTCGACGATCGAATCGAATCCGGTCGCCTTATCGTCTTGGGGATTCGCGTCTCCAGAGGAGAAAAATGAAAAAATCTTGGGTCTCAACCAGTTGATGTCGATGCTGAGCTCGACCGCTGCCATCTGCGCGTTAATGAACGCCGGGCGGTTGGCCAGCGGATTGAAGTCGTCAACACCCAGTACCTGATAAAATGCATGACTAAGATTGGCGCGGCCTATGTGACCGTCTCCAGTCCAGCCCAAATAGTACGACCTCACATCGTGCGGACGGACGGAGCCAATGGCAGCGGGACGAACCAGAAACCCGTTCGTATCGTAAAGCTGGCCGCCCAGATCATGCGATCCGGCCAGATCCAGGTTGAAGTGGAAGCTAAACTGACTCGTGTAGCCGCGCCAGATGGTGTCTTGCCGGTAGAGGTTGATGACACCAACGTGCTGATGGCGTGAAGCAAACGTGTTTAGCTTGCTGTTGGTGTCCTTCTCTAACAAATAGAAGTAGGCGACACTCCACTGATATCGATTGCTATCAAGGTTCCCGAACAGTTTGATGCCCGGTTGATTGTCCGCGTAGATGAACCCGCGAAAGTCGCTGGTGAAACCCTGGATGCCGGCTCGAAACGACACGAAATCGAAGCGCCGACTGGCCCTGAACAAGCGTGCTCCTATGAAGAATTCCTGGAGCGAGATGGTCGCGCCGTTCCTGAAATTATAGTCGGTACGAGTGGTTCCCCGACGGAGGTCGATATTGATCGCACCAGTTTCCCAAACGCTCAGGTAGTTGACGTTAAACACCGGCGTGACACGTGCTTCAAAGTCCTTGGGGCGAAACGCTGTCGAGCCGCGAAACAGATCGAGGCTGACGATGATGTTCTGGTTCACCAGAATCTGGTTGCCGTTGCCAAAGAACTCGCTCGACCCCGGCGACGTGGGGCTAGCTCCCTGAGGGGTTGGCAGATAACGCGCCTCGACCAGCGTGTCCGACATCAGCGTCAATGCGAAGAAGGTATTTCTTCCATCGATGGCATAGTCACCTTTGAGAATGTTCTGGTTGTAAGGATCCCAAAAACGTCCTGTGTAGCCGATGCGCCACCGGTCTTGCACGGGGATCAGATCTTTTTGTTCCCGACCGACAATCAGTTTCCAGCTGTCTGCCGTGTGACATTTGCCGCAGTCGGTTCCGAGCTTTCCTTCGTGCTTGTCGTCCTGGCTGTGGCAGGAACTGCACGGTAGGAACCCCAACTTCCACTTGCGACTCTGCTCCTCCTCTACCTTGTTGAGGTGGCAGTTCTTGCACCGCTTCTGCACAGCCATGTCCAGGTGCTTTCCGACGAGGTTGAATTGGGTCTTCCGGTTATGGTCGAAGTTGTTCACCGGCCCCAGCCCGGGGGGTTCATGGCAAGCCTTGCAAACATCGCCCAGGCTGGGCTCGTGAAATTTCGACTGCGGCGATGGCATGCCGAACGTCCTCTGGGCGTCGCTTCGACGCACGGACGCGAGACAAAGCAGACTCATGCAAAGCGCGAGCACAGCGATAATCCGGTGACGCCACTGTCGACCTGCGCGCTCGATGTCACTCACGGGTGTGTCCCTCCCAGGTTTTCGGGTCGAGAAAGCGGCCGTGGGTCGGGCTATGGCAGCCATCTGGACCGCCGCAGAAGCCGCCGTACTTGTCTCCGTGTTTACTGGTGTTGACGTTCCGCTTGTGGCACTCGACGTCTCCACAGTTTCTAATCGGGGCGGAGCGTGGCTTGAATGCGGTCGCCCGGCTGGCTCCCTTGTGGCATTTGTCGCAGGCAGTGGGCCTCAGGTGCGCCCCCTCCAGCGGGAACTGCTCGTGCTTGAACCGCTCGGTGTTAATCCATGTGCCAGTGTCGGGGTCGTGGCAGTCCTTGCACTGCTTCCCCAGTTTGCCGCGATGACCGCGTTGCTGGTCCGTTTTTTGGTGGCAGCTATAGCAGTCCTTTGAAAGTTTGTAGAAGCCCTGGGCAACGTTTTTGTGGCAGGCCTTGCAATAAGATACGTCCTTCAGTTTCGTGAGGTCATGGCCGCCGGTAAGAGGGAAGTCGCTATCGGGGCGGTGTCCGACATAGGTCATTTTATTGATGTTGAGGTTCTGCTTTAGTGGCTGTCGGCCCGGGTCATGGCAGAGCAGGCACTGGCTCACCTTGACGTTCCCTCCGTGCGCCTGCGTGTGCTGGTGGCAACCCACGCAGTTGACCGACGAGAAGGTGGCCGGGGCTTTGCCGGTGACCAGGCCGCGCAGGTCCTCGAAGTCCGACTTGTCCTTGCCGCGATGGCAGCCGCGGCAAGCCTTGAACGTGGGCGCGGCGTGGCCGCCGGTCAGTGGGAAGCGGGTCCGCTTGCCATGCTCAAACACGGACTTCTCCCATTCGTCGGGGGTATGGCAGAACGAGCACTGCAGTTGCCCTTTGAAGCGCACCCCGTGCGGGTTCTTCTTCTCGTGGCAGGGCGAGCAGTCTGCGTATTGCTCAACAGACATGCCGAACTTGAGGTCCTTGTGACAGCCGCTACAGTCGACTTTTTGGTGCTGCCCTTCCAGCGGATACTTGGTCTCCTTCCGGTGGTCGAACGGGAGCCGCTGCTTCCAGTCGGCATCGGTATGACAGCGCTGGCACCGGTTGTCGCGCAGGGGACCATGGGAAGAGATGGGCGCGTGGCAGCCCTGGCAATCGGTAGGGGCTGTTAGAAAAGTGCGCTGGCCTGAGGGTAGTAGTTCTTTGTGACACTTTCCGCAATCGGTAGTGGCGTGCTTGCCATGCAGCGCAAAGCCCGTGCCTTCGGCGTGGCGCTCACGGAATTTCTCGGGTGGATCGCATCCCTCGAGCGAGCCCCACGTGACCAGCACGGTCCCGGCGTGCTCGTGGTGGCAGTTGCCGCACAGTTGGGCGAAGTCTGGGGGCTCCTTGGCGACGTCAGGACACAGTCCTGCGCGGCGTACTTGCGAGCCGGAACGCGGAGATCTATCGATGTCAAGACCATGCAGTCCGCGGTGTGCAGCACGTCGGCTGCCGATCTCTGCATGGCACTCCAAGCACTTCGCCGGGCTGGTGGGCGTGCGTCCTTTGCTGTCCTGGTGGCAGCGTACGCAGTCTGAGGGGGCACGCAGCGAGCCGTGCGCGTCGGACATGTCCCGTCCGCTGCCGCAGCCGACCTGCGACCAGCACAACACGCAGGCTAAAAGAGGCAGCAGCCAACCTGATCGAGCTGCCCAGCAAGAAGGTGTTCCCCAGAGCGCCATGCCATGACCTCAACCCGAGCCAGCTAACGGCTGAGTGCTGTAACCACGTGGACGACGGTCAAGACCAAGCCAATAACCGCCGCCGACCAGTGCAGAGATCGCAGGACCGCGCCCAGAGGTCGCGCGGTCTCTAGGCGATCCGCCAGCCGGCCTAGCCTATGCAGCCTGGCTGGGCGGGCTAGCCCCTCGGCAGCAGCGCGCACCGACCCAACAGTGCTTCCGCGTGTCCGATGGAGTTGGAGCCTGCAGAGCAGGTTCTGCAAGAGGGAGTTCCAGTGACGTGCAAGCAGCCCGCAGGCCACCGTGATCACCATGCACCAGAACGCCAACGCGCCTGCGTCCGTATAGCCGATCAACCGATAGTGCGTATGCAGCACGATCAGCGCCATCCCTACCAGACCCGCCCAGGCATGGAACGGAAGGGCGCGCATCAGCCGCCCCAGCAGACCCAGCGGCGGCTCGCTGTCTGGGCTCTCCGTGGCGTCAGGGGCACCAGCGCGGATTCCGGCATCACGACGCAAGCCGCGGATTCGCGCAAAAGGGGTGTAAGACGCCGCAATGGCCATCAGCATCGTGCCTATGACACCGAGCCCCATTCCCAGACCCGAAAGCGGGCTGTAAGCATACCGCGGTCGAGCGATCAGCGAGAGGCGCACAAGCCACTGGGTCAGCGAGTAGGGGCTGCCGCGACGCCGAAGTACCAGTTCCAGCGCTGCGACGGCAACGCCAAGAACCGAGAACCCCCACAGCCAGCGCAGCGAAGGAATCTGCGTGGGCAACGAGGCCACCAGTCCACGACGCCGGATCCACAGTTCTTCCAGCGAGAGTAGCTCACTGCTCGTCTGTCCCGGGCGCCAGGGCGCCGATAGCTCGTCCTGCCGACTCGCCGCCGGCGCACGCTTCAGGAAGATATCTACGGGAGAGAGCTCAAGCAATGCTTCCTTCTGGCAGGCGCTGATGCAGGCCTGTTGACCGCCATAAGACGTCTGACAGTGATCGCACTTGCTTGCGGTCTCGCTGCGGCGCTCGACCTCCTTATCGGGGGCAAAGTCTGCGCGGTCCGCCGTGTCGCGGGGCAACCGCTGCGCCAGCAGTGCGTTCCACTGCGGCGACTCATGCAGACCGTGCATCTGGATCGCGCCATACGGACAGGCCAGCGAGCACTTCTTGCAGCCGATGCAGTGGCTCTCGAAGATGCGCACCTCCCTAGTCTGGGCGTCGAACGCCATCGCATCGTAATTACAAGCCGCAACGCAGCGTTGGTCTCGGCAGGTGTGGCAACAGTCGGCGACAGCGATGGGGCCGATGCGAGGGCCGTCGATGCGCAGCCGACTGGCACCGTACCGTTCGGCGCATGCCTGCTCGCAGTCGCGGCAGCCCGTGCACTTCGTCAGATCCACGACGCGAAGTGTCTTCGCGATGAGCATGCCATGGCGGACGAAAAAATCCGCCACAGCAGTCACGGCAGGATCGCTGGACGCATCGATGATTTTCTGAGCCGCCCCGAGTCCAGCCGCCAGGCTTGACCGGACAGCCGGATACTCCTTTTGCCAGACCTCGATGCATGCGGCCGAGATGGACACGAGTGTTACGGGCGTAAGCGAGAAGAGGCCGAGGGCTGGCTCGCCATGCAGGTGCGCCGGGACCCTTAAATCTGGGCCAAGCAGTTCGCTTAGGGTAACGGCTGTACCGGGCTCAGTGAATGCCGCGAGATTTAGCGCTGCGCGCTGAAACAACGGCCCCTTGCGCGATCGCCAGTCGAACTCACGATTGGTCGCTGCAGCACCGTCCTCAGCGAAATCATGCTGGCTCCGCCACTCTTCTTCGAGGATCTCGTGCGCAAACCAGCTGAGGCCAAGGTGACCCTCGCAGAGCCATACGATCTGCTCATCAGTCTCGACCAGATGATCACGGCCCAACTTCTGCACGCCGATCGCGCCGCGCGCAATCTGCACCTTGACAACTGTCTCGGGTACGGACCGGAACAGGGGCAGTTCCCGCACCGCCTGCCAGATTCGATCGGCCTCATCGATCCCCGGCGTCCGGGCCAGCCGGGCACACAGTGTGCCCGGCTCCTTGATGGCCTGCATCACCCGGCTCTGCTGGAATCCGCGTGACCAGCCCCTCCAACTCGCCGTAGGCATCACGGCCTGCTCCTCAACGCCTCCACCGGGCGAATCGAGTGATTCTGCGGTGACTGCGTGAGCTACGTGGATAACAGGGGTTACGTGTGTCGGCCACTGAGGTTCAACCCGATCCACCACCGTAGCCGCCTCCGAGTGGTCGGCCCCGTCCTTATCAACCTCCAATTCGGAGCGGAATAGTCTCGGCTTTTCTTCTGCAGTCATGAATGAGCCTGCTCACTTCGACTGGTTGAGCGAGTAGGAGAGTTGCTTCGTTGAACCATTCGCCAAGATCAGATCGGGCAGGGTTTCGCTGGCATCCAGGGGAACTACGTCGAAAGCACTCCACCCGGACGCCGAATCCAAGAACTTGGACTCAGGCTTGAAGTCCCGTGCGCTGGCATTCTCACGAACGAAGACGTTTGATCCTGCAAGATACACAAGATCGGGATATCTATCGCCATTCACATCCTGCACTCGCAACTGTACCGGAGAGAGAGGTTTCCTAATATTGACTACGACCGGATCAAACCTGCCGCCACTCACTCCGTAAACCAGATCAATGGCACCGCTTTCGCTGGCAATCACGAGGTCAGCGTTTTCATCCATATCCAGATCGCTAACTAACATCGCTCCTGGCCCTTCCGAGATCGAAAGTTTCGGCTCCCCTGTAAGCTGGATGGGACCATTACTCATTTCTTGTTGAACCCGGAAAATCTGAAGATTTTCAGACGTCCCGCTACTCAATCCGACTGCAAGACGATAACTGCTACTGGCTGTATCAGAATTCACGACCGCCAAGCTCGATATCGCAGACACAAAAGCAGGTTTAGGGTCGGCAATATTCAACGAAACATCTATCTTCTCGAAGGAACGGAAGTCCAGGCTAACTGTACCTCCGTTGGACACCGCGGTTTGCGAAACAATGACATGCTGCTTAACTTTTGAAATATCGATTGCGTGGATCGTGACCTTTCTTGGATCAAGTGCAGAATAGGTGCCAGTGAAAAGATTCACCGGATCTTTGCACCCAAATTTTGGGGAGTCAACGCTCTTTTGGCCTGTGCATCGGTACACCCCGTCTCCGCGTGCAAGCAGGAGGTCGGGAACTGAATCTCCTGTTACATCGGTTGCAATCAGCCTATGCGCCTGCGCGGCCACTGGTAGGTTCATAGGCAGCCCATGCAAGAAGCCAGCCTCTGGGGTGAATTGAGGCCCCGCAGCAGTTGTCGTGCCCTGTCTAGAAAAGCCGAAAAGATTGAACCGGTTTTTCGCCACGACAACATCCGTTTTTCCGTCACCATTAATATCAGTACCTAAGATAACTTGCATACCATTATATTCCCTATTAATTTCGCTAGGCGGTCCGAAGGAAATCCTATCTGTATGATAGGAAAAGATTCCCTCGTTAGAGCGCCACTGGGATTTGTCGGGAAGGTCGATCACGATTCCAACAGGACCATGGCTCATCCTGTCTGGAGCTGCCGGCACCATCATTTTGAAACTGTCTGACGAAATGTTCCCAATAATTTGAGCGTTGATAGTTGTCGATATCGAGGTCCGCAATGAGCGATAGAAAGAGACTTTCATGTCGCCTCGGAAACCTCTTCCACGCACGGTGACTTCTTCTCCCCCCGACACCTTCCCCATTGGCGGTGAGATCGTCGCAACCGTAAGAGATGCATCCGGTGTCTTGGGCAGATCCTCCCTTATCGCCAGATCAACGGGCTCTCCCGTTGAGGCTGGCTCTGCAGGGACATCCAAGCTGGGCAAGCAGCCATGAGAGCAGACGAGGGTGCCACAGAATAATGTGCCTACAATCAGGGGAAAACGGGGAAGAAAGCCCATACTCTACCTCCTGCACCTACAGGAACTGTTCCCGTTCCAAATGTCAACAGCCATGTCACGCCCCGGTGAGTCGGCCCGGTCGAGCGTGTCGAAAGAAGATGCTTGCAAATCCAGAAGGCCCCTGTGCTAGCCTGCCGACAAGTCGCACAATCAGCGAAAGACACAGACATGATGCTCCTTACTTTCACCATGGTTCTGGGCTCCGCACAGCCTTCTCCCAGCGTGTCGACAAGCTCGTATGCCGGCTTCGAGCTGTGGGGGTTCTCACTGGCTGGTGTGCTGTCGCTGGCTGTCGCAGTGTTTGTCTATCTGCTGCGTATCGAAAAGGCAAAGTCGCGAGAGACGAAGCAGCATTACACCACCATCACCCAGGATCGCGAAGTCGAGGCGGACAGCCTTCAAAAACTCCTTGATGGAGCTAAGCAGGAAAAGCTGTCCCTTGAAAAGACCAAGGGCCAGCTTGAGCTACAGGTAGAGCGCGAGCGACGGGACGCACAAGAAGCACGAATGATGAACCCGTCCTTTAAGCGGCTCATCTATAACATCGCAACAATCGGTGCGTCTGGCAGCGGCAAGTCCGCTTTGCTGAATAAGCTGGTCGACCCTGCGTTCATGAATATCGAGGGGACCCGGCCGTCAACCCGCGAACAGCTGGATCGGACCGTCATCGTGTCGCTGAACGTGAAGAAGCACCTGCGTACGGAGCACGTGCTGCGATTCTATGAGTGGGGAGGGGAGTTCCTCGTAGATGCACAAAGCGAGATGCAGAGCATGTGCCGACCCGACTATCGTCAGGACGAGAATGGTATTGTCCGTCTCGCTGGCATCCAGGCCTTGGTATTTGTAGTTGATCTGGCCTGCCCGTCCAAACCGCCCGATCTCGCAAACCCTCAGAAGCACGTCTTCAGTCGCGAGCGCATTGCCAAGCAGGTGAATGGTTACTTTTCGTTCGATGCGATCAAGTTCCTGCTAAACCAGCGCATCCTTCCCTATCTGCAGATGGTAATTCTATTTGTAAACAAGTGCGATCGACTCGATGGCAACAACTTGAGCGAGATTGAAGAAAAAGTGACTACGGAGTACTTTAACGAGCTAATCATGGGCTTGCGCAACCACGCCCCAGCCGTCGAGGTCATCGTAGGGTCCGCGTACACCGAGGCGGGCCTTCACAAACTGTTCGCTACGCTGACCACCCATGTCCTGCCAAAAGATGCGTGGGATGGCAGCTTGAGGCATCCCGAGGAGATCACCGCAGGAGTGGCAAACACTAAGGAGCCAGGTCCAGTCCCACCGCGAGCCGCCACGACTGGCCATCGCCCCCCCCGAGCCGATGAGGCCGCGTAACTCGAATCAGCCATCTCGCCAAGGCATCCGTTACTCATGGAAGTCCCTCGCTATAGTCGCAGAGAGTTGAACAGCTGGTGGTATCACCAGCTACATGGTCACGTCCCCGGTGCCGAGCAGGAGAAGATTCTCGAGCCAGCGCCCGACACCGAACTCCTGGCCGCGCCGCACATCCAGACGGCTTGGCGGTTTTTGAGTTCCCTCGTCCCGCGGTTGGATGAGGGGATCGGTTTGGCGTTTGTAAACCTCTCCACTCAGCCACAGCCCGGCAGCGGCGGCATGGCGGTGATCCTGGCGCTGCGTACGCTACGCGGTTCTGGAATCGTAGACCACCAGGGGCGCGAAGGGGCTCTGGTTCGACACGGCATCCTCGCAGTGAACCGGCTCATGGACATGCTGACGCTAAAGGACGCGGCGACAGCGCTGGTGCGCCATGCCATTGACAGCGCGAGCCTGGCAAAGACGGTTTCGGTTCCGACGAAGGCCGAGTTCGCGGAGTCGTCGCGCCGCGTCGAGGGCTCCGTCGACTCCTGGTACGGCACCTATCACCGGAACGCGCAGTGGGACGTAAGCGAGCGCAAGCAGTCCCTGCTTGACTATCTGCGCACGTTCAGGACGCTGCCTCAGCTACACCGTCCACGGCTAGACGGCCAGTACGTCGGCAGCAAGGCGAACAAGCTGATCTACGTCGAGTACCCCGAGGCGACGCCGCTTATCGACCTGATCGCCTACGCCAGTCAGTTCGCTGCCGCTCTGCACCTGTCGAACTTCGCGGACAATCCGTGGTCTTCCATCGAGATCGGAACCAAGCTGACAGACCCCGTCGGCCATGGAATCACGATTCGGTTTGTTCCCAGCCAACTCGTGCGACTCGACGCGCCCGGGGCGCGTTTCGACATGCATAAGCAGATGCCCGAGCCCGCCCAACGTGACGCCATCCTGCAGATGCGGAAGCTGATGCAAGAAATGTTCAACGCCACATGGGAACGGCAGCCCCAGCAGACCGGGCCACGTGTCCCTCGGACGGTGCTCCCGACTGAAGAGCAAGTTGAGGGCGATACAATCAATGTTCCAGACTCTGCAATTACGCCGCAACTCGACTCGGGCGCGGCGCTGACCGTTGTTGCTCCCAGCGAAGGGCTCACCATCCCGCTGCCAGATGAGCGAGACGCGGACCAGTCGCCACGTCGACCGCGTGACTCGTCCGGAGATCTGGTCGCTGCTCGGCCCCCCGTAGCGATGTCATCGCTCGACAGCACCCGCGTGGACATGCTGAGGCTGCCCCACGAAACAGCGGCGCTTGAAAGCGTGAGTCCCACCAGCGCGCCATCAACCGGGCAGTTGTGGCATCGACGGCTCATCGAGGTTGCCCTGGCCGCCATCGCGCTGAGCCTGTTTGTCCTGACCTACCTGGTCAACGACGCAGCCAAGGGATTCAAACAGCTCAACACAATCCTCGAGAAACTCAACGTTATCGACGAAGGCCTGGGGCGACTATTGGTGAACGTGGGCTCCCGTCCTGCTGTCATCGGGAGCGGCGCTGTCAACCCAGTCCGTCCCTATGTTGGCGCGCAGAATACGGCTTCAGGGACTCCTGAAACCAGCCCCAGCAAGCCAAACCACTCAGAGACGCATAAGCCGAGTTCAAAGAGCAGTTCAAACACCAAGTCCACTAGGCCACAAGAGCTGCCATCGGGGTCCCCGACACCGGCCAGTACCGGGAGCGCGACGACGGCGCCCAAACCAAATTCCTTGCCCGGGCCGTGACAACAAGATTCGTCCAGGCGAAGGAACCGCAGCCAGACCTGTCAAATCGTGATTCAATGCGAGCCAGCCTGTAGAGAGAGGCGTACAAAGTTGGACAGCGTCGACCAAGACATCCACGAAGTTCTCAGTCGCAATGGCTACTCAATCAAGAACAGCCTCGGTCGCGGCGGACAGGGTCGCGTCTATCGAGTATACGACGGGCGACAGCACACAGATTTGGCACTCAAGATCCTGGTCGGCCAGGACGGCGGTGCCCGCACTCGAATGGCGCAGGAGTTCAGTTTCCTCAAGACGAACAACCACCCGAATCTGCTGAACGTGTTCGAATTCCGCGAGGCAGAGAGGAACGGAGTCCCCTACCTATGGTTCACCATGGAGCTCTGCCGCGGCTCACTGAGCTCTGAGCTACCTCCCGAGGAGGTGGACCGGGCCTTCGAGAACGAAGACGAGTCAACGCGCACAAACTTGCGAGAAATCGTGGCGCTCCGCCGCAGCCAGCGACGCTCGGTCGGGCGCCTGCACGTCGCCGATCTGCGGCAGCGTCTGGTCTGGGTCATGGAGTGCCTGGACGCGCTGGCGTTCATCCACCAACAGGGCATCTCGCACCGAGACATCAAGCCGGCCAACTTGCTGATCAGCACGGATGGACGGCTCAAGCTGGGGGACTTTGGGACCGCCAAGCTAGCCTGGTCAAACCTGCGCTCAAGCCGCAGTGAGCGTACCTACTTGATGGGCACGCCCGTGTATATCGCTCCGGAGCTGTGGCGCGCAGCGCAGGAAGGGGACATGGCTGAGCAGGATCTGATGCGCTCAGATCAGTACGCCTTTGCCATCACCCTGGTCGAACTCCTGCAGCGAGGCAAGCAGCTCTCCAAGCTGGAGTTCCTGCCATCACCACCGCAGACTCCAGCCGAATTTGTCCTTTATCATCAGGTGCACAGCAGTGGGATCTACGAGGACATCCGGATCCCCGAGCGCGATGGCACCCCCGAGAGCTCGAACGAGGTGATCAAAAAGCTCTTGTCACCGAATCCCTACCACCGCTACGACAGTCTCGGGCGCTGCTTGATTGATCTAGTAGCCTCTTTCTTGAAAGACAACCTCCTGCGAGCTTAAGACGGAGATGGTGAACGCATCATGAAGTCAGTGGAGGCGGGTGAAAACAAGCAAGTGGAAGGGCAAGTGCCCAGTGCGGTCCTGCATCCTGGTGCGCCAGACGCAGGCAAGGAAGCCGATGAGCTGTCGGCCTCTCTGTTGGAGATCGACCCGCCTCAAGTAATCGGACATGCCATTGTGACCGTGCTACCAGTTGCCATCGAGCAGCTTGCGGTCACCGACAAGGTAGCGCGGGCCGTTGAGCCCGGTGCCAAGTCGACCAACCCGCTGCCGCTAAGCCAGGAAGAGCTCAACTCAATCCACTCTGTCTCGCCGCCATCCAGTCCGCGTGCGCACGGTGCCTCGCTACTGTCTGACTTCGTTCCATCGGCCATCCACGAGTCGCAGTGGGTACGTCCGACCGTGGGTAACGGCGAGCGTGCCGTTCTCTCAGGAAACCTAGGCGCTCACGCCGCTGCACGGAAGACGGCCGGAGAACTGCCAACCGCTGCTTCTATCAACGCCAGGCAGGTCCTTGGAGCCGGCTGCACCGGTGACAAAAATGCGCTTCCCGTACCTATGTTGGAAGAACGAGCGGCTTGGCTGGTAGTACAGGAGGCCCCCCCTCCGTATCTCCGTGGCAGCCTCCTCCTCCTCGCATGGCCCGCCGAGCCCCGCCGACCGCTCTCCCTGGGCTCAGATCCCGGCTGCGACATCGTTCTTGCATCTCACGGTGTATCGCGAGAGCACGCCGAGATCGGGTTCGATCGGGCGCGCGGACAGTTCTTTATGGCAGATCTGAAGTCCACTAACGGGACCTACCTACAACGCCCAGGGGAGTCGGGCGTCACGCAAATAGTCGGGCAGGCAGATCTTTCCGACGGCTGCGTCATCCGGTTTGGAGCGGAGCAGGTTCGCTTGGTCTTCCGCTGCTACATGGGTGCCCCAGGTGCTTAAGATGAACTTTCTCAGACGTTCTCTCCTGTACAAACTGGCGCTCCTGGGGGAGTTAGTGAGTCCTGTGGCATTCTCGCAGCCGCCGCCCCGTCCGCCGGTGCCCGATGCTTACCCGACCGATGATGCGATGTCCTCTAGTCAGCCTGCAGCAGGCTCAAGCGCAGCCCGCTCGATTGAGGCTCCGCAGGCGATCGCGGCAGCCGGTCTTCTCCTGCCCTCTAACGGCCCGCGCTGTGTAACCGACGGACAGAGGGGCTCGTGGCTGTGCTTACAGGGACTGCGCAATGTGGGCACGACGCTGCGTGCCTACATGACATATGTCCAGGGCGCGGATGGTATTCAACTCGTCAAAAACCCAACGCTGTCGCTCGACGGAGTGCCACAACGCATCGTCGGCTCCAATAGCATTGCGAAATCCGGCGAGCCGCTTAGCGTGCTGATAGTTGTGAAGCTTGTCGGAAACCTGTCCGACGCCGAAGTTCACTCGAGCCTGCGCGTCGCAGTGGACAATGTCATTAGTAAGGCCCAGAAGCTTCCGGGCAGCCGCATTGGCCTGATCGGCTACAACGTGCGGCGCGCAAACTACCAGCCGAACGTCGAATTGGGTGATGACGCCGGCCTGCGGACCGCGGCACAGCTCGTGCCGCCTGTCGGCGTCGGCTTATCGTTCGAGCTATTTGATGCATTGAATGAGGCAGTCAACCGACTGGAGCGCGAGCCGTCGGAGCGGCGCCGAGTGCTGCTGGTCTTCACTGATGGTATCGAGAAGGACCGAGACCGGGAGCGTCTATTCCAACAGCTGGCGCAGCGCGTGGCCCGCGCCGACGTACTCGTGCAAGTCGTCATGATGCCGAATCGTGAGCCCCAGCCGTATATCAGGGCGCTGGCGGACAATACGGGCGGCATGACGCAGGTTCCGCAAGACGGGGACGGAGTGACTCGCGCCTTCGGCCATTTGGCCGACACGCTGCTGAACCAGAGTGTGGTCACGTACGAACTGGCCAATCCGACGACTGCTCGTCTTGACAGCCGGCAGCGACACAACATCGTGCTCGCGTATCAGGGCCTGAGCTTGTCTGCGGCCGAAAACATCTTGTGGCCGAGCGCGCCCGCCGCGCAGCAGCCAGCGGGGAGTCAGACGCAGCAGAATGACCGCGCGCCGCTGGATCCGAGCTTCGTACGCACGCTCTTCGGGGGACTTGTCTCGGTGACCGCGGTGGCGGGACTCGGGCTCCTTCTGATAGAGCTTGTTCGGAGGCGATACCGGAATGGCCCGCAGCCAGAGGGAACTGGCAACGTCTTCCTCCTAGAAGGGAACGCACCCAAAGGCGCAGCAGGTGCGCGCGCCCCAGTCGCCGCCGTACCGCTGTTCCCCACGACAAGGCCTGGTCCGATGGGGCGTTCAGCACCGCTGGTCGTGCTCTGGCTATACGAGGTTGGTCGGCGGCGGACGCACGTCGTGTCCCGCTTCCCCTTTAGCATCGGCAACGATCTGGACTGCGATCTGGTGCTGAAGGGCGTAGGCGGTCAGGTGGCCTCCTGCCAGATCTGCTTCGATCGTCAGCAGATCTTGCTCAGGAAGTGGCAGGGCGAGCCGCCGCAGATGAACAACAAGCCAGTGGACGGCACCATGCCCGTGCACGGTCGTTCCGAGTTCACAGTGGCGGGCCAGCTCTTGGTACTCTTCGAGACGACGATAGCCTAGGCGCACTGGCTCGTGATAGGCATGGAACCCATGAAGAACTTCGCCCGCCCCTTCAGTTTCGTTTGGATATTGGGCATGCTTCTGGCGGCAGGTTGCCTAGAGACCAAGACCAAAATCCTTAACGATTCGATTCCTGGCCCCCCCTACGTAGTGCTTGTGCCGACTGAGAAAAGTCCAGACCCCGCGGTTATTACAAGCGACCGGATCGTCGTTGGCATCGTTGGCAAGCCGATCGCACGTGCGCAGTTTGTCACAACCCTGCCAGTCCTGGGCCCGGCAGAGGTACGATGCCAGATCTCGTTTCATCGGCTGCGCGTCCCCCAGACCGATTTTAGTAGCGATGAGACCCTCAATTTCGACATCAAGCCAGCGAACGACCCAGACTGGAACTGTAGCGAGTCCCCGGGGGCTGGCCACAAAGACGTGATTTGCCATGTTGAGCGCGCGGGCCTTGCTCAGATCCGGTTGGAGTCGGCGAACCCCAACATGGCAGTTGGCTTCGGCTTCCTCTGCAGCCAGAAGCCACGCCTGGCGCAGCTGACACAGACAACGGTAAAGAAACCTGCTCGCAATCCGAGCCAGACGATGGCTAGTTCGAAAGAGCCCCAGGATGGTGCCCATGGCACAGTCGCTGCCACCAAGACCAACGAACCTCCTCTTCCCATCGTAGACTCGATCGAGAAGATCGTGTCCGCTGCCGTCGAGGGTAGTGATGATAAACACAAAGTGCTGACCCTGTCTCCCTGCAAGGAACCCCTGCCAGTCTCTAAAGGCAAGGCTTTCTTTGACAAGCTGCGCCGGTCCTTCACCTTCACTGTCGTTAACAGCAAGCGCTGCGAAATCGAAGTAGCAGACGTCCCAGAGAGCGTGCTAGATGCAGCGGACCCGCCCGTAAAGCTTACTCGGTAAACAGAACATGCAGACCTTTTTCACACCATCCCCCAATGCCCACTCCTTCTTGGTGGACTAGGCCCATGATCGCCCCTCTTCTGAAACGAGTGCCTCTCCGATTGTTGTGCACCTGGCTCGTGCTCGGTGCACTGCCCAGCGTCCGCGCTGACGAATCGCAGAGAAGCCCCCCAAAAAAGTACTTGGTCCTTGGCTTCTACGAGAACAACAGTCTGTCATCGCAACTCAGGGATAATGTCAGCGAAGCGATACTCAACAATAGCGGACGCATAGCGCTGCGACCTCTTCTGAATGATAGCAGCCAGGGACTGGCCTGTTACCAACTTTCCTGCCTACAGGCACTCGCCAGTCAATTCTACGATGCTGACTACATCGTTGGCGGATCGAGCCAGATGGTCCCGGACACTGCAGATTATCAACTCCATGTTTGGATCTTCGATACGAAGGCCACAGACAAGCCGACGTCAGAACGTCTGGTCTGGAATAAAGCTGACTGTGTCGGTTGCCAGAACAAGGACGGTGCCCGCAGCGACAAGCTGGCTGCGCTGATGACCGCGACCATTGAGAAGTGGCTCGTCAAGGACGAGAGAAATAGAGACGAGAGCAGAAGAGCGGTGTCGGTGAATGCGGACCAGCGCCCCTGTTGGACTTTCACCCGCGGCTTGACAGTGGGCGCTGGGGCCGGCCTGACCGCCGCCGGTCTGATCGCAGGCTCATCGGTACTAGCGCTGGCCGGTCCTTCGCTAGAGCTGACCGATCAGAACGGAGATCATTATCGAAACCTAGACGGCACGGTCTGGCGCCCGTTCGCTGCCCCAGGCTTCACGGCTTTGGGGGTGGGGCTGGCTGGCATGATCACTGCATTGGCCGGGGGGCACCTGTTCGGCCCAGGTCCTGTACGAGACGCGAGCGGCCGTTGCACCGCTCCGGAAAACCGTCGCTGGACCCCAGTACGAGGCGCGGCGGTGGGGGTGTTCACCGGGCTGCTTGCGGCGGGGCTGAGCGCCGCGCTCCCGTTGAGTGTTGCCCACCGTAACATTACTTGCTTTACGATCAGAAACGAGATGCAGCACCGTAGCCGCGATCTGGCCTGTGATTGGTCAGGGAACATGGGTGTGGCGTGGGGGCTATCTGGCGGTGCAGTCCTTGGCCTGTCCATCGCACTGCTTTGGCCCGCGCCTTGAACCGTCAGCCAAGCCCGGCAGGAACCTCATGTGGATTTCGGTTTGGTACCAAGGATTTCGCAGGCCAAGCAGGTCCCTCGCTCTGCTCGAGGAACTACCATGATGTTATACTTGCGGACGGATGGTGTAGGATGGTTTCTTCGGTCTCGGCTTCAACTATGACGTCTCGCTGGAAGGAAGTAGCGCACACCCAGGCACGGCTCAACGACCGTCGTCGCCATCCAGCAGAGCAAATCAAGGAACGCCACATGTCCAGGACGTTTGGGTTATTGCTGTCTCTCTTTGTGTACACGGGTTGTCCTCCGATTGTCCTCAATGAGACGGATGATATGAATTCGACAATGGCAGACATGGCGAGCCAAGAATTCGACGTATTGGCGAACCTTGAGTGTACACCATCAGCGTATAATTCGCCCAATACAAGGACGAAGCCGTCCAGCCTCCAGCCGGGTGTCAAGTTAGCTCTGGTAGGGAAGACCTCAATCACATTGTCCGTCGACCCCATGAACAACTTCTGTGGATTCGGAACGCTCGAGCAATCCTCTGCTAAGCTTACATGCAGGGTGCCTCCGGAAGCACTAAGCGGATTCAAGGACACATCGACATATGATGTCATCATTGACCAAACTGCCCGACTACCCGTATATTCAGTTTATGGTGATGGCATTGCAGCAGCAGCAGCTTCTCTCTCGTTGACACTGAAGGAGGGGACGAAGGAGGTGTTTGTGCTTCGAGCGGGTCCTTCCCCCATAGGTAGTCTCGGCGTGCTCGGAGCGAGCGAGCCAACAATCACTACATCAACCTCGACGCAGACACCAGCGATCGCGCTTAGTGCTCTCAGCCTCGGGGTCAATTTTGAAGCCTATACTATGTGCAACACGGGCACGTCCATCAATGTTACGCCTACCTTGTTCAAATGGGACGTGACCAAGTTCAGGCTCAAAGCTCGGCCCCACTAGTCCATACGGCCGCTCACCTTTCTGGTTGTCTATCATGCCCTTAGATCCCTGGAGCTACCCATTGATCGCAGCTGGTGCCACTGTGGGGGCTGGAGCACTCGCCACATGGCTCCAAGCCAAGCAGCGGTTGCAGACGAGTACGATCTGGCAGCACTCGATCAACTCAAATCTTTGTGTCGGTTGCGGCAACTGTGTCGATGTCTGCCCGCGGGATGTTCTCAATCTCATCGACTACAAGAGCCGGGTGGTCAAGTTTGACGCTTGCATCCAGTGCCGCGAATGCGAGGCGGCCTGCCCGACGCAGGCTCTGCGAATGCACCGCGAGGGCGAGAAGCCAGCTCCCCTGGAGAGCCCGGTCCTCAGCGACTACTACGAGACGTCCCTCCCGGGGTTGTACCTGGTCGGCGAGGCCGCGCTCGCTCAGTTTGTCAAGAATGCCGTGAACATGGGGCGGGCCGCAGTCGAACACATCATCCGTATGAGCGGCCTCACCCCGCTGTCGAGCAGGCCACTACCAGCTGGCAGCGCGCAGACTCAGGACGTCGACGTCCTAATCGTTGGAGCGGGTCCGGCCGGCCTCTCGGCTGCGCTGACCTGCACGCAGTATCCAATCTCCTTCGTCGTCATCGAGCGGACCGACACCGCGGTCAACACGGTCATGAGCTACCCCGCTGGCAAGTCAGTGCACGCCATGCCGCCCGACGTCGAGAGTGTGGGGCTCCTGCCAGTCCGCGACTTCACCAAAGAAGAGCTTATGGTGGAGTGGAACCAGCTGACGACGGCGGTGATACCGCATCTGCTGCTACAGACCGGGGTTGAGAAGGTGACACGAGCAGAGGGCGGCTGGTTCGTGGTCGAGACCGACCGCAAGCAGCGCTTCCGCGCCCAGCGCGTCATCCTGGCTGTGGGTGAGGGCACGCTGCGTGGCCCCGACGAGAAGACTCCCGGCAAGCACCTCCGCCACGTGCGCGTCGGGCTGGACAATCCCAGCCGCTACCGGAAGCAGACTGCGCTAGTGCTGGGCGGGGGTAACGTCGCTGTAGAAGCCGCGGTGCAGCTCGCGGATCCAAAGCTCGAGAACCGAGTCATCCTCGCCTACCGCGATAAGCGGCACAAGATGAAGGCCAGCGCGAAGAACCGCGAGGCGCTCAGCTTGATGGAGGCGCAGCAACGCGTTGTCGTCGAGTGCCAGGCCACGGTGGAGTCCTTTGAGTCAGACCGCACCACGCTGAACCGCAAGAGCCGCGGTAAGAAGGAGACGGTGCCGACCAGCGCGGTCTTTGTCTGTTATGGGAAGGAGCCCGGACGCAAGTGGCTTAGCCAGCTCGGTGTAGCCTTCCAAAAAGTGCCGCACGGCGAGTTCTCACGCCCGCCCACAGATCAGATTGTGAGGCGCCTGCTCACGCAGCCTCTTCCTGCCGAGTTGGCCGGCGCGTCCCTCCCGCCGCAGCCTGATGCTACAGTGCGGGCGAGCCGCGATACCGTCACCGTTGCCATCGGCTCCACCACGGGCTCGACTATTGTCATGAGCGAGTCCGAGCTGCAGTCGGCCCTCAAGCAGGCTGGACCGAAGACAAACTTGCAAGACAACGCGCCTACGCTGACCATGACGATGGCGCCAGCGCCTTTTACGGGCTCATCTGAAGCGGAAACTATCAGGATGGTGTGGCACCCGATGCAGCGCATGGACAAGGTCAGGGTCGACCCCAGCCGCTTGTCCGTCGCCCAGATGCAACAGCTTCGCAAGGGTCGGCCGTCGCGCTGATCAACACAGTGCGTGCGGTCTGTCCGCATTCGGGCATCGAGCGGCCAACGACAGACGCATTGCCCGTAGCAGCCAGCTCAATGCGCGCGGCAACAAGGTACCGCCATCTCTCTTCGCCATGTGGCCGCCCTCTCGTAGCTGAACCCGAACAGCACCATCCGGTAGACGAGGCGCCGGCTGGGCTGGGCCGCAGCAGCGGGGTCCGGCAAGTCCATAGAGAACTTGCTAGATGCCGATGGCAACTTCTCGACTGTCGGTGCAGGTGCATTACTATCGAAGGCAAGCGGGCCTGAGCCCGCACCGTGCGCAGTGGAGCGCTGGTTTGTGCGGTCGATGGCTGGCGACGCGAGCGGCACAACTACGCCCCAACATCGTAAACCGCGGTTGCCCCAGGGGCATTCTGAGCGACCCAGGCCGCCTTAGCCGATCACTGGGTCGCCGGTGTGGTCGCGCTCTTGTCGCGATGCACTCGGGTCTGGAGCCGGGATTTATGCCAGAAGAACACTGTGAGCAGCGCGAGCGCTAGCAACAGAAAGCCCACAGCTGTCCTGAGCGGGCCTGACGCGGCGGCTAGCTGAGCGCCCGGAGAGGTCTTGGCAGGAGAGAGCGCAGGGGCACGCAGTCGCTCGGTGATCGACGTGCCAACCGATGGCTCGACCCCTGAGTTGGAAGCAGGAAAGGTAAACATCGCTGTCGGTATCTCGTCTGGATAGACGAGCACATGCTCAGCTCTGAGAGTCGTCACCAGATCGTGCACTCGCGGGCGCTCCTCCTTTTTCTTCGCCAGCATCCGTTCGATGAAGGCCGCCAACCCAGGAGACACCTCCGGGACCAATTCGCGCAGCAGCGGCGGGTTCTGCCAAAGGTGCATCGCCAAGACTTCAGCGACGACATCGGACACAAAGGGGCAGCGCCCAGCGAGGGCCCGGTAGAGCATCACTCCAAGCGAGTAGACATCGGACTGCTCGTCAACGGTTGCGGCCCCCTGGCATTGCTCGGGCGACATGTACATCGGCGTGCCCATCAGTAGGTCAGCGCGAGTGTTCACTGTGCGTACTTGGGAGTTCTGAATCCCCAGCTTGGCAATCCCAAAATCGAGAACCTTGACCCGTTCGCGACCTTCCACTTTCGCATCCGGGATCAGCATGATGTTGTCTGGTTTCAGATCGCGATGGACGATTAGGTGCTTGTGTGCGGCCGCAAGTACTTCTGCAACCTGGCGGCCAATACGCTGAACGTCCTCGATGGACAGCCTGCCGCAGCGTACGAGTCGTTGGCCCAGCGTCTCGCCTTGTAGCAGTTCCATGACCATATAAGGCAAGCCGTCGGGTTGCTGTCCGAAGTCGTAGATCTGGACTAGGCCCGGATGCCCGAGCCTACGGAGCACAACAGCTTCATTGTGGAAGCGGTTAACAAGTTCCTTATCCGCCGCAAATTCCGAACGCAGAATTTTAACCGCACAGCGGCGACCGGTGCCCTCCTCGATCGCCTCAAAGACAGACCCCATCCCGCCTTCGCCGATGAGGCGGAGCAAACGATAGCGTCCGAACTTTTTGTCCACGAGACGTCGTGCCTCTATCCGATAAGACAGGAGTACTCGAGCCAGCCGTAACTGAGTTGCGGCTGGCATCTCAACCGGGTGAAGTCTGCCGTCTCTGCCGAATCGCGCAGTGTCGCATCTACCTTCGCAAAGAGATCCCAGAGGGAGCCGAAAGCCTCCGACCATGCCACGTCCATTCCTGGGTGATCTCTGAGTAATGGATCCGGTTCTGGAGTCATTTCAAGCAACGGTCGCATATCCGCTGACGCCGTAGCACTAGAATCTGCGAACAGGTCAGATATTGCAGCCGGTTCATCGCCAACTCCGTGGGAAACGAACTCAGCAGTTAAGCGGGAGTGGGCGGCACGGTGGCTGCGGGCAGGCAAGGGCCAGCTCGCTGCCCTCATCGCCCCGCTGACGCTGCGCGACCCTGGACAGCCCTTCGCCACCGTGCCGCCTGGCCATTAGGACTTCCTGCTGCGCAGTCCGTCCTCTTTCGGACGGCTGCTGCGACATGATATCCCTCGGACCGAGGCTCAGCCGTCGGCTTGCGCCTTTTCAGCCTGTGCCCACGCTTTTGGGCGATGAGCATTGCAGCCTTCTTGCTGCACAAAATAGTCGAGCCACGCAATTGTGCATGCTCCGCGCGATCGTGACCGCCCATTCCAGGGCATCGTGACCGCCCATTCCAGGGCATCGTGACCGCCCATTCCAGGGCATCGTGACCGGTCATTCCACGGCATCGTGACC
>Ga0075163_10002992_pt1 | contig 22754 bp, 21 predicted proteins | sample JI1023141ADNA_FD_71478 | JGI IMG/M metagenome (GOLD analysis project Ga0075163, IMG submission 71478) | Wastewater effluent complex algal communities from Wisconsin, to seasonally profile nutrient transformation and Carbon sequestration -... | ecosystem: Engineered > WWTP > Effluent > Algae... | reverse complement strand
GCAGGCACCGCGCGTGCGCCTGGTGAGCGAGCCCGAGATGAGCGACTACGACAAGCTGTCGTGGCTGGTGCTCGGCCGCGCCAGCGACGGCCTGGCGCGCGCGGACACCGCCCTGCTGCAGCGCGCCGCGCTGGCCATCCTGGCCGGCGAGAACGAAAGCCCGGACGCCGTGCTGCTGGCCAACCTGGGGCTGGACGAACTGTCCGTGCGGCAGGACGAGAGCGGCGAACTGCGCGAGACCGTGGTGACGCTGGGCAAGCAGCTGTCACGCCGCTGGTACGTGGGCTACGAGCGCGGCGTGAACAGCACCACCGGCACCTGGCAGCTCATCTACCGCGCCGCCCAGCGTTTCACCCTGCGCGCCCAGAGCGGCGCCGACAACTCGCTGGACGCCATCTGGACCTGGCGCTGGAACTGAGGCTCCTACAATCCGCCACCCCCCGCCGCCGTAGTTCAATGGATAGAACGGGCGCCTCCTAAGCGCCAGATGCAGGTTCGATTCCTGCCGGGGGCGCCAAGGACTCATCCAACCGAGTCCAACGGCGCACACCACACAGCCCAATTCCCTCTGTGTAGCCCTTCAGAACAGTGCAGGCGGCTCCGGGGGCGTCCAATTGCATCCGGCAGCGTTTGGGGGTAACTTCGGGGGTAGCCGGTCAGGGTGTCCGGTGAGTTACCCCCATCGGAGAGTTACCCCATGGCGCTGACGGACACAGCGATTCGCAAGCTCAAGGCCGACGATCCGAAGCGACGCCACTTCGACGAAAAGGGCCTGTATCTGGAGCTGTCACCGGCCGGCGGAAAGTGGTGGCGCTTCAAGTACCGCTTCGCCGGCAAAGAGAAGCTTCTGAGCATGGGCGTCTATCCCGAGGTGAGCCTTGCGGAGGCCCGGCGCCGACGCGATGCAGCGCGCTCGCTACTGGACGAACAGGTCGACCCTGGTGCCGAGCGCAAGGCTGCGGCCAGTGCGCAGCGCGCCGCGGCCCTGAACACCCTGGAGGCAGTCGCAAGGGCATGGCTCGACGACAAGGCCTCGGGATGGTCGGACCACACTCGCGGGAACGTCACGGCATCCCTGGAGAACCACGTCTTCCCCCGGATAGGAAGCCGGCCGTGCAAGGAGATCAAGGCGGGCGAGATTCGGGACGTGGTCAAGGCGATTGACGCATCGGGCGCTCGCGACCAGGCCGGCCGGGTGTTTCAGCGGCTGCGCGCGATCTACCGCTACGCGATCCAGCACGACCTATGCGAGGCCGATCCGACGTACTCGCTGCGCCCCTCTGAGATTCTGTCGAAGCAGAGCGTGAGGCACCGCGCCGCGCTGGCCGAGCGGGACGTGCCCGCCTTCCTGCGCAAGCTCGACGCCTACGAAGGCGACCCCAACACGCGCAACGCCCTGGAGTTCCTGATGCTGACGGCGACCCGGCCGGGCGAGACCCGCGGAGCGACCTGGGGCGAGATTGACGAAGAGCGAAGCCTCTGGCGCATCCCGGCAGAGCGCATGAAGATGAAGGCCGAGCACCTGGTGCCACTGTCGCCGCAAGCGCTGGCCGTGCTCAAGCGCGCCAGAGAACTCGCCGGCAAGAGCGCCCTCGTGTTCCCCTCCCCCTTCTATCCCAACAAGCCCCTGAGCGAGAACACGCTGAACAGCATGCTCGCGCGCCTGGGCTACAAGGGCATCGCGACCGCGCACGGATTCCGCACGCTCTTCTCGACCTGCGCGAATGAGGCCGGCTGGAACGCGGACGCCATCGAGCGCCAGCTCGCCCACGAAGAGCGAGACGAAGTGCGCGGCGCATACAACCGCGCCCTCATGCTTCCTGAGCGCACGAAGCTCATGAAGTGGTGGGGAACCAAGATCGACGCGTTGCGCAAGGTCGCGAAGGTGCTGCCGCTCAAGGCAGCGTAGCAAGCGGGGCCAGCGAACGCAGCAACGAACGCCGGCCCCTGACCACAACGTGCAACCCTGGAAGGACACGCACACCATGGCTACCGAAACTCTACAGTCAAGCACGCTCACTCCGGGCGGCTTCACGCAGACGCACCCCGAGGACTTGATCGTCCGGGCCGAGTGCTTGTCGGACCTGATGCAGTGGATCGAGAGCGCTCGGGCCTACATCGCGGAGGCCGAGTACAAGCTAAAGGGCAGCGGCCTCGTCATGCACCTGGACTGGAGCGACAACGAGTCTTACGCCCTGATCCAGCTCCACATGATGCAGGCCGACGCCCTGAAGACCGCGAGGGCCATGGTCAACGCTGGCAGCGGCTGGCCCACCACGGTCGCGCCGGCCCAATGAACCGAACCAGGCGCAGCGCCGCGCGTGAGGCGAAGCTCGAGCAGTGGGCGCGGGATCAGCGGTTTCGCGCCCTCAATGCCGACGACTGCGCGCCATCGATCCCACCCTGGGCGCCGAAGTGGCTGCGCTCGCGGCTTCGCGTCGCGCGTGATGACGCCGGGTTTCAGGCCTGGCTGTCTCGCGTCGAGGCGTGAGCACGCCCCGCAAGAAGGCTGCGCCTGGAAGCGTGGCCGGAAACACCACAGGCAAGCGCTTCACAAAGCGCCCCGCATTCGAAGGCGGCTTGGTTGGCCTTGACAGCGCGGACTACTTCAGACTTCAGCGTGCGAAAGCTGAGGCCGCGGACGTACTCGCCGCAGTTGGGTATGTCGCAGCCAGTCTCTACGGCAAGCACGGGGAATGCTTCGCTCTTGAGCGAGTTCGGCTCGATGGTCACGACGACGACTCTCCGGCCGGACTGGCTGCGCAGGCACTGCAGCAGTGTCGCCAGTTGGAAGCGTACTTGGACAACTACCCCGATGAGCCCATCGCGCGAGCCTGGGAGAGCATCGCCGACTATGCCTATCGCATCGGCCGTTGTCTCGCCTTTGCGAAGGCATACAACATCGAAGGCGCAGCGCAGCGCGAGCTGCAGACCAAGGGCTCGGATGCGCGCAGGAAGTACACGAAACAGGACCGCGAGCTATGGCGGAAGCTACGGTCCACCAAGTTCGCAGAGCACACCGCAAAACGTGCAGCCGAGCTGATCGTCAAGGAGTGCGGCTTACCTGAGGAGGCGACGTCATCCGTCCGCGCCGAGCTTGGGCCATCAAAGAAAGCTGCCAAATCACTGTGATCTAGCAGGAGCGTTTTCGGACCATTGCCTTCCAGCGCAACCCAGCGCGCTCAGTAAGGAAGGCACCGATGAACGACACCGCGCTTCTCCGCCTCCCGGCGGTCTGTGAGCTGACCGGCTACCGGCGCAGCTCGATCTACAACCTGATCAAGGCCGGCAAGTTCCCGCCGAGCGTGCGCCTGGCCGGTGGCGGCGCTGTGGCCTGGCGCTCCGCCGACGTGCGCGCCTGGATCGAGGCCCAAGGCAAGCAAGAGGCCGCATGAGCACCGCGGCCACCACGACCCCTGACAAGGCCTTTGCCACGCTGCGCGCTCGGGCTGCGCTGCAGGGCGTGGTCCTCTGCCGCACTAATGACGAGCGGGGCGCCGAGCGTTTCCTCGTTAGCAAGTGGGCTCTGACCCGCGAGCTGCCCGACCTGGCGGCCGTCGAGGCCTGGCTGGATCGGCTGGAAGGGCGCCGGCCTTGAAGCTCTCGGATCGTCAATCGGTGGCCGAGATTCGAGCCATGGCGCAGCGCTGGTACGAAAGCCAGGTCGATACCTGCCAGCGCTGCCTGGGGGCTTCCTGGCCCACGCATGAGGACTGGATCACGGACTACCTCAAGGCCGAGCTGCGCGAGCGGCTGATCGCCCGAGGATGGAGGCCACGCGATGGCCGATGACATCGTCGGTGCGCTCGGGCTTGACGATCCAGACCGAGTGCTGCCGAAGCCCGAGCGGTCGCCGACCTACTACACCGAATGGGTCGACGTGAACCGTTCAGGTCGCGCGCCCCGGCGCGAGCCCCTGGCGCCGACTCCGCCCCGCCAGCTGGTGCACATCTTCGGATCGGATCTTGACGACGACGTCGAAAGCTTCGACGACGAGATCATCGAAGGTGCGATTGGGCGGTTGGCCATGATCGTGCTCTACGGCGACAGCAACTCGGGCAAGACCTTCCTCGCAGTCGATATGGCTGCCGCCATCGTGCAAGGGGCGGACTGGCTAGGCCGGCGGACGGTCGCAGGCTTGGTGCTCTACCTCGCCACGGAGTCGCCTGGCTCCGTCGAAATGCGTGTAAAGGGCTACCAACGCCATTGGGCCGTTCGGCTGCCGGGTTTGGTGATCGTGACGTCGCCCATCAATCTGTTCGACGGCCAGGCCGACACGGCAGCGGTTATCGACCTCGTGAAGGCACTTGAAGCCGAACTTGGCTCGAAAGCGGTCCTGATCATCGGGGACACGCTAGCACGATTGTCCGCCGGCGCGAATGAGAACTCCGGCGAGGACATGGGGGTCGTGGTGCGCAACGTCGACGCCATTCGAACCGCCACCGGCGCCGCCTTCCTGCTGATCCACCACACCGGCAAGGACTCGGCCAAGGGCATGCGGGGCTGGTCCGGTCTGCGGGCGGCCACCGACACGGAGATCGAGGTCACGGTCGACGAAGCCACCGGACTGCGGTCGGCCGAGTTCACCAAGCAGCGAGACCTGCCCGGCAAGGGGGAGCGTATCGGGTTCCGGCTCCTGCCCGTGCCACTTGGGGCCAATCGATGGGGCACCGAACGATCCACATGCGTGGTGCTGCCGGCGGAGGCACCGGAAAGGCGCCGTGTGAAGAGGCGCAGCGAAGTCGCAGGAGCTATCGAAGAGTTCCTGCGCGCTAGGGGCACAGGCTGTCTGCGCGGAGCATTGGTGAAGCACTTCGAAGGCCAGTACGTCAGGGGCTCTGTGTATCGCGAGATCACCAAGATGGTGAACGCGGGCGAACTCATTGCAGTTGCCGGAGTTGTCGCGCTGCCGGGTCGTCCGGGGCCTACGGCATGAGCGGCTGTCTCTGCCTGTCTCCACTCATTGACGCCCCTTGTGTCTCCAATGTCTCCAAGGTGTCTCCATTCAGGAACGGCGACACGCGCCCGGTTGTCTCCTTTGTCTCCTTTCCCTTTAGGGAAGGAGACACGGAGACAGCGCCAGGCTGATGCAGAACTCAACCTCCAAGAAACCACCTCGCGCGACCTGGCGGCGCCGCGCGGGGCTTTGAACCCCGACCGCTGAAAGGAACCCCGACATGGGCATCAAGGACACACTCAGGCTGACGGCCAGGCAGCGCGCCTCGCTCGACGCCATCATCAGCTCGCAGGCCGCACAGAAGGCCGTGGACGAGGTCGAAGGCAAGCGACTGGCCGAGCGGCGCACGCTGGTGGCCGAACTGCAGGCCCTGGAGGCGTTGGCGGCCAGGGAGACCCCGGCAGCGGTCGAAGAGAAGCGGACGGCCGACGCTGAGCTGCAGCGCCTGGAGGCTGCCCTGCCCATCGCACGGCAGCGTGTGGTCGACGCGGCCAACCGCGCGCACCAGGCCCAGCGCATCAAGCCCCGCAGCAAGCTGGAGCGACAACTCCGGGACAGTGCCGACCCGCGCATCCGTGACTGGAGGTACTACATGGAGGCACTGGCCAACGCCGCATCGGCCAACTTCCGGAGCGCAGCCAGTGTGCAGGTCACAGTGTTCGGCTCGCGCCTGATCGCCGCCTCGAACGCCGATGACGTGCAGCGGGTGCGGTCGATCCTGGCCGAGTGCATCGCCGCGACGCACCGGCTTGAGCTGCAGCCCCTGAGCTATGCCGAGGTGTCGGAAAGCCTGGGGGAGATGGGCCACCGGCTGCAGGGTCCGTTGTCCAAGCTGGGACTCAATCCCCCGCAGCTCGCCACCGATGGCGAGGTCGGCCCGCCGATGCCCTGGGCCGATGGCTGGGCCTCGACCTGGTGCGTGGAAGAGATCAATGAACCCCGGCGCAAGGCGCTGGAAGAGGTCAAGCCATGAACTACCCCTTGCCCGAGGTCTCGCGCATCTTGCGCATCTCGCTGGACGCGGCCGAGTGCCGACTGGCCGGCAGCCAGATGGCCTACACCGTCGGCTCCGATGGCGTGAAGCGCCTTGCCTCGCAGTACGTCCCGGCAGCCATGGGCATCGCGCCGCATGAGTGGCGGGCTGCCGTGCTCGCTGCCGTTGGCCGAGCGCACAGCGGCATCTAGGCGCAGGCGGTCACGATGGAAGCGCCTAGGTTTGCCCTGCCGAGTCTGACCCATACCGAGCTGTCCCGAGCCCCCCGCTACCTAGGCGGGTGGGATGGGGGACTCAAGGGCGCCAGGCGGGCCTCGATCACCAGCGTGGCCGAGGCCTTCCTGTCGGCGTACTGGACGCGGGCGACCCAGCGCGACGCGGACCTGGCGACCCGCATGGTCCTGCAGGATGGGGCGGTCTTCCGGCTGTGGTGGACGCTCGACCTGGGGTCGCTCAAGTGCTCACGCTTCGTGCTCGCGCTTGTGTGCCGCGACGGCGCTACCGCACCGCTTCTTGTCTCGCATCCGCCGCTGCACCCTGGCAAGGCACCACCGCTACCCCCATCGGCACCGGCAGCGATTCAGTGGCGCGATGGAGTGGCATGGGCCAACAGCGGGTTTCCTGCGGACAAGTACGGCCCCCGTGACCTGACCGACGACTTCCTGCAAGCCTATGCCGAGCGGACTACCGCGGCCGATCACGAGGGCATCAGGCAATGGGCGGCCAAGGGTGCCGTGGTGAAGCTCTTCGTCGGACTGTCGGACTCGCCTGGACTGTTCGGCTATGGCCTCTGGCTCTTCCGCGATGCGCAGACCTATCGCCCACTGATGACCTGGCCGCCCTACGTCACGGTCGATTCAATGATCGCGAGATGACGGCCGCATGCATGGGACCGCGCGTGGCTCACCTGGGGGGGGCAGCGTTCACCCCCTGGGGGGGGTCGAAAACTTTGGGGCCTCCCCGGTCAGCACCGAGTGGACCCGCATCGGCGGATTTTTTTCTCCCCTTTAAAAAGGGGTTCGGCAGCTCGCCACGGCCAAGAAACCCAGCAACGGCGCGCCTTAGCGCTTCATCGCAGGGCTACACGCAATCAAATGGGAATCAGCAAATCAAACGCCGGCCCTCGGGCCTACCTTGGAGCGTTGGCTCGTGCCTTGGTAAAAGCGGACTTGGAGTCGGCTACGGCTGACTGGCGCCACGATTCGCCTTCTGCCACTCCGCCAATGGCTCAACGATGTAGCGCATGACGTACCAGAGCAGCCACCAAAGCCAGAACGCAATCATCAGTGCGTCTTCCCGCGTCAACGGCTCGGGATCTGACACGAGGGCTCGCAACAACGTAATGAGGTAGGCAATGACCACGGCATCGAGCACAACGCGCACAGTCATCGGCATCATCTTCTTGCCAGCACTGGCAGCCACGCCCATCACCTTGTGGATCGACTCCCTTTTGGCCGCTGCGAACCTGGCGCACGCAGCGCCGACCAGCGCGGCGATCAGGTTTTGCGTGATCGGGACAATCCAACTATCGATCGTGTCCATTTGGCGGCGGCTTCGTTGAGCAGGGCGCTTTGGCGTGAGGGCGACTCAGCGCAGCGGGCGGCAGTTCCCGAACTCGCAGCGCACGACCAGGGTCTCGCCCCCTTTGCACTGGAAGCTGTAGGTTTCGTAGCCTGGGCCTTTGCCCACTAGGTGCCCGGCGGCGTCGGTGATGCACTGCATGCGCTTTGCGAGTTGTTCGGCGACGAACACATCCTTACCCGACGGTGGCGCCGTGACCTTGGGCGGTGGTGCCTCGGGGTTCGCAATGACACCAGCCGGGACTGCAGGCCGAGCTTCAGGAGCAGGCGCAGGCGCAGCCAAGGCTGCAGGCGCTGGCGCAGTCATTGCGGGGGCCACTGCGGCCGCTGGTGGGGTGGGAGGCTGCTGCCCTGCAACGAATGTGATGTTCGCGGTCCCGTCGAGCACTCGGTAGCCGCGCGACGCCATGCAGTTCCCCATCACGATAGCCTGCCTGGAGCGGGCATTCGCCCCTGATCGGATCCCACCATGAAGCGCACCCGTATTCGCGGCGCCGCCGATCACGCGCGAGTCACTGCTGTAGCTCGCGCCGATGGCCGCACCGAGAAGCGCACCGCCAATGAAGCCCATCAGCTCTTGCCGTTCGGCGTCGATCATGCCGGCGGAGCCGCGGCACGCTGCCAAATCGTCCATGTACCGGCGCGAATCGACGCCAGCTAGGTCAATGATGGGGGTGTAGTTCTTCCCGTCCCCGTAGCCGGGGGTGTTCGGAGGGACAGTCTCGCAACCCGCAAGCAGAAGAGCGGCGGCAACCATCGCGGCGGTCTGGCTTAGGTTCAAGGCGGCCCCTCCTGGACATGGCTGGAATCCGGCCCATGCTACCCGGCGCGGCTGGGAGTTGGACGATGGCCGGCACACCCCTTCCAGGGGGCTGCGCTACCTACGCACCCAGCTCGAAGTCGCCACCGCCTGCCGGTCGGCCTCGGTCTCTGGCACCTCGCGCAGCTCTGCCGAGCCTTCCACGCGCACCGCGCCGGGCCATCGCGCCAGCGCTTCGGCCTCAGTCATGCGCCAGGCCGTGACGCGCAGCCGGCCAGGTCGGCGCGGGTCCGGGGTCCGCCAAAGCCAGAAGGTGTCCGTGCGCATCGGCACACGGTAAGAGCAGCGAGGCTCATGCAGTGAGCCAAGAGACACGGCGCGCAGCGGGTACCGGACCGTTCAATGGATGGCAACGCTGCGCAACCATTGAAGTCGGCTCCGCAAGGCACAGCGCACGCGGCACCAGTAGCCCTGGCGCTGGAATGAGGCTATGGCGGAGCCAGCACGCCACTAGATCGTGGCGGGTTAGGCAACATCGGTGGCCGTGTTCCCAGCTTCCGAGCGAGAAAGTCGCTGGTTGCCTGCCATGCCGGCAGGAGATGCCTCCCGAGGTACACGACCTGCTGCCCAAAGATCAATGCTTCATCGTCCTCGTAGTGAGTCTGGATGGTTGTCTCGCGGGTCTTCACAACAATGCGTTTTCCCTGGACGAAGATGAACGACATCCGCATTTGAGACGAAGCCGACCGCAACGCACTGTCGCCATGGCATGCAGCAGCGCGAGCGTTCAGGATGAGGTGGTGCACATCCTTTGCGCCGCTCTCAGGGTTGATGTCGTTTGTTGCAGAGTAGCGCTCTCCGTGGAGGTCCATGAAGTTGAGAAGAGTGCCAAGGTTAACTAGCAACAGTGTCGCAAGCGCTTGAATGACATGGCTCACCTCCCCTGCATGGATCCGCTTGCGAAGGTCCCCCCCGCAAGTGCCAACCATGTCGTGCAGAAGAATCAGTTCGGTGCCAGTGATTTCCGGTGTCTTGGGTTTCGTCGGCTTCTTGGTCACTGCAAGCCTCCCGCTAGGGTTGGGTGGAATCTCTTGATCCGACTTGCCTACTACGGCTGGGCCAGTAGCGATCCAGTTCGTGTCGACATTTCGAAGGCACACGCGCTGCACACACCACTACGCTGACCCTCACCAATGCTACGTTTTCAAAACGATCCATCATCGATGGCGGAGGTACCCTAGGCGATGAATAGCCGAGGTTCCGCACAGATGCCGCGGCTCGCTTTTAGGTTACCGCATTTGTGGCACGCCGATGCGCGACCAGCGGAAGAGTCGGCTGCCTGGCCGTTTCGATGGCCCGCCTCAACGCGAATGGGTGTCATCGGTCCGCTTCCCACGCACCCAACTCGAAGTCGCAACAGCCTGCCGGTCGGCCTCTGTCTCGGGAACCTCGCGCAGTTCTGCTGAGCTTTCCACGCGCACCGCGCCGGGCCATCGCGCCTTGCGAGACCGGCTGCCTGCTGGCCGACGTTCTGCGCATCGCGGCGCTGCACCCTTCGCCATGCACGAGCCCGGGGTGCAGTTCGCGGTGCTCCGGTCTGTCCCCGGATGCTTGCCGACGACGCCGTCAAGCCTATGACTTAGGTGTCTGATGCGCGTTGGGGCTCAGAGCATTCCCCATCGTCAATCCTTCCGATTGCCGCTGGCCACGGAGCCACAAACACTCGTGCTTCGTCGGTTCAATGAGGGGGAGTCGCGATGGTCGCAACGAGAAAGCGCTGGAACAAGGGCTCCATGGCGCGAAGCCTCTATGGCTTTGTGCTGCTCTTCCTCTCGAGTGGTTCCGTGGTCGCCTTTGACCCGAGTGACCTGTTCAAGAAGTCTCCGATCGACGGGCATCGGATGCCATCTCCCCCTGTACCGCCGCGGCCGATGGATCCTGACTACGACTGCACAACGCGACCGGAGACGTGCTGGATATCTATCACTGGTAGACGTGTTGACCGCACATGGAAGGACTCGTCTACAAGTCCGATCGACATAGCCTTTGCGCGGGACGAAATCGATCGGTTACGCAATCAGAACGGAAAGACGGGCACCACGACCAATTCGGACGCCTCCGTTGGCGGGGGCAAGCCGAACACGCCTCAGCAGGCCACGCCCCCAACTCAGCAGAACACGGACATTCCGTGTGACGGCACGACGAGCTCGCCGGTCATCATCGCCACCGGCGAGAAGATCAAGTCCGAAGACGATTTCGTCTCTTCAGGCGCCTATGGCTTGAGCATGTCGAGGCTGTATCGCAGCAACGGTGCCCCATCGGGGATGTTCGGCTCAAAGTGGCTTTCCGGCTACGACGTGCCCACGATGCAGATCACCAACTACAACTGTGTGCCGCCGTACCCGGGCGACGCCTGCGTGTCGGTCCCCAGCCGGCTGATCTACACCGAACCCAATGGGACAAAGTACGCCTACACCCTGAACGCCGGGTCCTACAACACCTATTCCGTGGCGGGCAACGCGGCCGCGGGGGTGATGACGCGCTCGTTCATCGGGCAGCAGTGGTGGACGATCGACCGTCCCAACGAGCGACTGCGCTTCAACTCTGCGCGCAGGATCACGGCGGTCGAATCGAAGGGCGGCACGCCACTTCGCACGTTCACCTACGACGGCACGGGCAAGCTCTACAGGGTCACCGACCCCGGTGGGCGCTACATCGAGTTCACCTGGACCGGCAGCAAAGTCACCTCGGTACGCGACCCTGCGGCCGGCACGTGGAACTACGCGTACAACGCCGCCGGCATGTTGAGCAGCGTGACGTCCCCCGGCCCGGCATCCGACATCCGCACCTATCACTACGAGTTCGCCGCCGACAACACGCTGTTGACCGGCATCTCCATCAATAGTGTGCGCTACAGCAACTACACCTACTTCAGCAACAAGAAGGTTCAGCAAAGCGGCCTTGTCGGAGGAGAGCGCCAAGACACCTTCTCCTACGCCGCCAACTCGACGACGGTGACCGATGCCTCGGGGCAGCCCACCACGTACACGTTCACCACCGTGGGAGGAGACTCGAAGCTGACCGGTGTCTCCAGGGCGAGCACCAGCAGCTGTCCTGCCGCTAGTGCCAGCACGGCATACGACACCTGGGGCTATACCGACTACAAGCTCGACTGGAAGGGCAATCGCACGGAGTTCACGTTCGACACCGGCGGCAAGCTCCTGGACAGGACCAGTGCGTCGGGTACCGCGGTGGCCCTGTCCGAGGTGAACGCCTGGTCGGGTGACGACCTGGTCTCCACCACGTTCCGCGGCACGAGCGGAACGAACTACCGGCGTGTGTCCTACACCTATCATCCGACCACTGCCGGGTTCGCCAGCGGGCGAGTGGCGAGTGTGACGTGGACCGACCTGACTAACGGTGCGACGCGGCAGACGACCTACGCCTACACCTTCCATGCGAACAAGGGCATCGCCTCCGTCGTCGCTTCGAGGGCGGTGCCTGGGGGTACTGCCGACACGACGATTGCCTATGACACGCTGGGCAACGTGGTCTCGGTGACCAATCCGTTGGGGCATGTATCCACGATGTCCAACTACAACGGTCTGGGTCTGGCTGGGCGATCGACGGACGCCAACAATGTCATTACCGATTTCACGTGGGATGCCAAGGGCAACCTGTCGAGCCAGGTCGCCTATCTGCCCAGCGGAAACCGCACGACCACGTTCACGTCCAACAACAATCGCCAAGTCACGGACGTGTTCATGCCGACAGGGGCCGTCAGCCGCTTTCGCTACAACGCGGCGACGCGCCTGACGCAGGTGGGCAACGCGCTCAATGAGTTCGTCAACCTGGATGTGGACGTGCCCACCCGGACCGACCGGACCCGCTCTGCTCGTTCCGTCCCAAGTGTCAGCGGCAGCACGCCGGTGGGCACCCTGAGCGGGGAGTTCAGTTCCGCCACGCAACGTGATTCGCTCGATCGACCCTGGAAGGCCATCGGGAACAATGGCCAGCTGGTCAACTTCGCGTACGACAAGAACGGCAACCTGGTGACACGCACGGACGTGGCCGGCAGAGTGACTAGTTACGAGTACGACGCCCAGGATCGGCTCACGAAGGTGACCGAGCCCGCCGGAGGCATCACCCTGCTGGCCTACGACGATGCAGGCAACTTGTGGCGTGTGACCGACCCGCGCGGACTGGTCACGACGTACACCTACAACGGGTTCGGCGAACTCACGCAGAGAGTCAGCCCCGACACTGGCACCACGACATTCACCTACGACAGTGCGGGCCGGCTGTCGACCGAGTCGCGCGCCAACGGGACCGTCATCTCCTACACCTGGGACAAGCTCGACCGGATGACGTCGCGCACGTCGGGCGGTGTCACGGAAACCTACACGTACGACGCCGGGACCTATGGCAAAGGCCGTGCGACCGGTTTCAGCGATGCGACCGGCAGTACGACCTACTCCTACAACGCCGACGGCCAGCTCGCGCAACAGTCGAGCACGGTGTACGGCACGACCTACGTCACGAGCTGGAGCTACGACACGGCGGGGCGGCTCACCGGCATGACCTACCCGAGCGGCCTGACGCTGAGCTACGCCTACGACTCCTGGGGGCGCGTCTCGCATGTCGGCAGCAACGTGGCCGGTTGGTCGACGGTGGCCAGCAGCATCCTTTATCAGCCCGCGACCGACGCGCGTTACGCCTGGCGCTTCGGAAACAACCTGGCGCGCACCTATACCCACGACACAGACCGTCGCCTGACAGCGCTGCTGTCACCAGGGGTGCAGAGCCTGAGCTACGCCTGGAACACCACCGACACCCTGGCTTCGATCACTGACGCCGTGTTCGGTTCGCAGAGTTCGAGCTTCGGCTACGACCTCAACGACCGTGTGAGTGCCGTGACCAAGAGCGGTGACAACCAGTCCTTCGGGCTGGATCTGGTCGGCAACCGCACGAGCCACGCCCGCGCTGGCTCGAGCTGGAGCTTCACGCTTGATCCGGCCGCGAACCGGCTGTTCACCGCTGGGGGCAGCAGTTCGCGCAGCTTCGGCTATGACTCGATCGGCAACCTGGCTTCGGACAGCCAGGGCGCGCGGACCTTCGGCTACGACACCTTCAACCGACTTGGTGCGCTGTACGTCAGCGGCTCGCTGGTGGGCGACTACCGCAGCAATGCCATGAACCAGCGGGTGTCCAAGACCGTTTCCGGGTCCACTCGGCACTACGTGTACGGGCCCGGCGGTGAGCTGCTGTACGAGAACGGACCGCAGCCGACCAGCTACGTCTGGATAGGCGGCGAGCTGTTGGGTGTCGCTCGGGCCGGCGCCTTCTACGCCAGCCACAACGACCACCTGGGGCGGCCCGAGGTCATGACCAACAGCTCCGGAGCGATCGCCTGGCGCGCCAACAATGCGGCGTTTGATCGCAGCGTCGTCACCGATACGATTGGGGGAATGAATGTCGGCTTCCCTGGTCAGTACTTCGACTCGGAGTCGGGGCTGTATTACAACTGGAATCGCTACTACGATCCGACGGTGGGCAGGTATACGCAGTCCGATCCCATCGGGCTCGCGGGAGGGATCAATACTTACACGTATGTGGGGGGGAATCCCGTGTTGAGTACTGATCCTCGCGGCCTGTGGACGGTAGAAGTAGGGGGCTATCTTGGTGGTGGTGGTTCTTTGAGTTTTGGTCGTGATCCAGCGAGCGGCAGTGGTTTTATGTCTCTAAAGCTTGGCAAAGGACTGGGTTTTGGGGCCTCCTATGACCCACTCGGCGGTCGGCCTGGCGGTAGTGCATCTCAGTGCGACAAGGGGGGGATAGGTGTCGGCCTCTTTGCCGAAGCCGGTGGGAATCTGGGCCCGGTGTCCGCGCAAATCGAAGGTAACTGGGGCGGCAATTTAATGAGTTGGATGACTTCAGTGGCCGGGTATGGGGGCATTCAGCCTAAAGCGTCTTTGGATACCAAGTGGGGCATCGGGGTGGGCGCTGCGATCGGCATCCAAGTTACGGTGTTCGGCCGCCCATGAGTACGGGATCTCGACTGCGCAGTGGTGCGTGGGTTGCGGTGGCCACTATTCTTGGTCTTGTGTTCATCCCGCCAATGTTTGCAGAGAAGCTCGATGCGTGGGATGCGGCCAAGACTCTTCTTCACGCTGATCAGAGACTGAAATCCGTTTGCGGCGATGATGCGCGTGTGGAACTGAGTCGCTGGTTTTACACGTACAAGTTCTCTGGTGACGATGCCCAAGCGCGATTCCGAGGAAGGGTAGTTGGGGTCTCGTGTGATAGACCCTTCACGGTTGGGTTGAATCGTGAATCTGGAAAATGGAAGTTGGCAGAACTCTCGTTGTGAGCCTGCGTCACCCCCTCCGACTTTCGTGATGAACACTTGAGAGCCGCTACTCAGAGTGAGTCGTTCCGATGAGCCTCATTTGGGGGATCGGGGCGAAGGCGTCCAGGCAACGTTACTGAGCGGCCCGGTGCCGGCTTGAGTAGACGATTTGTTGGGCGTTGGCATTTGCGACATCGTTGCCCCATGAAATTCGAGCTGTCATGGAAGCTTGCGTTGATCGCTGCGGGTATTGGTATTGTTGGGTTGACTCTTCAGCGTTCTGGCTGGCTGGGTTATGCCGTCGAGAGAGGCAGCTACGGCGCAAGTGTTTCCGTAGCTGCAGGTTGCTACGCCATTCCTAGTGGGTGGACTGTGCTGCCCGCCGTAGCTACGGCCTCAAGCGTTGACTTAAGGCGTCACTTCTCGCGGCATGAGCATGCATTCGCGTCTTTGGTCGATGGGGGTGACATTCGCGCTCGAGTGCTCTTAGCCCCGCTCGTCGGACAGCGGGAGGCGAACGGATACGGCATCCATGACATTGGTTCTTTGACGGGAGGAACCATGGCGCGATTCGCTGCAGTGAAAGACGACTCGACGCTCATCGTGCTTGGACAGAATGAAGAAGACGTTCGCGATCTAGTGCAACGGTTGACCGGATGCTAGGGCAGGCACTCGTAGCCGCTGATACAACCACATCCTCTTGTGTGCCCGGTCGTTCCCTCGCGGGGGATCGGCCGACGCCCGCGCGCCGGCGCTGCGCGCGCGTGGCGCTTGCGGTGGTGTGTGCGGCGTGCGCCTCGATCGCCGCGCCAGGCGGGGCTGTCACGTCGACCGCAGGGGCGGCGCAGGCCGGGGGTGTGGCCGGCGTGCGGGCAGCTCTGCTGCCCCGGGTGCCGGCTGGTGTGGAGCGCGAGGCCGCCGGGTCTCACCGCGCTCCCCAAGCAAGCCCCCGTCGTGGGTCGAGGGTGACTTGCTTGGGGATCTGGATGCGGTGAGCTGATGGCGGCTTACTGCATCTCGCTGCTGTAACCCCACCCATCCCCCAACCCCCTTGCCCGTGAGGGAAGGGGCTATCTCCCCACTCTCCGGGGTCCGCCAAAGCCAGAAGGTGTCCGTGCGCATCGCCACAGGGTAGGAACAGACAGGCTCAGGATGCGAGCCACGCAACGAAGCGCACGGTGGCCACGGTACGATCAGCGCGCTGTCGCCCCAAAGGGGACCAGACCACCGGCTGCCGCAGCGCTGCGGGGGTAACTTTGGGGGTAACTCGACGCCATTTCCATGCCCTGTCATAGCAGGCCTTCGATTCCTGCCGGGCCAAGTCGCTGCTCGGGATGAGTGGCGGCTTCAGACTGGGTGCGGCCAGTCAGGTGCGGCGGTCGAGCGGAAGGCCGGGCCGGGAGTGGCGCCACGCGGGATGGCCCCACTGAAGACCGCTGCGCGTCTGTTACCGGTTATTCCGCCTGGCCTCGACAGCCGGGAAGCGATGATGGCCGGCGCGGGCAAGCGCCGGCTCGAGTTCAAGAGCGGATGCGGGCGCAGCGCGGGGGAACTTCAATCATTCGCCAGGGCGAGCGCAGGTACTCATGCCAGAAGCTGCCTCCAGGTGTTGTGCTTGAGCGACCCCCGGTGACTCTGCAGGCCATACCCAGGCACCGCCGACAATGCACCGATGAAGACACCGGACCGTCTGCAAGTTCTGATCGACGAAGGCCTGATCGACAGCGTGTTGCGGCAGCTCAAGAGCGGCAAGGAAGCCGAGGTATATGTGGTGTGCTGCGGGGATGAAACTCGTGCCGCCAAGGTCTACAAGGCCGCCACCCACCGCGCCTTTCGCCAGGCGGTGGATTACACCGAAAACCGAAAGGTGAAGAACAGCCGCCAGGCGCGCGCCATGGCCAAAGGCACCCGGTACGGGCGCGAGCGGCAGGAAGCCGCCTGGCAGAGTGCCGAAGTGGACGCACTGTTTCGCTTGGCTGCGGCCGGCGTGCGCGTGCCCGAGCCCTTCCACTTCTTCGAAGGAGTGCTGCTGATGGAACTGGTGGCAGACGCCGACGGCCACGCTGCCCCGCGGCTGAACGACGTGCCATACACGCCCGAGGCGGCGCGCGCGCACTACGCGCTTCTGTTGCGCGAGGTGGTGCGGATGCTGTGCGCTGGCGTCGTGCACGGCGACCTGTCCGAGTTCAATGTCCTGCTGGCTCAGGACGGCCCCGTCATCATCGACCTGCCGCAGGCGGTGGACGCCGCCGGCAACAACCACGCCCCTCGCATGCTGATGCGCGACGTGGACAATCTGCGCTGCTTCTTCGGCCATCATGCAGCGGAGCTGCTCGACACGCGCCATGGCCCCGAGATCTGGGACTTGTACGCCGCGGGTCGCCTGAGTCCGGAGACGCCGCTGACCGGTCGGTACGAACCCCGGCCCGGTGCCGTGGACCTGAGCGCCGTGCTGCGCGAGATCGAAGACGCCCGGCGGGAAGCCGCCGAGCGTGACCTGCGCAGGCGGTCGGCACCTTGAAGATCATCCCGGCCCCGACCGAGATGCCGGATGAAGCGACGGCAGCGGTGGTGCCTGCACGCCGCAACCCACTCAGCCCGAAGAAGCTGCTGCTGAGCAAATGGACGGCGGTGCAGCCCCTGAACCGCGAGAAGCACTTTGTCGTGGTGCGGGTGATCGAACCCGAGCCGCCCGCTGTTCGAATCGAGCAGGTCGAGCTTGAGGCCGTGCACTCCCGTCGCGTGCTGCAACTGCACTGGCGCGACCTGACCGACCCCCAGGTGTGGCGGCAGGGCTGGGATTGAAGCGCTCTGCCGCGCGGGATGCGCTGGGCCTGTCCCGAGTCGGCGAGATCGCTGTGGTGCGGTCCTCTGTCATGCAATTGACTCTGCGCCGACTTTGGAAGTGAGCGGCCGGTCCTGCTGGGCACGCCAGACTCTTCGCGACCCTGAGCAGACTTGACGACAAACCGGACCGGGAAGTGGAGCCGACGTTCAGGCTGAACCGCCTAGGCGACTGCGCCCGAGACTCGGGCGCTCGCAGCCACCGCTCTCAGAGTTCGCAGTAGAGCGCCGAGCCGTTCATCATCCGAGTCTTCGGGGCGGACCAGCATCCCCACTGGGGCCGGTAGCCACTGCAGGTCGACATTGATCCGCTGCAGCGTGTGCGTCATCGTCCCCGCTGCGAACAGCGAGCGCGGCAGGAATCCCAGTAGGTCGGAACAGGCCACGATTGCCGGGATGGCATGCATCGAATAGGACTGCACCACGCCCGTCGGCAGCGCATGGCCAGTGCTTCGCAGTGTCTGGTCGATCTGCTTGAAGAAGGAGGTCTCTTCCGCTGGCAGGACCCAGCGGTAGCGGTCGAGCGATGACAGCCCGACTCTCTTCCGGTTCGCGAGCGCATGCTTGGCGGACCCGATGACGACTACTGTGTCCAGGAACAGCAGTTCCCGGTTGAACCCCTTGCACTCGGCCTCGTCGGGCAAACGCCCCACGAAGAGATCGATGCGGTTGTGACGCAGGTGCTCCATCAGCACTTCGCGCGGTCCTTCAATCACCACGCACGGACTCTGGTGTGCCGGTCTGGACGCAAACTGACCCAGCGTGACCGCGAGGAGGCCGCCCGACGTGATGGGCATGCTGCCGATCCGGATCGGGCGCATGTCCGTCCGCGCCGCGATCGACAGTTCTTCGGCGGCCCGTGCGAGGTCCAGTTGCATCGCTGAAGCCAGCCGCAGCATGGCCGCGCCGGCAGGCGTCGGATCGATCCCTCGCCGATGCCTGTCGAATAGCTTCAGTTCCAGCTTTTCCTCGATCGCTCGAAGATGCTGGCTCAGCGTCGGCTGGGTCACGTCGAGTGCTCGCGCCGCGGAAGTCAGATTCCCTGCGGATTTCATCGCGCCAAGGGCACGCACTTCGGTCATCGTCAGCCGACGTAGGCGGATGGCGGCCGCCTGCATGTCGAGCGCGCGCTTTTCTGGCATAGGCAGAAGCTTATACCTCTGAGGAAATCTGCACGCCTGTCCCGCCCCCCCTGCCTACAGTGACGTCCGAACGACGTTTCGAGGACCTTGCGTTCGCCATGAAGCCGCAGAACCTTGTGATCATCATGTCCGACGAGCACAGCCGCAAGGCGCTGGGCTGCTACGGCAGCACGCTCGTCCAGACGCCGCACCTCGACGCACTCGCGCGCCGTGGCACCCTGTTCACGGCCGCCTACACCACCTCGCCGATCTGCGTGCCCGCGCGCGCAGCCTTCGCTGTCGGCAAGTACGTGCACCAGATTGGTTTCTGGGACAACGCCGACCCCTACGACGGCTCCGTACCCAGCTGGCATCACCTGTTGCGCGAACGGGGCCACGACGTCGTGTCAATCGGCAAGCTGCACTTCCGCAGCACCGACGACGACAACGGGTTCACGGAAGAGATCCTTCCGATGCACGTGGTCGAGGGCAAGGGCGACCTGATCGGCCTGTTGCGCAATCCTCTGGCGCCACGGGGACACGCGAAGAAGCTGGCCGCGACCGCCGGACCCGGAGAGTCGACGTACACGATCTACGACCGCGAGATCGCGGCACGCGCCCAGATCTGGCTGCAGGAGCGCGGCAAGCAAGCCGCCGGTAGCAAGCCTTGGGTGCTGTTCGTCTCCTTCGTCGCGCCGCACTTTCCGCTGACCTGTCCGCCGGAGTACTACTACCGCTACGAGCGGATGGATCTGGCGCTGCCGAAGGAGCATGGTCGCCCCGACCGGCGCAGCCATCCGTACGTTCGCAACTACGCCGCGACCATCGACTACGGCGCCTACTTCGAGGACGACGGCCATGTCAGGCGAGCGCTGGCCGCCTACTACGGCCTGTGCAGCTTCGTCGACGAGCAGATCGGAAAGGTGCTGCGGGCGCTCGACGAGTCCGGCATGGCTGACAACACGCGCGTGGTCTACACGAGCGACCACGGCGACAACCTCGGTGCCCGTGGTGTGTGGGGCAAGTCGACTCTCTATGAGGAGTCGGCCGGCTGTCCGCTGATCGTCGCGGGCGACGGCTTTCCGGCCGGCCAGCAGGTGACGGAGCCAGCCAGCCATGTGGACCTGTTCCCGTTCTTCCTCGAAGCGACCGGCGAGGGCGTGCCGGCGGCCTCGCCGAGCTATCCCGGCATCTCGGTCGAGCGCCTTGCCAATGGCGAGCGTCCTCCGCGCAACGTGCTCGTGGAGTACCACGCCACCGGGTCCGCCGCCGGCGCCTTCGCCGTGCGCGTTGGCCAGTACAAGTACGTCTACTACTGCGCCTACCCGCCCGAACTCTTCGATCTGTCGGCCGATCCGGAGGAACTCATGAACCTGGCCACGGACCCCGCCTTCGCCGACACGCTTGCGCAGTGCGATGCAGCGCTGCGCGCGATCTGCGACCCCGATGCCGTCGAGCAGCGCGCCAAGGCACGGCAGGCCGAGATCATCGAACGACATGGCGGACGCGACGCGATCATCGAACGCGGGGACTTCGGCAACACACCAGCGCCCGGCGAGCGTGCTCGCTTCTATTGACCTCGAACGATTTGCACAGGAGACAACGATGCGCCGTTCACTCATCTGCGCCGCGCTAGCGGCTGCCCTCGCGGCCGCCCTCGGCACCACTGCGTCCGCGCAGACTGCCTATCCGAACAAGCCCATCCGGATGGTCGTCCCCTATGCCGCGGGCGGCGGCCTCGATGCCGTCACTCGCACCGTGGCCCAGGGCATGTCGGAACTGCTCGGACAGAGCATCGTGGTCGAGAACAAGGCTGGAGCCGGCGGCACCATCGGTGCGGACATGGTGGCGCGCGCGACGCCCGACGGCTACACCGTGCTCATGGCCGGCAACCCGGAGCTGGTGATCGCTCCGGCGCTCACGCCAGCGACGGTCCGGTACAACGTATCCAAGGACTTCATTCCGATCATGTTGGTGTCGGAGTCGCCCAACGTGGTCTTTGCGCACCCATCAATGACCGGCAGCCTGGCTGACATCGTGAGCGGCAAATACGCGGTCGAAGCCGCAGTGGCATCCCCCGGGCTGGGCTCGCCCCAGCACATCGCACTGGAGGTGCTGAACGCCGGCAGCAAGCAGAAGCTGACTCACGTGCCGTACAAGGGCGCGGGACCGGCAGTCGCCGACGTGCTCGGTGGCCAGGTCAAGCTGGGCATTTCCGGCGCGCCGCCGCTGATTCCGCATGTCAAAGCTGGCAAGCTGCGGGCGCTCGCGGTCACGCAGGCCAAGCGCAGCCCCCTGATCCCTGACGTTCCTACTGTCGAGGAGGCGACGGGCCTGCGAGGCATGGAGGCCTTCACCACCTGGTATGGGCTTCTGGCGCCCACGGGAACGCCTCCCGCAGCGGTCGAAGCGCTGAGCAAGGCGATCGCGACGGTGCTCGCCCGCCCGGACGTCAAGGCCAGGCTGGCGTCGATGGGCACCGATCTGGTGGCTCTGCCCTCCGGCCCGTTTTCCGAACGCATGAAGTTCGAAGCGAAGCGCTACGAGGAGGTCGTGCAGCGCTTCAACATCAAGCCGGAATGACCACCCGTCGGAACGCGCCGGCCGACCTGGTCGATGCACTGAAAAGTCGCTTCGGCGATCGCTGCTCGACCAGTGAGGCCGTCCGCGATCAGCATGGGCGTGACGAGTCGCCGTTCGACCCTGCGCCACCCGACGCAGTCGTCTTCGCCGAAAGCACGCAGGACGTTGCCGATGCCGTCAGACTGTGCGCTCGCCACGGCACGCCGGTCATCCCCTACGGCGCCGGCTCCTCGATCGAAGGACATCTGCTCGCCGTCGAAGGCGGCGTGAGCATTGACGTGAGTAGGATGGGCCGCATCCTGGCGATCAACGCGGAGGACCTGACGGTCACGGTTCAGCCCGGCGTCACGCGCAAGCGGCTCAACGAAGAGATCCGCGACACAGGCCTGTTCTTCCCGATCGACCCGGGCGCGGACGCCAGCATCGGCGGCATGAGCGCGACCCGTGCCTCCGGCACGAACGCGGTGCGTTACGGGACGATGCGCGAGAACGTCCTTGCGCTCGAGGTGGTCACGGCTTCAGGGGATGTGGTTCGAACCGGCACCCGTGCCCGCAAGTCTTCAGCAGGGTACGACCTCACCCGGCTGTTCGTCGGCAGCGAGGGAACGCTCGGCGTGATCACCGAAGTCACGCTGAAGCTCTATCCGATTCCCGAGGCCATCTCGGCCGCAGTGTGTTCTTTCTCGTCGGTCGCCGACGCCGTCCGCACGACGATCGAGACGATCCAGATGGGGGTGCCGATCGCGCGAGTGGAATTGATCGATGGGAACTCGGTGCGGATGGTCAACTTGCACAGCAAGCTGTCGCTGCCCGAGCAGCCGATGCTGTTGATGGAGTTTCACGGCTCGCCCGCGGGCGTGGAGGAACAGGCTCGTACGGTGCAGGAGATCGCTGTCGGTCACGGAGGAGCAGCGTTCCAGTGGGCCACCACACCCGAAGAGCGTTCGCGCCTGTGGACAGCCCGGCACAACGCCTACTTCGCTGCCATCCAGTCCAAGCCGGGCTGCCGGGCCGTTACGACGGATGCCTGCGTGCCCATCTCCCGGCTGGCCGACTGTCTGCTGGATTCAATCGACGAGGCCGACGCGAGCGGCCTGCCGTACTTTCTCCTCGGACACGTGGGCGACGGGAACTTCCACTTCGGCTATCTCGTCGATCCGAAGAAGCCGGACGAGTTGGCCAAGGCAGAGCAGCTCAACCGGATGCTGGTCGAGCGGTCAATTCGGCTGGGCGGCACCTGCACCGGTGAGCATGGCATCGGCTTGCACAAGATGGGCTTCCTGCAAGCCGAAGCCGGCCCCGCTGCGGTGGCGATGATGCGGGCGGTCAAGCAGGCTCTCGACCCGTTCAACCTGATGAACCCAGGCAAGATCTTTGCGGCTGCGTGACTCCTGACGGGCGCGCAAACGTCTGCTTCCCGTCTGGAGCCCGGTCGTCGAGCGACTGACCGCTCCTGGCCGACAGTGGGTGCACGAGGACCACGCCCGGAAACCGACTTTCGACGCGACGGCGCTTCTGGCCAGAGGCGCCTTGTAACAGCAGGGAAATCCAGTCGCGACTAATTGC
>Ga0075163_10002991_pt1 | contig 22758 bp, 21 predicted proteins | sample JI1023141ADNA_FD_71478 | JGI IMG/M metagenome (GOLD analysis project Ga0075163, IMG submission 71478) | Wastewater effluent complex algal communities from Wisconsin, to seasonally profile nutrient transformation and Carbon sequestration -... | ecosystem: Engineered > WWTP > Effluent > Algae... | reverse complement strand
GCGTACCCGCCGGACAACGAGGGCCTCAAGGCGATCACCGGTCGGGCCTTCGACATGGGTCGCTTCAAGGCGCCCTCGCTGCGCAACATCGCGTTGACTGCACCCTACATGCACGACGGGAGCATCGCGACGCTGGCCGAGGTCATCGAGCACTACGCCGCCGGCGGTCGCACCATCGCCACCGGACCTTACGCCGGGGTGGGCTCCAAGAACCCCTACAAGAGCGAGCTCATTCGCGGCTTCACGCTCACCGCCCAGGAGAAGGCCGACCTCATCGCCTTCCTCGAGAGCCTCACCGACGACTCTCTGCGCACCAATCCCGCCTACGCCGACCCCTGGCCGCCGCGCTGAGGCGACTGGCGGCTTCTCGACGGCATTGCCAGCGAGTCGCCGCCCCGGGAGCGCCGTGCGGGTCAGGGCGCTTTGGCCTTGGTACCCGCTTCGAGCATGTACGCAGCGATGTCGTGAAGCTTCGCATCGCCCACGATGGCGAAGGGCGGCATCTGCGGAAAGTCGGCGCGCTTCTTTCCCGGCGCCTTGGCCCAGGCGACGATGCCATCGGGGCTTCCCGCGTAGATCTGCGCGATCTCCACCAGGGAGGGGCCCACGACCTTGCGATCGACCGCGTGGCAGCCGGAGCAGTTGCTCTGGAAGAGCGGCTTTCCTGGGCTCTCACCCGCGGCCTGGCGCGCCAGACCTTGGCTCTGGTCGTAGGCCGCTTGCTCGGAGTCGGCCACCCACTGCTCGGTGGCCACACGCATATCGCGGCGGTGCTCCGCCAGCGCGATGCCGCGATACATGTGCCGGCCGGTCGCCATGCAGAGAACGGTGAGTGTCAGATACCCGACGATGGCGGAAAGGCGCTTGCCCTGGGGCTGGCTCTCGCTCAGCTCCTTCCACATGAGCCACGCTGCGGGGATGGAGACCGCAGCCCCGGCGAAGATCGCAAAGACGACGGAGCCGTGAAAGCCCTTGGTCGGCAGGGTGAAGAGCACCAGCGGCCCCACGACGAACTGCACCAGTGAGACCGCGAGCGCGATGGAGTAGAAGATGCGACGCAACGCCGGTTTGTCGAAGGTCTCGAAGGTCTCGGAAACCGGGAAGTTGCGGCGTCCGAAGTAGCCTACCCCGAAGAGGCTGGTGAGAATGAGCGACGCCGAGAGGAAGTGGAAGTAGCGCGGTATGACGTTCGGCAAGAGGAGCGCGGAGAAGAATCCGTGAATGGTCGTCCATCGCTCCGGGAACATCATCAGGTTCACGTTGGCCAGGAACACCAGGGGAATGAAGAGGAAGAGCGCCACCGCAGTGCCGAGGATGGCGATGTGGAGCCCTTTGAGGTTCGCCATCCGGTCCCAGCTGTACTTGTGCAGATACAAGAGGAGGAAGGTGACGATGATGGTGGGGATGAGGAGGATCCAAGCGGTGCCGGTGAGCGCGTTCGCCGTGTAGAAGTGGATGGTGTAGAGCACGCTGATGACGAGCAGCGGCGCCACGCCCAGCACCACCGCCATGCTCTTGTTCACGGTGATGGTGGCAGCGAGCGCACGCGCCAAGCGATCGTAGTCGGCATTGCGCCGCCCGCGGATCTCGAATGCGAGGACGAGGATCGAGCTCCCCACCATGAGGTTGACGAACAAGATGTGTGCGACGAAGGCCACGATGAGCAGGAGCTCGAGAAACTGTTCTCCGGCCGGGAGCGGCAGGGGGATGTCGTGCGGAACGGGGGTGATGGAGCTTGGGTCGAGAATCATGGTTCGCTCAGCGGGGGCCGTCGAGGGACACGGCAGAGGTCTTGGTCGGTGGTTTGGGGAGGGCGATCACGCCGGTCGCCTGGGCGCCGTCGATGGTGTCGCGGTGGTTCTGAAGGTTGACCAGGTACGCGGCCAACGCGTCGCGCTCGCGCACGCTGCCGGGAAAGGGCGGCATGAACGGCCGCGCGTTGTGCATGATGCCGATGTATCCCGATACCGCGCCCGCATCCCACTTGCTGCTATTGCCGTACATGGTCGTGAGGATGCCTCGCATACCGTTGACGCCGTCGACGGTGTGACAGCGAGTGCACGCTAGCGAGAACACCTCTCGTCCGGCGTCGAGCTCGTTCTCTGCGGTGATCGTGCGCACCGAAGTGTACGTGGCGTGGGTCAACAGCCCGTCGCGCTGGAGAATTGCATAGTCGTCCTTGCGAATGCCGTTGGAGTACAGGTAGTCGGCAATCGCATACGGCTTGCGAACGAACTCGCGAACCCGCTCGAAGGTTCCGATGAGTAAGACCGCCAGGATGGCGGGCACCAGCAACACCGGTCGAGGCACGGACCGCGGTCGATAGGCGCCCCAGGCAGCCACGGCAGCGATACCGGCGGCGGCGCCTGCGAGCACGTACGTGGCGACATGGGCCCAGCTGGCAAGCGCCTGCGTGAGCAGCGCCACCGGCACGTTGGCCCCCATCGCCGAAGGGATGACGCGCGCGTACCAGTAGCCGCCGAGCGCGCACGGAACGGTCCACACGAGCATCCACCGGCTCACCGCACGAACGGCTTCGCTGCGGGCCGTCGATCCAGCCTCGGTGGCATGCAGCACGATGGGTAGCGCCGCGGCACCCGCCATGACCATGGCCAAGGGGGTGCGGAACGCCAGCTGCGGCAGGTACACCGGATTGAACATCCCGCTGAAGAGCGTGCGATCGGATCGCCACGCGCCCGGGTCCATCATGAACGCCAGGATCGACACGATGAGCGCCATGGTGGCCCAGGAGGCCAGCGCCAGGCCGAATCCGAGCTTCACGTGCGCGCGTTTGCGCGCACCGACCCAGCGCTTCCAGGTGAGGTAGTAGGTCATGATGAGCACGACCTCGGTGACGAACACGAGCCACTCGGTGAACCAGGTCCAGAAGAACACCCGCAGCAGGCTGCCGATGGCGTAGGGGTTCACCAGCGCCGCCGAGAGCCAGATCCCCACGCCGGTCATCGCGCCCACCGTCGTGGTCACGATGAAGAACGTGGAGAGCACGCGATAGGCGAGCGCATTCCAGGCTTCGCTGCCGGTCTTCAGGCTCTTCCACTCCAGATAGGCCACCAGCGGAATGCCGCCCACCGCCATGGAATGATTGATGAGGACGTGAAGTATCGCGATGATCGCGATGAACATCCTGTTGTTCAGGAAGTCCAAGTGGAATATCGGCAGGTCCATGGGCGGCTCTATAAGGGCCGCTGCTGTTCGACGGGGATGCGGTGCATTGACGCGCGGCGACGTGAACGTGCGGTGCATTGTCGCGGCCGAGGCGCCGCGTTCGTGCAGCGCGGAAGAATCGGCAAACACTGCGTGGAGTGTATCCCGCGCATCTTCCTGCGGGCGTCATGTCGGGCGACTGGGTGCGCGTCCACGCTCGCTGCCTCACGCACGGTTGGCCGCCTGCGGCGCGATGACCGCCGAGGAGCGGACCTGCTATCCGAAGTGGTGCCGCCTCGCCGAGATGACGCGCACGACGCACCCGTGCGACCACGCCTCGGGCCGACTCGGCACGGCCGAGTGCGAGATGCTCTGACCGAGCCTTTGCCGCGGGGAAGTGCCCGAGCGTAGCGGGCCCTTGTTTTCCTTGGGTTTTTCGCGCATGGCTCAGGTTTAACTTGATAATGATAACTATTTTCATTAACTCTTGGGGTGCGCGCAGGTTGTTCGCGCCCATCCGAGAGGTCCTGTTCATGAAGCTCCCGCATCTGGTTTCCGTCGCTCTGCTCGTGCTCGCCGTGGGTTGCTCGTCGTCCGGTGGCGACGGCACCAAGACCGATGCGCAGTACAAAACCGAGGTGACCACCGGTCTGCAGACGAGCGTGGCGAAGGACATCGATGCGATGATCGCCGCCGCCACGGAGCTGCAGAACGCCGCGCCCACGCCGGCGGGGCGCGGCTGGGACGCCACCCAAGACAAGGCTGCCATCGACGCGCTCCGCGTCGCCTGGGCCAAGGTCCGCGCGCCCTACGAGCGCATCGAGGGCGCGGTAGCGCCGCTCTTTCCCGACCTCGACGTCTCCATGGACCAGCGCTACGACGGGTTCCTCGAGGAGGAGATCGCCGACGGCAAGGGCGACGCCAACCTCTTCGACGACCAGGGCGTCACCGGCATGCACGCCATCGAGCGCATTCTCTGGTCCAACGCCATTCCCGCTTCCGTGGTCGACTCCGAGAAGACCCTGGAGAAGAACGGCGTGAACCTCTACGTCGAAGCTTCGTTTCCCAAGACCGAAGCCGAGGCCAAGAGCTTCAAGGAGAAGCTCTGCGCAAAATTGGTGGCCGACACCAAGACGCTCAAGGAACAGTGGGCGGTCGCCGGCAAGCTCGATATCGGATATGCCTTTCGCGGCCTTCAGGGCCTCATGGCCGAGCAGGCCGAGAAGGTGACCAACGCGGCCGCAAGCCGCGAAGAGTCGCGCTACTCGCAGCGCACCATGGCCGATCTCCGCGAGAACCTCGCGGGCACCATCGCCGTGTACGGCGTGTTTCGCCCGTACATCCTGTCGCGTACCAGCACCGACCCGGAGAAGGATGGCAAGACCATCGACGGGAAGATTCAGGCCGGCTTCGACAAGCTGAAAGCAGCGTATGCGGCGGTGCAGGGCGACGCGATTCCGGCGCCGCCCGCCACCTGGAAGGCGGAAGAAGGCCTCAAGCAGTCGGACGCGGATCTCAAGACGCCCTTCGGTCAGCTCTTCGTCACCATCTCCAATGCCGTCGACGAAGAGGTCGAAGGCTCGGTGGGCCACGAGATGGGCCACGCCGCCGACGCGCTCGGCTTCCCCAAGCTTCCGGAGTGAGGCTGGGCACGTGCAAAAGCGAGCTTCCCACGCGGGCCTGCTGGCGGTGCTGGTCGGGTCCGTGGTGGGTGCATGTTACACGGGACCGGAGCTCGACGCGAACCCCTACGGCCCAGCTTCGGCGCGCGACGCGGGACCCAGTGGGCCCTCGGGTCTCCCGTGCGAGGTCCGCACCTTCGTGGCCGAACAGTGCGGCGCGTGTCACGGTGAAACGCCGCAGGGCACTTCGCAGCGGCTCGTCACCCGTGCCGACTTTCTCGCGCGTGGCGTGCGCAGCGAGACGGTGGGGCAAGATGCCCTGTTGCGTCTGCGCGACGCCCGCTCGCCCATGCCGCCGGGTGCGCTCCTTCCGGAGACTCGCTTCGCCGCGTTCGCAGCGTGGGTCGGCGCGGGAATGCCCGCCGGCTCGTGCGACATCGTACCCGAAGACTTCGACACACCCCTGGTGTGCTCGAGCGGCGTGGTCTGGAAGGGCGACGATGACGATGATGACGGTGATGACGATGATCTCCTGAATCCCGCCTTGGCCGACGGCGACGACGGGTCCAAGCGCATGAACCCCGGCCGCGCGTGCATCGAATGCCACACCCGCGAGCGCGAAGCCCCGCGCTTCTCGGTGGCCGGCACGCTGTACCCGACCGCCCACGAGCCGGACGACTGCTTCGGTGTCGACGGTGTCGCCAAGCGTGCGCGCGTGATCCTTACCGGGAGCGACGGCCGCGACGTCGAGCTGGCCGTGAACGAGGCCGGAAACTTCTACGCCAAGGGCGCCATGGCCATGCCCTACCGCGCGCGGATCGTCGTGGACGGTCGCGAGCGCGCCATGGCCGCCGCCCAGACCAACGGCGACTGCAATACGTGCCATTCCGAGAAGGGCAGCCAAGGCGCCCCCGGCCGCATTGTCATACCCCGCTGAGCGGCGCCGAGGTGGTAGAATGGACAGCATGACGACCGAGCAGCCCACGCCCTTTCCGCTCGAACAATTCGGCATCCATCGCAACGCGGAGGGAAAGTTCCTCGCGCCGAGCGGCGGCGACGCCCCGCTGCGCACGCTCTTCCGCGGCACTGCCAAGGCGCCCGACCTGTCGCGCGGCCCGACACCCGACCTCGAGCCGTTCTTCATGTTCCTCGAATCGACGGTCATCACCTTTTGCGACTTGGCGGGCCGCGACGAGACCGATCAGGAGATGCACCGCATCTACACCCAGCTCCGGCGCCGGCCCGATGGGAAAGACTGCCTCCTGTACACGTTCATCCAGGCCGCTGCGCGCGTGTACATGTTGAATTTCAGCGTGAGCCAGGACGAGTACGAAGCGGTCATGGGGCGCCTCGCGAAGTCTGCCAAGACGTTCTCCATCGGCCACATCAGCCGCAACTACCTCGACACGATCCGCGGCGCTCTCCCGCTCGGGTGAGCGGCCCGCCGCTGCGTGGCGGCCATGACGCCTCGTGCCGTTGCCCTCTACCTTGGCCTGGTGCTCGCCGCATGCGGCGGGCGCAGCGTTGCGACATCGATGCCGGTGGACTCCGACGCAGGAGTTGATTCGCGTCCGCTTCGGCCCCCATCAGCGGGGGACGCATGCTACGCGATCGTGGACGGCGCAGTCTGCGATCGGACCCACGGATGCGGTTGGCGCTTTCCCGCGAGCTCCTGGGACATCGCGCCCCCCGGCGCCAAGCCCCGCTGCCTGGCGTCGCCCGGCGAGGGGTCCACTCGTGGCTGCAAACGCGACGCCGACTGCTCTCGCGGTGAACGCTGCCTTGAATGGTGGAATATTTACGCGAACGAGTACTACAACTCGAGCGGTTGGATCACGGACAAGGGCGGAAGCTCCCTGGAGTGCACCCCCGAAAGTAGGAGTCAATGATCGCGGTTCAGCGAGCTGCATTGATGACACTTGTTGCCGTGCTGCCTTCGTTCGGGTGCAGTTCTACGGCGACGCCTGCTCCATCGCCCGCACCCGGATTGGACGGCGGTGAAGTCGACGCGGCGACAGTGGTGGACGCGGGAGTCGACGCGCAGCTTCCAGATGGGTCGCTCCCCCCGGGCGAAGTCTCGTGCATTCTGCAAGAGTGCGCTCCCGGCTTCACGTGCTGCCAGGAGGATCTTCTCTGTCACGAGACCGGTAAGCTCCCGCAACCCTGCACGCCCAAGCGCTGAGTCCGCAGTCTCAGTGGGCGGGGGGAAAGCGCTTTTCGAAGTCGTCCACTACCTGCGCGGTCTCGAAGACCACGCGATTGGCGATCATCGGCCGCGCATCGAACCATCCGAACGCGCGGAGCGACGACGGCGTGGTGGCGGACTCTCCGCGCACCGTGAGATCGCGCGGAGACTTGAAGGCATCGGGATGCGCACCGACGTCCATCTGCAGCTCGCGCCGAGCGAAGCCGGTAACGAACGTGCTGATGTGACACCCGCCGCAGGAGAGCTGATCCGGGCCGTGCTTCTCGGGGTTTTCCATGCGCAAGAACGCGCCCAGCGACGCCGTTCGTTCGGCGTCGGTGGCGGCCTTGGCGAGGGCGCTGGAGAGGAGCACGCCCGGGTTCTCGGGCGCGGTGGCGGCCGGTGTCATGTCGTAGCGGTACCCGTCGGTGGTGATGTGGTCCACCCTCTGGTTGCCCTTGCCCACGCCCACGATGTTCATCACCTGGAGCACGCCGCCATCGCGGTCGAATCCCCCGAAGAACCACTCCTCCACCACCGGCGGCGCCCGGAGGAAGAACGTCATGCGTGATAGGTTCTGCTCGCCCGCGTAGCGGAGCACGAGCTCGGCGAGGCCGGTGCCATAGGGCCCCTCCGCCCCCTGCGCCACCAGCGCTGCGTGCACGTCGAGGGGTGAGTCTTGCACTTCTGGCGCAAGCGCGCGCAGCTTGCGCAGGCCGGTGACGAGCTCCGGCAGCTCCGTTTCCGTCAGCCGGTAGAAGAGGTGCAGCGCCGAGTCCAGGGTCGTGCCCTTGTCGGTGATCGGCTGCATCACCAGGCGCACCTGGGCTTCGCACCCGGCGGCGCCGGGGAAGCATCCGTCGAAACGCACCGCAACCACGCGCATGCGCGCGTAGTCGAGCCCCTGCGCCGGCTTCACACCGAACTTGGGTATCTTGTCGTACACCGCCTGCGGCAGAAGCGGTCCGCGCTCGCCCTCGGAGGTGGGGCCGAGCGCGCCGGCAGCCGCAGGGGACGCGGGAATGGGGAAGAGCACGGACACGTCGTTCATCCCCAATTTCGGCAGGGACGGACCGGCGTCGACAACCGGGCCGGGCGAGGGCGCGACCTCGCTGCTGGAGCACCCGACCAGGAACGCAAAGACCCATACGCGCACACCGATGCGTCGCTTGGAGAACGTCAATTGTAGTACTCCACGACCAGCTGGATCTCGATGGGGAAGGGAATCGCGGTTTCGTCGGGCAAGGCGCTCAGCTTCGCAGTGCGAGCCGCGCGGTCGACCGCGAGCCACGGAAGGTCGGCAGCGACCGGGAGCGCCAGCCCCAGCTCCACCGGCACCAGCGCGCGGCTCTTCTCGCGAATGCCCACTACGTCGCCGCGACCCACGCGGAAAGAGGCGATATCGACGCGGCGCCCGTTCACTTCCACGTGACCGTGGTTCACGAGCTGGCGCGCCGCCGGGATGGATCGCGCGAACCCGGCGCGAAATACCACGTTGTCGAGACGTCGCTCGAGGAGGCTGATGAGCGCGTGGCCGGTGGCGCCGCGCGAAGCCTTGGCCTCGCGCATGGTGCGCGCGAGCTGCCGCTCGGTGACGCCATAGTTGTGGCGGAGCTTCTGCTTCTCCTGCAGTCGCCGCGCGTACTCCGAGAGCTTCTTGCGGGCCTGGCCATGCTGGCCGGGCGGATAGGGGCGCTTGTCCATCTTCTTCGGCGAGAGCCCGGGGAGCTCGACCCCCAGCGCGCGCATGATCTTGACCCGGGGACCTGTGTAGCGACTCATTCCTGTTTCTCCTGGTGACGTGATTGGCTCATTCGAAGCGAAGGTGCGCGATGCGAGGGACGCCCACGCCCCCGAACACGCGCGCCAGCTTGTGGAGGTTGCCCAGCTCGGCGGCGAGCGCCGCGTCGTGCAGGCTCGGGTCGACGAAGCGAATGCGCGGATAGGCGGTGGTGCTCGCCCCGTGCAGCTGCAGGTGGCCACCGGGGCCCTGCCGTGACGAGCGCAGCGGCAAGCGCGCGTCGTGCTGCACCAGCAGCTCGGTCCCCTTCGGGGCGTGCACCGATGCGTGCGAGAAGAGCGCGTCGGCGGCCGCGTGCGGCAGGCGCCGGAGCGCGCCCTCGGCGATGAGCAGGGTGGGAACATCCTGGGCTTGTTGCAACTGCCGCAGCCAGTTCTTGCAGTCGAGCGAGCAACACGCGGCCAGTACGTGCCGGGGCGGGGTGCGAAGGAGCCCCGACTTGAACTCCGCGAGCCCCGCGGGGTCGACGTCGATCCATCGAAGCGAGCCGTTGTCGACCCGCGAGAAGCGCGTGCACAGGCCGGGATACACCGATATCGCGAGGCCCTCGGGGTTTCGCACGAAGAAGCTCCGCACCAGCGTGTCCATGACGGCGGTGCCCGTTGCCACCATGCGAAGCGCCCGCGGATCGAAGGTCTGCGTACCGAGGTGTAGCTCGGCGAGCAAGTGCGCGGCGCTGGGGTCGCGGAGTGGCAAGTCGGGAAAGCGCCACGAAGCCTCGGCGCGCGCCACCAGGGAGACGATCTCTTCCTGATGCACCATGACGCCGTCGTTCACAGCGCACCGACCGTCAGCAGGTATCGTCCGCCCGACATGCCCACGCCGCCGTCGCCGGTGGCGTAGTAGCCGTCGATGCGCACCTTGTAGAGCTTGCCGGTGCCGCCGCGGATGATCCACGCGCCGGCCTTGGGAGTCACCTGGTTGGTGGCGCCGTCGTAGTCGTACCAGCCGTCGAAGCTGGTCTTCACCGCGCCCGTCGGGTCGAGGAGCGCGTTGCACTCGGCGTCGAAGAAGGTCTCGCGCGGGAACGTTTTGCCCGTCGCGTCGGCGGTGGTGAGCTCGCCCAGCGCCTTTCCGGGAAAGAAGATGCCGCCGCCGGTCCCCGGGCCACCGTCACCGCTGTTGGCGAAGAGAACGGGGCGCTTGATGGCCAGATCCCAGGTGGTCGACGACGCCGCCGACCGATCGGTCACGGCCACCCGCGTCGCTGTTTCCAGGTTGATGTAGATGCGTGGATTGGTGCCCTGGGCCGCGGTTCCGCCGGCCGACGCGTCGACGTACAGGGTGCGGACGCCGCCGCTGTCGGCAAGCACAGCGACCTCTCCGGTGGATACCGTGTCGATGGGCTTGAGCAGCTGCTCCTTGGCCGCGGTGCAGGTGGGGCCGGCGTCGATGGCCGCGTCGCCGCCGTCGACGGCGGGCCCGGTGGAGCCGTCCTGTACCGTCGCTCCGCCATCGGGCTCGACGCCGGCGTCTACGGGCAAGATCGCGGGGCTGCTGCTGCTGCATGCCGCAACGGTGGTGGTCGCCAGGAATACGAAAATGACATGTCGCATGGGTGCTATCCCTTCACCGGTTTGAAGCGAATCCTCACCGTTCCCGGCGAAGATGCTTTGGGGTCCTCGAAGCGCTCGAAGCCGAGCACGTACTTCCGTGTTCCTGCGGCGTCGACCACCAGCCACGCGACGCTCTTGGGCGCACGGGCGGCAACGTCGACCCACGCATTGCCGAATACGCTGACGACGTGGTCACCCCGCATCACCAGGCTCTGCAGCACGCGCGCATCGACCGCGTCGAACCGCGCTTTCTCGCCATCGGCCGAGCGCGCCTTCACCTGGTCCACGGTTTCGCCCGCGGTCTCGGCCTCGTTCACGTCGGCGGCCCCCACGCCGCGAGGCCCGCTGAGCTCGCCGTTGACGAAGATGCTCGACCGCCGGAAGCAGAGATCCCACGCCGAAGACGCGAGCGCGGCTGCCGGCGTAAGGAGCATCCGCTTTCCGGTGGCGAGGTCCAAGCACTCGCTGGGCGCGCCCTCCGGTGCAGCGGTTCCACCCGCGGTGCCGTCCAATTGGTCCAGCTCCTGCGCCACGCCATTGCCCACTTCCGCGTAGCGAACTTTGTAGAGCCCGCTCACCGGAGCGCCGTCGCGGTCACCGTAGTATCCGAGGACCTGCACCTTCCACAGGCGATCGCCGCTCTTCACGCCGTATACGTGAAAACGGCTCCACAGCGCGTGCGCCGGCGCTCCCTCGTACTCGTACCAGTCGATGAACGCGCCGCCCGGCTTGTCCTGGGTGACGAACGGAATCTCCGGCGCTGTATCCGAGAGGAAGACCGGCGCGTCGAGCGGGCCGAAGCCGCCGCCCTGGCCGCCGCCGGAAGGTCCGCTGTTCGTGAAGATGTCCCAGCCCTCGAAGGCGAGATCCCACGCTTCGTCGCTCTTCACGAGACCGAGCGGCGCGAACCGCAGATACACGCGTCCGCTCTCCGGCACCGGCACCGCGAACGGCGTGCCGCTCAGGATTGCCGCCCCGGTGGCTCCCGCATCGGCAACGGGCACCGGCGCCTTGGGCTTCACGGCGGCCTCGTCGGAGCAGGCAGCGAGGAGCAGTGCGCCCCATAGCGCGCGCCTCACGAGGCCACCGCCCGATGCTCGCGGGTACGCACCACGTCGTCTACCAGCGCGCGCTCCAGTTGCGCCAGTCGTGCCGGGCTCGGGAGCGCGAGGCCCGCGTGGGTTCGCCGCGCGAAGACCCCGATGCGCACGTAGTCGCTGGTGCGGGTCTTGGTGTCGCCAATGACCATCTCGTAGAAGCCCAGCGTGAGGCGCGAGGGCGTGAGCACCGATACGCCGGCGGTCGGGTGCCAGAGCTGCAGGTGCCAGAACCCTCGGGAGACGAAGTATTCGAACTTGCGCCCGCCGAAGATGCGCACCTCCCAGAGCCCTTCGAGGAGTGCGAGCTCGCGCTCCCGGGGGTCGTGGGGCGCGGGAGGCGGGAGCGGAGAATCGAGGGCGATCATCGTGCCGCTCCGATGAACGCGAGGGTCATGGCTCCGCGATCGTTCTGCGTGCTCGCCATGACGATGCGCCCTCGATAGGTGGCGACGTTGGCGTGATGGGTATCGAAGCCGACGTCGCCGGTGAGAAGCGACCAGCGCGAGGTCTTCGGGTCGAACACTTCGATGGAACGGTCGGCCTCGAGCGCACCGCCGCTCCCGCGCGTGTTTCCAGAGACCGCGTAGACCTTGCCATCGAGCGCGACGAGCCGGGCCGAAAGGCGCGTCTTCTGCGGGCAGGGCATGGGGCGGTACTGCTTGCTCGAGAACGAGTACCGCAGGCAATCGTCCACCAGCTTGAAGCTCTCGCGCATGCCGCCGACGATGAAGTACTCGTCGCCCACCGTGACCCCGCCGAAAGCCCGCCGCGGACGCGGCAAGGGCGCCCCCAGATCGCCGAACCCTTGCGGCGCCTTGGCCACCAGGTTGGTGGTCACGTGGTCGAAGGCGGCGTCGCCGCTCCGCGCGGGGTCGTAGTTGAGCCCTCCGAACACGTAGACCTGGCCTTCATGCGTTGCGAGGCCGAACTGCGTGCGCCCGGCGGGCAGGTTCTGCGCGGGCTTCCAGGTCTCCGTGCGCGGGTCGAAGGAATAGCCCTCGTTGAAGGACACCGCAGCGGTCCCGTTGTGCCCGAAGCCGCCGAGCGCCAAGAGCTCGCTTTCAACCCATGCAACTTGCATCGATTGTCGCTTCTGCGGATACGCGCTCACGCGCGTCCAGGTCAGCGAAGGCAGGTGCAGGCGGTGGCCCTCGTCCACGAAGTTGCCCGGCGCGAAGTCGTGCTGTCCGAGGCTGGTGTTGCCGCCGAACACGTACAAGAAGTCCTCGTACACGAAGACCGCCTGTCGGTTCTTCGCTTGTCCCGGAAAGGCAATCTCCACCCGCGCGACGTCGCCCGTCTTCTCCAGCGAGAGCACCTCCACGAGCTTGGTGCGACCGTGGGTCTGCATGCCGGTGATGCCCCCGATGGCCATCAGCTGCGATGGCCCCGCCCAGGCCAGGCGGTGGAACATCCTCGGGAAGGTCAGCGTACCCAGGGCTGCCCACGCGCCGTCGCGGAGCTCGGAGACCGCGCCGTCGCGGGTGGTGATCACCGGGCGATTCCCGGCTTCGCTCGCGATGGCCGCCATGCCGAAGCCGTCGCTGGGAAGGTCCGGGCCGCGGCTCCAGGTACCGGCAGCAGCGTCGAAGATGCTCACCGTCCGCGAAGGCTGCTTGTCTGCGCCGAGCCCGCCCATGAGATAGAGCGTTTGGCCCACCGCCACCACGCCCGCCGCGCGCGTTCGAATCGGCGCTGCGATGGACTCCCACTTTGGCGTCCGCGCCGCGAGGTCCAGGCGCAGGATGTCGGTGGCCCACTCGCCGCTCTGCTCGTCGCCTTCGACTTGCCACCCGCCCGCGAGATACACGGTCGATCCGATCATGGCGGCGTCGAGCGACGAGCGCCCCTTGGGCAGAGTCGGCAGCGCGCGCCAGGCGCCTGTCTTGGTGCTCCAGCACGCGGCGTCGGACACCGATCGCATGGACGTCTCCACGCGGCTGCCGCCGAATCGACAGAGCTCGTCCCCGTGCGCCACGACAGCGAGGCCTTGGAGTCCGTAGGGGAGCTCGCCCACCTTGCTCCACGTGCTCGGGGTCGCGCGCGAGAGCTTCCAGATGTCGCGCGACTGCCCCTCCGCCGTGTAGCGGTGCGGCTCGCCGCCGTAGCCGCCCACCAGGTAGAAGTCACCGTTCACCACCGCGCTCCCGAAGCTGGTGAGGCCCTTGGGCATGGCGCCGAGGAACGAGCCTCCGACGACGATGCGCTCGGCCGCTTTCGCGGCAGGCATCGCGGTGGTGGACGTGGCGTGCGGGGGAGCGGGCGCGGCGCCGGCGCAGCCCCAAAAGAGCGATGAAATCGCGATGAGCAGCCATTTTTGGCTCATTTTCGGCTCCTCTTATTGATAACGAAAATGATTTTCATTATCGTTAATGGACCGAGAGAGGCCGCTCGGTCAAGGGAAATTCACGCGCCGCCGGCGCCGGATCTTTCTTCGAGCGTCGCGGTACGATGGCGCGTGCTTCTTCCCCGACTGCTGGCGCTGGCGCTCCTGATTTCATGTGTATCCTGCACACGTAGTGCGCCGCCCTCACAGGCCGCCGTTGCCGCACCGGCGGCCAGCGCCGTCGTGATCGCAGCTTCGGCGTCTGCCAGCGCCGCCCCGCGAAAGGCCGGACCACCGACCTTCGAAGGCCCCTCCAACGTCGTGCAGGCCATGGCGCTCACCGACGCCGGGCAGGTGCGCTTCGTGAACGCAGGCTCGCTGGTGGAGTGGACGCCAGCCACGTCGGCCATGACCAAGCGGCCGATTCCCTTCGACACCCTCTACACGACCGCGTCCAAAGCGCCCGCGAAGGTGACCTTGGGCAAAGAGGGCGAGCTCTTGCTTCCGCCCATGGCCGCGCCTTCGACGTGCATCGCGAAGGCAGATTGCAAGGTGAACGCCGAGGCCACCGACGCAGAGGTCTCCTTCGAATTCTCCGACGACGGCCAGCGGGTGCTCTTCTCGGCCTGCGAATTCGCCGTGTATCCCGCGCTGTGCGCATTGAGCGTCTTCGACTTTGCGTCGGGCACGGTGGTGGCGAAGCTCTTCAGCGGTGGGTGGACCGGCAGCGTGGCGCGACATCTCTCACCCAAGGGTGACTATCTGGTTCTGGTGGGCGTGGGGCGCACCGAGATGGTCGCGTTGGCCTCGCAGAAGAGCGTCTTCTCGGCCGTGTACACGCTCAACGAATTTCCGCGGTTTCGTTTCCTCGACGAGCACACCATCTTGTTCTCCGCCGCTGGCCAGCTGCAGGTGGCCGACCTGACGACCGGCAAGATCGTTCGTCGGAAGGTGCTCGCCGGGGATGCTACCGTGGAGCCGGGGCCGGACGGGCGCCGGGTGCTGTTCTCGGGGCCCGGGGGCTTCGGCGTGTGGAGTGCGACGACCGGCGCCACCGTGAACGCCGTGAAGACTCCGCCTCGATGCGCCGAGTGCAAGGGCGAGTGGACCAGCGATCGGCACGTTCGGTTCTCGGGGCTGGGCGCCGCGCGCCCGGACGTGGTCTTCGACGTGGTGGCGAAGACCCAGAGCGAGGCTGCGCCCCCCGAAGAGCCGGTGTTCTCTTCGGAAGGGTTCACGGTCACCCGCAACCCGTGGGACGGCTCGCTGCGCGTCACCACCCCCACCGGCAAGCGAGCGCCGCTCGAGGCCACCAAGGATGCGCCCCGCTTCTTCGTGGTGGGCGGGCGCCTCTTCGCGCAGTGCTGGGCCTGGGCAGACGTCATCGAAGCCGACGGCACCGGGCACAGCTTCCCGCGCACGGCCTACCAGGTGCACTGAGCTTCGAAACCGAAGGGCGCGGCGCACGTATCTGCTGGGTCGACGCAGCTCCACCGGTAACACGAAACTTGCTGAGCGTGCTACGTCGTGCTACGAATTCATCCACCGGTAGCACCCAACATGCAATTTCGAACTGTTTTTCGCTCGCTCATCGCTTCCGGGGCCGCGCTCGCGGTCTCCGGCGTGCTCGCCCCCTTCCTCGGCTGCAGCAGCACCGGCGGCGACAGCACCACCGGCAAGCGCATCGTCCTCAAGGCGCGCGTCGAAGCGCCGAGCGCGGCGTCGTTCACCAGCAAGCAGGGGTGGGCCGTCACGCTGTCGAAGGCGGCCGTGTCGACGGGCGCGTTCTACTACTACGAGGGCGCCACCATCTTCGCGCAGCGGACTCCCGCCACCTCCGCGAATCCGCTGGCGCGCTTCTTCACCGTGGGCAACGCCTTCGCGCACCCGGGTCACTATCAGCCGGGCAACGCCCGTGGCGAGATGCTCACCGCCTCCAGCGTGGACCTCGTGGCCGGTGGCGCGGAACTGGGCGTCGGCGACGGCGTCACCGGGACCGTGCGCTCGGCCACCTTCAGCTTCGGCGCGCCGCCCGCAGGTCCGCAAGCGGCGACCCTCGGCAGCCACGTGGTGGTGCTCGAAGGCAAAGCCGTGAAGGGCCAAGACACCCGGCTCTTCCGCGCGGAGATCGACGCCGCCGACATCGCCGATCTCGAGAACCGGCCGATCCTCGAGGGGTGCCCGTTCGCCGAGACGGAGCTCACCGCGGATGGCACCGTCACGCTCACCGTCAATGTGCCCATGTGGTTCGAGTTGGTGGAATTCGACCAGGTTGCCGCCAGCGCCGACGGCAAGCCCGTCACCATGGATGGAATCGCGCGCAACGAGCTCGTCCGCGGCCTCAAGGCCGGTGACCGATACGTATTCACCTATACCAAGTAGGATTCATGAAGCGCCTTCTTCGCGTCGTCACCCCCGCTTTGTTCGCCATCGTCGCTGCCTGCAGCTCATCGTCGTCCGGCACCGGCACAGTGGCGTTCACCAGTTGGGGCGAGGAGTACATCGAACAGGAGATTCCCCCGGTGGTGGACGGCGAGACCATCATCGTCGACGGTTGGACCATCAAGTATTCCAAGTTCCTGGTCGTGCTCGGCAACATCAAGGTGCAAGACGCGTCGGGCGCGGTGGCCGGAGAGCAAAAGGGCAGCAAGCTGGTGGACCACACCAAGGTGGGAAGGAAGCCCTTGGTCACGTTCCCGAGCATCGAGGCCAAGGCCTGGACCCATGTGAGCTACGAGATCCTCCCGGCCACCGCCGCCACCGAGCTCGCGGGCGCGAGCGACGCCGACAAGGCGCTCATGATCCAGGGAGGCTACACCCTGTACGTGGAAGCCACCGCCACCAAGGGCGCCGTCTCCAAGAGCTACAAATGGGGCTTTCAAACCGCCACGCTCTTCGATCGCTGCAAGGCCGCCAACGTCGACGGCAAGGACGGCGTCGACGGGGTGGTGGTCAAGAACGGCATCACCGACACCGTGGAGCTCACCATCCACGGCGACCACCTGTACTACGACGACCTGCAGTCCATCGACGCCAAGGTCCGTTTCGACAACATCGCGGCTGCCGACGCCGACAACGACGGCGTGGTGACGCTCGACGAGCTCGCCAAGGTGAAGCTCGCGGCGATTCCCGCTACTCAAGGCAAGTACGGCACCGGCAGCGCCTCCGGCATCTCCGACCTGCGCGCCTTCGTCACCGCGCTCTCGCGCACCGTGGGGCACTACCGCGGTGAAGGCGAGTGCTTCGCCTCGGCGAAGTAGTCACTTCGGGCCCATCCCGGCGAAGCTGTACTCCTGATTCACGCGATTCTGCGTGCTGCCATCACCGATGTAGTGCTCGGCCGGACCATCGAGCCGCGAGACGTCGGTGTAGGGGCGGGAGCCGATGTCGAAGCCGTTCTGCGTTCCGAACGTGAAGGGCACCCAGAAGTCCTTGGTCGACGTGGACCCGGTGGAAGAGACGCAGTTGCCGGTGCCGCTGGCGAAGCCGACCAGACCGCCGAACGTGTAGGAGCGGCTCTGCTCGTCGACGTTCAGGCTACCGCTGGTGCTCCCCGGATCGTTCTTGGTGGGTGCCGCCAGTGTGCAGGTGTTGCCGTTGCTGGTGACCTGCTTGGCGGTCTCGAGGGTGACGGTGCTGAGCGCTGGGTCGAGCTGGTAGGTTCCGGCCTCCTTGCGTACGAAGACCAGCTTGCCGGAGGCGGTGAAGGTCACCGTCTCGCTCTTGCTGCGGAGCTCACCGTTGAACTTGATATCGCCCTCGTAGCGCTCGATGGCGTCGATGATCTTCACCGCGCCGACGAGGATGACCCGTGAGGACCCGGCGACTCCGTTGTAGGTTGCACTCACATTCACCGGGTTGGGGGTGGGTATCTCGCTCGGCGCCGTGTAGCGGAGTTGGCCCGGTGCCACCTGGGTGAGCGATCCGGCGCTGGCGCTCAGCGCATCGGCATTGCGCGGCGCGCCCTTGCATCCGACCGGAGCGAGGTTCTCTTCTCCCGGCGGGGCCGCTGCGGGGACCGGCAACGGATCGCACCCGGCGATGCCCAGCGTGGTGCTCTCGCCCTTGCGCACCGAGGCGTTGGCCGGCGTCAGCCGGAGGTTGGCATAGACGCCGAGTGACTTCATGAGGCGGGTGCCGCGGTTGAGGTTCCGGAGCTGGGCGGTGATGCTGTCGATGCGGCCACCCTCGGCGGCCAGCTTCAACGTCGCGCTCTTGGTGCCCGCCTGCGGCGTGACCACCGCGTCGCGGAGATCGAACCAAGCGCCCGACTCGTCTTGCATGGCGAGCCGCTGCTGATCGCTGACCCCTGCCTGATCGTCGTTGTTGGGCGCGAGCCGCACCGTGGCGGGCTGTGCAAACGTGACGTTCTGCGGGCTGATGGCGTAGCTGAGGCCGACCCCGCTGGGGAGCGTGTGGGTGAGCGCTTGCACCGAGAGCTGCGTGTCGGCAACGAGGGCGCCCGGAGGCACGACGAGCTCGAAGCGTCCGTCGGCGGTGCGCAGCGATCCGCCGGCGGCACCGATCGTGGCGGTGACCGGAGCGCCCACCGGGCTGCCAGGAGCGGTGATCGCTGGCTCGTTGGAGGTCGTCGAGGGGGTCGGCTCGGTGGAGCTACTGCAGGCGGCGGTGGCGAGCAGGAGAGCAACGAGGAGGGAGGACCGCAGGTTCATGGTCGAGCCTGAAGCAACCCCCGGACCAGGCCGAGCACCGTGGAATTTCGCGGGCCTCCGCATGCACCGGCGAACGTTGCGCGAAACCTGCGCAAGCACTGCGCGCGGGCCGCGCAGCAGCTCAGAAGCTGGCGTCGGTGGCCACGTACACGGTGGAGCCGATCATCGGGGGGCGAGCTCGGCGGCGCGTGCCACACGGCGGTCTCGACTCGGCTCCGCGCGGTCGAGGAGAATCCGCGCGCAAACAGGGCGCCCCGTTCTGGCGGCGCCCTGCGACGGGTCTCAGGTCGTGCTTCGCGCGAGGGCGATCAGGGATTGCCCTGGGGAGCGAACTGCAGTGCGTCCGGCAACCCGACGAACGCGCCTCCCGACTCCCCGGCGCTCCGCGGCGACGGGACCAAGACGAAGCCACCGTCGGCGTCGACGGAGAGCGCACCGCCGTACGAGCTCGTCACCTGCAGGTTCCGCTGTTCGAGGAGCTTGCCGGTCTTGGAGTCGACCACCTCGAGCAGATCGCTGGGGCCGCCCGCGGCCTCGCCGCCGTATACGTAGAGCTTGCCGCCCGCGAGCACGAGCGTTGCGCCGGCCCGCGGCACGAGCTTGGTGTGCGCCACGACGCCGTTCGCGTCGTCGCTCCATATCCACAGATCACCCTCCAGTTTGGTGGCGCTGCTGCGGCCGCCGTGCACGAAGATGGACGCGTTCGCCGCGGCGATGCTGGCTCCCTCTCGGCTGGCGAAGGCGCCCCCCGGCGCAAGCAGTGAATGCCGGCGAGCTGGCAGCGATACGCATGTAAGCCTGCGCGATTTCGATGTTCCGCATGATGTTGCCGGGCACGATTCGAAGCTCCGGGCGGTTCGCCGGCGGATTGCGGCAGGAGTCGTCGAACGAGACGGTGCCGATCACTGCTTGGGCCGATTGCCCGACGTCCGGAGCCGGCTGCGGACCCGTCTCCACGCACGCCGGCGCCGCGCTTCCCACCAGCGCGAGCCCCACGGTGCCAACCACGTACCGACGATACGAATGCTTCACTTTCTGCATCTCCACGCATCCCTTGTTGGGGTCGAGCCCGGTTGGACGAAGCGGAGCGCCACCAAACCACGTCGCCCGGATGGGGACATCCGAGCGGGTGACGAGAAATCGAAGCTCCGGCTCGGCACACTGTCGTACGACCGCGATGTCAGTCCAGACTGCGCCAGCTCCGGCGACGGTCGCGATTTTCCCGTGAGGAAGGCACCAACGCGCAATGGCGCGGCGCTTGCTCGGTGCGCCGTCGAGGTCCAGTCATGCCCACTCGTCGCTTTCGCTATCGCCGTGCCGTCTCCTGCTTCGCGTTGGCCGTCGCCGCCTTGGGCATCGCCTGCGGGGACGATGCTACGAGCCCGCCGCCGCCCACCTCGCGCGACGCATCCGCTCCGGGAACCGACGCCTCCTCGTCGTCGGAAGCGTCGACGACTTCCGGGGACGGCGGACCCGGCGCCCGATGTGGCGATAGCGATCCCGGCGAGACGGCGTGCGGTGCTGCCTGCGCCCCGTATGCCGCCTGCAGCCTGCCCGGCGCGAAGGTGGCTTGCGGCGCAGGCGGAACCTGCGCTTTCGGTGGGTTCATGCGCGCGGTCGTGACCAAGTGCTTCGAGTCGAGTGGCGGCGACTGCGCGCGTCTCGCCCAATGTTATGGCTGCAGCGTCGCGTGTCGGTACCTCGACAAGGCCAATTGCTCCCAGCCCGTGGAGATGGGGGCGTGCTGCGACGCCTGCATCACGAAGCCCAGCTGCTACGACGCCAAGCTCTCGGTCTGCAGCGCCGTTGCCGCGTGCCAGTAGGGAGAGTCGGCCCGTCGCCTTCCTCCGGTACGTCTCCTGGCTACCACGAGGGCGGTGCTACTTGCACGCAGGCTGGCAGGTGCCGCCGCGACACTCGAGCTGGGCGCCGCACTCTTCCTGGTACTTGCACGCGGCGCCCTGGATGCGCTTGGGGATGCAATTGCGAGGGTCGTTGTTGCCGCTGTAGGGGTTCTCGCAGAAGGCGCCGTCTTCACAGACCCCCTCGATGCACCGCTCGCCCACGCGGGGCGGCGCGAGGCAGGTCTCGGGCGCGCCGATCACGTCGCCCAAGGCGCCGCACACGGTTCCTTGCGGGCACCCATCGATGTAGCGGTCCCCCACCAAACCGCAGGTGGAGCCGAGGGTGAGCGTCGATTTTCCACAGCGACGGGTGGCGGGGTCGCAGGCCAGACCCTGCTCGCACGAGTAGTCCGAGCAGTCTTCGCCGAGCCGGCCCGCGCGCCGCTCGCGGCAGACGCCGGAGACGCACGCCCCGTTCTCGGCGCAGGCGAACATCGCGGCCAACGAGGCCAAGGAGCCGTCGCGCGAGACGGAGCAGGCTCGTCCTAGCGGGATCTTCGGCCGGCAGGTGCCGCGGGGCGACGAGCTCCCTTCCGCCGATGCGTCGGGGACGCAGTAGAGATCGCTGTCGCAGTCGCTGCCGCCCTTGGGTTGTATAGTGCATGTAGCGCCCAGGTCCACGAGCTTGGTGCGACACACGCCTTCGGCGCAGGTGGCGGTGTACGAGCACACCTCGAGCGGACCCGTGCAGCTGGCGCCGAGCGGGCGCACGTCCTGGCAGTAGCCGCAGGTGCCGCTGTCGCGGGCGGCGCTGCAGGACTTGCTGCGGCACTGCTGGTCGAAGGCGCACGCCTCGCCTTGGGCACGCACGGTTGCGATCACCGGCGCCGGCTCGTGGTTCGGCGTCGGTGCCGCGGCGGTGCCTCCACAAGCGACGGCGAGAAGGAAGAGGGCAGCGGCGGAAACGGTCGGTTGGGTCACCATCGCGATGCCCGACGCAAAGCCCGTGCCCTGCGAACGAACTGCGAGAAATCTCGGGCAGTTACCGCTCTTGGCTCGGCCCGGTTGTCGGTCCGTTACCAGCGGCGCACGCAGTTCTTGTGATCGTCGGACCGTATCGCGGCCACTCAACGCCATGCCCTCGACGACCGAGCTCCGCCCTCTGCCCCTCGCTTGCGCGATGCCCCTTCTGGGGCTCGTCGCCTGCAGCGCCCCTCCCCCCGAGGCGCCGTACTTCCAGCTCACGTACGACGCAGCGGCCCAACACACCCTCGCGCTCGCTCAGCCTGCGGGGCCGGGTATCTGCTGTGCCGAAAGTGACGGCCGCGCCTTCTTTGGTGAGGCAGAGATCGTCCCCGGTGAGCCGCGTGTCATCCCGGGCCTTCGCGACTCCGGCCGATTCGCTTTCAGCACCGACGCCGGTCTGCTGCACTTCTCTACCTTGTCCGTTGCCGTGCCGCCGCCCATCGACCTTCCTCCGGAGCCCCTCCAGTTGTCGAGCAATGGAGTACTGGAGATTCGATGGGTCGGTGCGCCGGTGGGGCCCGACGAGATCGTCTCTCTGCTCATCACGCGTCCCGGCGCAGTGGGCAGAGCTGCCTGGGGAGCGGTGTTCGCACGGAAGGTCGGCAGCACGAGCGTCTCGCTACCCGGCGAGCCGACGATTCAGCCAGCTGGGGCCTTGGTCTACCTCCGCATCGAACGCGCGCGGAAGTTCGCCGGCGTCGACTACTACGGAAGCCCGATGCGGGGCGAAGGTCGGTACACGAGCGCCCAGCGAACGCTCACCGTCTTGTGAGGCCCGGGCTAGCAGGGCGGCGAGACGCACGCCCATCGCGCGCCCGCTGCTTCGCGCGTGCACGTGCACGTGACCGGGCAGCCACCGTGATACGTGCACGTACGCCCGGTCTCGTCGGGATTGCACGCGTCGTCGGCGGGGGGCGCCGCAGGACAGGTGGCCTCGCAGGTGTCACTGCTGCACACCCAGCTCCCGCGCTCGCAGATGCACTCGGAACGGCACTTCGTCCCGAAGCCGCACGAGAGTCCCTCGTCCTTCTCGTCGCACCCGGTGGCCAGCGCGGGGTGTGTCGGCGGGCACGCGGTGCTCTGGGCATCGCGTGCAGTTGCCGCGTCGGGTCCCTGGGCGTCCGACGATGGCGGTTGTGCACCGCTGTCGACCGGAGCCTTCGCGGCCTCCGGCGAGGACGACGCGATGCGGCCTCCGCAGGCCACGAACATCACGCACGCGAGGGTGAGTACCAGCGCCCAGGACCGCATGCCGCGAACCGTACACCGCTCGACCGGGCCTCGCCACGGTGGAGTGACCGCGAGGGCGCACGGAACCAAGAAGTATGCCGCGCGCGTGTCGTACGCCCATGAGTCTGGGCGCTACGTTGCGAAACGGTCTCCTCGCGGCCCTGCTCCTGGGCTGCGCGTCGTCCGCGCAGGATCGCCGGTACGGACCACCCGGGCGATCCTTTCGCCAG
>Ga0075163_10002990_pt1 | contig 22764 bp, 17 predicted proteins | sample JI1023141ADNA_FD_71478 | JGI IMG/M metagenome (GOLD analysis project Ga0075163, IMG submission 71478) | Wastewater effluent complex algal communities from Wisconsin, to seasonally profile nutrient transformation and Carbon sequestration -... | ecosystem: Engineered > WWTP > Effluent > Algae... | reverse complement strand
GATGGCGATCTCCTGCAGGTTGTAGATGCGCCGCTCCTTGAACAGGGCCGGTTTCTCTTCGTAGACCTTGTGCACGTCCTCGGCGGTGGGCTTGGCCGCCGCCTCGCCGACCTTGTCGGCGTAGGCACGCGCCAGGATCTCGCGGCGCGCGGCCTCCACCTGCTGGATGACGCGGGCCTCGCGGTCGAGCTTGAGCTCGTCGGCCTTCTGCACGGCCAGGGTCTGGTCGACCAGACGCTCCAGCACCTGCCGGCTGGCGGCATCGGCCTGCTCAGGTCGAAGGTTGCGCTGCTGCAGCGCGAGGTTGATCTGCTGCACCGTCACTTCGTCGCCATTGACCTTGGCGGCCGGCTGCGTGGCGGGCCGGTCCTTGCGCCGTTCGCCACAGGCCGAAAGCTGCAATGCCAGCAGCACCATCAGCAGCACGGTCAGGCCGCGGGACAGGCCCCAGGGCCGGGTGGAAGCGGTGGTCATGCGCATGGCGCGGCAGTTTAGCCGCCCTGCCCCGGCCGCTACGACAGCGACTGCACCTGGGCCAGGCGCCAGGCTTCGGCGTCGGTCATCTTGGCGAGCATCCACAACTCGCGGAACGGCGCTGCGCCGGCGTCGTGGCGCTCGCGGATCAACCCGGTGAACTCGACGCGGGCGATCATCGCCTCGCGCAGCTCCTCGATGCCGAGCAGCCGGGCGTCGAGCTCGAGTACTTCGGTGCGGTTGGGCAACGGTCCCCGCTCCTCGAGCTGGGCCCGCAGGTCGGCCAGCAGCGGCTCGGTGGTGAAAGTGGCCAGCGCCTGCAGGTCGGCGGCGTCCCAGGCGGCCTGCAGGCCGACGAAACTCTTGCGCGCCAACTCGAGCAGCGCCTCGATTTCGGGCTGCAAGCGGCGCCGCCTGGCCAGGCGGCCCTGGGCGACGCGCCGGCGCAGCCGATTCAGCACTTCAGGCCCACGTGCAGGGCCACCACGCCGGCGTTCATGTTGTGCACGTCGACATGCCCGAAGCCGGCGTCCTTCATCATCGCCTTCAGCGTCTGCTGGTCGGGATGCATGCGGATCGACTCGGCCAGGTAGCGGTAGCTGTCGGCGTCCTTCGCGACCAACTTGCCGACCAGCGGCAACACGTTGAAGGAGTACCAGTCGTAGGGCTTGCGCAGCGGCTCGGCGACTTTCGAGAACTCCAGCACCAGCAGGCGCCCGCCCGGCCGCAGCACGCGGGCCATCTCGGTCAGCGCGCGGTCCTTGTGGGTCATGTTGCGCAGGCCGAAGGCCACGCTGACGAGGTCGAAGCTGCCGTCGGCGAAGGGCAGCTTCTCCGCGTCGCAGGCGGCAGTGGGCAGCGACAGGCCTTCGTCGAGCAGGCGGTCGCGGCCGACGCGCAACATCGATTCATTGATGTCGGTGTGCACCACGGTGCCGCGCTCGCCGACCTTGGAGGCGAAGGCTCGGGCCAGGTCGCCGGTGCCCCCCGCGATGTCGAGCACCTTGTCGCCGGCACGCAGGTTCGCCAGGGCCACCGTGTAGGCCTTCCAGGCGCGGTGCAGGCCGAGCGACATCAGGTCGTTCATCAGGTCGTAGCTGCGCGCGACGGAGTCGAACACACCGCGCACGCGGCGGGCCTTGTCGGCCTCGTCGACGTTCTGGTAGCCGAAGTGGGTCTGTGCCATGGAGATTCAGTGGTGGTGACCGCAGGAGGCGCCGCCGGCAGCCTGCATCGGAGCGTCGCGGTCGACGCCGGCCTCGCTCAGGCGCTGCTCGTAGCGGGCCCAGAAGCCGGCCTGGTCGGCACCGAGCCGGTACAGGTACTCCCAGGTGAAGATGCCGCTCTCGTGGCCGTCGGAGAACCTCGGCTGCACCGCGTAGTGGCCGACCGGCACGATGTCGGTCACCGTGACGTCGCGCTTGCCGGTCTGCAGCACCTCCTGCCCCGGCCCATGGCCTTGCACCTCGGCCGAGGGCGAGTACACGCGCATCAGCTCGAAAGGGATGCGGAAGCTGCGGCCGTCGTCGAAGCCGACCTCGAGCACGCGCGAGGTCTGGTGGACGGTCAGGGAGGTGGGTTGCGGAACCTGCAGTGCGGCCATGGAAGAGTCGGCATTCGCTTGCGGAAAATGCTCGCGGAAGAGGTCGGCCGAGTGTATCGCCGGGGGCGGGCCCGACCTTGACCCCGTGCAACTCACCCGTGTCGACGGAAGGGCTGGCGCAGCCTGGGGTCAACCCGGGCGCGCCGCCTCGTCCTCAGACCAGCACGCGCTCGATGCCGCCGCTGTTGGCCCGGGCCACGTAGTCCTCCAGCCAGGTCGGGCCGAGGATCTGGCGCGCCATTTCGACGACGATGTAGTCGGCTTCGAGCAGGCCGGTGGTCAGGTCGTCCTCGTAGCGCTTGAGCCCCTGCAGGCAGCTGGGGCAGCTGGTGAGGATCTTCACGTCGGCCTTTTCGGCCACGGCGCCGCTGGCGCGCAACGCGGCCTCGCCCTTGCGCAGTTCCTCCTCCTTGCGGAAGCGGACCTGGGTGCTGATGTCCGGCCGTGTCACGCCGAGCGTGCCGCTCTCGCCGCAGCATCGCTCGCTCTTCACCACGCCCGGACCGACCAGCGCCTTGACGGTCTTCATCGGGTCCTGCAGCTTCATCGGGCTGTGACAGGGGTCGTGGTAGAGGTAGCCGGTGCTCTGCGGCGGCAGCGTGATGCCCTTCTCCAGCAGGTACTCGTGGATATCGACGATGCGGCAGCCGGGGAAGATGTCCTCGAACTTGTAGCCCTGCAGCTGGTCGTAGCAGGTGCCGCAGGACACCACCACGGTCTTGATGTCCAGGTAGTTCAGTGTGTTGGCCACGCGGTGGAACAGCACCCGGTTGTCGGTGATGATCTTCTCGGCCTTGTCGAACTGCCCGCTGCCGCGCTGCGGGTAACCGCAGCACAGGTAACCCGGCGGCAGCACGGTCTGCACGCCGGCCTGCCAGAGCATGGCCTGCGTGGCCAGGCCGACCTGGCTGAACAGGCGCTCGCTGCCGCAGCCAGGGAAATAGAACACGGCCTCGGTGTCGGCCGTGGTGGCCTTCGGGTCGCGGATGATCGGGACGTATTCGCGGTCCTCGATGTCCAGCAGGGCCCGCGCCGTCTTCTTCGGAAGGCCGCCCGGCAGCTTCTTGTTGATGAAGTGGATGACCTGTTCCTTCAGCGGCGCGGTCCCCAGCGTGGCCGGCGGTGCGGCAGTCTGCTTCTTCGCCGGCAACCTGAACAGGTCGTTCAGCAGCCGCTGGGCCTTGAAGCCCACGTCGACCATCGCGCTGCGCATCAGCTTGATGGTCTGCGGGTGGGTCGCATTGAGGAACTGCATCGCCACCGCGCTGCCGGGCCGGAAGCTCTTCTTGCCCATCTTGCGCAGCAGGTTGCGCATGTTCATCGTGACGTCGCCGAAGTCGATCTTCACCGGGCAGGGCGACAGGCACTTGTGGCACACCGTGCAGTGGTCGGCCACGTCCTCGAAGTCCTCCCAGTGCTTCAGGCTGACGCCGCGGCGCGTCTGCTCCTCGTAGAGGAAGGCCTCGACGAGCAGCGAGGTCGCGAGGATCTTGTTGCGCGGGCTGTACAGCAGGTTCGCCCGCGGCACGTGCGTCGAGCACACCGGCTTGCACTTGCCGCAGCGCAGGCAGTCCTTGATGCTGTCGCTGATGGCGCCGATGTCGCTCTGCTGCATGATCAGCGACTCGTGGCCCATCAGGCCGAAGCTCGGCGTATAGGCCGCACTGAGGTCGGCGGCCATCACGTCGCCGGTGCCGCTGCTGCCCGCGCGCAGCAGCTTGCCCTTGTTGAATCGACCCTCGGGGTCGACCCGGGCCTTGTAGTCGGCGAACGGTGCCAGCTCGGCGTCGGTGAGGAACTCGAGCTTGGTGATGCCGATGCCATGCTCGCCGCTGATGACACCATCGAGCCGCCGCGCCAGCGCCATGATGCGGGCCACGGCTTCATGCGCCGTCTGCAGCATCTCGTAGTTGTCGCTGTTGACGGGGATGTTGGTGTGCACGTTGCCGTCGCCGGCATGCATGTGCAGCGCCACCCACACGCGGCCGCGCAGCACCTCCTGGTGCACGGTGCGGCACTGCTCGAGGATCGGCGCGAACGCGGCGCCGGCGAAGATGGTCTGCAGCGGCTTGAGCACCTGGGTCTTCCAGGAAGCGCGCAGCGAATAGTCCTGCAGTTGCAGGAACAGGCTGCGCCCGCCCTCGGGCTGCTCGATGTCGAGCTGCTCGAGCCAGAAGCGCCACAGGCCGCGCACCTCGCGCAGCAGCGCCAGCGCCTGCTGCACGCGGTCTTCCAGTAATTCGGCGCCGGGGATCTCGCCGGCGTCGTCGCCCTGGCCCAGCGGCAGCCGGCCGTGGGCGAAGAAGGCTTCCAGCCGATCGAGCAGCTGCAGCTTGTTGCGCAGCGACAGCTCGATGTTGATGCGCTCGATGCCCTCGGTGTACTCGCCCATGCGCGGCAGCGGGATCACCACGTCCTCGTTGATCTTGAAGGCGTTGGTGTGCTTGGCGATGGCCGCAGTGCGCTTGCGGTCGAGCCAGAACTTCTTGCGCGCATCGGCGCTCACCGCGACGAAGCCCTCGCCGGAGCGGCTGTTCGCCAGCCGCACCACTTCGCTGGTGGCAAGGGCCACGGCGGTCTCGTCGTCGCCGACGATGTCGCCGATCAGCACCATCTTCGGCAACCCGCTGCCGCCGAGGCTGCGCTTGCTCTTGGTGGCGTAACCGACGGCCTTGAGGTAACGGTCGTCGAGGTGTTCGAGGCCGGCCAGGATGGCGCCGCCTTCACGCCGCATCTCGGCGAACATGAAATCCTTGATCTCGACGATCGAGGGCACTGCGTCCTTGGCATTGCCGAAGAACTCCAGGCACACCGTGCGCACGTGCGAGGGCATGCGGTGCACGACCCAGCGCGCACTGGTGATCAGGCCGTCGCAGCCTTCCTTCTGGATGCCCGGCAGCCCGGCGAGGAACTTGTCGGTGACGTCCTTGCCCAGCCCTTCCTTGCGGAAGGTGGCGCCAGGGATGTCGAGCCGCTCGGTCCGCTGCAGGTGCTTGCCGCTGGCGTCGAAGTACTTCAGCTCGAAGCGGGCCACCTCGACGTCATGGATCTTGCCCAGGTTGTGGTCCAGCCGCGTCACCTCGAGCCACAGCGCATCGGGCGTGACCATGCGCCAGGAGGCCAGGTTGTCGAGCGCGGTGCCCCACAGCACGGCCTTCTTGCCGCCGGCGTTCATCGCGATGTTGCCGCCGATGCAGCTGGCTTCGGCCGAGGTGGGGTCGACCGCAAAGACCTGGCCGGCGCGCTCGGCGGCGTCGGCCACGCGCTGCGTGACGACACCGGCTTCGGTCCAGATCGTTGCCACGGGCCGATCGATGCCCGGCAGCGAGACCCATTCGACCTCGCTCATCGCCTCGAGCTTCTCGGTGTTGATGACCGCGCTCTTCCAGGTCAGAGGCACCGCGCTGCCGGTGTAGCCGGTGCCGCCGCCGCGCGGAATGATGGTCAGGCCGAGCTCGATGCAGCCCTTGACCAGCGCCGCCATCTCGGCCTCGGTGTCCGGCGTCAGCACGGCGAAGGGATATTCGACCCGCCAGTCGGTGGCGTCGGTGACGTGCGAGACGCGCGACAGCCCGTCGAACTTGATGTTGTCCTTGGCGGTGGCGCGGCCGAGCACGCGGCGCGTGCGCTGGCGCAGCGCGTGCACCGCGTCGAAGCGCTCGGCGAAGCGCGACACCGCGCCGCGCGCGGCCTCGAGCAGTTCGCCCACGTGGCTGTCACGCTCCGCCTCGGCCGTACCGCCGCTCCGGCGCCGCTCGATCTCGCGCAGCCGATGCTGCAGCGCGTCGATCAGCAGGCCGCGCCGCTTGGGGCTGTCGAGCAGGTCGTCTTCGAGGTAGGGGTTGCGCTGGACGACCCAGATATCGCCCAGCACCTCGTACAGCATGCGCGCCGAGCGGCCGGTGCGGCGCTCCTGCCGCAGCAGGTTCAGCAGCTCCCAGGCACGGGCGCCGAGCAGGCGCAGCACGATTTCCCGGTCGGAGAACGAGGTGTAGTTGTAGGGGATCTCGCGCAGGCGGACACCGTCGGTGTCGTCGCCGGCGCCCGCCGCGGTGACCGCAGCGGTGATGGGCAGCGGAGCGTTCATGTCGAACTGCCGATCCTACCGCAGTGCAGCATTGAGCTGCCTCACGGGGCTGTGGCACCAGCGGGGTTATCCCCGTTGCCCCGGCCACGGCTTCCGTGACAGAAACCGGACTGTCATCAAGTGCCTGCAAACTCGCGTGTTTTCCACCGACAGGCCTTTCGGAGCATCCATGAAACGAATCACCTTCGCCCCGGCCGTGCTGGCCGCCGCCGCCTTCTTCTCGTTGCCCGCCCACGCCCAGACCGAGGTGCAGTGGTGGCACTCGATGGGCGGCGCTCTCGGTGAGTGGGTGAACGACCTGGCCAAGAACTTCAATGCCAGCCAGAAGGACTACAAGGTCGTGCCCACCTTCAAGGGCAGCTACCCCGAGTCGATGACGGCCGCGATCGCCGCCTTCCGCGCCGGCAACGCCCCGGCGATCCTGCAGGTGTTCGAAGTGGGCACCGCGACGATGATGGCCAGCAAGGGGGCCATCAAGCCGGTGGCCGAGGTGATGAAGGAGTCGGGCCTGAAGTTCGACCCCAGTGCCTACGTCAGCGCGGTGTCGGGCTACTACACCGCGCCGAACGGCCAGATGCTGAGCATGCCGTTCAACAGCTCGACGACGATCTTCTACTACAACAAGGACGCCTTCAAGGCAGCCGGCATCGACACCGAAAAGGCCCCGTCCACCTGGCCCGAGGTAGCGCTGGCCGCCGCCAAGCTCAAGGCCAGCGGCCACAAGTGCCCATTCACCACCAGCTGGCAGAGCTGGACCCAGCTCGAGAGCTTCTCGGCCTGGCACAACGTCGAGTTCGCGACCAAGAAGAACGGCTTCGGCGGCATGGACACCCGGCTGGCCTTCAACTCGCCGCTGCACGTGCGCCACATCGAGAACCTGGCAAACATGGCCAAGAGCGGCCTGTTCGTCTACAAGGGCCGCAACAACACGCCGGACGCGTCGTTCCCGTCGGGCGAGTGCGCGATGTACACCGGCTCGTCGGGCCTGTACGGCAGCGTCAAGGCCAACGCCAAGTTCGCCTATGGCATGGCGCCGCTGCCTTACTACCCCGACGTTCCCGGCGCACCGCAGAACACCGTGATCGGTGGCGCCAGTCTGTGGGTGATGGCCGGCAAGAAGCCCGAGGAGTACAAGGGCGTGGCGGCCTTCTTCAACTACATCAACAGCCCCGAGGTGCAGGCCGCCAGCCACCAGCGCACCGGCTACCTGCCGATCACCACGGAGGCTTTCAAGCTCACCGACAGCAGCGGCTTCTACAAGAAGTTCCCCGGCACCGACGTCGCGCCGAATCAGATGATCCGCAAGGCCACCGACAAGTCGCGAGGCATCCGCCTGGGCAACTTCGTGCAGATCCGCACCATCGTCGACGAGGAGATGGAGCAGGTCTGGGCCGGCAAGAAGAGCCCCAAGGAAGGCCTGGACTCGGCCGTGCAGCGTGGCAACGAGCAGCTCGAGCGCTTCCAGAAGGCCAACAAGTCGTAGCCGACTTGTTGGCCTGGCGGCAATCATGACGACACCCCTCCCAGACCCTCCCCGCCGCGCGGGGAGGGTCTAGCCAGAAGTACACATTCCTTGTCTTCGGAAAAGCGCGTCGTCTTCCACTCGACCTGGCTGCCCTGGGCGCTGTTGCTGCCCCAGGTGGCCATCATCGCGGTGTTCTTCTTCTGGCCGGCCGCGCAGGCGCTGCTGCAATCGGTGCAGCAGACCGACGCCTTCGGAACCAGCACCGAGTGGGTCGGGCTGGAGAACTTCCGCAATCTCTTCGGCGACCCCACGTACCTCGCGTCGTTCAAGACCACGGCGGTCTTCTCGATCCTGGTCGCGGTGGCGGGGCTGGCGATCTCGCTGCTGTTGGCGGTCTTCGCCGACCGCGTGATCAAGGGCGCGCTGGTCTACAAGACGCTGCTGATCTGGCCCTACGCGGTGGCGCCGGCGGTGGCCGGGGTGCTGTGGCTGTTCATGTTTGCGCCGAGCATCGGCATCGTGTCGTACGCGCTGCGCAAGGCCGGCATGGACTGGAACCACCTGCTCAACGGCAACCACGCGATGGCGCTGATCGTGATGGCGGCCGTGTGGAAGCAGATCTCCTACAACTTCCTGTTCTTCCTGGCCGGCTTGCAGTCGATCCCGAAGTCGCTGATCGAAGCGGCGGCGATCGACGGTGCACAGCCCTGGCGGCGTTTCTGGACCATCGTCTTCCCGCTGCTGTCGCCGACGACCTTCTTCCTGCTGGTGATCAACATCGTCTACGCCTTCTTCGACACCTTCGGCATCATCGACGCCGCCACCGAGGGCGGCCCGGGCAAGGAGACGGCGATCCTGGTCTACAAGGTCTACTACGACGGCTTCAAGGCGCTGGACCTGGGCGGGTCGGCAGCGCAATCGGTGGTGCTGATGGTGATCGTCGTCGGCCTGACGGTGATGCAGTTCCGCTTCGTCGAGAAGCGCGTGAACTACTGAACCCGCGACCATGATCGAACGCCGCCCCTGGCTCACCGCCCTGTCGCACGCCGTGCTGCTGATCGGCGTGCTGATCGTCGCCTTTCCGGTCTACATCACCTTCGTCGCGTCGACCCACACCGCGCAGGAGATCGTGCAGTCGCCGATGCCGCTGCTGCCCGGCGACCGCTTCTGGCACAACTACCAGGCCGTGCTGACCGGCAGCGAGCGCGGGCCCGGGGCCGGTGCGCCAGTGGCCAAGATGATGTGGGTCAGCCTGGTGTCGGCGCTGGTCATCTCGATCGGCAAGATCGCGATCTCGCTGCTGTCAGCGTTCGCGATCGTCTACTTCCGCTTCCCGTTCCGGATGTTCTTCTTCTGGGCCATCTTCGTCACGCTGATGCTGCCGGTGGAGGTGCGGATCTTTCCGACCTACAAGGTCGTCTCCGACCTGCACCTGCTCAACAGCTACGCCGGGCTGACGATCCCGCTGATCGCCTCGGCCACGGCCACCTTCCTGTTCCGCCAGTTCTTCATGACCGTGCCCGACGAGCTGGTCGAGGCCGCACGGGTCGACGGCGCCGGGCCGATGCGCTTCTTCAAGGACGTGCTGCTGCCGCTGTCGACCACCAGCATCGCGGCGCTGTTCGTGATCCAGTTCATCTACGGCTGGAACCAGTACCTGTGGCCGTTGCTGGTGACCACCGACGAGACCATGTACCCGGTGGTGATCGGCATCAAGCGCATGATCAGTGGCGGCGACTCGGCGCAGCAGTGGAACCTGGTGATGGCCACGGCGATGCTGGCGATGATCCCGCCCGCGCTCGTCGTGATGCTGATGCAGAAGTGGTTCGTCAAGGGCCTGGTCGACACCGAAAAATAGACAAGGTCCCCATGGGTGCAATCTCTCTTCGCAACGTGACCAAGGCCTACGGCTCGGGGCCGAAGGCGGTCAAGGTGATCCACGGCGTCGACGCCGAGATCCCGGATGGCGAGTTCATCGTCATCGTCGGCCCGTCGGGCTGCGGCAAGAGCACGCTGCTGCGCATGGTGGCCGGGCTGGAAGAGATCACCGGCGGCGAGATCCACATCGGCGGCCGCATCGTCAACCGGCTCGAGCCTGCCGAGCGCGACATCGCGATGGTCTTCCAGAACTACGCGCTGTACCCGCACATGAGCGTGTACGACAACATGGCCTACGGCCTGAAGATCGCGAAGGTGCCCAAGGCCGAGATCGACGTGCGCGTGCAGAAGGCGGCCAAGATCCTCGAGCTCGGTGCGCTGCTCGATCGCAAGCCGCGCCAGCTGTCCGGCGGCCAGCGCCAGCGGGTGGCGATGGGCCGGGCCATCGTGCGGCAACCGGCGGTGTTCCTGTTCGACGAGCCGTTGTCCAACCTCGACGCCAAACTGCGCGCGCAGACCCGGCTGGAGATCCAGAAGCTGCACACCGAACTCGGCGTGACCTCGCTCTTCGTCACCCACGACCAGGTCGAGGCGATGACGCTGGCACAGCGCATGATCGTGATGAACGCCGGCCGCATCGAGCAGATCGGCACGCCGGAGACGGTGTACATGAAGCCGGCCACGACCTTCGTTGCCGGTTTCATCGGCTCCCCGCCGATGAACCTGCTGCCGGGCAGTTCCGATGGTTCGCGCTTCACCGTGGGCGGCCAGACCCTCCAGTTGCCAGCGGCGGCGCCGCGCGGCGGTGCACTGACGCTGGGAGCCCGACCCGAGCACGCGGAGATCCACGCTCAGGGCTCCTGGCCGTTGAAGGTCGAACTGCTCGAGATGCTGGGTGCCGAGCGGCTGGTCTACGGCCGCCTCGGGGACGCGATGTTCACGCTGCGCATCGACGCCACGCAGGTCCCGCCGCGGTCCGGCGACATCGTCAACCTGCACGTGCCGCCCGAACACCTGCACTGGTTCGACAGCAGCACCGGCCAGCGGGTCTGACGATGCAGGACTGGCCCTACCCGCTGTGGATCGCGCACCGGGGCGCCGGCAAGCTCGCGCCGGAGAACACGCTGGCGGCCTTCCGCCTCGGGGCGAGCTACGGTTACCGGGCCTTCGAATGCGACGTCAAGCTCAGCGCCGACGGCGTGCCCTTCCTGCTGCACGACGCAACGCTGGAACGCACCAGCAACGGCCAGGGCTCGGCCGGCGATCAGGCCTGGTCGGCGCTGTCGCTGGTCGACGCCGGCGCCTGGCACTCGCGCGCCTTCGCCGGTGAACCGATGCCCAGCCTGCAGGCCATTGCGCAGTTCGTCCAGCTCAACAGCTTCGAGCTGAACATCGAGATCAAGCCGACGCCCGGCATCGAGCACGCCACGGGCCTGGCCGTCGGCCAGGCCTGCGCTGCACTCTGGCAAGGCCGGGCCAGGCTGCCGCTGTTCAGTTCGTTCCGCCCGGAGGCGCTGCAGGGCGCCCGCGAGAGCGCGCCGCAGATCCCGCGCGCGCTGCTGGTCGACACGCTGTGGCCGGGCTGGATGAAGGTGGCGCGCGCGCTCGACTGCGTGGCGGTGGTCAGCAACCACCTGCTGATGGACGCCGACCTCCGCGGCCAGCTGAAGGACGCCGGCCTGCGCGCACTGTGCTACACGGTCAACGAATCGGCCGACGCCGAGCGGCTGCTGGCGCTCGACATCGACGGCATCATCACCGACGCCGTCGACCGCTTTTCGCCGGCCAGCCCAGGGCTTTGAGCCGGGCCGATCAACCGGGCTCGACAGCCGCTACCGACACCCTCACCGCTTCCGCCTTGGGCAGGCGCCGCACGCCGCGGATGACGGCCAACCGCCAGGCCACCAGCACCAGCACGGCGGCGCAGCAGCCGGCGAAGGCCAGCGCCGAACGCAGCCCGACATGTTCGCCGAGCCAGCCGCCGATCAAGGCCCCGGGGCCGGCTGGCAGCAGCGTCAGCCAGCGCATCGTGCTCGTCATGCGGCCCAGCAGAGGTTCCGGCGTGACCGCCTGGCGCAGCGCCAGGAAGTTGATGAAGATGAGCACTGCGCCGACGCCGAACAGCACCAGCATGGCCGCGAAGGCTGCCACGCCCCAGGGGCCTGGGGACACCAGCGCCAGCAGCAGCCAGCCGGTACCGCAGACCGCGAAACCCAGCACCAGGCAAGGTCCGGGGCCGATGCGGGCGCTCAGCCGGTGCCCGAGCAGGCTCGACGTCACCGTGCCCAGCCCGAGGCCGACGTAACACAGGCCGACAGCCTGCTCGCTCAAGTGCAGGCTGCGCGTGGCGTACAGGATCTGCACCACCATCGCCGCGTGGTGGCACATCTGCCAGGCACCGACCGTCAGGCCGAGCGCCACCAGCAGGGGCTGATGGGTGACGAAGTGCAGGCCCTCCTTCAGGTCGCGCCAGAAGTGCAGGTCGGCTGCTCGTGGCAGTGTCTCGCGCACGCGTATGCCGCGCAGGATGGTGACCGACACCAGCAGCAGCACGGCATCGACCAGCAAGGCCAGCGGCGCGCCCACCAGGCGGATCAGCAGGCCTGCGAACCCGGGGCCGGCGACTTCGGCGCCCGAACTGGCCAGCGCGTTCTTCGCATGGGCTTCGACCAGCCGATCGCGCGGCACCACCTGGGTCAGCACGATCTGTGCGGCGCTGCCCGCCACCGTGTGCACCGTGCCGAGCGCGAAGCTGAGGGCATACATCCAGCCCATCGACAGCCACCCCATCCACCAGGCCAGCGGCACCGAGGCCACGCCCACCGCGAACAGGCTCTCGCCAGCGATGTACACGGGCAGCTTGCGCACCCGGTCCAGCCACACCCCGGAAGGCAGCGACAGCAGGATGAACGGTGTGATCTCGCAGGCCGTGAGCAGGCCCATCTGCGTAGGTGTCGCGTGCAGCAGCACGGCCGCTGTCAGTGGCAATGCAAGCATCGTCACCTGGCCACCGAAGGAGCTGATCAGGATCGACGAGAACAGGCGGCGGTAGGTGGCATCGCGCAGCAGGTCGCCGGGCGCAAGCTTCAGTCGGTCGAGCCACGGGCGCAAGCGCTCGAGCAGCTGCCGGAATGCGGGTCTCATGGTTCTTCTCCTGTCGCCACGTGCAGCCCGGGTGGGGCCGTTGGGGCGGGGCGCCGAGGCGACGATTCAGCAGTCCCACCGATTTCTCAGCGGGTCCTGGGTCGGGAACGGAGCTGAGAAGAAGCTAGAGCGCCGGGTACGGCGCGGCCGACATGTTGGCCGCCGAGCAATCTGCCGGTGCACTCGTGGCCAGCCACGAAGAAGCACCTAGCCGGTCACCGGCAATGAGGAAGCCGGCCACGGCAGCAAGACCCACGACGACCGTCACGCGGGCCACCGCGGCGCCACGCGAGGCGTGTCGGCGATGACGGTTGTTGTGGTCCATGGGGGTGCTCGGGGAAGAAAGCGAGACGCGATGCTAACAGCGTGCCCCGCGCCCTGACAACCACCGGACTGGGGATGCGGCGGCGGCCATCGCGCCCGGCGATGTCAGCTGCGGTAGTCTGCGTTGATGCTGACGTAGTCGTGCGAGAGGTCGCAAGTCCAGACGGTGGTCGTCGCCGGGCCACGATGCAGGTCGACCCGGATGGTGATCTCGCTGCCCTTCATCACGCGCTGGCCGTCCTCTTCGCGGTAATCCGGATGACGGCCCCCTTCTCGCACAACGTGCACGTCGTCGAGGAACAGGTCGATCAGCGACTGGTCGAGATCGCCGATGCCCGCATAGCCCACGGCGGCGAGGATGCGGCCGAGGTTTGGATCGCTGGCAAAGAACGCCGTCTTGACCAGCGGCGAGTGTGCGATCGCATAGGCGGCCAAGCGGCACTCTGCCTCGTCGCGGCCGCCGTCGATGCGGACCGTGATGAACTTGGTGGCCCCTTCGCCGTCGCGCACGATGGCCTGCGCCAGCTGCTGTGCCACTGACACCACCGCATCACGCAGCAGGCGTCCTTCGGTCGACTCGAGCGACACGATCGGCGCATGCGCGGCCTGCTGGGTGGCGATCAGCACGAAGGAATCGTTGGTCGAGGTGTCGCCGTCGATGGTGATGCGGTTGAAGCTCAGATCGGCGGCCTCGCGCACGAGGGTCGCGAGCAGGCCCGGTGCGATGACGGCATCGGTGGCCATGAAGCCAAGCATCGTTGCCATGTTCGGCCGGATCATGCCGGCGCCCTTGGAGATGCCGGTGACGGTGACCGTGCGCCCACCGATGACCACCTGCCGCGATGCCGCCTTGGGCACGGTGTCGGTGGTCATGATGCCGAGCGCCGCATCGCCCCAGCCGTCGGGCCTGAGCGCTTCCAGCACCGCGGGCAGGCCCGCCTCCACACGTTCGACCGGCAGCGTTTCCATGATGACGCCGGTCGAGAACGGCAGCACCTGTTCGGCGTCGAGGCTCATCAGGCCTGCCAGCGTGGTGCAGGTACGACGGGCCCTGGAGAGCCCATCGGCACCTGTTCCTGCATTGGCATTGCCCGTATTGACGATCAGCGCACGGATGCCGTAGCCCGCGGCCAGATGCTCGCGGCACACCTGAACCGGTGCCGCACAGAACCGGTTCTGCGTGAACACCCCGGCGACGGCCGAGCCGGCGTCCAGCGCCAGCAGCACCAGGTCGCGCCGATTGGCCTTGCGGATGCCGGCCATGGCGACGCCGAGTCGCACACCCTTTACGGGCAGGAGTTGCAGGGGATCGGGGGCTTGCAGGTTGACGGGCATGGCGGTGCACGCAGGAACAGGGGACCATTCATTGTAGGGATGCCCTCGTGCGGCTCGCCAAAGCACAACAGCGGGCCGGTGTTGCCACCGCCCGCCGCCGCCCGCCATTGCGGTATGCGGCACCGGCGTCGAGCCGGTGCCTGGCCCGTTGTATCAGGGCAGAGGCTGGTTCACCGCGCTTTGTGCATTGATGAAGCCAAAGCCGTCGAGGAAGGAATAGCCAGAACCGATGCGGTTGGCGAGCACGCCGCTGAAGATCGAACCGTCGGCCAGCGTGCCGGTGAACCGGATGCCGCCCACCGCCGTGGTGCCGGCCGGGATGCGCACGTTCGAACCGGCCAGATCGCCAGAAGAGCCATTGCGGCTGTCACCCGTCGGCGGCGAGAAGGCCGAACGCTGCTCGTCGCGGTCGAGACCGAAACGCAGGGTCTTGCCGCTGGTGAACGAACCTGGCGTGAAGGTCAGCGTCACACCCAGGAACTGGCCGGTCACTGACGGCGCCGGTGCCGGGTTGATGGGCGTCGCGGTGACGTTGGCCGCGGTCAGACCGACGCTGCCGCTGCCCACGGCGAAGGGCTGACCACCGCTGACCAGACCGCCGCTGAGCGCCCGGGTGTCGAACACCATGCCCGGCGTGCTGGGATTGGTGACGTTGCCGCCGCCCGGGTTGCCCGTCGATGCGTCGAAGGTGATCGAAGAGATGCTGCTGGCCCCAACGTAGGAGATGGTGGTGCCGTTCAGGTCGCCCTGGGAGGTCAGCGAGTTGTCACCCTCCATCGTCACCGTGACCTTGCCCTTGTTCGTCGCGATGGCCGTGGCCTTCGAGCTGTAGGGGTCGAGGTCGTGCGGGAACGCACTGCGCTGGAGCATCGTCTTCATCTGCGCCGGCGTCACGGAACCCGGACCGCCCTTGTTCTGCAGGACCAGCGCGGCAATCGCCGCCGCGGTGGGGGCTGCAGCACTGGTGCCGAAGAAATTGGGGAAGGTGTCCAGATCGCGACCCGTGTCGGAGGTGAAGAAGGTGGTGTTGCCACCGTCCATCGCGGCGATGTCGGGCTTCAGGCGAACTTGCTGGTTCTCGGGGATCCGGTTGTTGTTGCGATCCCAGACGATGCGCACCGGTCCGGTCGAGGTGAAGTCTTCGGGGATGCTGGGCTGGAACGGGCTGTAAGCCGCCACGCCGTTGGCGCCTGCGGCGGAGTTGTGCCCGTAGGTGATCGGCGTGCTGTACGAGAAGTACTCGGCCGGGACGGCCGCGTTGATGAACTTGTAGCGCAGTCGCGACGCAGGCGTCGGTGTGGTCGGCGTGTTCGCGCGCGCGATCACCATCTGGACCTGAGTCAAGCCGGTCGGGAATGTGATGGTGCCCGACAGCTCGACTGGTCGGTTGGTCGCCAGGTTGTTCTCGGCCTGGGCAAAGAGGAACGCGCCGGTGTCAGGGCGGAAGAACAGGATGTTGAAGTCGGAGGTGACCGATGCGACACCGCTGCCTTCGTTGACCGTGGTCGTGAACCCGCCCTGGTCGTTGTTGAAGCCGCTCACCTGCACGGTGTAGTTTCCGGCCTGGGGCGCATAGAAGGAAAAGGTCTCGCCATTGCCGGTGTCGACGGTCTGCAGCGTCGTGCCGTCGGGCTGGATGATCTTCACGACGACATCCAGCGTGTCACCCGTGATGATCGAGCTGCCCTGCACGTCGACCTGGTACTGCTTGCCGATTGTCGGGTTTGAAAAGACGAAATTGACCTGCGGAGTGGAAGGCGACAAGGTTCCGTTCTGTTGCAGGATGACGGGCCCCAGGGTGGTCGGCGTGACGTCGTACGGGTCATCCCACTGCATGACGATGCGGGCCTGGCGGCCCGAGGTCAGCGTGATGGTCTGGGCAATGTCCTTGCCGACGGTCTTGAAATTGTGGAAGCCGCCCGCGTAAAGCGCCGGGTTCACGCCGGTCAGGTTGATGTTGGTGCCGGCCGTCGCATTGCCGTCGTTGGGCACCAGGCGCAAGTCCGACGCATAACCCTGTGTCGGCGGCGTGTTGCCGGCCGACGAAAAGTACGAGACACCCATTGCCGTCACGTCGTCGACGGCCTGCGCGATCACGGTGTCGGAGAACATGCCTTCGTTGAAGTACTGCACGTCGTCGACGATGATCTGAGCTGCGAAGTCGGTGCGCGAATTGGGCAGCCCCTGCACGCCAGCCAGGGCGCGGATGTTGTTGGCGAAGGAGACGTCGCCGTCGAAGGCCGTGGCAAAGGCCAGGCGCGCCTTCGGGGCCACGTCGTGCACCAGCTGCGCCATGCCGCGACCCTCATCGGTGGCCGAGGTGTTGGGGAAGACGCCGAAGTCCTTGAAGTTGACGACCGGTTGTGTGTTGCCCAACGGATTGCCCGGGCCAGGCAGGTCGCCACTGGCGATGTCGTTGGCCTCGCGGATCGTCAGCGCACCGCCGGTGACGAAGTTCGCGGCCGTGTTGTACGAATCGGATATCACGCCAATCGAAATGCCGGTGCCATCGAGGTTCGAGGGCAGCTGATCGATGCGATGCTGCACAAGCGCCTGTTGGGTCGTGATGCCGACATTGGTGGTCGGCCGGATCACGGCATGCACGCCGGCGACGCCACGCACCTTGGCCAGCCGGGTCAGGCTGCCTTCGGGCACGTAGGCTTCGATGATGCCGGAGCGATAGCGGCGGTCTTCGGCCGAGATGGCAACGCCCGGCAACGCATCGACAGCGGCGCGGATCTGGTCATAGGAATACTGACCGTGAACGACGACGTTGACCAGGACGCGATTGCGCGCGTCGCGCATCATGGCCCCGTCGTAGCTGACAGAGGCTGAGCTTGCGGCTTCGGCCTGTTGAAGCTCGGCCGCGAACGCCGAGTTCGGGTGGGCTGCGGCATAGCGCTTGGCGACAAGCTGCTCTAGCCCGGCACCGAGGTTCGCGGGCACGGGCCCGGCCTGCAACGAGCCTGCGGCGAGCAGCAGAGCCCCCATCGCGAAGGCGCGGGACGAGACGGCACTGCCGTCCATAAAGGTGCGAGAGAAGATGTTCATCGTGAGGTCACCCGGGTATTGTTGGGAAGCGGCCCGAAGGCCGTGACGCGGCGCGCAGGCGCAGGCCCGCGCTGCCGTCGCGGCGAGCGTTCAGGCTGTGGCCGATGCCAACTTGCGGCGGCGCGTCCTGGCGCCCGTGACAACGCCACCAGCCGCGCAGGCCAGCGCCACCAGCAAGGCGCTCGCGGGTTCCGGAATGGCGCTGGCCGCACCGGTCAGCTGGATGTCGTAGTCGCCACGAAGTCCGGTGTTGCCGGAATCGGCCCAGCCACCGAGTGAATTCGGCTGCACGAGCGATGCCGGGCCGCGAACATCGGTCGACAGGCCGGACTCGAAGAGGAACTGACTGACGTCGTTGACCGGGTCGTAGCCGAAGAACGAGACGGCGAGCAAGTACAGCCCCGCCGTGGTGGGACCGAAGCCACTGCCCGCGGGCAGGGTCGACTCCGTGGTCAGGCCGCCGCTGTCGTCATCATTCATGTAGACCGGCGCACCGCCGAGGGTGAACAGGAAGAGTTGCGTGTCCAGCGCGCTGCCGACCGTGGTGGCCGAGAACGTTGCCGGGTTGAGGATGCTGATGACGTACAGGTCGGCGTCGGTGGCGCTGGTCAGCCCGCCGAAGATGTTCGACAAAGACGGCGTACCCACGGTGTACTGTGCGGTGGCCACCGATTGGCCGGCGTCCCCGATCTCGCTGTAGGTGCCCGCGAGCGCTGGCCCGGCAAACATTGTGGCGGTAGCAAAGGCCAGTGATGAAAGCGCTCGCCTCGGAGCGGAACTGAACAGGCGGCCGGAATACAACATGATGGACGGGTTCCTCGGAAGGTAGAAGGCACAAGCCCTGGCGTCGAGGCGAAGTAACGGCCCGACGCGAAAGCACGTGGCCGTTTTATCGCACATCGACGCATGGCCGAGCGACCGCATTTCCCTAGGTACCCCATGTTTGAGGGGTTGGCGCCGGCGCCGAGGGCCGGCTGTCTTGAAGACTCGCCGACCTCAGGCCAGCTTGCCGTGGCAGGCCTTGTACTTCTTGCCGCTGCCGCACGGGCAGGGGTCGTTGCGTCCCACCTTCGGCACCTCCGCCGCCGCCGTCGCGGGGTCGGCCTCCTGGGACACACTGCCGTCTTCGTTGGGGTGCGTGTAGGTCACGTTGGACAGCTGGCTGGCCTGCTGCTCGATGGCCTCGGCCGCCTGCGCCACCTGGTCCTGCGACTGGATGCGCACGGTCATCAGCATGCGCGTGACTTCCAGCTTGACGACATCGAGCAGCTGCGAGAACAGCTCGAAGGCCTCGCGCTTGTACTCCTGCTTGGGGTTCTTCTGCGCGTAGCCACGAAGGTGGATACCCTGGCGCAGGTAGTCGAGCGCAGCCAGGTGCTCACGCCAGTGCGAATCGATCGACTGCAGCAGCACCATGCGCATGAAGGGCGTGAACTGCTCGCGCCCGACCAGTTCGAGCTTGCCGCTGAACAGCGCGTCGGCCGCCTGCACGACCTTCTCGACGATGTCGTCGTCGGTGATGGTCTCGCTCTTGTCGACCTCGGACTTGAGCGACACATCGAGCTGCCACTCCTCCTTCAGCACGCGCTCGAGGCTATCGAGGTCCCACTGCTCCTCGAGGCTCTCGGCGGGCACGTAGGTGCGAACGACCTCGGTCATCGCCGAGCGGCGCAGGTTGGAGATCTGGTCGTCCAGCGTGGCCGACTCGAGGATCTCGTTGCGCTGCTGGTAGATGACCTTGCGCTGGTCATTGGAGACGTCGTCGTACTCGAGCAGCTGCTTGCGGATGTCGAAGTTGCGGGCTTCGACCTTGCGCTGGGCGCTCTCGATGCTGCGATTGACGATGCCAGCCTCGATGGCCTCACCTTCGGGCATCTTCAACCGGTCCATGATGGCCCGCACCTTGTCGCCGGCGAAGATGCGCATCAGCGAATCGTCGAGTGACAGGTAGAAGCGCGACGCGCCCGGGTCCCCCTGGCGGCCCGAACGGCCGCGAAGCTGGTTGTCGATGCGCCGGCTCTCATGGCGCTCGGTGGCGACGATGCGCAGCCCCCCCAGGGCCACGACCTGCTCGTGCAAGCCTTGCCACTCGTCCTGCAGCTTCTTCGCTCGGACCTTGCGTTCATCGTCGTTCAGCGAAGCATCGGCCTCGAGGAACTGCACCTGCTTCTCGACATTGCCGCCCAGCACGATGTCGGTGCCGCGGCCGGCCATGTTGGTCGCGATGGTGACCATCTTGGGCCGGCCCGCCTGGGCCACGATCTCGGCTTCCTTGGCATGCTGCTTGGCGTTCAGCACCTGGTGATGCAGCTTGGCCTGCGTCAGCAGGCCGGAGATCAGCTCCGAGTTCTCGATCGACGTGGTGCCGACCAGCACCGGCTGCCCTCGTTCGTAGCAGTCCTGGATGTCCTTGATGACGGCGTCGTACTTCTCGCGGGCCGTCTTGTAGATGAGGTCGTTGTCGTCCTTGCGGATGGTCGGCTTGTTCGGCGGGATGACGACGGTCTCGAGCCCGTAGATCTCCTGGAACTCGTAGGCCTCGGTGTCGGCCGTGCCGGTCATGCCCGACAGCTTGCCGTACATGCGGAAGTAGTTCTGGAAGGTGACCGAGGCCAGGGTCTGGTTCTCGCTCTGGATCTGCACGCCTTCCTTGGCCTCGACCGCCTGGTGCAGCCCGTCGCTCCAGCGCCGGCCCGTCATCAGGCGCCCGGTGAACTCGTCGACGATGACCACTTCGCCGTTCTGAACCACGTAGTGCTGGTCACGGTTGTAGAGGTGATGCGCGCGCAGGGCGGCGTACACGTGGTGCATCAGCGAGATGTTGGACGGGTCGTACAGGCTCGCACCCGCCGCCAGCAGACCCGCCTGGGTCAGCACCGCCTCGGATTTTTCGTGACCGTCTTCCGTCAGGAAGACCTGGTGTGTCTTCTCGTCGACCGTGAAATCACCAGGCTCGATGACACCTTCGCCCGTGCGCGGGTCGGCCTCGCCGATCTGCTTCTTGAGCTGCGGCACCACGGCATTGATGCGCACATAGAGATCGGTGTGATCTTCGGCCTGTCCGCTGATGATCAGCGGCGTGCGGGCCTCGTCGATCAGGATCGAATCGACCTCGTCGACGATCGCATAGTTCAGCCCGCGCGCAACCCGGTCGGCCACTTCGTAGACCATGTTGTCGCGCAGGTAGTCGAAGCCGAACTCGTTGTTGGTGCCATAGGTGACATCAGCGGCGAAGGCCGCCTGCTTCTCCTCGCGCTCCATGCCCGGCACGTTGACGCCGACGGTCAGCCCCAGGAAGCCGTACAGCCGGCCCATCCACTCGGCGTCCCGTCGCGCCAGGTAGTCGTTGACGGTGACCACGTGCACGCCCTTGCCGGCCAGGGCATTCAGGTACACCGGCAAGGTGGCCATCAGGGTCTTGCCCTCGCCGGTGCGCATCTCGGCGATCTTGCCTTCGTGCAGCGCCATGCCCCCGATCAACTGCACGTCGAAGTGGCGCATCTTGAGCGTGCGCTTGCCGGCTTCGCGCACCACCGCGAAGGCTTCGGGCAGCAGCTTGTCGAGCGATTCCCCCGCGGCAGTGCGCTGGCGGAACTCGTCGGTCTTGGCGCGCAGCTGGCTGTCGTCGAGCTTCTCGAACTGGGGTTCGAGCGAGTTGATCAGCTGGACGGTCCGCCGGTAAGTTTTCAGCAGGCGGTCATTGCGGCTGCCGAAAATCTGGGTCAGGATCTTGGGAAACATGCGGAGGTCCGGGGAGGGTTCGGGTGCGGCGTCGACGCCTGAAGCGCGCGCCGGGCTGTCGGCCGGGCAGTCCGGCCTGAGGCCCAACCCGGCCGCAGGTGGGGGCGACGCCCATCGTCACAAGGCCCGCGCCTGGGGCGCGGGCCCACAAAACCGGTGGAGTTTAGCACCGGCCCCCGAGTGAACCCGGGCGCCGAGCCTGCGCGATCAGCGCTTGCCGTGGCGCGCGCCGGCGGTGACCTCCGGGGCGTTGCCGGCGCCCAGGAAGCGGGCCGGATCCTGCGGCACACCGTCGACCAGCACCTCGAAGTGCAGGTGCGCGCCGGTGGACCGGCCGGAATTGCCGACTTCCGCGATCAGCTGGCCTCGTTTGACCAGGGCACCCTGCGACACCAGCACCTTTGAACAATGGGCATACCGCGTCGACAGCCCGTTGCCGTGATCGATTTCGACAACGTGCCCGTACTCGGGGTGCCACTCGGTGGTCACCACGAGGCCGCCCGCCGAGGCCACGATCGGCGTGCCGTGGTCGGCGGGGAAGTCCAGTCCGGTGTGCAAGGCAGCCCGGCTGGTGAAAGGGTCACTGCGAAACCCGAAGCCGGAACCGACCGGGCCGTCGACCGGCTTGGTGTTCGGTACCAGCAGGCTCTTCAGCCGCACCTCGAGCAGACGCGATTCGGTGAACATGAAGAGATCGGTGTTGAGGTCTGCCGAAGCGTCCATGTTGCCGATCGTGCGCTGCAATTGCTCCAGCGATGGCGTGGTGGCCGGGACGAAGGGCCCACCCTTGCCATCGGCTTGCGTGACCTTCGGCAGCTTGAGATCGTCGGGCTTCAGGCCGGCCATGCTGGAAACTCGCTCACCCATGGCTTCCAGGCGCACCAGTTTGGCCTGCATCTCGCCGACCCGCTGCGCCATCGCGTCGAGGTTCTCGCGCATGAAGCGGTCGCGCTGCTCGATCTCGTCGCGCACGACGAGCCGCACGATCTGGCTGACGACCGGCCAGCCCTCTCGTGCCGCCTTCAGGAAGACGAAGTGGTACACGCTGCCCGACAGCAGCGTGATCACCAGGCACACCGCTGCGAGAGCCCCCAGCAGCTGGAAGCGGCTGAGCTGAACGGCGCGGGTCCGTGCCATGGCACCATGCGTGATCAGAACCTGCATCGCTAAACTCCTTTCATGCCACCCCGCCCCGCGAACCCGGTGATGGTGCCGATGGGCAGCGCACTGGACCAGAGTGCCACCCTGTCGCAGTTGCTGCAGCGCGTCAGTGCCTCGAGCGACCACCTTGCGGCCATTTCGCCGCTCCTGCCGGCAGGCCTGGCGGCTGAAGTGCGGCCCGGGCCCCTGGACGACCAGTGCTGGCTCCTGCTGGTGTCGTCCGGCGCGGCGGCGGCCAAGGTCAGGCAATCACTGCCTGCACTTCTCGACGCCGTGCGGGCCCGAGGCTGGCAGGGTACTTCAATCAAGGTACGGGTTCAACCGCGCCCACCCGAAGGCGGCATGCGCCGCTGAACCGACCGACTCAGGGGTTGATCGCGGTGGTGCCGGCTGTCCGAATCGAACGGACGACCTTCCGCTTACAAGGCGGGTGCTCTACCAACTGAGCTAAGCCGGCTGCGTCTCGAATTTTGCCAGACGCGCTACCACGTCACTTGATGC
>Ga0075163_10002989_pt1 | contig 22765 bp, 12 predicted proteins | sample JI1023141ADNA_FD_71478 | JGI IMG/M metagenome (GOLD analysis project Ga0075163, IMG submission 71478) | Wastewater effluent complex algal communities from Wisconsin, to seasonally profile nutrient transformation and Carbon sequestration -... | ecosystem: Engineered > WWTP > Effluent > Algae... | reverse complement strand
TGAGTGTTTTACAAAATCGTCAAATTACCAAATTGGGAACCAACACACCACAAGATATTGATATTAGATTAATTTGCGCTACAAATTTACCTCTATCCGAATTGGCCAATGAAGCACGATTTAGAAAAGATTTAATTTATCGTATCAATACGGTTGAGATTATGATTCCTCCCTTAAGAAATAGAAAAGAAGATATTCCTTTGTTAGCTAATCACTATTTAAAAACCTATTGCGAAAAGTACTTTAAAAATCAAATCGAGTTAGGGCCAAAGGCATTAGAAAAGTTAAGAGATTATCACTTTCCTGGCAATGTGCGAGAATTGCAATACATTATGGAAAGAGCAGTAATTATGGCCGATAACAGTGTTTTGCAAGCTACAGATTTATTGTTTTCGCCTATTGAATTAAATACACATAGCAAAGCACTAAATGACCAGGAAACCAAATTGAGTGCCATTGAAAAAAACACCATTTTAAGAGTGATTGATAAAAACAATGGCAATATTACTAAGGCTGCAAAAGAGCTAGGAATAACACGTACAGCGCTATACAGGAGGTTAGGAAAGTATGAAATTTAATACCAAAGGTTGGGGTGTTTTATGGCGTACTTGCTTTATGTTTTTAGCATTGCTTTTAGCTGTATATGGCATTGTTAAGCAAATTTATTGGATAGAGTTAATTGCATTTCCTGCTGTAATTTATTTGTTGTATAATTATTATCAATACCACAAAAAGGCAGAGGAAGAAGTACAACAATTTGTTGAATCGGTTCATTATCGCGATTTTACGCGCTATTTCGATGTAAAGCATGCGCCCGCAGAATTACAATTATTTAGAAGTGGATTTAATGATATCAACAATACTTTTAAAAATATCAGCAAAGAAAAAGAAACACAATTTTTGCATTTAAAAAGTATTTTAGAGATTGTAGATACAGGTATATTTTCATATGAAGTGAATCATGGCGAAGTGTTATGGATGAATGAATCGTTAAAACATTTACTTCAAATTCCGTATTTAAAAAGTATTGATTCTTTGCAAAAAAGGAATGAAAATTTGTATCAAGAAATTATCAAACTACAACCCGGACAAAAGGTTGTAACTACCATTGTAAAAGATAATGTGAATTGTAAAGTACTATTATCTGCAACGATTTTTGCGATTGGTCAACTACAATATAAATTGATTGCTTTTCAAAATATAAATGAAGCTTTGGATGAAAGTGAATCGCAAGCATGGCAAAAGTTATTGAGTGTAATGACGCATGAAATTATGAATTCAGTAGCACCCATTTCATCTTTAGCAGATACATTAAAAGGCCGTATTGCTGATGCAGAAGGTCATCCAGAAAGCTATCAAGAAACTTTACACGATATTGAAATAGGTATATTAACCATTAAAAAACGCAGTGAAGGTTTACTTCGATTTACAGAAACTTATCGAAACTTGAGTAAGATCAATAAAGTAAATAAAGCGCCTGTGCAAGTGATAGAGCTGATTGAACACATTCAACACTTGATGCAACCCAATTTAGATCACAAAAATATTCAATTGGAAGTTATTTTGAAAGACCCTATGTTGATGATTAATGTTGACAGCGCCTTAATAGAACAAGTCTTGATTAATTTGTTGCTCAATGCCATGGATGCGGTAAAAGAAGTGGCTGAACCACAGATAAAAATAAGCGCTGAAGTCAATAATCAAAAAGTATTGATAAAAATTTCTGATAATGGATTAGGTATTCCTAATGTGCTATTAGATAAAATATTTATTCCTTTTTTTAGTACAAAGAAAACAGGCAATGGCATCGGATTAAGTTTGTGCAAGCAAGTAATGATGCTGCATAGAGGACAAATTACAGTGCAATCAATAGAAAATGAAGGTAGTGTTTTTACCTTAACTTTTGATGTTCAATAAGCAATTACCGATGTTTTAAATGCTCTAAAAAAGCATCTTTGTAATTGCGAGATACTTCAAGTGTTTTATCATTGCTCATCAATACTTGGCCATCCTTACCTTTAATATATTTTTTGATGTGATTTAAATTTATCAAATATGATTTATGTATGCGATAAAAGCCATTGCTATTGAATAACTCTTCGCATTCTTTCAAGGTTTTACTGAGTATAATTGGAAGCGCTTGTGTTCTTAAATAAGCAGCTGTTTGGCTTCCTTCTCCTTGACAATAAAGAATATTTTCTACAGGAACAAAATCAAGTCCATTCATCGTAGGCAAAGCTACTTGAGTCATGGTAGTTCCTTTTTGTAAATTACTAAAGAGTGTTTCTAATTGTTTAGGATTAAAAGTGTTTTTCTTTTGTTTAAAACGATAAATGGCATCCGTTAAATCTTCTTCTGTAACAGGTTTTAATAAATAATCCAATGCACTAAATTTTATGGCTTGTACCGCATATTTATCATAGGCTGTGGCAAAAATTATTTCGAAATTAATCGTAGGCAGTTGGCGTAAAATATCAAAGCTTGTTTCGCCATTGTTGAGCTCTACATCTAAAAATACCAAATCTGGACTTAACTTTTTAATTGCCTGTACTGCTTGTTCAACATTATCAATCACTTCAAGAATTTCTATATCATTAAAAAGCGCTGTAATGAGCTTCACAAAACGCTCTTGAATGGCTTTTTCATTCTCAACTATTATTAGTCTTATCATATTCCAAAAATAGGATAAAAAAATTAAACAGGAAGAAGTATTTTAACTTTCATACCATGTTGTGTTGGAATCATTTCTAAGTTACTATTTTTGCGTTTTTCCTTTGATAGCAAAGCCAATCGTTCTTTTACTATTTGTATGCCAAATGACTTTCTTTTCGCTACGCCATCTTCTGAAACTTTACCATTTGCAGCATAGCTCTCATTTTTATTTTCAATTTCAATGAACAAAACATCATCTTTTAAAGCAATAGAAATAAAGATATTTCCATTTGAATTCCCATTGGCCACTCCATGCCATATGGCATTTTCTATGATAGGTTGGAGTAACAAAGGAGGTATTTGAATCTCATCAACATCTGTATTTTCAGCAATAATAAATTCATAATCGAAACCATTGCTAATGCGCAATTTTTCCAAATCCATATAATTTTTGAGCATTGCAAATTCACCTTCTAAAGTGATATAATCTTTTTCTGAATTCTCTAGTACCTCGCGCATTAATTTCCCAAATTTCGCTAAGTAATTTTCAGCCAATTCAGGATGCTCATTCATATACTTTTGTATAGAGGCTAAAGCATTAAAAATAAAGTGTGGATTGAGCTGTGAGCGAAGTGTTTTGTTCTCTAATTTATTTACTTGTAAGCTGTGTTTAGCCTTTCTGCGGTTGATAATTAAAAGCATAATTAAAACTAATAATGCAGCTACAATTACAATAGTTATTTTTAAAAATCTCTCCTTTTGAATTTCTTCTTTAGTTAAAGCGTCTTTCAAATCTTGTTTTGCTTTAAGGCTTGCGGCTTTTTTATCAAAATCATACTTTATTTGCGTTTGCAACATCTTTTCTGTACTTTCTTTATTAAACATACTATCGCGAGCATTAACATGCATTCTATAATGTGCCAGTGCATCTAAATAGTTACCTCTTGCGCTATCATTTATTACAAGAAATTTATAGCTATCATTAAGTTGAAACAAGCTTCCCGTTTTTTTAGCAATTTCGAGGGCCTTTTTCAGGTATATGTCGGCATCATCATACTTTTTTAAGCCAAAGTAAATTTTACCCATCGTATTATAACTACTTCCAATATCTGCAATTGAACCAATTTCTTCGTTCATTTTCAAGTGAACTAAACCATATTTTAACGCTTCATCATATTTTTCTATTTTAAAATAGGTTAAAGCAAGATTATTGTGCGCATCACTAATTTTTATTTTATCATTAATTTCCTTTGCCAATGTTAAGGCCTTGAGATGATATTTAATAGCCTCATCGTAGTTCTTTAAATGGTCATACATTGCTCCAATACCTAAATAATTTCTAACAGCATCAGCTTTCTTCCCATTTTCAAGATTAATTTTTAAAGCAAATTGAAAGTTTCGCAAAGCCTTATCTACTTTATCATTGTAGTAATGTACTATACCAATATTTGAATAAATTTTGGCAATTTTTTCTTTGTGGTTGTATTTTTCTGCTGTTTCCAAAGCTAAAATATAGTATTTTAAGGCTTCAGCATAGTTTCCTAAATCTAAGTTATTTGTTCCTAATTTAAGGTATGATTCAATAGCTTCTTTGTAATCTTTAATTTTTAAACTCAAAGCAAGTGCATACTTATTCATTTTTGTAGAAGTTTCATAATCTCCTTGTCGATAATAAATATTTCCAAAGCATAAATAAGCATTTATTTTCCCTTTTGTAAAACCTATTTTTTGGGAAAGATTAAAGCCTTTTTGAGCATAATCTTTTGATACTGTTATATTACTATCGCAGTATACATTTGAAAGTTTAAATAAAACATTTGCAATACTTGAATCATTTATTGAATTAACGTTTTTCCTTAGCTCTGTTTTTTCATTTTCATATTTTTCCAATAGCTGATTTAATGAATCAATAAAATTTCTTTCATTGGCTATACTGCACGAGTATACTAAGAGGAGACAAACTATAGAAAGTAACGATTTCGTCCGTTTCATCGTAAATGAATAGTTATCATGTTTGCAAAGTATAAATAAAACAAATTTAAATGTTTAATTTTAATGAGTCTTTAAAAAGGAATAAGTATTTTAACTTTCATTCCAAATGGGGTAGGCAACATTTCTAAACTTCCTTTTTTACGCTTTTCCTTTGATAAGAGGCTTAATCTCTCTTTAACAATTTGCAACCCAAAGGATTTTCTTTTGATATTGTTTTCTTCATTGCCTTTATTTTTTAAAGAAAAGTCTTCATTTTTATTTTCAATTTCAATTTGTAAAAAGTCATTTACAATGGCAACATTCAAGATTATTTTACCTTTAATTTTCCCTTGTGCAACACCATGCCAAATGGCATTTTCAACAATAGGTTGAAGCAAAAGTGGTGGAATTTGTATTTCTTCTGTATCGATAATTTCATCAATAATAAATTCATAATCAAAACCATTACTTACGCGCAATTTTTCAAGGTCCATATAATTTTTGAGCATATCAAATTCATCTGATAAAGGAATATATTCCTTTTCTGAACTTTCTAGCACTTCGCGCATTAATTTCCCAAATTTAGCTAAGTAGTTTTCAGCCTTTTCGGGGTGCTCATTCATGTATTTTTGAATAGAGGCTAAAGCATTAAAAATAAAGTGTGGATTGAGCTGTGATCGTAAAGTTTTATTTTCAAGTTTGTTTACTTCTAGGTTATGCTTAGCTTTTCTGCGATTAATAATTAAAAGTAAAATTAAAAGCAGAACACCACTTCCTAAAATAATAGAAATAGTTACTATCTTTTGCTTTTGAATTTCCTCTCTAGCGCTTGCATCTTTAATTTGTTGTTTGGCTTTTATAATTGCTTCTTTTTCATCAAAACTGTACTGCATTTGTAACTGTACTAGTTTTTGTGTGTTCTCTTGACTGAAAATACTGTCACGATAGAGAATGTAATTTTTATAATTATTTAATGCGAATTTATAATCATTTTTAAACAAATAGGCATCTGCTAGTTTTTCATATCCTGTGGTAATAACATTCAAAGCTCCTGTTTCTTTTGCCAATTTAATGGCATCATTGATGTAAATTAAAGCACTATCATACTTATTTTGTTTTAAGTAATTTTCACCAATACTGAGATAAGCTTTTGAAATTCCATCTATGTTTTTTATTTCTTTTGATAATTTTAAAGCTTCAAAATTATAGGCTAAACCTTTGGTATAACTACCTTGTTTAAAATTAATGTCAGCTAAACTTAACTTTGCAGTGATTATTCCTTCATTAAAACCCCAATCTGTATAGTTTTTAAGTGCAAGTAAAAGGCTTTTTTCAGCTTCTCCATATTTGCCTTGTTCTATGTATAAACTCCCAATATTGTTTTGTAAATCACCTAATGCTAATGTGTCTTTAGTTTCTTCAAGTATACTTGCAGCAATAGCAAAACACTTCATTGTCTTATCGTATTCCTTTTGAATAGCGTATATAATTCCAATATTGATTGAGCAATTTGCTAAAACTGCTCTTGTTTTACTTTTTTTGCTATAATCAGAAGCAATTAAGTAATTTTTTAATGCTTCCACATAATTACCTAAATAAAAGTAAATGGTTCCTTTATTGTTATACGCATTGGCACAACCACTAATAAAATGAATTGATTCCCCAAGTTGAATTGACTGATTAGCATATTCAATTGCTTTTGTGTATTCACTAATATTACTATAATAATGTGCAAGTTTATAAAGTGTAATTACACGCGTTGTATCATGTTTGGCATTTTTTAAACGTAATTTAAGTTCTTCTATTTTAGCATTTTGCGCATACATTACTGCAGCTGAAAACAACCACATGTTTACTAAAAGCAGGAGTTTTCTTTTTTTCACAAATTAAAAATCGATTATTAGATTCAACACAAACATAAGCTTTTCTGCACAATTTAAAAACATCCCAATTCCATTTAAATACGCTATTAGGACACTTGGTGTCTTCTACTTCCCTTTCACTAATTCTTGCTTTTATGGACAATGCTTGCCATCTACTTTTGGCAACATAAATTTAAAAAAACAAAACAATGAAAACCAAAATTCTTCTTTTAGCAATGTCATTTGCATTGCCACTTTTTACAATGGCAAACAACATCAGGGTAATATTAAATAGCTATAACCCTACTACTAAACAATTAAAAATTTCGTTGGCGTGGGACAATTCCTGGCATGATGGTAGCGGTCAATTCCGCGATGCTGCCTGGTTATTTGTTAAGTACAAAGATATTACAAACAGCGAATGGCAACATGCTATTATCGCAAACCCAACAAGTGCCAACAACATACTTACAGACACTTTAAGCGGCTCGGGAGTAAAATTTGATGTTATTGGTAAAAATCCTTCAGTAGCTCCTGGACCTACTGGCAGTCGCGGCTATATCATTCGTAGACAAAAAGGGGCTACTGCCGCATTGCAGAACAATCCAGAATACGCTGGAGTTTATAATGTAGGAATGCCTTTAACAATAACACTTGCTTTACCTTCTGGTGTAACCTTAGCAAATCCTGAGTTTAGAGTGTATGCATTGGAAATGGTGGATATACCAACGGGAAGTTTCTATGCTGGAGACGGCAGTGCAAATTCTATTGTAAAGAACTCGGCAACCAATAACGGACCCTTTTTGTTAACATCAGAAACTGCGGCAATTTCACCTAATATTTTAGGCAATACCTTGACATTACCTGCTGTTACTTCAACTGCTCCCTCTTTTCCAAGAGGTGTAAACGAGTTTTTTCAAATGAAATATGAATTGTCAAGTGAAGGATTTGTAGAATTTTTAAATACCCTTAACCGCACTCAACAAAATTTCTTTGGGAACAATAGTGTTAACCCACTAGTTGCCGCAAGCTCAGGTTCATTTACTATGGATTTCTACCGAGGTTTTGAAATAAGTGCCAATGTAACTAGCACATTTGATCCTGTAACTTTTATATCTAGCAAACCATTTAAAGCAATGCGAACATATTTGCAATCATATACATTAGCTTATTTAGATTGGGCTGCTTTAAGACCTATGAGTGCATTAGAATACGAGAAAGCATGTCGTGGCCCTCTTCAACCTGTAATTAACGAGTTTGCTTGGGGTACTTCAAACAGTACCGACATTTATACAGACCCTGATATTGATCTGAATGGAATTAACGAATCATATAGCGTGAATGTAAACGGTCCATTCGCTTTAACAACTGATCCTGTTAGATGTGGTGCATTTGCAAAAGCAAGCGGTTCAAATCGTTTAAATAGCGGAGGCACTTATTATGGAGCAATGGAGATGAGCGGTAACGCCAATGAGTTTGTGTTAGTTGATCAAACTTTTTTGGGACAAAATGGCGATGGTAAGATATCTATAACTGGCGAGCACAATACAAACGGTTGGGGTAGCACTATACACGTGAAAACAACAACTGTATCAACTACCGGATACAATCAAAATTCAAATGGTAATACGTTAAATACTTCTGACAACAGCGTTGGTATTCGCGGAATAATTAAGTAATCAATTTCACTAAAAAATAACAACTATGAAATGGCAAATATTAATTGCACTCATGCTCACATTTGTACGTGCAATCGCTCAAGTTCCTAATTTTAATGGGGGTGCAAATGATGGCTTTGGAAAATTTACTTTAGCGCCAACTTCTTCATTTAATATCTATAGAGGTGGTAACAATGATGGTTTTGCAAAATCTGGCATAGACGCATCTAACAATTTTACAATATATAAAGGTGGCAGTAACGATGGCTTCGCAAAATCTGGTTTAAGTAATTTTAATTCATTCAGTTTTTACAAAGGTGGAAGCAATGATGGTTTTGCAAATTCAAAATTATTACCAACGAATGCCTTTAGTTTTTTCAATGGCGGAAGCAATGATGGTTTTGCCATGGCTAAAAATACTATAGCACCTACTTGCGGGAACTATCCCATCATTCAACAAACTACTGTGAGTAATATTACAACCAACTCTGCAACCTTTACCTGGAACACATTTAATCCTGGAGCAACCTATGTACTGTACCTTTATAGCAATGGAATTCCGGGAGTTGGCACACAAATAAATACTTACTCGGCACTGTGCGGAAATCCAAGCAATACAGTAAACCTAACCAATCTTGCACCCGGTACATATTATTGCTTAACCATTGCTGAATACTGCCCTAATGGCACTAATTCAGGGATAAGCGCGTCTGCTTGTTTCACCACCTACCCAACTCCTTGTCCCGAGCCAACCGTATTACAAACCCTTGGTAATACAGGAAGCAGTGTGAGGCTTGGCTGGACTCCTGGCAGTGGTAATACTGGCTATGAAATAATGCTGATTAAACAAGGAACAACTGATACAATCCGTAAAAGTGGTGCAATCACTTCAAGCCCAATGAGGGACACTATTAAATGCTTGCCTTCAAGTAGTTTCTTTCACTATTTTATCCGCGAAACCTGTGGTGGTAATTCCCGCACCAGTTGGATAGATGGCTTCACCACCTATACTTCTCCCGGCTGCAGTCCACCAGCTAATCAAAGCAATAGTGTTGTCAATACTTTGAACGCAAACTTAAGTTGGGAAAGTATCTATACCAATGAAACCAATAAGCCATACCAAATAAGTTATGGAGTAGGTATTGCCAATGCTTCTCAAGGAATAAAAACACCAATCACCACTATTACCAATGGACAGGTGAGTGGTATGACCAGGACACATAACTTGTTTTTAAGTGGCGGTGTGGCTAACATCACCTGGTTTGTGCGTGAAGTTTGTGGGCAGTGTGATACAACGGCATGGATAGGGCCAAATACATTACCTGTTACTACTTGCACTACCCCTGCAATTGGCAATATGAGTGTAACTGCTCTTACTACTAACTCAGCTACTTTAAACTGGACTTCGGTTAATTATAATAGTCCATCTAAAATTGAAGTTATTAATTATGGTAATAGCAGTGTTCAAACAATTAATTGTGCTGCAACAACAAATTACAATCGTACACAAGCTATTTCGGGATTAACAGCAAATACTGCTTATGGTTGGCGTGTAAAAGAGTATTGCAGTGCAAACGACAGTACAAATTTTACTACTTACCAAAACTTTACTACCATGAGTGGCAGTAATTGTAATGCACCAACTAATCAAGGTATTTGGGTACAATCAGGAAGCGTGTTGATTGTAAAATGGAATTCTACCTTGTATGGCAATAGCAGCAAGAGCTATGAGATAGCAGCCGGCATGAACATCACAACCCCTGCACAAGCAACTATCAATCAAAGTAATGCCTATTTTATTTCACAAACACCTCAGTTTCCCACACATTATTTTGGCACTGGAAACGCTGCTGGTTTCACATGGTTTGTTCGCGATGTTTGTAGTGTTGGTGAATACAGCCCATGGCTTGGCCCATATACAGTTGGCTCAGGAGCACGTGAAGCAGGTCCTAATGAAATTGACACAGATATAACTGATGAACTAGCTTTAAATCTTAAAGTTCAACTATATCCTAATCCAACAAAAGGCAATTTCAATATTGAGTTTAATTCATCAACAAAGAAAATGGTTTTAGTGGAAGTTTATAATGCGCTTGGAAGTAAAGTAATTGACACAAAATATACTATTGATATAGGCAATTCTATAATGAGAACATCGTTGGAGAATTACAACAGTGGTTTATATTTTGTCAGTATAATTGATGCTGTTGGAAACAATGTGATCTATAAAAACAGGATCATTAAAGAATAATTAATTTTTTTCATTGTTTGAATAAAGCCCTGCTTCAATTTATTGGAGTGGGGTTTTGCTTTTGATTTAATTTCCGTTCACTCAATCAATTGGACGTGTGGTTGTTGAATTAGCCCTTTCACAAATTCTAGCTTTCACGAAAGGTTTGTCTGGTTTAGTTTTGAGTATTATTTATATTAAAACTGAGTCAAAATGAATGCAACTAAACTATTTAACCTACTAAAACAATTTCATGTTTACGAAAGTAAAAAGAAAAATGAAATTAAAGAATTAGAGCACGTTGCTGCTGCATCTAGAGGCAAAAGGCATGTAAAATTTATCAATCAAAAAATGGTGGTGAACTAAAATAGATATTTAGTGAATCAACAATTTTTTTAAACCGCTTTAAAATAAATAATCCCTTTTAAATGCCAAAAAGGACATTTGGTTGTTTAAAAAGCCTTTTCACTAATTCTATCTTTTATTGCACAATTAAAGACAATAGTTTTGATAAAATTTGAAAACCAACAGCCTAATTAAAAGCCTATTTACAAACAATTAAATAACAAACAAATGAAAAAACTTATCTATATCTTAATCATGATTGTGAATTGGCAATTAGCTATTGACAATTGTTATGCACAAGCGCCAAACAGCTTTTCATACCAGGCTGTAGTGCGCAATAATAGTGGTGTGGCCATGCCTAATCAACTGGTCAATTTTCGCATCTCTATTTTGCAAGGGAGCGCCAATGGCACACCAGTATATTCCGAAACCAAGCAACTTACTACCTCTTCGGGTGGTTTGGCCGATTTTCAAGTAGGAACTGGAACAATAGTATCAGGAACAATGGCTGCTATTAATTGGGGAGCTAACACACACTTTCTAAAAATTGAATTAGATGCAACTGGCGGTAGCAACTTTGTGCCTATGGGCACCAGCCAACTAATGAGTGTTCCTTATGCATTAGATGCAAAAAAGGCGGAGAGCTTGCAACTACCATTAGTTGTTTCACAAGACCACAACCATGCTTTAATTGATATCACTAATACACATTATACACCGATTACAACTTCACAAACTGTTGGAATAAAATCTAGAGTTAACAATACTGAAATGGCGGCTATTATAGGTATTAGTGGTCCACCAACATTTGGTGGTGGAGGTACATTTGGTGTATTGGGTACTAGCAATTGCAACGACCCTTCATTTTCTGATACTTTGAGAGGCTATGCATTAGGAGCAATTGGAAGTGGAAATTATGGGAACGGGATTTTTGCCATGTGCGATCATTTTAATGCAAAAGCACTAACGACTAATGGTGGGATACAATTTACCGGAATTGGTGAGCATGATGGCTATGTACTCACCAGCAGTGGAAACGGGACTGCTCATTGGTCACCGCCACAAAACGTAACTGTAAATGTGCCAGGATATATTGGTGGGCCAGGTATTACCGTATTAAGCGGTGTAATTAGTGCTCTTGATCCTTCTCCCACAAATGAAATTCAAACATTATCATTGTCGGGCAATGAATTATTATTATCAAATGGAGGAGGGACAGTTACCTTACCAGTTTCCAATAGTACATCTCCATTTACTACAAATGGCAATAATTCATACCAAACAAATGTAACAGATGGCACAATTTCTTTGGGAGCCAGTGCAGGTTTACCTGCAATGAAACTTTCAATAACAGGCAATACGGCTAACCCAAATGGATTATATGTTACCCCAGGTACAAATGGCGCAGCGATTCTAACAGGCGGTGCAGTAGGTATTAATACTTTAACTCCAGCTGCCGGTGTGGCATTAGATGTAAATGGTGCTATAAAAATTTCGGGTGGTACACCAGCAAATGGCAAAGTGCTGACAAGTGATGCTAACGGTTTAGCATCATGGCAGACACCAATTGCAGTCACAAATTACACGGGAGGAAGTGGTATCAATATTTCTGGTGGAAATGTTATTAGTACTATACCACAAACAATCTCAATTGCAAGTAACCAATTAACTTTATCAAATGGTGGTGGCACAGTTACATTGCCTAGTAATACTTACACTGGTGGCGCAGGTATTGTGGTTGCTGGCAGCACAGTTAATGCATTGCACACTACAAATATCTGGAATGCAAATAAAATACAAGGAAATAATGTAAGTACAACAACTCCTACCAACGGTCAATCTTTAGTTTGGAATAACACAGCAAGTCAATGGGAACCACAAACAATTAGCGGTGGAGGTGGATCTTCACCATGGACAGTAACAGGGAATGACATCAACAACAGTAATACAGGAAAAGTATTAGTTGGAGAAGCTACGGGTACAACTAGTGCTAAATTTGAAGTAGCCAATAATCCCGGAGCAGGTTTTGGAAAAGTTGCAGCTATTTCAACAACATCGAACTATATGACGGCTTTAGATGTTACAGAAAGTAGCACAAGCGGTAATCCCGCAGCCACAGTAGGCTCTACGGGGGCTACCGCTATTAAAGCATCAGCAACTTTTGGCGATGCATTGTTTGCTCATTCATCAAACGGTCGTGGTATATTTTTAAAAGGTGGTTCAACAAACTATCCTGCAATGAAAATTGAAAACAATGTAAATGCAATTACATCATTAGAAATGGACGGACAAATTAAAATAAACGGTGGTACCCCAGGTGCTGGAAAAGTGTTAACAAGCGATGCTAATGGTTTAGCTACATGGCAAACTCCAAGCGGTGGTGGCGGAGGTGGTGCTACTGGTTGGGGTTTAACTGGCAATTCAGGTAACTCTGCCACTACAAATTTTATTGGCAATACCGATGCTGTTGATTTAGTAATGAAAACAAACAATGTTGCGGGATTAGTGCTTACAAGCGGAGGTGCAATTTTGGCAAACGGAAATACAACAACAGGTACGACACCAACAATAGGTGCTGGTACACGCATGATGTGGATCCCAAATCGTGCTGCATTTAGAGCTGGTGCCGTAAACGGAACACAATGGAATGACATCAATATTGGCTTCAATAGCGCTGCTTTTGGCAATAATTGCATTGCTTCTGGTATGAATAGTTTTGCAGTTGGTAGTAGTTCATCGGCTGGTAGTAATACTGCTATTTCAATGGGTAGCAGTTGCAGTGCAACCTCTGCAAACACAGTGGCTTTGGGGAATTTAGTTAGTGTAAATCAATCGGGTTCATTTTGTTTTGGGGACCAAGAATTTGCCAATTCCTTGATGCCATCTACAAGTAATGAAATGAGCATGCGTTTTAAAGGTGGTTACAGATTATTTACTACAAGTGCAACTACGGGTGGCAGCGCAATAGGTGTTACATTAGTGGCAGGTGGGAATAGCTGGGCTCAAATATCAGATGTTAGACGCAAAGAAAACTTCGTACCTGTAAATGGAGAAGATTTTTTAAATAAAATTGCTCAATTCAAACTTACAAGTTGGAATTATAAAGGTCAAGATGCAAAATCATTTAGACATTATGGCCCTATGGCGCAAGATTTTTATGCTGCTTTTGGGAATGATCAGTTAGGCACTATTGGTAATGATACCACTATTACTAGTGGCGATTTTGATGGCATCAACTTTATTGCCATTCAAGCTTTAGAAAAACGTACTAGTGATTTAAATAATGCAAATTTAAAACTACAACAAGAGAACAAAATGTTGTTAGAAAGCATTGAAAGTATGAAAGCGGAGATGTCATCTCAAAAAGCAGCATTGAACAAAAAGTTTGAAATGCTTGAAGCTATTTTAGAAAATAGTAAGGTTGATAAAAATGAATTCATTACCAATAATAAGTAATAATATTTAAAAACATTTCAAAATTTGTACAAATGAAAAATATAAAAATACTTACTTTATTGCTTTTGCAATCATTTGCTATAAATGCTCAAATGCTTACTAACGCTGGTGTAAATGCTATTTCAGGAGGTTTTGTAAACGCAAACAATTCATTGTCTTTTAGTGTAGGTCAAAGTGTAATTGGCACTTATAATAGTACCAATACCATGCTTACAAATGGAACCTTACAACCTGAAATAATAAATATTATTCCAACTACACAAATGAATAATGGTGTATGTGGCACTACAAATTTTGTAAAAACCTCTTCAATAACTTGTTTAGCAGTAGCTGGAGCAAGTCAATATGAATGGCAATTTAGTAATTCAAACGGTGTGTATGCAACAAAAACTACTACTACAAATTATGTACTACTGCATGGTGTTTCGCCAACTTTAAATTGGGGAACCAATTGGAATGTAAAAGTAAGAGCAAAAATTGGATCAAATGTTGGACCTTACAGCCCAGATTGCACCATAGGTATAATACCTGACCCAAGCACCAATGGCGTTCCTCAAACGCAGTTGAGGACCTTAGACTGCAATAGACTTAATTATAGAATAAATAATAACAATAGAATAGTTGCTAATCCTGTAGCTGGTGCTATTCAGTATGAGTTTGAGTTCTCTTCAGCAATAACAGGTTTGGTAGTTGCCACAAAACTAGAACAGTACAATGTTTTGTATTTAAACACTGTTTCTCCAAGTTTAGCCTTCCCAGCACAATACAATGTAAGAGTAAGAGCGCGAATAGCTTCCACCTGGGGAGTTTATGGAACACCATGTTTAATTGGGGTTATAGGGTTTAATCGTGAAGAAGGAAACTATTCAGAAGAAACCGATATAATTAGTGATGAAGCAAATGTTGATGTTTATTTTGATATGACAGTGATGCCAAATCCATTTAATGAACAAGCCACATTAAACATACATTCAAGTAATGAAGAACAAGTAAATGTTGAAGTATTTGATATGGTTGGAAACATCGTTTGGAAAAACAATGTGCCATCTAATAGCAATATAACGTTTGGTGATGAATTAGCCCAAGGCACTTATATTGTTAAGGCCATGAATCAAATTGGAAATCAAGCCATGTTCAGATTTATTAAATCAAAATAATCAAATCTTAACTTTATTAAAAAGCCCTATCAACAATGTTGATAGGGCTTTTTAATGTATAATACTATCTAATTTATAAAGCTCAAAATGCTGAGTATTTATTCAACAATAATTTTTAACGATGCAGATTTTTGATCCCCAATTACATTAATAAAATATAATCCTTTGGCTTGCTCTTTTAAATCAATTTCCTTTTTAAATGTCGCATTTACATTTTTTTCGAAAGTACTATAGACCAATTTTCCTTGTATATCTGTAACGGCAATTTGCAAGTTTTGAAATTGCGCATTTAATATACTTAAACTTACTGAACCATTGCTAGGATTTGGATAAACAGTAATATTTTGGTCTTCATTAAATTCTTCTAAACCAGTGCAATCTGTAACAGTTAAGGTTTGTGTAGCGGTAGCACTGCATGAATTATTATCTGTAAATGAATAAGTAATGGTATGATTGCCTAATCCTGCCAATGCTGGGTTGAAATTTGGACTGGTAACAATTCCATTGCCGCTGTATGTTCCGCCCATCGGTGTACCATTACTTAAGGCAAGAATTACACCATTCAAACAGAATTGTTCAAGAAACGGAGGAAGCGAAACAACGGGGTTTTGATTTACAGTTAGGGTTGTTACAATGGTGCTATCGCAACCAGCAGCTGTGTTCGAAAAAACATCAGTATAAATTCCAGCTGCCGTATAGGTGTTAGTTCCAACAGTAATTGATTCTCCCTCACAAATAGTAAAACTTTGAATGCCTATGAAAGGAGTATAAACAGTTAAGTTAGTAGTTATGGTGCTGTCACATCCATTTGAAGAAGGCAAGGTAGCTGTGTAAATTCCTGTATTAGAGTATACATTACTTCCAACAACAATTGAATCGCCCGCACAAATTAAAAAAGTTTGTGAATTAGTTATCGCTGGCAATACAGTTAAATCAGTAGTCACAATGCTATCACAACCATTAGCTGTAGTAAATGTGTAATTAAAAATCCCTGTTGTATTATATACATTGGTACCAATCACAATTGAATCACCGTTACAAATAGTAATATTTTGGCTACTTGTTAGCGCAGGGAGCACAGTTAAATTTATTATCAATATACTATCACATCCATTGATAGCAACAGTGGTATCATTGTAAATTCCTGAATTAAAATAGCTAAAGTTTCCAATCACAATGGAGTCACCTGCACATATGGTTAAACTTTGATTTGAAGTTAACAAAGGTAATACAGTTAGATCTGTAGTTACAGTGCTATCACATCCAAGTGCATTGGTTAAAATATCTGTATAAATGCCTGATGTGCTATAAGAATTAGTTCCAACATTAACAGACTCTCCGCTACAAATGCTTAATGTTTGATTGCTTGCACTTGGTAAGTTAAAAGTTAAATCGCTAGTTACTGTGCTATCACAACCTGCGCTTGATTGCAATACATCTGTGTAAACACCAGTAAAATTATAAGTATTGGTACCAACGGTATATGAATCACCATCACATAAACTTAGTATTTGGGTAATATTATGAATAGGATTAACAGTTACTGTTACAGAACCATAACCAGCACAACCAGCATTGTTGGTTAAAACAATATCGTAAACAGTTGTAACAAGCGGGTTTGCAATTGTAGAAGCCGTGTTTGTTGATGACAAGCCAGTAGCAGGCGACCATGAATAAGTAGCTATTCCTCCCAATGATGGAAAACTGATTGACCAACTTAACAAATCACCATTATCTAACAAGGCATTATCTGATACGTTTAATGTCCAAACGCCATTGGCAGTTCCTGTTAAGGTAGAAAATAATTGTTCAGGTAAAAAATATCCAGTAAATGGCGCTGTACCATTTGCAATTGGTGTAAGTGCTGTATCAGTAAAAACTGTTCCAGTAAAATCAGCTCCCAATCCACCCACCTGCGTTGCAAGCGTAACAACAGATCCATCTGGTGCCGTTAATTTTAATATAATATCACCTGCATAGCTATGTGCAATATTAACTGTACATGAAATAAGTTCATTGGCTAATGTAGTTCCAGATGTTGTAATTGTTGAGTTTACACCTACAGGTGAATCATCAGGTATTGGTGTTAAAGTATTATTTGTAAAAGAAACAGGAGCTGCAACAACTTGTGGCGCTGCTAATAATGCTGCTGAACCTCCTTCGCAATAAGCAGCTGCAGAAGGGGTAACAACAGGATTGGGACTAGCCACCTTTTCATAATTCATTGCATATGTATTATTATTTATTGCTGCATCATTAGCTACAGTAGTACTTACAGAAATATTATACGTTCCAGTTATTGACATATCATAACTGTTTGAAATAGTTACAATTTGTGAAGTGCCAGCAACAAAAATACCTGTATTTAAAACTACACTCGGAAATACAAATGGATTAGCTCCAGTTGCCACTGCATCAATTGTTAAAGGAGTAACTGATAAATCTAAATCTACATTTCCCGAGTTTACAATTGTGGCGCTAATAGTTTCATTGTTTGAATAACACGCAATTGGAGCGGGAGCAGTTAAGCTAGTAACACCCATATTATATCCACTTGGTATGTAGCTCAATGAAATATCGTCTACAGCTGGGTTTCCAACAGGTGTAATACCATCAGATTTAACACTAAAAACAATTCTTACAGTTGTTCCTGCTAAAGAAGTTAAATCAAATGGACCAATCAAAGTAAAGCTAGGATAAGCATTTGAAGTATTAGTAAATAAAATGTTGTAATTGGCATCTGGTACAACATTTTGAAGTGGCGTATTCGCAGGATCTGTCGTACTTACATAACAAGAATCATAACCATCATCAACATTTGGTTGACGATAATAAAATTGCAACTGTACATTGGTAACACCTGCAGGTATTGCAATATCTCTATAAAAGTGATTTACCCTAGCTAAATTAATTCCATTATAATTTGTCGCAGTTCCAGTGTAGGCAGCGTTGGTGCCTGTATGAGCCCCAGCTGGCGTTCCAACTCGCCAAATTCTATTATCTGTACCTTGCACAGCTGTCCAACCATTATCAACAAATGCAGGGTTTACGTTTTCAAAACCTCCATCTGCAGCGGTAATTAATTCAACTTGTGCTTTGGCATTTTTAATGGTGATTGATAAAAGCAAAATCATCAGCATACTTTTAAGCACATTTTTTACAATGTTGTTGCTTGTTTTTTTCTTGGTGTAAATTTCTTTCATACTTGTTTTTTAAATGAATAATAGTGTTTAATTTTTGCAAATATAAGATTTAATAAAAAAATTGCTTTTTATCCAATTCAACTGGCTTGGTGAAGAAAAAAGTTTAATTGTTAAATAGTTTTTGTTGTACTACATTTTTTATAAATTTACATCTGTTTAATAGTTTACGTTTTTATTGAACTTGTTCGTTAGTTTATTATTAAAATTTGCACCTATGAAAAAAATAATACTCTTATTATTTGCCTTTCATTTTATTGATGTAAAAGCTCAAAACAATTTTGAATGGGCTGATAGCGGGGCGGTGTGGCATCATACTTATAATGGACTAACTGGGCTTGGTTATCAAAAAATGACTTATCAAAAAGATACCGTTATAAACAATCATGCGTGTCAAAAAATTATACGTGAATCGCAAAGCTCTATACAAGTTAGTCAGGGTGTATTTGTTCCAACACAATTAAATACTGATCCTAGCTATTTCCTATACGAAAGCAATGATAGCGTATATACTTATTATAATGGTAGTTTTTTTATGGCATTTAAAACAAATGCAACCGTTGGTGAAATTTGGGACTTAGGGAATTTTTCAGGTATTGCAAGCAACCTTCATGCCTATGTAAAAGTTGACAGCGTTTATTTTCAAACCTATAACGGTGTGAGTTTAAGAAACATTAAAATACACAATTGTGATACCAATGGCGATAGTCTTGATTTTACTGTTTTCGATACCATTCCTGTGGCTGGGATTTCTTCCCCATTTTTGGGAGGAATCATCAATGAAAAATTTGGTCCAATGCTAGGTTTTAATGGCATTAATTACACTTCAGTTTTTTTTGGTGTTGATGAATATATCCCTCAACAAATACTATGTTACCAAAGTGCTATCTTCCCTTTTATTCAGTTCAACACAAGCGATTGTTTCAATAATATTTTTGTTGGTGTTGATGAGCAAGTTGAAGATGCTATTCAAATTTACCCCGACCCAGCACAAGATGAATTATTTATTAATAACGCTCCTGTAAATAGTTATATTCAATTTTATAATTTACAAGGGCAATTGGTAGTAAAAAAAGCACTCCAAAAAAGTAATATCAATATTAGTGAATTACATAGTGGGTTATATTTATACCGTATCTTTAATGCCAATAATGACGCTATATTAAATGGGAAAATAATTAAAGATTAGAATATTTAACCTTCTAAAATAATTGTCCAAAAAAATTACAGTTTTCTTTTGTAGCACTTGGTATTTTAATACTTATGTAAGGAATAAAGTCTAATTTATTTGTTCTCTAACAATCAATAATTCATAAACGTATTTCAATTACACCACCATGAAATTATGAAATCGGAACTGAAATATTTGAGTATTATTTTAAGCTCGCTTTCCTTTCAATATCATTGCATAGCACAAGATTTTATTTGGGCCAAAAGTCTTGAAGGCAGAGGCACATCTAGCCCAATTAATTTATCTCCGGGTACTTCTAATGTCGAAGCAATTACAGTGGACTCAATTGGCAATATATACATTGCAGGTTACAGCAATGACACGGTTGATTTTGATCCAGGGCCCAATGAAGTATTGCTTGATGCTGGTAATGATGATATTTATTTAGCCAAATACGATAGCCAAGGAAATTATTTATGGGCACATGTTTTTTGGAGCCCTGGATGGAATTATGCTAAACATATTAAAATAGATAAAAATGGAGATATTATTATTGCTGGTTCTGCCTATAGCTATGCCGATTTTGACCCAGGAATTGGTACAAGTTTTCTTGGAAACAATGCCACAGCCAATTATATATTTATAGCAAAATATGATGCAAATGGTAATTATATTTGGGCTAAAGAGATGGGTAGTAGCTTTGGTGCTTTTATAGGAAGTTTAGACATTGATATCAATAACAATATTTTTATTACGGGTCACTTTTATGAATCTATTGACATGGACCCAAACATGGGTACTGCCTATTTACTGAGCAATCAAACAGGAATATTTACAGCAAAATACGATCAAAACGGCAGTTACCTTTGGGCAAATTGCATTTCAGGCATTGGCAATTTAGGAGAAAGTTTTTCCATAAAATGTAGCAAATCGGGCTATGTATATGTGGCAGGTATTTTTGGAAATACAGTAGATTTTGACCCTGGTACAAATGTGTCAAACATAAGTGCTAACACAACATGCGACAGATTTTTTTTAAAATATAATAATTACGGAAATCTTATTTGGGTGCGCAGTTTAGATGTAAATGAGGATGGTGGTTTGTTTTCAGATAGAATGATTAAAATAGCCTTAGATGATGATGAAAATGTATATTTAACAGGCAATTTTAGAGGCCTTGTTGATTTTAATCCTGGATCAGGAGTTTTTAATATTGACGCAGCTTTGACAACTGCCAGTTATATTTGTAAATATACAACAACAGGTCATTTTTTATGGGCTAAAGGTTTAATTGGTGGTGTTGTACAAACAACAAATATAGCCCTAGATTGTGAAAATAATATATGTCTTGCAGGAAGCTTCTCCAAAGCTGATTTTGACCCTTCTCCTACTTTTTTTATGTTACAAAGTTCGGCCCCATCGGCCTTTAATAATTTTTATGCAAAGTACAGCAACGATGGCGATTTTATTTGGGTAAAACAAATAGGAAATAATGGATATGGCGGTTCTACCTTAAGTGCATGTATTGCGCTCAGCCAAGGTTTTTTATATGTGGCTGGTGGCTTTAAACAAACGGGTAATTTTGATCCGGATGGCATTGCAGAATTACAAGCCAAAGGTGTTGGTCAGAATTCCTTTTTTGCAAAATACAACTATCTAAATTATCAAGATAATCTTCAAGATACCACTTTATGTGAAGGTCAAAATTTATTATTGGATGTCTCAACTAATCAAGGAACTTATTTATGGCACAATCAATCAAACCAACCAACTTATTTAGTTACTGAAGCCGGAAAATATTGGGTTGAAATTACTACTGAAAATTGTAAAACAATGGATACAATTGCTGTAGCATATACCAATTTAAAAACCTTGAATTTTAGTGATACGGTAATTTGTGAAGGCACTAACCTACTTTTGAATTCGAATAATGATAATGCACAATACCTTTGGCAAGACAATAGCACAGCTTCAAGTTTAGAAGTAAATCAAGAAGGCGTGTATTGGGTCAAGGTAACCCAAAATAATTGCAGCATTACCGATACGGTAACAATTGAAACTAAAATATGTGAAACTTTTATTGCTTATCCCAATGTATTTACACCAAATACTGATGGACTTAACGAGCATTTCGTACCAATCAAAATTAAAGGCATTAATGAAGCCAATCTAGTAATTTACAGCAGATGGGGACAAAAAGTTTTTGAAACAACTAACCTCTTAGAAGGATGGAATGGAAAAGTCAATAACAGTTTTGCCAGCACAGGTGTTTATTATTGGATTCTCAACTACAAGGACATTAATCAATCAGCCTCAAATTTGAAAGGGTTTGTGACTTTGATCAATTAGTTCATACTGTTAAAAAAATAGCGAACCACTTCGCTAAGTTTTTTGCACTTTTAAAATGAAAGTAAGTTCAACTTCCATTTTATCTTTTACTTTGCATGCTTATCAAAATAAAAAAATAATCAGCTATTCTCATATCATGAAAGTCAACTTTATTTTATTTACGCTACTGTTAATTTCTGCTAGTTCGTTTGCACAATATCCGCCATTAGCTTGGGCCAAAAAAATTGAAGCTGTTGACCAAAATAGCTCAGTTTGTAGCATTTCGCTAAACGCTATTGACGATGCAGGCGCTATGTACGCTTCTGGTTACTTTTATGATACTTTAAGACCAGATGATAACCAAGCTGCAAATTATTTAATTGGCAATAGCAATTTTCAAAGTGGGGCTTTTATGAAATATGATTTCAATGGAAATCTAATTTGGGCAAATGTTATTAAGGCAAAGAATGGTAGTTTTTTTGTATCAGATTTAGATGTTGATCAATACAATAATGTTTATATTTTATGCTATGGTGTTTATGCCGATACCGTTGATTTTGACCCGGGAACAGGTGTGGAAAATCAAATATTATCAGATGGAAACGATTTTTTTATTGCCAAATATGATGCAAATGGAAACTTCTTATGGACCACTATCATAAACGTAATAAATGGAAGTAGTGTTTCGCCTCTTAACAGACCAAATACCATTAAGGTTGATGCCAATCAAAACAT
>Ga0075163_10002988_pt1 | contig 22766 bp, 18 predicted proteins | sample JI1023141ADNA_FD_71478 | JGI IMG/M metagenome (GOLD analysis project Ga0075163, IMG submission 71478) | Wastewater effluent complex algal communities from Wisconsin, to seasonally profile nutrient transformation and Carbon sequestration -... | ecosystem: Engineered > WWTP > Effluent > Algae... | reverse complement strand
CAGACAAGGCACCCAACAAGGCACCCGCGGCATTGGAAAGCGATGCCGACGCGTTGCGCGCACCGTTGTCGGTGGGTGTTGACGCCTGACTGCTGTTGATCGGCGTACTGACCTGCCCAGCCTGGACACCTTCCTGGTAGCTACTGCCCAGCAAACCGTCGCGGAAGCCCTTGGCGTAGTTGAGTAGTGGCTCGTGGAAAGCAGCCATCAGACCGCCCGCACTCAAGACCAGCACGGCGGCAATGGCCAGTGCCACTTTCGAGCCACCGCCGCGCTTCTGCGCCTCCATCACCGAAGGCCGAACTGGCCCACGGGCGCGGGTTGCATCGTCGGCACTGACGGCGGCGGGTACCGGTGCGACCGGTGGAATGGGTGGCGGCACAGCGGCTGCTGGCGCCGCAATGCCGTCACGCGATACCACCGGTGGCGGTGTTGGAACGCGTTGAGGTTGCGAGACGGGTGTCGGCGCGGCGACCACGGTCGCGTCACTGACGGCGGCGCGAGCGGTCGGCAACTTCAGCGGACCCGTGCTGGCCACCAGCGGATGCGCCTGCAGCGCGGCGGCCAGGTCGTGACAGTTCTGGAAGCGATCACCGGACTCCTTTGCCAGCATCTTCGCCAGAATCGCGGCACACTGCGGGTCCACTGCCTCGTTCAGGCTTCGCACATCGGGAATGTCGGCCTTGACCACTTCCAGCATCATGCCGAGCGGGCTTTCGTCCTTGAATGGCGAACTGCCACTCAGCATTTCGTACAACACGATGCCCAGGGCGAAGATGTCGGAGCGTTGATCGACCGGCTTGCCCAGGCAGACTTCTGGCGACAGATAACCCGGTGTGCCGACGAACTCGCCGGTGGAGGTGAGCTTTTTGCTGGCATCGTGGGTTGCCAGAGCGATGCCGAAATCGGCGATTTTCACCTGACCGCGTGAGCTCAGCATGAGGTTGCCGGGTTTGATGTCGCGATGAATCACACCCTTGTCATGTGCGGTGGCCAGCCCTTGCGCGGTCTGGTGCATGATTTTCAGCGCGACCTCAGGGCTCAGGCGCCCTTCGCGCTTCATCAGCGCTGACAGCGATTCACCTTCGACGAACTCCATGACGAAGAAGGGCTGACCCGCTTCCTGACCGATGAAGTAGATCTGGATGATGTGCGGATCATTGAGCGCTGCCATCGACCGTGCTTCGCGCAGAAAGCGCTCGACCAGACTCGGGTCGTGCGCCAGCGAGGGCGACAGTTCCTTGATGGCGACGAAGCGATTCAGTGCGGGCTCGAAGCCTTTGTAGACCACGCCCATGCCGCCGCGTCCCAGCTCGGCGACAATTTCGTAATGTCCCAGGTGAGTTTTCATGGCCGCCTCCCCAGGCGACGTGGTTGATTCGCTCATCGTAGCACCCGTCCCACACAGTCAGGCCGCGAAGTGGCGGCGTATATGGGGGTACGTGCAATGCCAGCCAGTTAGGACAACGGATTGCTGCTCGAACAAAGGCGTTCAGTTCGCTGTCAGGTGCGGTAGCCACGGCCAAAGGCCAGCATCCGATGGCAGATGCCGCGCACAACAGACCTATATCTCTGGGACCAGAACGCCGTCTTAGTGACGATGCTGAAGTTGTTGCTGTTTCAGCTTCATCATGCGAATCGCGCCCACCGTTTGTGCCGAGAGTTCGGTGAACTGCCCAGCCAATACGTTCTGCGCGCTCACGCTGTCACCGGACTGCGCCATCTTGGCAACCTCACCCGCGCACCGATGGAACTGAGCATGCTTCTCTCGCAAATCGTCGTACTCGCGACTGCCAGCACAGGACTTGCCTTCACCGTAGATCCAGTGACCCAGTGCGCAGGCATGATCAACAGAGGTGCGCTCGACGTTGATCGGCTCGCCGCGACCAGCAATAGCTTCCTGCAACTTCTCTCGCCAGGCGCGATGCGCAGCGATCATGGCTTCGAAGCCGGTATGGTCTGAATTCACCGCCCCGTCGGATTCCAAGCGGAATCGGCCAACGGTCTGCACCAAGGCTTTCGCTTGATCCTGCATGCTGGCCGCGGCGGCTGCCGCTTCTTCAACCAACGCTGCGTTCTGTTGCGTGGCTTCGTCCATCTGCATGACGGTTTGATTCATTTCGCCGATGCCCTGCGACTGCTCGGCGGAAGAGGCACTGATCTCGCCCATCAGATCCGTCACACGGCGTACCGATTGCACGATCTCCGCCATGGTCTCCCCTGCGTCGCGGACCAGTTTGCTGCCACCTTCGACGCGCTCAATGGAGTCACTGATCAATTGTTTGATCTCTCGGGCAGACGCGGCGCTGCGTTGCGCCAGGGCGCGGACTTCGCCCGCGACCACGGCAAAGCCGCGGCCCTGTTCGCCGGCACGCGCCGCCTCGACCGCAGCATTCAGCGCAAGAATGTTGGTTTGAAACGCGATGCCATCAATCGTGGCAATGATGTCGCTCATCCGAACTGACGACTCACTGATGCCCTGCATGGTCGACACGACCCGCTCGACCACCTCACCGCCGCGCGTGGCGACCAGCGTGGCGTTAGCGGCGAGTTGATTGGCTTGGCGGGCATTTTCGGCATTTTGAGTGACCGTGCTGGTCAGGTGCTGCATGTTGGCTGCGGTCTCTTCCAGGCTTGCTGCCTGGGATTCTGTGCGACGCGACAGGTCCTGATTGCCGTTGGCAATCTCCCCAGCAGCCCCATCAACAGCCTCGGCGACGGACTTGATCTCGCCCACAATCCGCGCCAACTGCTCCACGGTCTCGTTGACAGCAGTCTTCATCTCCCCAAAGGTGGCGCGATACTCGCCGTTCACGCGGCGGGAAAGGTCACCGTCAGCAATGGCCAACATTACTTCACGAATTTCCCGCAAGCCGCCCACCGTCGTATCGAGCATCAGATTGAGGTTCTCAGCGTGCCGCTTGAAGAAGCCAACCTTGCCATCAAGTGGGATTCGCTGGTCGAGATCGCCCTCCGCCGCGGCACGGGTGATTCGGTCCACCTCCGCTTCCACCAGCGCTTCCTGAGTTCGTTCGCGCCATTCCAGCACGGTCCCTCGCCGGACCTGTTGCGCGTCGAGCACGGCGGACGCCACCAGCGAAAAACTGCGACCACCAAACCAGAACGAGCTGAAGCGGACCTTGTCGCCGTCCGTAGTCATCGCCAAACGGTCCTGTTCATGACGTTGAACGTAGGCAAGCGGTGCGCCAACGACTTTTTCCACGTCGAACTGCGGAAGGTCTTTGTGGATCTCCTGGATGGACTCGGAGAACAGGTCCTTTAGGGACCGGTTGATGGAGAGAATCCGCCCCTCGGGGCCAACGATCATGACGTTGGTGCGAACGCAGTCGAGTGCTTCCAAGACCCGGAAGTTCTCCGTCGCACGGCGCCTTTCGTCGGCGATCTGGTAGCCGGTGCGGATTTGCATCGACTGCAGTTCCAGCAGGAGCCGCCCAATTTCATCGTTGCGGTCAATGGCCAGATCTTCATCATAGTGACCCTGATCGATGCGCTTGAACGCGCGCTGCGCGGTATCCAAGCGACCAACGATGTCGTTCCCCAGCCACCACGCCGAGTACAAGCCCGCGATCAGGGCAAGTGCCACGATGGCGTAGAGTATGGCGCTCGTTGCACCCAACGCATCTAGCACCAACAGCGCCGCTCCGGTGCTCGCGGCAAACGCGCCGAAGAAGTACAAACGCGCGCGCAATGACATATGCCACATCGGGTTCAATCGAATCGCCTACTGACGTCCCACGACGGTGCCGAAACTGACGCGCAGACCCGGCGTCTTGGCGCGAATCTTGGCGTATGCCGCTTCCGCCGCGGCAATCTGTTCCCGGGTTGCCATCTTGCGCACAGAGAGGTAGCCGACGACCTTGTCAGATTCGAAGATCGGTGTGACACGTGCCTTCACCCAGTAGTGATCGCCGTTCTTGCAGCGATTCTTGACGAAGCCCATCCAAGGGCGTTGCGCCTTCAGGCGCCGCCACAGATCATCGAAGGCCTCGGGCGGCATGTCCGGGTGACGGACCAGATTGTGAGCCTTTCCCAGCAACTCCTCGGTTTCGAATCCGCTGATGCGAACGAAGTCTTCGTTGACGTAGGTGATGACGCCCTTCAAATCGGTGCGGGAGACAATCAGCGTGCTTGGGTCGAGTTTTACTTCACGTCCAGTGACAGGCAGGTTTGTGCGCATGACGAACAACTCTTGGGGTGAGCGGATAGCTCTGCGCCATGCAAGACCGCTGCCGCAGATCGGCTTATCGCGCCGTCTTCACAAGATTTTCCGCATGCGCTTGATCCAGGTCAGTCCGATGTCGTCTGGCAACCAGTTAGCGGCAACCTTCGGCCTTCTCGCTGACCACCACCGGTTGCCAATAGCTGTTGTCACGTAGCATGCCCACTTGGCCGTTGAAACGTGCCGCGAGTCGGTAGGTCACGCCGGCATCAACGTCGATTTGGATGTCGTGCCGGAATGCCGAACCGTCCCGTGAGCGGCGCGCCAGCGCGACATCACTGAATTCACGCGGATCAATCGCTTCCGCCACGGTGACACGGCGCAAACCGGGTGCCACACGGAAGGTATCGGCGCGGGTCGGCCCGGGGACCTTGCCGTCAATTTCGATAATCACTAGTGGAAATTCGGCACGACTTCGAGAACCCACGAACAACTGACTGATGCGGCCACAGGTGTCGACGTCACGTCCCCCACCGGAGCCCCCACCGCCATGGCTGGTCGTGGCCGCCGCAAAGCTGACCTGCATACTCGGAAGCGACAGTGCATTGACCGTCGTATGCAGTGCCAGCGCACTACCGTTGCGCTGGACCAGCAACTCGACATCGCCGTTCTGTGCTGACAGAACTTGTTTGAACACCACAGCGGCGCGCGCTTGCTGGGCATCGAGCGCACCGAGACCGACGAGTGACGCGCCGGCGACAGACTGAATATGGTCTCCCGGCTGCAGGCCCATTTTCTGGGCGGGCGAATCGCTCGCCACCGCAAGAACCTTGAGCCCCAGCAGGTCGCTATCCGAATCGAAGCGGCCCTCTACCAGCGCGCCGAAACGCACCGTGTTGAACGCGTCGAGTTGCAGATGCAGGTCCTGCAACGCGTCTAGCGGTATCTCTCCATTTTCAACCAGGCGTGCAACGGCCGCCTGCAAGGCATCGCTGACGCGCCTATCGGTGTCTTCGGAGGCCAGTGCAAAGGATGTGCAAGCCGCGAGTGCAACAAGACTCGAAAGCGCGCGGCGATGAAGTGGCTTGATCAGATACGCATGCATAGGAGTTGTCCTTCTTGATGAGCTGTGTCGGGACCGGGTGTCTTAAATCCAGACCGGGTTGCTGTTCTGCGAATTGCCATCGTCTTCCATGCTGCGTGTCCATTTCGAAACATCATCAGCACTTTGCACGGCCTCGATCCCCACGGGTGCATTCAGCGCAGGCGTTGGTGCCGACGAAGGCAGTGGCAACCAGAGCGCAAGCGCGATGCATGCACTTCCGCCCAATGCCTTGGTCCATTGACGAGCCCGTCGCCGTCGCCGAAGTCGCTTGGCGATCAACTCTGCTACCTGCAGGTCCGGTCCCGGACCGCCGGGAAGTCCCTCTAGGTAAGCAAGCCATGCGGGGAGAGACAAATCGGGCTCAGGCTTCATTGGAGTGCTCCAGAGGTCCTGCTGGCCTGCTGTTGATCGAGCAACAGCCCCAGTTGCTGTTTGGCCCGCGACAACAAGGACTTCGAATAGCTCGGCGTACGTTGGAAAAGCGCGCCAATCTCGTCGTGACTGAGTCCCTCCAACTCATGTAGAACCAGAACAGCGCGGGCTTGTGGACGAAGTTGACGCAGCAGCCCGAGCGCGTCCAGCTGTCGATCCGTTTCACCGGCGACGAGGTGCTCAAGGACCGACTCTTCGATATCGACGTATTGCCAGCGCTTCATTCGGCGCAATGCATCGATGCTCAGGTGCGTCACCGTTCGCTTGAGCCAGACGAAAAAGGGCGCCTCACCGCGGAAATTGCCGATCCCTTCCAGCACACGCACAAAGCTGTCCTGGACGATGTCCTCGGCGAGAGCGGGCTGGGCACAAAGGCGCAACGCCAACAAGTAGGCCCGAGGAGCATGCGACTGATACAGCGTGCTCACCGCCGCAGAGTCGCCACGTTGTGCACGCAACACCAAATCGCCTTCGTCAATGGACGAAGGAGCAGCATTGGCAAACATCGTGTCTGGCATCAGGAGCATGACCTATCGGACGCACAAGCGACGTCCATCGTCGCAGAACGGTGCCGAGTCGGTGAAACGGGGACACATATACTGTCGCTGATGGTCGGCATACGCCGAGGGGTCGCGCATGAGCGAAGTCACACAATTACTGCAACGAGCCCGAGACGGTGATGGGTCGGCCTGGGATCAAGTCGTGGCGATCATCTACGACGACCTCAGGCGGATCGCCCGGGGCGTTTTGCATGGGCCGGGAAGCGCCACACTGGACGCGACCGGACTGGTGCATGAGTGCTATCTGCGGCTCTCCCGAGCGGGCCCTGAAGGCGTGATCAACCGGCAGCACTTCCTTGCATTGGCTGCAAAAGCAATGCGCCAGCTGATGTTGAATCATGCGCGTGATCGATTGGCAGCCAAGCGTGGCGGGGGTGCCCAGCAGGTCACGTTGGACGACAACGATCTGGCCGCGGATGCGCAAGCGGAGCACTTGGTGATGTTGGACAGTGCCTTGCAGCGGCTTGCTGACGAAGACGAGCGCTTGGCCAAAGCTGTCGAATGTCGTGTCTTTGCAGGTCTTTCGGAGCAGGAGACCGCGGACGCAATGGAGATGCCCTTACGCAGCAGTCAGCGTCTGTTTGCCGAAGCGCGTCAGCGCTTGGCGCAAATTCTTGGCGATGCGGGTGCTGGCGGGTGAGTCTGCGGTTTCGGGTTCCGCAGTGATACTCCATGAATCGCATGACGGTATGGATCGTATGAGTTCTTCGCCTCTCGACCTGTTGGAACCAGGAGCCTTGGTTGGCGGCCCGTTGATGCGCTCACTTGCCGTTGAGATAGAGCGCTCGGAACGACTGCCATTGGGAACCCGGCTCGGGCCATTTCGGATCATCGGTGAACTGGGCAAAGGTGGCATGGGCATTGTCTACCGCGCACAGCGCGATGACGGTGCTTACTCTCAGCAGGTGGCGATCAAATGCGTACAGCGCATGGACGATGCGCGGCGAGAGGCCTTGTTCCTGCGAGAGCGCCAGATTCTTGCTGAACTACGCCATCCGCACATCGCACGATTGCTCGATGGCGGACGTCACGAAAGTGGAAGGCTGTGGTTTGCCATGGAGTGCATCGAAGGCGAACGCATCGATACACATGCTTTCCATCAGAAGCTTGGCGTGCGGTCGCGGATCTCCCTGATGTTGCAGGTCATCGATGCGGTCAGCTTCGCCCACCAGCGACTCCTGATTCATCGAGACATCAAACCGGCCAATGTACTGGTCGATAGCGATGGCACCGTCAAGCTGTTGGACTTCGGTATTGCCAGCTTGGTCGACGACGACCATCACGAGCACGCCTATTCACCGGCATGGGCGAGTCCGGAGCAGCGGCAGCAATTGCAGCCCGGACCCGCATCGGATCAGTATCAGCTTGGTCTGCTCTTGAATGCGGTGCTCTCCTGTCCAAGGACAACGGAAGAGTTTGATAAGCACACAACCGCAGCGCAATGGCCATCGTCGACGGTTGGCGGTCAGCAAATCAGCGCCAGCCACTGGTGCGATGTAGGCAACTCGGTCCGACGACGTGAGCTGCTTGCCATTCTTGCGCGCGCTTGCGCGGAGCAACCGGATGCGCGCTATGGCTCGGTGGCTGAGTTTGCTCGTGATCTTCAGCGCTGGCTGGACCGGCGACCTGTGCACGCCTACGCGGGTGGCTTGCGATACGCATTTCAGTGCGCCGTGCGACGCCAACCATTGACCGCACTCGGTGCGGGACTCGCGTTGCTCGTGCTGATTCTCACGGTCTCCGCTTTCAGTTGGCGTCTGGCGCAGGAGCGTGATCTGGCAAGACTGGCTGCGGAGCGTGCGGAGCGTGAAGCCGCCACCGCTTTGGCCATCAATCAGTTCCTCAATGAGGATCTTTTGCAACGCGCCAATCCCTATGAAGAGGCAAGACGGGATTTGACCGTTCGTGAAGCGCTGGAGCAGGCGGCCATGACGGTTGACGAACGTTTTGCCGATCAGCCGGCGGTTGCTGCCGCACTGCATTGGACCTTGGCCAACAGTTTGTTGGGCGTGGGTGAGGCAGAGCGCGCTGAAACACAGATGCAGCAGGCCATGGCACTGGACAGAGCGCGATCCTTGCTCGAACCGGCGCAGCGGGTCCAGATGCAAATCGATCGCGCCGATATCTATGCCGAGCAACGTCGTTTTGATGAGGCCGCGGCGCTGTTGGACGAAGCGCAACGTGATGCGGAGCGCCTGTTCGGCAAGGACAGCGAATTGGCACTGCAAGCCGAATACCGTGCGACCCAGTCGCTCTTGACCAGTAATCGTCTTGAGGAGTTTCTGGACGCAAATCAACGCTTGTTGCCGAAACTGGCCGGCGGACCGCGCTCCCTTGCAACACAATACCTCGCCAGTCTGACCATGGATGCCGACGCGGCCGCGCGATTGGGACAGTTTGAGCGCGCCGACGCATCGATTGCCTTGGCATTGGCGCGCAGTCAGGGCTTGCCAGCGGGAGAGCAGCATCTGCATCTGGCCGCCCTGCAGGTCAGAGCCCTGCTGTCTCGCCAACGCGGCGACTTGCCGCAGGCCATTCAGGTACAACGTCAGGTGGCGCAGTTGCGCGAACAGCGGTTCGGACGGCAACACCCGGTTTGCTTGCAGGCGCTCAACGAGCTGGCCAGCATTCTGCAGGACGCCAAGCAGTACGCCGAAGCCGAAGAGCTGTTTCGTGAAGTACTCGCCGTGCGCGAGCAAAGCCTGGGTGTGGGTAACACGCTGACCCGCAACAGTCTCAACAATCTTGGGCTGGTGCTGTCTCTGCAGGGCAAGCTCGACGAGGCGGGCGTTCACTATCGTCGTGCCCTGGAAACCGAGCGCGCGCTGCTCGGCGACGATGCACTGGATGTGCTGATTCTGGCGCACAATTTCGCTGGCCTGCTGCGCGCGCAAGGTAAGTGGGATGAGGCCATCGCCCTTGCCCGCGATACGGTTGCGCGCGCCGAACGCAGCTTGTCCCCCGACCGGGCAGAGCCGGCGCTATTTCGAGTCGGGCTTGCGCATTCCCTGCTCAAGCGCGGAGACAAGCGCGCGGCAATCGAACAATACGAACTTGCTCACGCGCGCCTCACGGCTGTTTACGGTGCGGACAATCCCAAAGTCCGGCGGATTGAAGAAATGCGCGACGAGGCGTTGAAATCTCCTTGACGCAAGCACCCGCTGGTGCGCAAGGTGAGCCCATGTCGGATGCGCAGACCGTTCTCTCGCCAACGCCCCCACCATGGCCACGATGGCAGGCTCTGTGGGCGCTGACCCGTCCTGGATTTCTGTGGCTGTCGATCAGTGCTGCGGCCGTTGGACTTGCCAAGCAGGGCCGCCTGCAATCAGATGACCTTTGGCGCTCGGTCTTTGTGCTGGCGTTGATCGCCTTGGCGCATGCCGCCATCAACGCCTGGAACGATGTTCACGACGCGCGCAGCGGTGCAGATCGCGACAATCAAGCACGTATTGCCCCGTTTTGTGGTGGCTCGCGGGCACTGCAGGAGGGGAGGCTCCATATTGGCGATGCGCAACGGCTGGTCTGGGTGCTGACGGCATGCGTGATTGGCGGTGGCGTGGCGCTGACCTTGCTGTCGCAACCGGTCCTCGGACTCGTCGGTCTACTCGGCATGTTGCTGGGTTGGGCCTACTCCGCACCGCCGTTCGCCTTGATGCGCCACGGCTGGGGTGAGCTCACCGTGGCCCTGTGCTGGGCCCTGATTCCCATTGGTGCGCATCTCGCCTTGTCCGGCAGCCTGTCCTTGGACTTGTGGCTGATCGCGATTGGCCCCGCGCTCGGCGCTTGCGCCATTCTGGTGATCGCCAACGTCGCCGACCTGCAGGCCGATGCGGCCAACGGCAAACGTACCCTCGTAGTGCGGTTTGGCGCGTTGCGTGCCTTGCAAGGTTTCATCCTGCTGCAAGCGGCCTTGTGGATTCTGTTGGTCTATGCGGTATCGACAGCCCGTCTGCCAGCACTGTCGTTGCTGGCGTTGTTGGCTCTGCCCTTCAGTGGGTACGCGGTTTGGCTGGCACGACGGGCGCGCTCACAGCGCGACCCTTTGAAGTTGGCGATTCCGGCTGCGATTCATACCAGCCTGATCTACAACTTGGGTCTGGCGTTCGGCTTGGGTCTAAGCTGAGGCGCACAGAACCTTGATCCGTGGTCCGTAAAACAAAAAGCCCGCACAAGGCGGGCTTCAAGTGTTACTTGGGGCGATCAATTACTTGATCTTGCCTTCCTTGTACGGGACGTGCTTGCGCACAACCGGGTCGTACTTGTTCATTTCCATCTTGCCCGGGGTGTTTTTCTTGTTCTTGTCGGTCGTGTAGAAATGACCTGTGCCGGCGGTGGAGATCAGACGGATCTTGTCGCGCTTGGATGCCATGGTCGGTTCTCCTTAGATCTTTTCGCCGCGGGCACGTAGCTCGGCGAGGACGGATTCGATACCGTTCTTGTCGATGGTGCGCAGGGCATGGGTGGATACACGCAGCTTGACCCAACGGTTTTCGCTCGGGACCCAGAAGCGGCGTTCGTGCAGGTTGGGCAACCAGCGACGACGGGTTCGGTTGTTGGCGTGCGAGACGTTGTTACCCGACTGCACAGCCTTTCCACTTACTTGGCAAACTCGTGCCATGACGCACCTCGTAGAAAGAGTATTGCCTCCCTTGGCCAGGAAGACGGCGGCCCCGCGATGACCGGCATCGCATGCGAACGGGTTGAAACTCGCTGATTGAACAAAGCTTGGCGTCGCATTCACCGCCACTTTGATCCGGACACGGACACAGCGAGCCGCGCATTCTGCCCGGATTTCATAGCCTTGACAAGCGAACAACGTTCGCGATGGTCCTTGGAACCGGCGTGAAGACATTGCCTGCTAGAGTCTGGTCATGATGCTCGACCCCGCAAGCACCACGATCTCTTTGCTTCATCCCGGCGAAGTTCACCTCTGGTGGTACGCCAGCCCAGCCATCGCCCCACGCGTAAGGCGAACGTATATTGACGCGGTGCTGCGGATCACCTTGTCGCGCTACGTGGCCATGCCACCGCAGGCCTTGCGCTTTGGTCGCGAATCGCGTGGCAGACCTTTTCTGCTGGATGTCGATGGCGCACCTGACTTCAATCTCAGCGACACCGAGGGCGGCACGGTGGTGGCGGTGGCGCGAGGTCTGCGCGTTGGCATCGATCTGGAGCGCATGGATCGGCAACCGCGAGTGCAAGCACTAGCGAAGCGCTACTTCGGCAAGGATGAGGCGACCGCACTTGCGTCGCTCGACGGCGAGGCGGCGAGACGTGCTTTCCTCTTTGCCTGGACCGCCAAAGAGTCTTCCTGCAAGGCGACGGGCACGGGCATTTACGGATGGCTGGACCAGTGGACGTTCGCATGCGATGCCATTGGAAGCGACCCGCAGCTCACGCAGGTTCCGAACGACGCAACGCCACTGGCGGCCTGGCAACATCGACGCGTGGCGCCCGCCGAAGGCTATACCGCAGTGCTCGCCGCAAAAGGAAGCATTGGCAGCCTTTCCATGTACCGCTCGAACGAGGCCCAGGCCATCGCGGCCTGGGCCGAGCATCGGGTTCAGTCGGAATAGCCCAGACGTGCTGCGACGGGCGCAAGAATGGCGAATGGCTCCGCCAAGACGTCGCTGTAAGCACGCCATTGGCCCAGGGACATGTGCTGCGCCAAGGCGCCGGGATTGACCGGCATGAACTGACTGGGTGAGGTTTCCAGAGCCCAGAACCCTGCCGCTTCAGCCAAGGCGGCAAGCGGGTCGGCATCCAGCGCATCGCTACGCAACAGATGAATGCGTTCCGGTGTCGACTGCTGTAGATCCAGAACCAGATTGATTCCCTGGGCCAGCCACGACGCGGCATGCGTGAGCGGCAGGACGGCGAAACGTTGAGCGCTGCCAAATGCCAGCCAATTGAGCAGCATGTCGCGCGGGTCAGCCAGCGCGACGACCAGACGCGAATGCGGAAGCGCACTGAAAATTTCCGCATCAACATGTGGCAAAACATCAATGACTTGCGCCTCGGTCTGACCGCGCTCGGCCAGCTTGGCGCGCCAAATGGCGTCCGCGCCCTGCTCCCCGTGATGGCCATCCTTCGGACGCAGCGGCCCAAGGCCGTCATTTCTTGCATTGACACCAAAGCGATCGATCACCACCGGCGCTGATTCGGCCAATGCAGCGCAAATGGCGTCGCCTTGGACGCCGGGAAACAGGCACAGCAGGCGTGGCACGCTGACTTCATCCGGCGCGGTCACGGTCGGCCCGGGCGGCAGAAACGCCGGTAAGGGCAAGCCCGCTTCGGTCTGCGTCCAGGCCTCGGTCCAGCGCGCAATGGCTTCCGATGGGGATTGCCGGAGCGATGCAGCCAGCCCAAGCAGGCCCAGCAAAGTGCGACGGAGAATCGGGTCTTTGCTGTCTGTCAGCAAGCTGGACAGGCGCGCCTCACCGGTCGCGGGATCGCGACGCAACTCGGCACGCGCCTTCACCAGCGCCGCCCCGACACGACGTGGATCGCGCGCCAGCACCTGATCGGCCAAGGTCTCCGCCTCGTCCCCGCGTGCTTCCAGATCAGCGCGCTGCGCTGCGGCCTCAAGCGCTGCCAGGCTGTTCGGCAGCGCCTCACTCCAAGCCTTCAGGATGGCTGGGCCTACCGGATTCATGGCGTCCAGTCGGTAGCGCGCATCCCACAGCAGATCTTCACCGCGATGCTGCGCGATCAGACTGTCCAGAAATGCCCGCGCTTCGTCGGCGGCATCACGGGCGGCCCACATTTCGTGGAGAACGCGCAATACATCGGTTTGCCTTGGGAACAGGCTGAGGCTGCGATGAAACGCGCCGATGGCCGCACCCACATCGCGGCGACCCAATTGCAATTGGCCGAGTGCGCGCCAAGCACCGGCATCATTCGGATGCTGCTCGAGCAGAATCTTGAACTCGTCGCGCGCCTCGTCCAGTCGAGCTTCGTTCGCCAGCAGATTGATCAATTGGCGACGCGTACTGGCCGCATTCGGCCGCAGCTTGATGGCATTGCGCAGCGCGTCCTCAGCCAAGGCAGGCATGCCTCGCTGCTCATAGGCGGCAGCAAGGCTGATCTGCACCATCGGATCGTTGGGCAACAGCTTTGCGGCGGCATTGAAGTAGTTGAGCGCGGTATCCGGCTGCTGACGCGCGAGGTGCAGCTGACCTTCCAGCAGCAGCGTCTCCGGTCGATCCGCGCCGACTCGACGAGCGAACTTCAGATGTGACTCGGCTGAGTCCAAGTTGCCTTCGGCAAGTTCAATCCGGGCAAGCGCCAAGTAGGCGGCGAGGCTGTTTGGATCGAGCTGCACCGCGCGCTGCAGATCGGCGCGTGCAGAAGCTACCTCCGACGTGGCCAAGGCAAACTGCGCACGAGTGACATGAAATGCCGCGCGATCTGGTGCCAGCATCAGGGCCTGTTGCAAGGCGGCCTGTGCCTCCGGCCAGCGACGAAGCTGTTGCAATGAGACGGCCAGCAGATGATGCAAATCGGGGTTGCTCGGCAGTGCGGAAAGACCTTCGCGAGCGGCACGTTCGGCGGCAGGCGCGTCGCCACGACGCAGAGCCTGGTGGATGACATCCAGCATGATTTGACCTTCGGGTTGATGGACGGCGACAGCCGCCGCAGACGGCAAAGCGCCCTAGTTTACCTGCAGCCGGGGTCCAACCCATCGCCTGGCGGTGACGAACAAGCTTGAAGCAGACGTTGCGCCACGTACTCCTCGGCAAACCCACGCAGATGCCAGCCATCGAGAAAGCCGCAATGCCCGCCGTGTTCCGCGACATCAAGAGTAACGCGCGGTGGCAGCTGCAGAGCGAGAAAATCCGCCAGCGGAATCACCGGGTCGTCGGCTGCAGTGAGAATGTGTGCGTTGATCGGCATGCTTGCGAGGCGATCCGCCGCGATGGAGTAGCTGTCTAGATAGGCTTCAAGGCTTTGCAGGGGTGTGTGGCGCTCCACCAGCACACGGGTCAATTCGCGAATGCCGCTGTTGAACTCGTCCTTGCTGAAACGGAATCGATCCGGATAGAGCACCTGCTTGCGCCGCAAGGACTGCGTCCATTTGCGCATGAAGTAGTACTCGTAGAACCACGGCGAGTCTTCGATCGCCTGCAGGCCCGCCGGAGGACTAACCACCGGGCAGATCGCGATGACGTGTTGCAATGGCAGGTGCGCGGACCGGGATTGCAACCCGACGCGCAGCGCGAAATTGCCACCGAGGGAGTAGCCCACCACGCCCATCCAACGTGGCTCGAAGCGTCGTGCCACCTCACTGACTGCATCGACGACCTCGCCCAGCTTGTTTGAACTGAACAGATCCGGATTCAAGTGATGGGTGTCGCCGTGATCGCGGAAATTCAGCCGAAACACATCGAAGCCGGACTGCAGCAGTCGCGCGGCGGTATGCAGCACGTAGTTGGAGCGCGCGCTGCCCTCCCATCCATGCAGGAGCACCACCAGCCCGCTGCTTTGCGCCTGTGCCGTTTGCCGAGTGAGGAAGCCTTGCAGCAGAACGCCGTCACTGCACTCCAACAAGTGAGATTCGGCCGTGGACTCCACCAGTTGGCGGCGCTTTCTGGCCAACAGTCTACGCAGCCCACTCGACGACAATACCGATTGCACATGCGGATTGCGCAACCAGCGTGGCGGCCGGTAGTCGCGCGGGTCCATCAGCTTGTCATCGCTGCCTGAATAGCGCTGCGGGCACTCTCTGCCAACTTGCGTCGGCCTTCTTCGTGAGTGTCGATCACAGCCAGAAAATGCACCTCTGCAATTCGGGAAGGATCACCCAGCAGACGCAGGAAATTGCCCATGAAACTCTCGCCCTCGGCAAACGCGACCTGCATCTGTGCGCTTCCAGCCGAGCCATAGCGCAATGCTACGGGCTGCACGGGAACACCTGCCGCGACCGCAGGCTGAAAAATCCGCGCATGAAACGTCCGCACTGTCTGCCCGTCCGTCGTGCCACCTTCGGGAAACACGCCGACTGGCAGGCCTGCCTGCAGACGCTCCACCATCTGGTGCATCACGCCGTGCAACGATTCATTGCTGCCGCGTTGGTGATAGATGGTTCCGCCGCGTCTTGCCAGCCAGCCGATCAAGGGCCAGCGACTGATCTCACTCTTGGCGACAAAGCCGACCGCGCATTGGCTATGAACCAGCTCGATGTCGATCCACGAGACATGGTTGGCAACCATCAAGGCACCACCGCGATGCGGTTGTCCGAAGCGCAGGACGCGAAAGCCGAAGACCCGCATCAATCCAAGTGACCACCAGCGTATCGCGATGTGGTCGATGCGCTCGCCGAACACATGCAAACGACGCGTAATCGGGTTTATCAACGCGAGCGTCAGCGGCAACGAGAAGAGCAAATGCAACAACAACAAAGGAGTTCGCAACACATAACGCAGCGGGCGCAGACCATCGGTTGGTGCTTGCGCAGACGTTGGAGGGATTGAGGGCGTGGGCATTGGCTCACCTTAACCAAGCCGGGTCGAAGCGACCAGCGACTCGCGCGACAAAGGCCAAATTACTCGTTGGAAATTCCGGCCTTGCCGTGCGGAACGATGGCCATGGTCAATCGCGAAATGCAGGTTTGACGACCGCGCTCATCCTCAATCCGGATGTCCCACACCTGGGTGCTGCGCCCAATATGGATCGGTCGGGCGGTGCCCGTGACCCAACCGGACGTGACAGCACGCAAGTGGTTGGCATTGATTTCAAGACCGACTGCCATCGCGTGCTCGGGGTCGATGTAGAGGGATGCACCCATGCTACCTAGCGTCTCGGCGAGTGCCACCGAAGCACCACCATGCAGCAGGCCGAACGGCTGGTGGGTGCGCTGGTCGACGGGCATTCGCCCGCGGATCAGGTCCGAACCGACCTCCAGAATCTCAATACCGAGGTGTTCAACCAAAGTCCCCCGCGAGCCCTCATTGAGGGCTGCGGGAGAGACGGCACGCATGCTTACCCTACCCACGCCTCAGCTCACCCCAAAGATGCCCGGACGCCAACTGCGCGTGTAGCCTTTGCGCGCATAGCCACTGCTGCGGCCGTAGCCAGTGCCGAAGTCGCGTTCGCGGCGATTGTGCATACGCTCGATCAGTTCGTCGCGGCGTGCTTCAAGGAAGTCCTCGCGTGCGAGGCTTGATGGATCGACACCGCGCAATTTGGCTTCACGAGCGCGGAAGTCGCAGAAGTCTTCATACGCTTCCAACTCGTTGTGCAGTTCGCGCAGGCAGAGCTCGATCATGATGGCATCGTCAAGGTAGCCCAGCACTGGCACGTTATCGGGAATCACGTCCTTGGGATCGACGAAATACAACAGCGCAGAGACAACGCGTTGCCGATCGTCCTCAGGCAAAGCAAAGCCTGGGTCACGCAGCATGGCAATCAGAGAGTCCAAACCCAAAAGGCGGTCCCGCACAAAGTCAGGCAACTGGTTGGTCTTTGCTTCGGAGAGCAACTTGACCGCAGCCGCGACCACGTCATCGGATGACTTGCCTGATGCGGCCAGCTCGGCTGCCTTTTGCGCGGCCTTGAAGTGTTCGAGATCACTGTCACTCAAGTCGATGGTGATACTGATGGACATACCGGATTCCTGCGCTATCGGTGTGGGCGTGAAGGCGAAAACGTCTACGCGTTGATGTAAACCTCGCCAGCCTAGCCAGCAGGCCGCGGGCGGTCAATCTCAATTGGTCTGCATCGTGTGAATCGCCGACACTTCCGCCTCGGTCTGTGGTCCAATTGGCGACAGGAAGCGGGGGTGCCGGGCTTAGTCCGGCTGAGAGAGTCCCTTTGAACCTGATCCGGTTGGTACCGGCGTAGGGAGCTTTGTCGCAGTGGCGCAGGGTGAATTCCTGCGTGGTGCGCTCGCTTCGTAACCCATCGACAGCCGAGAACGCCATGAATGCCCTGCCCAGCGATTTGATCCGTGAGACCTCTGCCCTCTCCGCTGATGTGACCCGCCCCATTCCCGGGTCTAGCAAGGTCCACGTCGGCGGCTCGCGCGCTGACCTGCGTGTGCCGATGCGCGAAATCCAGCAGGGCGATACCCCGCGCCTGTTTGGTGCCGAGCCCAATCCTGCGCTGACGGTCTACGACACATCCGGCCCCTACACCGATCCGTCCGTCAGAATCGATTTGACCCAAGGCTTGCCGACCTTGCGCACTCCTTGGATCGACGAACGCGCTGACACCGAGACCTTGCGTGCCATCAGTTCCGAATACGGACGTGTCCGACTGGCCGATTCGCGCTTGGATGCGGTGCGTTTTCCCAACCTGCATGCTCCACGAAAGGCGCGCAGCGGCGCCAATGTCAGCCAGATGCACTATGCGCGGCGCGGTATCGTCACCCCGGAAATGGAGTTTGTTGCGATCCGCGAAAACCAGCGGCGCGAGGCGCTGATCGAACAAGTGCGAGCACAGGGCCTAGGTCGTGGGCGGTGGCAAGCCGGACAGGATTTCGGTGCCGCACTGCCGGGTGTGGTCACGCCCGAGTTCGTGCGTGACGAAATCGCCCGAGGTCGCGCCATCCTGCCTTGCAACATCAATCACCCCGAAACCGAGCCGATGATCATCGGGCGCAATTTCCTGGTGAAGATCAACGCCAACATCGGCAATTCGGCCGTGACCAGTTCGATTGCCGAAGAAGTGGAAAAGATGGTCTGGGCGATCCGCTGGGGCGCCGACACCGTGATGGACCTGTCGACCGGCAAGCACATCCACGAAACCCGCGAATGGATCCTGCGCAACTCGCCGGTGCCGATTGGGACGGTGCCGATCTATCAGGCATTGGAGAAGGTCGACGGTCGCGCTGAAGAACTGACCTGGGAACTGTTCCGCGACACCCTCATTGAGCAGGCCGAACAGGGCGTGGACTACTTCACCATCCATGCGGGCGTGCGTCTGGCCTACATTCCGCTGACCGCCAAACGCGTCACCGGCATCGTCAGCCGTGGCGGCTCGATCATGGCCAAGTGGTGCCTGGCACATCACAAGGAGAGCTTTCTCTACACCCGCTTCGAAGAGATCTGCGAAATCATGAAGGCCTACGACGTGGCCTTCTCGCTGGGTGACGGTCTGCGTCCGGGCAGCATCGCCGACGCCAACGACGCTGCCCAGTTCGGTGAACTGGAAACCTTGGGCGAGCTGACCAAGATCGCCTGGAAGCACGACGTGCAGACCATGATCGAAGGCCCCGGCCATGTGCCGATGCAGTTGATCAAGGAAAACATGGACAAGCAGTTGCGCGAGTGTGGCGAAGCCCCCTTCTACACCTTGGGGCCGCTGACCACCGACATCGCGCCCGGCTATGACCACATCACCAGCGCAATTGGTGCGGCGATGATTGGCTGGTACGGCACGGCGATGCTCTGCTACGTCACCCCGAAGGAGCATCTCGGTCTGCCCAACAAGCAGGACGTGCGCGACGGCATCATCACCTACAAGCTGGCCGCACACGCCGCTGATCTGGCGAAGGGACACCCGGCCGCGCAGATGCGCGACAACGCGTTGTCCAAAGCCCGTTTCGAGTTCCGCTGGCAGGATCAATTCAACCTCGGACTTGATCCGGAGAAGGCGCAGGAATTCCACGACGAAACCCTGCCCAAAGAAGCCGCCAAGCACGCGCATTTCTGCTCGATGTGCGGTCCGCACTTCTGCTCGATGAAGATCACCCAGGACGTGCGTGACTACGCCGCTGACAAAGGCGTTGCCGATGCCACCGAAGCGCTGGAAAAAGGCATGGCCGAAAAAGCCGCCGAATTCCGCGCCCAGGGCGCGGAGATCTATCGGCCGGAGTAAATCCCTGCGTCCCGGCCAGGAGGCCATTGAAGCGTTTCCTGAACACCCGACAGCCCGGCGTGGACGGCCGAAGTGTCTGGTGTCACTTCACTGCGCGGGCGTTGGTGCGGAGGCGCTCGCTGCGTGGGCATGCGAGCCCAGTGCCGTCGTCTGCAGCCAGCGCTCCACCAGCTTCGGCCAATCCGAGATCGGTTGGCCGGTGGGCCGCAAGCCGAAAGCGTGTCCGCCGCTGGCAAACAGATGGACTTCGGCGGACACGCCAGCGGCATCGAGGGCACGGGCATAAAGCGTGCTGTTGCAGATATCGTCGACCGGATCGTCCCAGGCCTGCAGAAGGAAGGTGGGTGGCACATGTGGGCCGACGGGAAGGCTTGGATCGAGCACGCCACCCGCGCGGCACAAGTGGCCCGGATACATGGCTATTGCAAAGTCCGGGCGATTTGATTCCTGATCGATGCGATCCTTTGGTAGGTAAGCCGATTCACGCACCGTGCTGACTTGCGCGACCAGATAGCCGCCAGCGGAAAATCCGATCACACCGATACGATCAGGCGCTACGCCCAGTGACTCCGCTTGCGCGCGAACCATGCGGATGGCGCGTTGTGCATCCCGTAGTGCGAGGGGCACCGGCGGCGTGATGTGACAGCGGCAATCGCTGTCCCAATGATGGTTGCTGCCGGGCACACGGTACTTCAGCAATACGCAAGCGATACCGCGCGAGGAGATCCAGTCGCAGATCTCGGTGCCCTCGATGTCGATGGCGAGAATACGGAAGCCGCCGCCCGGAAACACGATGATTGCAACGCCTTTGGGCTCGCCCTGTGCGGGGAATACCGTGATCGTTGGCGCGCTGACTTCTGCGATACCGGTGTACTCGCGTCCGGGCACTTTATTGACCTGGAACACCGACTCCTCGCGTGGTGGCCCGGCAGGCATGTCGGGTGCCCCCTCAGGCCAAAGCAACTGCTGGCGTTTTCCAGCGGGAGGGGTCCAGCCCATTTCGGGCTCTGGTGTTGCGAGGAATTCGACGATGGCCGCTGCATAGCTGCTGGCTTGTTCCCACCAGATCAGGTGCCCTGCCCGCTCGATGAAGCGGTACCGGGCATTGGGAAACAAAGCGGCGTACTCATAGGCCTCCGCGTAAGGCACGAAATCGCATTGCCCCTGCAGGACCAGTACCGGTGAGGTGAATTGGCGCATGCGTGGGCGCGGGTCCTCGACATCGGCGAACCAGTTTGCACCGGTGCGAACGTAGAAGCCCGCACCGCCCTCTTCGGCTTGCACATTCGCGGGGTCGCAGACCATGTTGCGGGTGAACCCGGCGGCCAGCGTGTTGAGCGCCGCATCGACTTCGGCGTCGGGAAGCAACTTGAGGTCGAAGGCCATGGCGGCGGCTTGTGCCAGGATCACCTTGAGCGGCATCGCTGACAGCGCCGTGTCTTGACGATACTGCTCGTCCTCGGGCGGTTGAAAGTGCAGTGCCGTAGGCACCGGATAGGTCGCCTCGACCGTCGCATGACCGTTGGGATCATTCAAGGAAGGCTCAAGGTTGCCGGGCGAACTGAGCACCAAGGCCTCGACTTGGGCAGGATGCGTCGCGGCAAAATGCACCGCGATGCGCGCGCCGTGCGAGTGGCCGATCAACGCGACGTGCGATGCACCGAGTTGTTGCGTGACGATTTCTTCCAGATCGTCAACCTGATCGTTGAAACGGCTACCTTTCGGACGGTCGAGGCGGTCAGACAGGCCCGAGCCATGCTGATCGTAGAGATAGACTCGGTGACCGGCATCGGCCAGTGGCTGCAGGGCGCGGATGATCGACGAGTGCACGTAACCCCCCGGGCCGCCGTGCAGGAAGATGACCGGGACACGTTCGGCGACGCCAAGTGGCGGTGTCAGAAGTGTGTAGGCGATGCGATAACCGCCCTCCATATGCCAATAACGGGTATCGGCGCGTGGCTGCAGCGGCGTCACGGTGACGGATACCGGCAGCAGGAAGGCGATGATCACAGCAAGGCCAAGCAGCCCGAGGACGACAGCGCCCGCGCGATAGAGGCGACGAAGCCAGCGCATCAGGCTGCGCCCTCCTGCAGCGCGCGTGTTCGTGTGACGAACAATCGCCCATCAAGGAGGCGTCCCAGCGCGGTGTCGCGTACCAGCCACTGATAGCTGACCAGGCAGAAGCCGAGCGTCAGCGTGGTCGCGAGGAGCCACTTGGTCGGCCAAGGAAGCGCCACATCCATGAGCCGGTACTGGATGCCGAACAGCACTGGCAGATGTATCAGGTAGGTCCAGTACGATGCATCCGCGAGCCAGCGAAGAACGCGGCGACGCGCGCCAAGCCAGTGGTTGGCCGCCAACAGACACCATAGAGTCATCCAGCAGCCGGATGCCGCCTCCAGAAGCAACAGTGCCCCATGTGCGAGGGCACTTTCAGGAACAGACCCACCGCGCCAGGGCATCGATAGCGCATAGGCCAGCAGGCCGCCAGCCAACAGCAGGCTGGTGGCCGACCGCAGTCGTTCGATCAGGTCAGCGTGCCGAAACAAGCAGGCCCCGAGGGCGAAGTAAGTGCCGAAGTAGACCATCGCCCAGAGCGTCGGCAGAAAGCCGGCTGGCGCAGGCCAAGGCACCCCGGCGGCGGCGAGCGCGGGAGTCAGCATGATCGGTATCAACAGCGCCAGGGCTGCAGGGGACATGGTCGCCAGCCGATCACCGATGCGCGTCAGACCCAAGGTGACGACGATCCACGCACAGAGCGTGAACACCAGCAGATAGAACAGGAACCACAGGTGCATCCAGCCGTTGAACAGCGGCAGTGCGCCACCACCATTCAGGTGCTCGCGGACCCAGAGCAGTATCGGCGAGGGCTGAGCGCTGTTCGCCACCGCCAGCAGAGTCAGTTCCTGCATGGCCAGACTCGCCAGCGGCAAGAACACAAGCAGTGGCAACAGGACGCGCGCGCCGCGTTGGCGGAACAGGCCGGACATGCCATGTCTCGCCAACAGATGGGCGGAAAAGTAGCCCGCTACGAGGAAGAACACGGGCATGCGAAAGCCGTGCAGGAACCACGCAAGCATGTCGACGATGGCCGACTGTCCCGCGTCGGCGGTAGGCCACAGGCGATGCATCAACGGACTGTGGGCCAGTGCGGCGTGGAAAAAGACCCCGCCAAGCATGGCCAAGGCACGCAGGTTATCCATCGCGGGCAGACGGTGGGCCGAGTTCATCCGCACGCCTCAGAGGAAGGAGCGCTTGCGGGTGTGGAGCCAACCCGCAACGAGGATTGCCAATAGCATCAACGCGAACTCGACACCGAGCAGCGCCAGCAGTGGTCTGCCCCAGACGATCCCATCCGTTGCCCGGTAGCGGATGACGCTGTCGAACTGACTGATCCAGTAGATGTAGGGCCCGACCAAGGTCATCAGCGTCAGCATCGCGAAGACGTTCCAGCCCTCGGAGTCGACGACGATGGCCACACACAGCGAAATGCAGAACACCAGCAGCATGAAGACGAAAATCGCCGTCAGCCAGGGAAGCGTCCCGTCCGGCAGCGGCGTTGTCTGCACCAGCATGACCAGACCACCACCCACCAGCAGGAACGGCACCAGGTAGATCACCAGGTTAGCGACCAGCTTGCCCCAGAACACGTCCATTGGCGTTACCGGAA